>Ga0272441_10002632_pt1 | contig 35957 bp, 27 predicted proteins | sample SSMProp6N_FD_193582 | JGI IMG/M metagenome (GOLD analysis project Ga0272441, IMG submission 193582) | Marine sediment archaeal communities from Little Sippewissett salt marsh, Falmouth, MA, United States - SSM-Prop-6N | ecosystem: Environmental > Aquatic > Marine > Wetlands > Sediment ...
GCTGGCCAACATCAACGATCTGGATCCGGAGGTCCTGCTGGACTTCGATGCCCGTCTCGAGAGTATTTCCGCGGACGCGCTGCGGAGCATGGCTGTGAAAACTTTGGATCCGAGCAGCTACGTGCGGGTCGTGCTCGATCCGGAGGATTAGTCCGCTTAGCTTGCCGAAACCTGGAAGACACGAAATACGAAGATCAGGTAGTAGAGGGATACGCCGAGCATAAGCACCCCGGCAACCCGGTTGATCACCGCCTTGTAGTTGACAAGGAACCGCACCACTGCCTGACTCGCCGCGGTGGATACCAGGGCGATGAGCAGCAGAGGCGATGCGATTCCCAGGGCAAAAAGTAGGAAGTGAAGCATGTTTGTCAAAAAGTGGGTGGTAGTGGTCGCTAAGGCTTTGGTGAAGAAGGCGGCGATCATACCGGGATTGCATGGGGCTACAATTCCTCCGAAGAACAATCCGTACAGCAGGGCGCTGAGGTAGGGATTGCTCGCCGCAGGGATTCGCGCCTGGGGCAGGAACCTGCCCGCGTCTATGTTCAAGATCAGCAGGATGCTGATCACCCCAAGGATGCCGAAGGCGATCGGCGACACGATCTGGACGACCCGGGTCAGGGAAGCTCCCAACAGGGTCGTGAACACCAGCCCGATCAGCAGCATGAACAGGATCACTCCCGCCGCAACCAGAGCGCTCAGGGCCAGCGGGCGGCCCCTGCGGCCCGTGGTGGAGAGCTTTCGGGAGAGAAAGCTCAGGAAACCCGGGTACAGGGGCAGCACGCACACAGCCGTGAGAGGGGTGAGCAGACCGAGCAGAAAGGTCGAACCCAGATTGATCAGGAGCTGCATCCGCGTTGAATCTCCTCCAGCAACCTGTCAGCCTTCTTGACTCCCCGTTTGAGCAGTCTTGCCTCCTGGTCCCCTGATTCCTCCCCGCAGATCAGGATCATCGGGGCCGAGGGGGCGGCCACGATCGCGGTACCGAAGCTGTCGATAAGAGCCCGGGTCAGCTCCGGGGGAGCCACCGCGTACAGCCAATCGAAACCGTTACGCAGCGCATGCTCCCGAACCAGCTGTTCATCCTCATTCGGGTCCACATCAAGGCTGATGGAAATCACCCTATCCCCGACCTGTTCGTGAAGCTTGCGAATCTCCTCCTGCTGCTTCGTGCAGGTCGGGCACCACACGGCGAAACTCTCCAGGAGAACCGTTTGATCCGCAAAATCGGAAATCCGGAAGGTCTCGCCGCTGATCACATCCCGCAGCGGGATATCCCGCCAGTCCCGGCCGGGAGCCTGGGCGGACAGGGGCCCGCCCAGGACCAGGCCGAGGGTCATGATTGCCAGTACAAGCAGATATTTGGCTTTCACAGTGCAGTCCCTCCAGTCTGTCTATCCCTCGTACACCAGAGTGTCCGGGTGAAAGGCGTACCAGGCAAACCAGAAGTCACGCTCCTTCACGATCTCCCGGCCCGAGTCCAGCTCCGTGAAGGTCACGATACCGGCGGGGTCCCGGTTAATCCGTATCGGCCGACCGGCCACGCTGTCTTCGAAAGTGCCTTGCCGGATCACATCCTCCTCCTTGTAGGCTTTGTACACGCCGTCGACCTCGATACCGAAGATCACGGTCTTGGGGTGGATCCTCTGATCCTCGTTCTCTACGGGAAACATCAGGAAGGAATCCTCGTAGTAGGTGCCGTAGGGATCGCGCCCGTAGGGCCTGGAGAAGCCGGTGTCCTGGTTCAGAACTTCGGAATCGGGATGGACGGACTTCCACTCCCTCCAGCTCACCGTGTCGATGGACACCTCTGTCAGCTCCCTGCCGGTGAGCTCGCCCACGATCGCTTTTCCGTCGATCTGGGTCCACCAGGTGCCGGTCTTGCGGTCATACATCACCAGGTTGGAGTTGTACAGCCTGCCGGTGGTGCCGAACTCAACGGCTTCTCCATCCAGTTCCCGCAGGTAGGCGATGCCGGAGCCGCACAGGGGGCAGTAGGTGACCAGGATCGGGTCCCCGGCGATGGTGTCGTTGACGATCTCGTGCCAGACCAGGATCTGCAGCGGATACACCCGCTTGACCCCTCTGTAGTCGATGGCCAAAACCAGCTCGTTGTCCCGGATCCACCGATCCGCCTCTGAGGCGGAAACGAACTTGGGATCGTCTATCGAAGGGATGCCGTCCTTGGGCGGGCCCCCGCTCAGGATCTTGCCGGGATCCACGATATATTTACGCCCCTGGGAATCCACCTTGATCGAGGATGGATCATCCACCGCAGATGTCGTTTGCTGCTCCTCCAGCGTGTTGGATTGAGCGCAGCCGGCCAGGGCTGCAAGGGCCAGAATGCCGAGAATAAACGCTGCTCTTTTCATCGCATTAGTCCTCCGTTCTGCCAATGTGATGCCTCATTGGGTTTTTATCTTACTTTTTCAGTCAAGATAAGCATCTGCTGTGGGCAGCCTGACAGCCGCAGTGGGTCGGCATGACAGCCGCCGGAGAACCTAACAGCAGCCGTGGGGTTGATAGGGGAATTTCCCTCTGGTAGAATTATCTGCGGATGAAGCAACGCAGCAATCAAGAGTGGCTGGACGCGCTGAAATCGCCCGGAGCCGAACGGGATCGGGCTTTGGCCGAGCTGCGGTCGCTCTTGGTCAGGGGTTTGAACTATGCCCTGCGGGGCTGGCGCCGTACCGCGGGCAGAGACTTCGAAGCCCTGGCCGAGGATTTCTGCCAGGAGGCCCTGCTGCGTATCCTCGATAATCTCGACAGTTTCGAAGGGCGCAGCCGCTTCACAACCTGGGCGCACAAGATTGCCGTGCGGGTTGCCCTGACCGAGCTGCGGCGCAAGCGCTGGCAGGATGTATCCCTGGACAAGCTGGTTGCCGAAGACGGGGCCGAGTCCACGATGAGCTCCGAGGAAGCCGGACCGGCAACAGAGGCGGAGCGTACGGACCTGATGGCCTGGATGAAGCGGATCATGATGGAGGAGCTGACCGACAAGCAGCGCAGGGCCATCACCGCGATCGCCATCGGGGGCATGCCCCTGGAAGAGGTGGCCCGTCGGATGGACACCAACCGGAACGCCCTGTACAAGGTGATTCATGACGGGCGGTTGCGGTTGAAACGCCGGCTGGCTCGGGAGGGAATGAACCCTCAGGATATCCTGGAGAGCATGGGATAGAGGTAAGATTTCGGATGAACGGTTCATCAAGAAGCAGGATGAAACTCGGAATGCTCTTCAAACTCATGTTTTCCCGCCGAGCTCGCCGGGCCATGAAACACATGGCACGGCTCAAGGGTATGATCACCATGGTCGACGCTACGGCGGAAACCGAGATCGCCTGCGGGGAGGCCCATCGGCTCTTGGATCAGTACGCCGACATGCTCCTGCGCGGGGAGGACCCGGGAGCCCTCCTGCCCCGGGTGAAGCATCACCTGGAGATGTGCATGGATTGCCGGGAGGAGTTTGAAATGCTGCTGTCCGCCCTGCGGGCTACCACGGGTTGAAAAAAAAGGGCCGCCCCGCTTTGCCGGCAGGGCGACCCGTTGTTCTGTTTGATGAACTTTAGTTGCTCTTCACGTCGATCTTGCGAGGCTTGGCCTCGGGCGTCTTGGGAATAGTCACAACGAGCAGTCCATTCTTGAACTCCCCTTTGATCTTTTCCCGATCCGCATCCTTGGGCAGCACAAAGGTGCGAGCAAACTCCTGATTGCACCGTTCGCGAATCAGATATCCGTTCTTCTTCTCTTCCCTGCTCTCCTCTTGCTTCGAGGATAGGGTGAGAATGTTGTCCTCAACGTTCAGCTCGATGTCCTTGTCCGTGAGTCCGGGAAGCTCCGCTTCCATCAGGTACTCGTTCTCCGTCTCACTCACGTCCACCGCGGGAGTCCGGGATTTCCAAACGGGCGTATCGGTGAAGAAATCGTCCAGAAGTCCGTTCCAGTCAAACAGATTGTTCGGTCGAGTGTATCGGATAAGTCCTCTCATCTTGAACCTCCTGTGGTTTTTTCTCAACACCAATGAATATGCATTTTCCGTGCCAAATCCTCGGAACGAACATTGTGTGTTGTAATTCTTTTTATTGAAGTGAATTATAAATTTAGGCGATTCCGGAACTTCCCGGGCAGCACTATCCCGACACCAGAGGAAGGGTTATTTTTACACGGTGAGTCAGAATGGCTTTACAATAGAGTCAAAATGACTCAAAAATGAGAGATTTTACCGTCTGAATTGCCTCATTCGGGTCATCCACCACCCGGCTGAACAGACCCTGCCCGCGATTCTCTTGCGCATCCAGCTGCCAGGAGCGCAGGCCTACCACGGGTATGCCCGCGGCATTGGCCAGAGCGATCTCAGACAGGGTCCCGTAGGAACCGTCAATGGCGATGAGAGCCTGGCTGCTCTTCACCACGAGGACGTTCCGAGCCTCTCCAAGGCCCGTGACCACCGAACAGCTGAGGTAGGGATTGCCCCTGTCGCGGGAGTCGCCCGGAAGGATGCCCAGGGTTACACCGTTTTGAGAGCGGGCGCCCCGGCAGGCCTGCTCCATGACCCCGCCCATGCCGCCGCAGACCAGGATCCAGCCCTGTTCCGCGATGCCCCTGCCCACCCGGAAGGCAAGCTCGGCGATTTCATCGCTGCAGCGCCGGCCGCCGATTACCCCGACGTACACGGCCCTGGAGGCGGATTGCCTTTCCATCACTACTCCCGCTCCACTACCCCGGCCCCGCTATTTCAGCCCTTCGGCCACCATGTCGCCGATCTCGGAGGTCGAGAAGCCGGTCTGTCCGGCGTTCATGCTCTTCATCTTGGAGATCACCTGGATCACGGAGCGTTCCAACTCATCCGCGGCACGATCTTCCCCCAGGGTCTGGAGCATCATGTGCACGGCCAGGATGGCGGCCACGGGGTTGATGATCCCCTGTCCGGTGTACTTGGGGGCCGAACCGCCGATCGGCTCGAACATCGACACGCCCTGGGGATTGATATTGGCTCCGGCGGCCACCCCCATACCGCCCTGGATCATGGCGCCCAGGTCGGTGATGATATCCCCGAACATGTTCGTGGTCACGATGACGTCGAACCATTCGGGATTCTTGACCATCCACATGGTGATCGCGTCCACGTGGGCGTAGTCGCTCTGGATATCCGGGTACTCTTCGGCCACCTCGTTGAAGGCGCGCATCCACAGATCGTGGGCGTAGGTCAGGACGTTGGTCTTGGCGCAGAGGGTGAGTTTCTTGGCCTTGTTTCGCCTGCGGGTGTACTCGAAGGCGTAGCGGATGCAGCGCTCCACACCCTTGCGGGTGTTGATCATCTCCTGGATGGCAACCTCATCGGGGGTGCCCTTTTTCAGGAAACCGCCGATGCCGGCGTACAGGCCTTCGGTGTTCTCCCGCACGACCACGAAGTCGATCTGTTCGGGTCCCTTGTTGGCCAGAGGAGTTTCCACGTTCGGATAGAGCTTCACCGGGCGCAGGTTGATGTACTGATCCAATCCGAAGCGGAGGTTCAGCAGGATGCCCTGTTCCAGAATACCCGGCTTCACCTCCGGATGGCCGATGGCGCCCAGGTAGATGGCGTGGAAACCCTTGAGGGTCTGCAGCGCGTCCTCGGGAAGCACCTCTGCGGTTTTCAGGTAGTGCTCGCCCCCGTAGTCGAAATGAGTAAACTCAAACTCGATCTTAAAGATTTCGGAGATGCGTTCGAGAACCTTCAGGCCTTCTTCAACCACCTCCGGGCCGGTCCCGTCACCGGGAATTACTGCAATTTTGTACATGTGTGGGAGATTAGCGCCCAAGAGGGCTGCCTGTCAAGAAAGGAGCCGGGCGTGGGCGGTGTTGTAGGAGCGCACCATCCGCAGCAGAAGCTTTCGCGAGGATCCCAGGCAGGCGTTCATCCATCTGCTGTAGTGTCTGCAGAACTCCTCTGCAGGCAGAATCACAAACCGGTCGGCGGCGAAGAAGATCCGGTGTCCGGGATACAGCACAAAGGCCCCCTGTATGATGCCCCGCGCGAATACCCGTTTGCAGTAGCTCCAGCTCCACCTGTTGAAGCGGTTTTCCTCGAGGAACACGAAGCCGATCCGCTTCAACGGCGTCTGGACGATCAGCTCCACGTGGATCTTGCCGTAGCCGCCGTAGTACCAGAACGTGCTGGAGCGGTTGCGGGCGGCCTCCAGCTCGCAAATTCTCCTGATCATGCGGCTGCGAAACAGCATATGCGGGGAGACCGCGGGTCTGACCCGAAGAGTTCCGCGCCTCGACTTATCGCAGATAAGCGAGGCGGCCGAGCTGTTGATGTACAGCTTCGGCGATTTCCGGGATTTTCCCGCACCGCCTGCCTGCAGGGGATGGAGCAAGCGAAGGAGTCGGGCCTCGGCCAGCTTTTGCACCCGGGCTTTGGCGGCGGGGCAGCTGATGTGCAACTGCTTTCCAATCGCGGAGTAGTTCAAGGGTATACCCTCCCAGGCAGAAACGACCAGAAGTGTCTGCTTCAAGCTCTCGTCGATCATAGTTGATTTCCTCTTTGATGCGCCCCCCAATCCTCAGAAAAGTGGTAAAATTTAAAGTGCATTGCTTTAAATATTGCTATAAATTTGAGGGTTGTGGTGCAGTGTCCGGACATACGCCCGGATAGGGAAAAGTAGCAAAATTTGAAGTGCCCGACTTTAAATTTTGCTAGAAATCCGAGTGTTTTAGGTAAGTCGCTGAGAAACACTCCCTCTAAATAGATGAACTACAAAATCCATTGCCTCGCTTTAAATTTTCCACAGATCTATATAACTTGTTCATGAGCTACGGAGTGAACCCTGTGCAGCGGACGATCATTCCCTACATTCCCTTCTCCTGCGCCCTGCTGCAGAAACTCGCTCCCGTCGACCGTGAGCCGGGATTCAAAATCAACTATCAGTTCATTCCCTCGTGGTTTACCGCGCGTAGCGATCTGAGCTTCGACGAGCCCTGGCACACCGATCCCTTGTACCGCTACCGCAGCTTCGTGGAGATGGCGAAGATGCTGAACCACGCGTTTCCCGATTTGAATCTGGGGGGAGAGATCTCCGAGATCAGGGGGAGCATCTCAGGGGTGCAGTCCTGCGCCCTGCCGGCGGCGTTTTTCGGCCAGCAAATTCTCTACGATCCTGGGGGATGGCCCGTCAACGAGGGGCGGCTGCTGACCGACAGAGAGACGGAGGAACTGGAGGTTCCGGATTTTCGCGCTCATCCCGCTTTCGAGAACCTGATGCTGCAGATGGATCAGATCGAACGTGAATGGGGCGCAATCGAGGGGGAGCTCAATTTTCAGAGCGTGATGAACACCGCCTTTCGCCTGCGGGGCACAAATCTGTACCTCGATATGTACGATAATCCCCAGCGGGTCCACCATCTGTTCGAGGTAATCTACCGCATGCAGGTCGAGCTGATCGACGAGGTTCACGGCCGCCAAACCCGCTCCGGGGCCGAGCGATCGTTTTTCATTACCGCCAACTGCGTGGTAAATATGATCTCGGACCAACATTACAGGCAGTTCCTGCTGCCCTTCGACAAGAGGCTCTCCGAGCATTTTCCATATTTCGGAGTTCACAACTGCAACTGGAGCGTGGATGAGTACGTGGACAGCTACGCCGAAATCGGGAAGGTCCTCTATCTCGATTTCGGCATGGATTCCGATCTGGTACGCTTGAAGCGGATCTTTCCCGATACCACCCTGACCGTGTTCTATCGCCTGACCGGCAAAGATCCCCAGGCGGTGGAGCAGGATCTGCGCCTCATCCGGGGCAGCGATTCCTGCTCCAGAATCTACCTCTCGGCGATCGGTGCTGACACGCCGATTTCCCTGGTACGCCATTTTTTCGACACAGCGTCCCGTCTATGGAACAAGCCGCTGCGGGAGCTGCTCAGCGAACCCCCGAATTACTGAGGAAAAACCCGCTCAACCGCCATTGCGCATTGCCACCGTTTCGGCATATACTATGAGAGAACCTGATTGGGAGGGGACACTATTTCTCACATTTCAACTGTCGCCGAGCGTAGCAGCCCTGATGTCGTACAACCTCAGAATCGCAAGTACCTGGGATCGAAGTATCGGCTGATCGGTTTTCTCACGGAAACGATCCTCTCACGGGCGGAGCAGATCGATGTATTTGCCGATCTGTTTGCCGGTACCGGCGTGGTGGCCGCCGCTTTTCGCGCCCACAGCTCGAAGATCGTCGCTAATGATCTTCTGTACTCCAACTATGTTGTGAATCGAGCCTTTCTCGGTTCTACGGAGAATAACGTAGACCCGGTCAGGGTGGCCGACCTGATAGAGGAGCTGAACAGGTGCGCTCCGGTGCGGGGATACGCCCACGCCAATTACTCGGGCACCTACTTCACCGAACAGAACGCGGCCCGGATCGACGGGATCCGGGAGGCAATCGACCTGATGGTTGCCCAACAGCGCTGCAGCGAGCAGGAACGGTATGTTCTGCTCACCAGCCTTCTGTTTGCCGCGGACAAGGCGGCCAACACGGTCGGCCAGTACGATGCCTTCCTCAAGCACATAGACGTGCAGCCTGACAGCCTTGGCTCTTCGGCCGCTGACAGACATCTCATCGACAGCAATGTGCACAAGGCGCTGCGCCTGCGGGTTCCGCAGCTCGACCTGGCCGGAAACTCCGCCAATGAGGTCTTCAACCTGGATGCCAACCGTCTGGTAAACCAGGTGGAGGCGGATGTTCTGTACCTCGACCCCCCGTACAACACCCGTCAGTACGTAGACTGTTACCACGTGCTGGAGAACATCCTCCGCTGGGACAAACCGGAGCTGATCGGAAAGACCAGGAAGTTCCCCAGGGACCACCTGAAGAGCCGCTACTCGCGGAAGGCCGAAGCCGCCGCCGCATTGGAGCAGCTGATCGGGGCTGCCCGGGGGAAACACATATTCCTCAGCTACAACAACGAGGGGATCATTCCCGCATCCCGGATCCGGGAGATCCTCGGCCGGCGCGGAGCCGTAGAGGTCTTCTCCCGGGAGTACCCGGTGTTCGGAAACGGGGCCGGCAGTGCCCGCAAACGTTCCCTAGAGGAGCGGCTTTTCTACTGCCGCACCGCCTCCAGCCCCGCTTCGGCGGTCCAGCGGTCAATGAAGTCCCAAAAAATCGAGTTGTTCGATGAGCAGGGACAGAGCAGAGGCTTTTATTCCCCCAGGAACCGGCTCAATGACCTGACCGGCAAAGAGTGGGTGTACTGGAGCAAGAGCGTCATCAACAAGCCCTATCCCCCCAATCTGCAGCACAAGCTGCGTTCCAGCCACGGCGGGCAGAAGCCCCCGGATCTGTGCGGGGACCTGATCCGGGCATTCACCAAGCGCGGGCAATGGGTACTGGATCCTTTTGCCGGGGTGGGCGGAACCCTCCTGGGGGCCAGCTTGCGGGACCGCAACGCCGTGGGGATCGAGATCAATCCGCAGTGGATCCAGATCTACCGGGAGGTCTGTTCCCTGGAGAGCATCCCCGAGCAGCGGATGATCTGCGGGGACAGCCGCATCGTGCTCGAAGAGCTTGCCCCGGAGGGGCGTGCCTTCGATCTGATTCTCACGGATGTGCCTTACTGGGCAATGGACAAAGCCCGCAGGAGCAAGGGGAGCTACAAACGGGTGGGGCAGGAGCAGAGGCAGGCTCGTCAATCCAAGCTGGCCGCCTTCAATCGCCGGAGCTACGGGAGCAAGGAGCAGTGGCTCAGCGAGATGGCCGGCATATTCGCCTTGGCCTCCAACCTGCTCAAGCAACGGGGCTACCTGGTCGTGTTTATCGGGGACATGTACAACGGCGGTCGCTATCACTTCCTCAGCTCCGATCTGGCGGCGATCTTGACGGAGCTCGGGTTGATCCCCAAGGCCAACCTGATCTGGTACGACGTGAGCAAATCCCTTCACATCTACGGCTATCAGTACGAATACATTCCATCCATGATTCACCAGAATATCCTGGTGTTCCGCAAAGAGCCCTGACGTTGTAGAATGATGCCCGGAGGTAGCCATGGCCGGAGTATTCAAGACCTATGATATTCGAGGTATCTACGGAAAAGGCATAGATACAGCCCTGGCCTACAAGCTGGGCCGGGCCTTCGCCCGCTGGTCGAAGAAGGACAGCTTCATGGTCGGCTACGACGCCCGTACCTACTCGGAGGAGCTGTACCAGGCTGTCGGCCACGGGTTGGTGGCGGAGGGCAAGAGAGTCAGGGGAATCGGAATGGTCACCACCCCGCAGCTGCACTTCTATCAGATGCAGGAGGGATACGCGGCGGGGGTTATGGTTACCGCCTCCCACAATCCTCCCGAGTACCACGGATTCAAGCTCTACGACGATCGGGGCGGATCGGTCAGCTACGAAAAGGGCTTACAAGAGATCGAGTCCCTGGTCGCCGCCATGGGTGAGGAACCCCCGCTGCCCGGAGGCAGTTTCGAGGAGGTCGACCGCATCGAAGAGTATGTCGATTTCGTCTGCGCTCCTCTCCTAGGCGAGAAGATCACCAGCAAGGTGGTCATCGACGTGGGAAGCGGGTCGGCGGGAAGGGTGTTCCGCAGCATCAGCGAAAAGTTGGCTCTGTCCAGCCACATCCTCAACGAACAGCCCGACGGTTCGTTTCTCAACCGGGATCCCAATCCGCTGAAACCCGAGAGCCGGAGACACGCGGCGGCCAAGGTGCTGGAGCACGACGCGGATCTGGGAGCGCTTCTTGATGGTGACGGGGATCGGGTGGTGTTTCTGGATGAACACGGGGAGAGTGTGGCCAACTATTACATCGCGGCGCTAATAGCCGAAGAGCTGTTGAGCGAGCAGCCGGGAGCGGCGATCGTCTACGATCTGATCTCATCCCGGGCACTCCCGCAGCGCATTTCCGAGTTGGGGGGCAAGCCCGTGGTTTCCAAGGTCGGCTACACCTTCCTCTACGACGCGATGATCGCCGAGGCGGCTGCCTTCGGTGCCGAGACCTCCGGGCACGTGTACTTCAAGGTCACCGACAGTTACTACACAGAATCCGCCGCCTACGCCCTGGTGGTCCTGTTGAAGCTGCTTCTCAAACGGCAAAAACCGCTCTCGGAATTGTTGGCTCCCCTGCGCGAACGCTATCATCAGTCAGGGGAGATCAACATCGAGATCCCGGACAAGGAACAGGTGCTGAGGGAGATCGAGCGCAAGTATCGGGAAGCCGGAGGGTCAATCGGAAAGATCGACGGTGTGAGCGTGGAGTTTCCCGAGTACTGGTTCAATGTGCGGCCCAGCAACACCGAGCCGTTGATTCGCCTGCGCCTGGAAGCGGTGAGCGCTCAGATAGCGGAGCAGAGGACCGAAGAGCTGGTCGAGTTTTTGAAGGGATTCGCCCGGTAACGTGGTGACTGGCAAGAGCGACGGACCGGACCGTGCCGCCCTTCGGGAGCTGCAGCAACTCCTGGAAGCCTCCCTGGAGGCCACCGGGGACGGTATTCTGGTGGTAGACCACGACGACCGGATCATCCTCTCCAATCGGCGATTCGCACAGATGTGGCGGTTTCCCCAGTCGCTGATTCAGGGCAAGGATGACATCAAGCTGCGCGAGTACGTCATGAGCCAGCTTGTGGATCCGCAAGCCTACCTGGAAAAAATCAAAGTACTCTATGGTAAACGCGAGGAGTCTACCGATGTCCTCGCCTTCAAGGATGGCCGGGTTTTCGAGCGCTACTCCGCCCCTCTGCTGATATCGGGGCAGGACGTCGGCCGGGTGTGGAGCTTCCGGGATATTACCGCATACAGAGAGGCTCAGCGGCGGCTGGAGAGAAGTGAGCAGAAGTACCGGGATCTGGTGGAGAATGCCGGCAGCATCATCCTGCGCTGGGACAGCAGTGGAGCGATCACCTTCATCAACGACTATGGACAGCGTTTTCTGGGTTACTCCCAGGAGGATCTGCTCGGAAAACCTATAGTGGGAACCATCGTTCCGAGCCGCGATTCGGCGGGGCGAGACCTGGAGCAGATGATCGAGGGAATCGCCGGCGATCCGGAGCAGCACAGCTACAACGAGAATGAGAACATCACCAAAGACGGGCGTTCGATCTGGGTTTCCTGGTCGAACAAGCCGGTGTACGACGAAGCGGGGCAGCTAACCGGTGTGCTCAGCATCGGTACGGACATAACCGAACGCAAGCGGCTGGAGCAGCAGCTGTTTCAGGCTCAGAAGATGGAAGCGGTGGGTCAGCTGGCAGGGGGGATCGCCCACGATTTCAACAACATGCTGATGGTCATCAACGGCTACTGCGAACTGCTGATCGACGACATGGATGAGGCGAATGATCTGCGCCGGGACATCGAACAGATCAAGGGTACGGCCTCCAGAGCCGCGGCCCTGACCCGCCAGCTGCTGGCCTTTGGGCGTCGCCACGTCGCACAGCCAAAGGTCGTGCAGCTGAGCCGGCTGCTCGCCGACAGCCGGGAGATGATCGAAAAATTGGTCGGAGCCGGAGTGAGGATCCAGATGCAAACTCCGGATGACTCACTGCGCATCTACGCCGATCCGATCCAGATCGAGCAGGTGATTCTCAATCTGGCGGCTAACGCCCGGGATGCGATGCCGGAGGGCGGGGAGCTGAGGATCGAGACCTCAAAAATCCGGATAGAGAATCCGGACTCCGGAGAACGGTACATGGTGCCGGTGGGAACCTACGTTCTCTGTTCGGTCCGGGATTCGGGAAGCGGGATGTCAGCGGACACACTGGAACATATTTTCGAGCCCTTCTTCACCACGAAGGTTGCGGGAAAGGGCACGGGGCTGGGACTGTCCACCGTGTATGGAATCGTCAAGCAAAACGATGGATTTATCTTTGCCCAGAGCGATCTGGGGGCGGGCAGCTGTTTCACACTGTACCTCCCCCTGGTCAGCGAGCGGGAGCTGATGCGCAGTGAGGAGCCGCAAGAACCGGAGGAGAAACTGCGGGGCGCGGAGAGGATTCTGCTGGTGGAGAACGAGGCAAAAATTCGCCGCTATACCAAGACGGTTCTGCAGAAGTGCGGCTACACCGTAATCACCGCGGCCAGCGCCTCCGATGCTCTGGGCTTGGGCAAAACCGCGGAGGCGGATCTGCTTGTCTGTACCGGGGCGCTTTCACAGATGGGGGGAGTCGAACTGGCGCAGAAAGTGCAGCAGATGCAGCCGGACTTGAAGGTGCTGATCATATCCGAAGCTGCGGAGCATGAATCGGAACACGGCTACGCTGTACTCGAGAAACCCTTCACCAGCGAAGCCCTGTTGCGTAAGATCAGAAAGATCCTGGTATGAGAATCCGCTACAACGCGCCGGTGATCCTCACCTTTACCCTGCTGGCCACCACGGTCCTGATCATCGATCAGATCCTGGGCGGATTCACGGAGGCCTTCTTCGTTTCCTACCCGGCCTTCAGCGGCTCTGCGCTCGATTTTCTACGGCTTTTCACCCATGTGATCGGACATCAGAGCTGGCTGCACCTGATGAGCAACTTCAGTTTTATCCTGCTGATCGGTCCGGTGCTGGAGGAGAAGTATCGCTCCGCTGCCCTGCTGATGATGGTCCTGGTGACCGCCGTGGTCACCGGGATTCTGAATATACTCTTGTTCTCCACCGGTCTGATGGGCGCAAGCGGCATCGTGTTCATGCTCATCCTGCTCAGCTCGTTTACCAATATCCGTTCCGGAGAGATCCCCCTCACCTTTGTCCTGATCGTGGTCCTGTTCCTGGTCAAGGAGTTCATCAACGCCTTTGCCCAGGACAATATATCCCAGTTCGCCCATATCATCGGCGGTATCTGCGGGGGGCTGTTCGGATTCCTCTTTACAAAGGCGAAGCGTCCACCCGAACCTGTCGAGTGAGAGATCGGGCGCTTGCCCCTGCGGGCGGCCGCCCTATCGTTAGACCGCCCTATCCTTCCTCCCGAAGGCGCTGGAGCAGCGCTTCCACGTACTGCTCGTCCTGACCCGCGGGAACACTATCGGTGGGCGCAAAGGGTTGAAGCTCTCCTCCCTCTTGGATGCTGGTTGCGTACACACAGGCTTCCTTGATGCCCAGTAGAAGCGCGGCCATGCGGCTCACGTTGGAACGCAGCTTGATATACTCGCTGATGAGAAAGGATATGGCGCTGATCACGGTCTTGGTGACCTTGTTCTTTTCACGAATAATGACCGGATAGATGTAACTGCAGTAGGCACCGACCCATTGGAGGAAACTGCCCATGGCATCGCTTTCACCCAGTTCCTCGGACAGGGAATGGTTGTGAATCTGTTCGTACTCACGAATCTGGGAGAAGATCGGTTCCAGCAGGGTGGCATCCAATCCCAGATCCGAGCCTCCGATCAGCTCCCCCAACTCATCTCGCTTGGAGCGGAGATCCGAGTCGATGTTGGTGCAACAGCGGTTGAGCGTCAATAGCCAGAAGGCGACCCGTTTGTTATTTTGCTCCAGGTGCAGATACTCGCCGAGCAGCTCGTGGATCAGATAGAGGATCGTATCCCCTTCGAAGAGCATCTGCTCCCGCTGTTTGCCGATCCATACGGCGCAGAATTGATCGACAACCTCGTACAGGGTCGCCAAGCCCTGAGTTGCGGATTGCAGGCTCTCCACCGCATGCAGTACCGGTTGGATGACCGACTTATCCTGCAGTTCCATGGTACGCTATGATAGTCGATCGAACGGAGTTTGTCAGCAATTGCAAGGGGAACGGATTTATAGTATTTTTCACTTGATATGACTGACAAGCTAGAACAGATGACCGAACGTTACCAGGAAATCCAAACCCTGGTTTCCGACCCGGCGATCATGAAGGATCAGAATCGTTACAGGGAGTTGATGCGGGAGTTGGCCGGCTTGGAAGAGGTCGTCGCACAATACGGCAAGTTCAAAAAACTCAAATCGGAGATTGAAGATACAGAGGCCCTTCTGGAAGAGGGGGGTGAGGGGGAGCTGGCAAAGCTGGCCCGGGAGGAGCTGGAGGCCTTGAGGGAGCAGGAAGAACAGCTGGAGAACGAGCTGAAACTCCTGCTCATTCCCAAGGATCCCCTGGATCTGAAAAACATCATCATGGAGATCCGAGCCGGAACCGGCGGGGAGGAGGCCGGCCTGTTCGCCGCCGATCTGTTCCGCATGTACTCCAAGTACGCCGAGTCGAATCGCTGGGCGATAGAGATTCTCTCCTCCCACGAGACCGAGATCGGGGGATTCAAAGAGATCATCTACTCGATCAGCGGCAAGAGCGTCTATGCCAGCCTGCGCTATGAGAGCGGAGTTCATCGGGTACAGCGGGTCCCGGCAACCGAGGCTTCGGGGCGGATCCACACCTCGGCGGTGACCGTGGCCGTTTTGCCGGAGGCGGAGCAGACCGAGATCGAGCTCCGTGCGGAGGAACTGCGCGTCGATGTGTACCGCTCCTCCGGTCCGGGGGGACAGAGCGTGAACACCACGGATTCGGCGGTGCGCATCACCCACATCCCCACCGGGCTGGTGGTGACCTGTCAGGATGAGAAATCCCAGCACAAGAACAAGGCAAAAGCCCTGCGGGTGCTGCGGGCCCGTCTTTTCGAGCAGGAGGAGGAGAAGAAACACGCCGAACGCGCCGCCGCTCGCAGAACTCAGGTCGGGTCCGGCGACCGTTCAGAGCGGATTCGCACCTACAACTACCCTCAGAGCAGGGTTACCGATCACAGGATCAACCTGACCCTCTACCGCCTGGAAGAGGTGATGCTGGGGGATCTGCAGGAGATCATCGATGCTCTGAGACTCAGCGCCCGGGAGGAGTACCTCAAGCGGCTGGCCGTATGACTGTCGGGGGCGCCCTGAATCGGGGCAAGGAACGTCTTTTTTACGCCGAAGTCGACACGCCCATGCTGGACGCCACCCTGCTGCTCTCCGAAGCCCTGGAGACCAGCAAGGAGAGGCTGCTGGCCAGCCTTCCCGATCCCCTGGATCCCGAACACTGGCAGCACTACAGCGAGCTGTTGGATCTGCGCTGTGCGGGACAGCCGGTCTCCTACATCCGCAGGAGGAAGGAGTTTTTCAGCCTCGAGTACTACGTGGATCGCCGCGTGCTGGTTCCCCGTCCGGATACCGAGGTGCTGGTGGAGGAAGCCCTCCGCCTGCTGGAGGCGGATCCCCTGATCCAGCGGGTGCACGACGCCTGTACAGGCAGCGGCTGCGTGGCTGTCGCAGTGAAGCACAGCTTCCCCACGGTAAGGGTGTCCGGTTCGGACATCAGCCGGGGGGCGCTTCAGGTGGCCGCGTTGAACGCCCGCCGGCTCCTGCCGGAATCCCGCATTCGCCTATATCGCTCCGACCTGCTGGCCCGGGTTCCGGGCCGCTACGACCTGATCACGGCCAATCCACCCTATCTGACCGACGGGGAGGTTGAAAACATGGGGAAGATCGGCTGGCCCGAACCGGCCCTGGCCCTCAAAGGGGGGATCGACGGGACGGACCTGCTCCGCCGCCTGATCCGCCAGGCTCACCGCAAGCTGCGTGCCCGTGGCTATCTGTTGCTGGAGGCCTCTCCTGCTCAGATGAGCCGGCTGCAGCGGGAGCTGGCCGACCAGGGGTACGGAGAGATCGCCGTGATTCCCGATCTGGCCGGGCGGGACCGGGCCATCCGGGCCCGGCGCATCCGGGCTCGAAGGTGAGGACGGAATGGACGGTTCGGCCAAGGCCCTGATCCGCCAGTTCAAAGAAAAGGTCGAACGCTATCCAGAGGAGGAGCGCAAGAGGATCCTCTCCGCGGTACGCTGGGCCGAAGGACTGCACCACAACCAGCTGCGGGCCAGCGGAGAGCCCTACATCGTTCACCCCCTGACCGTGGCGGAAATACTGGTGGATGCCCACCTGGACTACCAGACGGTGATCGCCGCGGTCCTGCACGACGCCCTGGAGGACACGGGGCTGTCCTCCAAGGAGCTGCGCAAGGAGTACGGCCGGGAGGTGGAAGCCCTGGTCCAGGGGGTGACCAAGATCTCGGTGATCCGCGGGCGCAGCAAGACCACCCAGGCCGCCGCCACCATCCGCAAGATGCTCTTCGCCATGGTCAAGGACATCCGGGTCATCATGATCAAGCTGGCGGACAAGCTGCACAACATGCGCACCCTCGAGTATCTGGATCCCAAGAGCCAGAAGCGCATCGCCGATGAATGTCTGGAGATCTACGCGCCCCTGGCCGGGCGCCTGGGCATGTCCCGGATCAAGAGCGAGCTGGAGGATCTTTGTTTGAGGGTGCTGCATCCTCGGGCCTACGAACAGATCGATCATTTCGTGCAGCAGCACGAGGCGGATCTCCACGAGTTCCTCGACTCCATGGAAAGCGCCATCGGCGCTCAGGCCAAAGCGGCCAAGATTCCCATCCAGATCGAGAGCCGGATCAAGCACTACTACTCGATGTACAGGAAGATCAAGAAGAAGGGCCGGATGGTGGATGAGATCTACGATCTGGCCGGGATCCGCCTGCTCTGCGACACCTCGAACCAGTGCTACGAGCTGCTGGGGATCCTGCACAGCCTCTGGAAGCCGATCCAGGGGCGCTTCAAGGACTTCATCGCCATGCCCAAGAGCAACCTCTACCAGAGCCTGCACACCACGGTCATGGGTCCGGGGGGCAAGATGCTGGAAATCCAGATCCGCACCCACCAGATGCACCGCACCGCCGAGGAGGGGATCGCCGCCCACTGGCTGTACAAGCAGGAGCAGGCCGGAGAGCGGATCAAGCCGGAGCAGCTGACCATCATCAACATGCTCAAGAGCTGGGATTCCTCCAGCGTCAGCTCCCCCGACTTCCTCGAGGAGATCAAGCGGGAGCTGCTGCGGGACTCGATCTACGTGTTTACCCCCCAGGGGGACATCATCGAGCTCACCCGGGGATCCACGGCCCTGGATTTCGCCTACCACATCCACACGGAGGTCGGCAACCACTGCATGGCCGCCAAGGCGGACGGCAACCTGATCCGCTTGAACGAGGAGCTGAAGAACACCCAGGTCATCGAGATCCTTACCGCCCCCTCGGCCCACCCGCACATCAACTGGCTGCGCATGGTGCGCAGCTCCCGGTCCCGCTCCAAGATCCGCCACTGGCTGGTGCAGAACGAGCCGGGCCTGATCATCGACCGCAACATCGTGGCCAAGAACAAGGGCGGCGGACCCGCGGCTGGCCGAGACGCAAAGGCCGGGGCTCAAGCCGGCGGGGGTCCACGGACGGGGGCCGAACCGCGTCGGGGCCGGCGCTGGCGCAAGCGCATGGAGTCGGACACCCAGGTGCGGGATGCCTCCAAGGTGGGGATCCGCATCGGGGATGAGCGGAACATGATGATCCACCTGGCCGGCTGCTGCAATCCCGCGGCCGGGGATCCGATCGTGGGCTACATCTCCCGGGGCCGGGGCATCATCGTGCACCGGTCCGACTGTCCGAACCTGAAGAACATCAAGGAGTTCGACGAACGGATCCTGGAGGTGGAGTGGGAGACGGTCAGCCCCAAGGCCACCCGCCGCTTCGAGGTAACCGCCCGCAAGACCACCAACCTTTTCTCCGAGGTGGAGGGAGCGATCAAGAAGTACCACGGCCACCTGATCGAGGGCAAGCTGGATGAGAACATCTCCGATACCCTCCAGGGTTTCTTCACCGTGGAGCTGGACAACGGCCGGGATTTCGACCAGGTGCTCAAGAGCCTCAGGACCATCCCCTCGGTCCTGCAGATCCGCCCGGTCTCCGGGTGATCAGGGTCTGAAAGATCCATTGATCGAACTTTGCAAATGTAAACATATCTTGCAACCACACCGAATTCCCTCCGATATAGACGCTCGTGAATTCTTGGCGCTATCTGTAATTGGTGAATTGCCGCCTGTGGAACGATAATTGCGATACTATTCTGTGACTTTTCTCACGAAAAACCATTTTGAGACCGAAAATTGTATCGAAGTGGTATACATTGCATGACGAAAAGTGGATCCCTGGATATTTGTAATCGAGGAGGATTCCTGTAGGATGAACGGTTCAAGAAGACTTTTCTTTGTAGGTATTGCGGTATTGTTCTTAGTTCTTTCGGCTCAGGCCGCCATGGCAATTGGGAATCTCGAACTGGAAGACCAGGTTTCTATTGCTCCAGTCTCAATTCCGGTGGACAGCAACGGGATTGCGCCGAACAAGGTGGGTATGGTCCGCATGGATCTGGTTGTCGACCCTGTTTTTGGGGGCTCATCGGATGATTTGGAATCCTTTAGTGTTGAGCTTGTCGATCCCAGTGTTGCGAGCAGTATAGCAAATCTCTACGTATACGTCGAACAGCAGGATGGCGGTACAACAAACGATGGGAAATTCGATACGGATCCCGGTAACCTTGTGCATACCATTACAAACGTCGATCTGAGCAGCGCTGTTGTCATCGACATAGATCCCGATATTACCATTTACAAAGCCACCCACGCGACCTACGGCGGTACCGCTTATGTCTACGTGGCCTTGGATTTCGTGCCCAATGGCATCAATACGGATGCAACTGTAGGCTGCAATATCATCGACGTGAACGGTGATGCGGCTGGAGATCCACCTCCGAACACAACGGAGGTCAATCTGGACGACTACAAGGTAACGCTGACGGGAGACACGAGCGGTTTGGGCCTGATCGCCGCGGATCCCGGTCCCGGAGACACACAGACCGCCCTTCAGCTGGATTTCGACGTAGACGAATCGTCTCTGTCTTCCGCCCCGCCAACCGGCGGGTACGCCACGGTCGACGCGATCCGCTTTCACAACGTGGGAAGCGCCGCGGATGCTGATTTCGACCCGGCCAGTGCTGTCATCGTGTTTCTGGACGACGGGGACAAGATCTACGAGAGCGGAGAGGAGCTGGGCAGCGGCTCGATCAGCGGCGGCTACGCGACCGTTAGCCTGACAACACCGCTGACTATCTACGATACGCACGCCACCTGCTACGCAGCGGTGCGTCTCAGCAGCAATCCCACCCACGGCAACACCGTGGCCCTGCGGGTGGAAGATCCCTCCAATACCACCAATATTTTCTTCGCCGACGGCATCGATGATACCGCAGGCGGTTATGTCGAAACCGATACCTACGACCAGGTGGGATTTATCACGGAAACTGATCCACAGCCCGCCTCCCCGGATGAATTCACTATCATCACCGATCCGGATCCACCCCAGGTGTCTGCCACGACTCCGTTGAACCTCGCCACGGGAGTATCGAGATATCTAACCGAAGTCCGGGCGGTATTCAACGAGGCTATGGATGCGGCGACCATCGTTGATGCCAATTTCGAACTGAGGGTAACCTCCGGTGCGGTGGTCAGTGGTTCGGTAACATTCGATGATCCCAACGACACGCTGATCTTCACTCTCGGTGAAACCTTGAGTTACGACACCAATTACACAGCAAAGATTACCGGCCCAAGCGGGGTAGCTGATCTAGTGGGCAATGAGATGCTTGCCGACTACGAATGGACCTTCCAGACCGAGCTCCCGATACCACCTTACGTAACCAACACCTTTCCCGACGAAGATGCAGTGGATGTGCTTGTGGATATCGCCTCGGTACGGGCTATATTCTCCGAACCGATGAAACCAGGTACGATTATCGGGGCCAACTTCTCCCTGGTCGGTCCCTCCGGTTCTGTAGACGGTACGGTGAGCTACGACGATACCGGGGGTATCTATCGGCTGGTGTTCGTTCCGGACAGTGACCTGGAGTACGATGAGATCTATACGGCCACGGTCACAACCGGTGTAGAGGGTGAGGATGACTTGAACATGGCCAGCGACAAGGTCTGGCAATTCACCACCCTCCGCCTCTATCCGGAGTTCGACGAGCCGATCGCCATCAAGAACCGGATCGGCAGCGGAGCCGACGACCAGGCCCTGATCTTCGTTACCCAACCGCCCGGCGGTGCCGGCACCCGAATGACGGTTCAGGTGTTCACGACCACGGGCAAACTCGTACGCACCTTCTACAGGAACGTGCCCTGGAGCACGATCGGCGAGGATCCCATTCCGTGGGACGGAACCAACGATCGCGGCCAGGACCTGGGTCCCGGTTTGTACTTTGTCCAGATCAGAGCGGCGGACTACAAGCGGGTTCTCAAAGTCATGATCGTCCGCTAGACAAGTGTTCACCATGTTAGGAGAATCGAGTGATTAGGAAAATCTTCATCTGTCTGTTTTGCATAGTTGCTATACCTGCAACGCTCATCTTTGCTCAAAGTGAAAGCGGCACCACTGCTGCAGACTTTCTCATATTCCCGCCCGCCTCGAGAATAGACGCCATGGGCGGGGCTGTCGACGGACTTGGACTGGATCTCGAGGGTATTCAATTCAACCCGGCCCTCCTGGCACCGCTTACGGATTTCAGGCTGCAGCTGAACGTCAATCCGTTGCCGAATGACATTTCAAACAGCCAGCTGGCGGTGGGCTTTCCTCTTCTCGGAGGCACCTTTGCCGCGGCCGCCCAAATGCTCAACACAGGCGGCTTCACCTACGTGAACGAGCTCGGACAGCCGGAAGCCTCGGTCAGCGTGTACGACGCGGCCGTTACGGTCGGCTACTCCCGCTACATCTGGAAGACGATCTCTCTTGGCCTGAGCGCCAAGGGGATCTACAGCACGCTGGGGGATGACAACGCCTTGGGCTTCGCTGCGGATGTGGGAGCATCCGCCTGGTTCGAAACCCCCCACATCGGCCGGGCTCCGAAACCACCCACGATGAAGCAGCTGGAAGCTCAGTACGAGAAGGAGCAGAACGAAATCGAATCCGAGAAGGCTCGGCGGCTGAAGCCCGTTACCGAAGACTCCATCCCGATTCGCAAGGACATCGAGAAACTGGAAGGACAGAAGATAGACCTGGAGGGGAAGATCACCGAAGCCGAACCCGAGAAACTCGCGGAGCTTGAAGCCGGCAAGACGGAAGTGGAGAGCCAGCTCTCCGACTTGAAAACCCAGCTGGCCGCGGCGGAGGTGAAGGAGAAGGATGCGGTTTCCGAAATCGAGGCCTGGTACCGGGAGGAGATGGCCGCCGCGGATGCCCGGCATGCCGAGCGAGTGGCGTATCTCGATTGGATCGAGTCTGAGCGCGCGCGGCTGTTCGCCGTGATCGACGACCCGAACCAGGAGCTCTCTCCGGATATGGTGGACTCCAACATCGACGAGGGCATCACCAAGGCGCGGGCCTTTCTGTCCGACAGGCGACAGACCTTCCTGGCTCGCAAAGAGTCCTTCACCCAGCGCATGCAAGCCCGTATCGCCGAAATTCAACAGGAGATTTCCGACTATCAGGGCATGATCGATGAAGAGACCGGCCCCAAAGCCAAGCAGTTGAACCAGGATATCGATAGCCTGAAAAGCCGTAAAAGCTCCCTCGAGGATTCCGAGGATCCGGAAGCCAAGAACCAGATAAAGGAGATCAGTGGGCAGATCGGCGCCAAGGAAAAGGAGCTGCAGGGTCTGCTGAGCGATCCCTGGTTGAAACGGCTGCAGAAGCGTATCGACGACAAGAACGCGGAGATCGAGCAGCTGGAGAAGGACATCGAAACCTTCGTTGCGGATACCGAAGAGGCGATAACGGATGCTGAAGCCGACGCGGAGAAAGAAATCAATAAGTTCGAGGCGCTGCGGACCGAACTTCAGAAAGAGCTGAAGAAGGCCAAGCTGAAGAGAGAGCTCGATCTTATTGATGCCAGGAATGAGAAGGCCACTGAGAAAGACCAGCGAGTTTACAAAGCCAAGGAAAAGAAGATTTACGAGCGACTGCTGGCCGCCATGTACAGAAACGAGGAAAAGATCTTCCAGGAGCGCCTACAGTCGGCCAAGCATGATGCGGACATCCGCAGCTACGATTTCCGAACGGATCAGCAAAAAACGCTGCAGTCCTTGGAAGACGACTTTGCCTTTCAGGAGCGATTCCTGTCAGCGAAGATCTCCGATCTGAAGAAGAACAGTCCCGATTCCCCGGAGCTGTCCTCAGCCCAGGAGGAACTGAAAGCCAAACAGGAGGAGTACAATCAGGCTGTTGCCGATCTCGCGGATAAGGCCAAGCAGTTCGACAATAGTGAGAAGACCCGTCTGGAAGCGGAAATTGAAGCGATCAAGGAAGAGCGCCGAAAGATCCGCCTGGTGTTCCTGCAGACCGACACACCCTACAAGAATACAAACCTGAATCTGGTGGTTCGTAACGGGGGTACGCCGATGACCTTTGTTTCCGAAGGCTATCCCCTGCCCACGACATTTTCGGCAGCCCTGGGATACTCCTTCGTGAACACGGATCTGCACAACGCCAAGCTTACGGCGCAACTGAACGTGCCGTTCTACGATGCAATTTCTGTGGCCGTCGGAGCGGAGTACGTATTTGCCGACCTGGTGTACGTGCGTGGAGGATACACCTTCGGAGCGGTGGATCGCAGCTTTTCCACCGGCGCGGGCGTTCGTCTGGCCTTGGGATTCACAGAGGTCTCGGTGAACTACGCCTTCCGTCCGCTTCCCGATTACGGTCTGTTGCACAGCATCGGAGTCGCCCTCAGCTTCTGATAGATTTTCATGGAATCCGGAAATCCGGGCGGGCACGCATACCCGCTGTCTTCTTTTTCAGAGGGCAGCGGGTATTATTTTTAGTTCTGTACGTCACGATTTGACATGAAAACCAGCCGTTGGATACCATTGATCCTTCTCCTCTGTCTGGCCCTTGGGCGTGTAGGCGCGCAGGAACAGGGAGAGCCTGGGGCAGATCTGATCGAGCTGAGCCTGGGCTACGGATTCGGATTTCCTACGGTTTCGAATTTCTGGTTGGATACAGGAAGCGGCGGTATCACCCAGGGGATGATCGTTGAGGACCTGATCAAGCGGGTGTTCATCCAGCGGGAACTGGCGGAGCGCATCTTCCTGGATCTGGACTACGATTCGGACAGGCAGGGCGGATTCTTCCAGGGAGAAAACGTGTATTCCCTGCAGTATCAGGGATTGGAGGATGAGTTCCTGCAGGAGATATCCGCCGGTAACCGCCACCTCTCGATCCCTGACACGCGGCTGGTCTCCATTGACGAGGGCAATGCCTCTTCCTACGCCCTGCGGACCCGCATGGGCACGGATCGATTCCGGCTGCAGGGATTGGTACGCTACAGCCAGGCGCTGTCCGGGAAGAAGCGCTTCCGTGGCGGCAATCAAATTGTCGAGACCGATCTCTTGGATGTGAACTATGTGAAGAGGCGTTTCTTCTTTCTGCCGGACCGGGATATCGATGAAGCGAGTTTGGAGTTGTACCGCAGTCTTGAGGTACCGGCGGATCGCGTGATCGACGGTGCGGACTATACGCTCTTGGTACGGGGACAGGACTATCGATTTGACAACACAACCGGTTGGATCTATCTATTCCGTACGTTGTACGAGGATGAGCAGCTGCTTGTGTACTACGAGAAAGGAGAACCCGCGGTGGGGGTGGGATCGGGTCTTCCTCTGGGGGAAAATGCAATCATCGATGAGTTGGGTAACCGTACCAATTTTGATGCGGGAACCTTCCCTGAGTACTTCGATGGAGGCGACACCTACCTCTATCTGGGCAAGAAGATCGAACGCGACGATGACGGAAATATCACCGGCAGCTTCAACAGCTACTGGGAGATCAAGAGCGCATATTACCTTCCGGAGGTGTACGGCGGAGTGGTTCCGGAGCAGATCAGCATCGACCTTTTTCTGACGGGCACTGGGGAACGGAACGAGAACTATGCGGCCCTGCTCGGCGCCGAAGATTCCTACGTGGTCGATTCCGAATACGGAGCTCTGATCTTCACTTTCACTGACGGAACCGAATTCTACCCCCGGCCTTTTCCGGGAGAGGAACCCTACGACGGCGACGGCGATCCCAATCCATTCGACCCGGACCATCCGATCTACGGAAGCACAGATGATCCGGAAATCGAGGACTCGGTCAACACCCTGCAGATCCGCTACGTGGTGGACCAGGACAGCTTCTTCCTCGACTTCGACATCGTGGAGGGAAGTGTGCGGGTGACGGTGGACGGGAAGCCTCTCGGCTCGGCTTACTACACCGTGGACTACTACCTGGGCACTATCGATTTTGCCGAGGGGGTGATCGGTCCGACCAGCGACATCGAGGTCACATACAGCTACTCATCGCTGCTCGGCGGGAATCAGGATCTGCTCTTGGCCCTCGGCCTTGACTACGAGCTCGAATGGCTGAAGCTTAGAAACCTCACCACCTTCAGCTACCCCATTGTACCGGCTTCAGCACCACTGCTTGGGGAGGAGCGGGAAAGCTTGGTGACGAACAGCACGGATGTTGCGATCTCCCTGGGGGCGTTGCCCGGCGAGCAGGGCTGGACCGCGGAGTTGAACGCGGGAGCGGCGGTTGCACTCGGCAATTCGAACTCCAGGAAGTCCGCCGTGGCGGCGGACATGGAGCAGATCGGGCTGACCGTCTATTCGGGGGATGTGGCAACTACCGAAAAAACGGCGGAGGATGCGGGGGATGATGCATTCTCCAAGCACTACCCGGGAATCTACGCGGATCTGCACGCCGGTGACACAGACCAGGATGAGGAGGGTTATGGAGAGAAATCCCTGGTCTGCGAGCTGACAACAGATCTGCTCCCCGACCAGGAAGCCCTGCTGAGGCGCGGCTTCGGCTATCTGGCCGATCTGAGCGCCTATAAGGAACTGCGGCTGTACCTCTTTCTACCCGAAGCCGTTTCGACCGATCCCTGGTTCCCCTCGACCGTGCCCGGGGAAGTCGCTGGATTTCCCCTGGCCCTGATCGGTTCGGCCGCAGACACCCTGGAGATCACCATCGCGAAAACGGATGTGGCGGCGGGGTGGAACGAAATTGTCGTCGAGCTGGAGGAATCCTGCCGGGTTCGGGCCAACGGCGCGACAGTGGGGCAGATGATTCTCACCGGTTCCGACCCCCTGTCCCGAATCTCGGAGATCCGTTTCGGCGTGCTGGCCGGATCGAGTGGTGTCGGGACCGCGGGCTTCAAATTCTGGCTGGATGAGTGGCATCTGGCCGGAAGCCGCTACTCCCTGGATGCGGCCATGTACGGGGAAACAACTTCCGGGTACCGGGGAGAGCTGCTGCGGGTCGGAGCGGAACTGCCCGTGCTTGCCGATCCCCAGTTGTCGGCCGGGTACGAGCACAAAGAGGGATCCTTTCTCGAGGGGCTGGACCGGCGGCGAGATTCCTGGTTTGGGGGCTTTGAAACCACGCTGCTGAGGTATGTGCCCTTTTCCCTGGATCTGAGCGGCTATGATGAATCCGCCGGCGGATGGTTCAAGGAGCCTTCTACTGTTTTGCCCCCGGATTTGGAGGATAGGGATACCGGAGCACTCTATGCTCACAGGATCGGGATCGATGCGATCCTGCCTTACCTGCCCTCCCTGGAACACAGCTATCAGCGCAGCATCAGGGAGCTCAGCGAAGTCGAGTTGACAGAGACCGCCTACCTTCTGGCCAGCTCAACCACGGTGGGGGATACCTTGGCCTTTGAGGAGACGTTCCGCTATCCCGAAGGGCTGGAGCAGGGCTACACCTTCACCCGTAACTGGCTGTTCACCGATCCGGATCTGCTGGCAACCCAGAGCCACAGCGGGCTGATTTCCTACTCCTGGGCAAGGAGCTTTCTCTCCCTGGAACTGAGTCGGGAGGAGAGCTATCAGGTGGAGGATGCGGGAGTTCCGGCTGCGCTGTTCGATTCCTACGGGCAGCGGCTGGCGGGCCTGTTCCGGCCGATCTCTGCGACCTATCCTGAACCCGATGTGACTCCGGCCAGCCGGGAGCATCTGGGGCAGCTGGCCGTTGTCCTCCCCAGGGAGAAGGTTATGGGATTCAGTGCGAGTCTGAACACCAGCATCGAGGAACGGAACTTCAGGGCAGGCACGGAGAACCGGGGTCTGATGACGGAGAGCAGCTTGGATTTGTCGATCCCCATTAGTCCGGGAGGAGAAGGAACACTGGAGCTCGTTCCCGGCCTGAGCCGTACTTTCAAGGGCAACTACGAAAACGCAACCGGGACTGTTGAACCGTTATGGCTCATCGGTCAGAGCTGGAAGGGCCTGCTGATGCCACCCTTGCACTACCTCAATCCCTGTCTGGACCGGGGACGCCTGAACGAGTACGAGCCCGTGGATCTTCTGGCCGAAACCTCCTACCTGGGAGACCAGGTCACGGGCCTGGGAACGGCAGATTTCACTACCTCCCTCATCCTGGATCTTCGACTGAAGGATCCGCCCTGGTATCTGCCGGCACGTGGCAATCTGGAGTTTGCAGGGCAGACGGGAAGGGAGGGGCAGAGCTACACCCAGAGTCGTTCCGTCAGCCTGGAGTTGGGAAGCGATTTTTTCCTCGGGAGGGATGCAAAAGAGAACGGCGCAAAGAACATCACCAAGCGCCTGAGCCTGGACGCCGGCTGGGAGGGAGGCTGGGACTACACCTATAAGGTCGCGTCCCATTCCCTGTTCTTCAATACAGGCCTCGGCCTGTTAGAGGGTCCCCGTGGACAGCTGAGCATAGATCACAAACTTACAATCACCGGGGAACGCCAGCGCCTGGGGGATGAACGGCTGCTGCTGTTTCCGGGTCAACCGGGCAGAGAAGTGGCTGTACCGTTTCAACCGGATACCAACGCCGTATCCAGCGTGCTGGGGTTGGAGTACTCCCGGGACAGGGAGATCGATCCGGCACGACGGGAGCTTCTGGCCGCCTCCCGCATGCTTGCCGGTGAAACAGAAGAGGAGATCGGCCGGATCACGCACACGGATCGATTCACGCTGGAGAACGACTTCCTGAAAGTCCTGAACGCCGACCGGATGGCATTGGGCCTTACCTCCTTGGTACCGTTTCGCCTGGTTTTTACCCACGACACGGTCATGACCGTGTCCGAGTACGTGGATCTGGTGCTGGGCGTGAAAACCATCGGTGGCGTGGAGGAGATCATCACCGCCGGCTCCTCTGAGAGCGAATACAAACCGGCCCTGGGATTCGAGCTACGCCTGAGCGCGCTTTTGAACTTCTGAAAGCTGCGCTGCTGTCAGCGGCGCGGGTCGAAAGATGAAGACCCTGGGCTTCCTGATAAAAACGCGGCACAAACCGGTAGTACAAACAGAGATTTTCTCGTTACATTGGGACAGGTGGTCACATCATGTGGATTCTGTTAGTCATCATCGCCGTGCTGCTCGTCGTTGCTGCACTGCTGCTGTACCTGCGCTACCGCTTTCGCCTGCCCCTTCCCCGGGTGCAAGGTTCCGTTCCGATTCCCGGATTGACCGAGCCCGTTGAAGTCATCCGCGATCGTTCGGGAGTTCCCCATATCTACGCGGCCGATCTCCCGGATCTGTTCTTCGCCCAGGGGTACGTCCAGGCCCAGGACCGGCTCTGGCAGATGGAGCTGAACCGCCGCCTGTCCAGAGGGCGGCTGTCGGAGATCTTCGGCAAGGTCACCTTGGATATGGATCGCTTCGTGCGCACCATCGGCATGGCCCGGGCCGCGCAGATGGACCTGGCCTGCCTGTCCGAGGAGAGCCGAACCCTGTTGGATGCCTACCTGCGGGGCGTGAACAGCTACCTGGAGTCAAATCACGGCAAGCTTCCCGTGGAGTTTGCACTGCTCGGTTTCAAACCCGAGCCGTGGGAGCCGCTCGATTCATTGGCCTGGATGAAGATGCAGGCCTGGCATCTGTCGGAGAACTGGTCCACGGAGATTCTCAACGCCGCCCTGGCGGGTAAGGTCGGTCCGGAGCGGGCCGCCCGGCTTTGCGGGGCGTACCCGGAAGAAAACCCGGTCACCCTGGCCCGCCAGACGGTCATCCGGGCGGCGGAGGTGTTTCTGGAAAGCTATCGCAGCTTCCGCAGCTGGTTTCCCGCCGACGCCCTTTCCGGGCGGAGCAACTGCTGGGCCGTTCGCGGCAGCCGATCGGTGAGCGGCAAGGCCCTGTTCGCCTACGATCCCCACCTCGGACTGGCCGTGCCCAGCCTGTGGCACGCCGGTCATCTGGCCTGCCCGGGCTTCGAAGTCACCGGAGCGACCTTTCCCGGAATCCCGGGAGTCATCGTGGGTCACAACCGGGACATCTCCTTCGGATTTACCAACTCCTTTTCCGACGTGCAGGATCTGTATCTGGAGCGCTTGAATCCCGAGAAACCCGGGGAGTACGAGCACAACGGCCAGTGGCGCAAGGCCGAGCGGATCGTGGAGGAGATCCAAGTCAAGGGTGAACGGGATCCCCGTCGGCTCGAGGTAATGATCACCCGCCACGGCCCTCTGGTTGGAGATCTGGTGCACCTCAAATCGAACAACACGGATCTTGGCTTTGCCCTGCGCTGGACCGGGCATGAAGGATCCGATCCGCTGGCCGCTTTGCTGCACCTGGACCGGGCCAAAAACTGGTCCGATTTTTGTGCAGCCCTGGCCCGCTGGGACTCGCCCTCCCAAAACGCCGTTTTTGCGGATCGCAAGGGCAATATCGGTTACTGTCTTGTCGGTAAAATCCCGATCCGAAGGCGGGGAAACGGGCTTGTGCCCGTGCCGGGATGGAACGATGAGCACGAGTGGAGCGGCTGGATTCCCTGGCAAGAGATGCCCAGGGAGTACAACCCAAGACGGGGTTATGTGGTTTCGGCCAACAACCAGATCGTCGGACAGGAGTATCCCCACTACATCGGTCTTGGCACCTGCAATGGAAACAGGGCGGCCCGCATCGAACAGCTGATCAAGGCCAGGGACAAACTCTCCCTGGATGATTTCGCCGCGATGCAGGGGGATCTGCACTCCCGGCCGGCCCGGCGCTTCGCCGCGCTGCTCACCTCCCTGGCCGGGGGGATCCTCAAGCAAAAAGAACTGGCTCCTGTTCGAGAACAGGCAGCCGCCGCTCTGGAACTGTTGAAGGGCTGGCGGGGAGATCTGAGAGCGGATTGCGCCGCTGCCGCGGTGTACGCGGTCTGCGAGTACTACGCCAAAAGGCGGTTGTTCCAGCCCTGGCTGGGGGATCTGACGGAGTACTACTGCGGCAGGGGCGTGCACGGCTCCGGCTCGGTCTCCATCTATCTGGAGTACAGCCACCTGGTGCTGCTGGAGATTCTCGAACAGGATGACGGAGCCTGGTTGAGTACTCCAGAGGGACTGAGACGAAGCCGGGAGCAGCTGCTGGCAGGGGCGCTGAAGGATGCTCTTGGTTATCTGTCCGAACAGGGCGGAAAGGATCCCAACGGGTGGCGTTACGGCGACTTTCACAAGGCCTGGTTCATCCACCCCATCGGTCGGCGCAAACCCTTCAATCTGGTGTTCAATCCCAAGCCGGTCGCCTTAGGGGGAAGCGCAGATACGATCTGGCAATGTTCGCCCCTGCGCAGCCTGCCTCCCTTGAAGAGCAGCTACAGCGCCAGCTGGCGGCACCTTGTGGATTTCTCGGATCTGGACGGAGCCCTGTGGATCCACAGCAGCGGGCAGTCCGGTCATCCGGCCAGCCGGCACTACAAGGACCTGGTCCCTCTCTGGGCCACCGGCCGGTACCGACCGCTGCTCTGGAGCCGCGACCGGGTGGAGGCGGAAGCGGAAGCCCGGCTTACCCTGCTTCCTGGAGCGGAAAAGGACAGGGCGGACGCTGCACCGGATCTGTAGGCGCACGCGAGCCGGAGACCTTTTCACATTTGTTCCAAAAAAAAATCTAAAAAAACCCTTGCCAAACTTGTTCGGTTGTACTAAACTTATATTGTACTATAACATTAGTACAACTTTGGAGGCATTGTGGAAACGGTGTTGAAGTTTTCTCTGGACGTTACCAACGGCGTTCCTTTCTACAAGCAGATCATTCTGCAGGTGGAGATGGCCATTGCCGACGGGCGGCTGGACACGGGGGATCAGCTGCCAACGGTGCGCAGCCTGGCCGTGGATCTGCAGGTCAATCCCAACACCGTGGCCCGGGCCTACAGCGAGCTGGAGATTCGCGGCATCGTCACCACCCAGCAGGGCACCGGGACCTTCATCAGCGACCAGAAGGTGCAGATCTCCGACGTGGAGCGGGAACGAATCCTGGCGGAGATCACCCGTTCCTTCGTCACTCACGCCGCTTCCTACGGTTTTAGCCTTGAAGAGCTCAGCTGCTATCTCAGCGAGCTGAACAGAGGAGGGTAGTATAGCCATGTATCGAATCAAAGCCTTTGATCGGATCCGCAACCTTCCCCGGGGGGTGCTGCCCCGGGATTTTAGGCTGAACCCCCTGGCCCTGCTGATCCTGGCCGTGTTTCTGGGCGCCGGGGTTGTCTGGCAGGTGATCGTCGGTCTGGCCGCCCCGCCGATCGAGCTGGTCTACATCACCGTGGAGGTGATCGTCAGTGCCGTGCTGCTGATGCTGCTTCCCTCCTGGGCACTGGTACTGGTCCTGCTTGCCGGTCTTTGGATCGGCATGTTCGCCCGTTACGGCGGCGCCATGTTTCCGCTGGCCCTGATGCTCTCAGGGGGTTATCTGTTCGCCCCGGTGTTTCAAATGGCCCATCACTGGGAAAAGGCGGTGATCCTGCGCCTTGGCAAGTATCACAGGCTGCGGGGGCCGGGGATCTTCCTGATCTTTCCCGTCATCGACCGGGTGACACGTTTCGTGGACACCCGTATCCGGGCCACCGACTTCAGCGCGGAGAAGACGATCACTATGGACACGGTGCCGGTCCATGTGGACGCCCTGGCCTTCTGGATGATCTGGGATGCCACCAAGGCGATCCTGGAGGTGGAAAACTTCCTGGAAGCGGTGGTGCTGTCCGCCCAGACGGCGTTGAGGGACGCCATCGGCCGCCACGATCTTGCCGGTCTTCTGGCCGAGCGGGAGAAAATCGGCAAGGAGATCCAGGAAGTCCTGGACCGCAAGACCAACCCATGGGGCATCACCATTCTCTCCATCGAGTTTACCGACATTGTGATCCCCAAGGAACTGGAGGACGCCATGAGCAAACGGGCTCAGGCCGAACGGGAGCGCCAATCCCGGGTCATCCTGGGTACCGCGGAGATCGAAATTTCCGACAAGTTCGTCGAGGCGGCCAAGCGTTACAAGGACGATCCCACGGCCCTGCACCTGCGGGGTATGAACATGATCTACGAGGGGATCAAGCAGCGGGGCACCATCGTGCTGCTGCCCTCCGGCAGCCTGGCCTCCATGTCCCTGGGATCGGTGCTGGATGACCTGGCCCAGGGCAAAGTGCCGGCTGCAGTTCAGCCAGGCGGTACGCGGTTGGGCCAAGCTGGGCCGCCGGCTCAGCCATCGGCGCAAAGCCCCCAATCAACAGCTGAGAGCAAAGGAGAACAGATATGATCAAAGTCGAGAAGGTAACCAAAGACTACACAGTCGGACAGACCAAGGTTCACGCCCTGCGCGGGGTATCCCTGGGTATCGAAAAGGGGGAGTTTCTCTCCATCGCCGGACCCTCCGGTTCGGGCAAGACCACTCTGCTCAACCTGATCGGCTGCCTGGACAAGGCCACCAGCGGAGAGATCTACATCGCCGGCGAGGCTGTGTCCACCAAGAACAAGAAGCAGCTGGCCCTGCTGCGTCGCAAGCATTTGGGTTTCGTGTTCCAGTCCTTCAACCTCATTCCCGTGCTCAGCGCCTATGAGAACGTCTCCTTCGCCCTGTCCCTGCTCGGAGTGAATGGGGCACAGATCAAGAAGCGGACCTATGACCTCCTGGAAGAGGTGGGACTCAAGGGGATGGAAACCCGTCTTCCCGGAGAGCTCTCCGGCGGCCAGCAGCAGCGGGTGGCCGTGGCCCGGGCTCTGATCAAGGAACCGGACATGGTGCTGGCCGATGAACCCACGGCCAACCTGGATTCGGATACGGGTCATGAAATCCTGGATCTGATGGTGGCGCTGAACAAGAAGCACGGTACGACCTTTGTTTTTTCCACCCACGATCAGATGGTGATGGACTATGCCCGGCGGCTGGTGAAGCTGCACGACGGGGAGATCACCAGCGATGAGAGGACAGGATCATGAGCTTTCTGCTGTCATTAGCCTTCAAAAACCTCTCCCGCTATCGACGCAGAACAATGATCACCGCCGGAGCGCTGGCCGTGGGCCTGATATTCTTCATCTTTATGGACGGCTGGCTGCAGGGGGCGGAGCGGGAATCGGAACGGAACATCATCTGGTACGAATCCGGATCCGCCAAAGTGATGACCAGCGAGTACCTGGATGATCTCAAGACGATGCCCCTCAAACACGCCATCGAAAATCCGGATGCGGTGGAGCAGGTACTTGAAGGAACCGGAGTAACCACCACGCGGCGCACGGTTTTTGCCGGGGAGATATTCTACGGGGAGGGTTCGTTATATGTCAAAGTCGTGGCTGTAGATCCCCAAACCGACGGAAAGATCTATCGTCTCTCCGAAACCGTGGCTGAAGGGCGATATCTGGAGCCGGATGAGCAGGGGGTTGTTCTTGGAGAGTGGCTGGCCCAGGACCTGGGAATCCAGGTGGGAGAGGAGATCACCATCCGCACCCGTACCCGTTATGGAGCCTTTCAAACCTTCGATCTGATCGTGGTCGGGGTGTTGAACAGCCCCAATCCGATGATCAACAAGGGCACCGCCTTCATCCCCCTGTCTCTGGCGGACGAGCTTCTAGAGATGGAGGGAGCGGTTACCGAGCTCACCCTGTACTTTCCCGAGTGGCAGAATCCTGAAAGCAAGATCCAGAGTCTGCAGGATCGGCTCTCCGTTCTACCCGGACTCACCGTGGAGAGCTGGAAGGACCTGGCCCGGGATTTCCTGATGATCGCTCAGGCCAAGAGCGCCGGCAGCGGCATCCTCCTGGTTCTGGTTTTCATCATCGCCGCGGTGGGTATCTCCAACACCATGCTCATGGCGGTCTACGAACGGGTGCGGGAGATCGGCATGATGCGGGCCATGGGCATGAAGGACGGCGCCATCCGAACGACCTTTCTGTTCGAGGCCGGGGGAATCGGGCTGATCGGCGCGGTGATCGGAGTGGGCCTGGGTGTGGTGATCAACTGGCTCATGGTCACCAGAGGTATCGATATGACCGCTCTCATGGGTCAGATGGATATCGGCTACCGGGTGACCGGGATTTTCTACGCCGCCTGGCACCCCCAGGCTATCGTGGGCGGATTTGTTTTCGGAGTGATCGCGGCCATGCTGTTCTCCATCATCCCCTCCTCCCGGGCGCTGAAGATGGAGATTACAGATTGCCTGCGCTATGAATAGACATAGGAGCGATGAATGAAACTGGCAAAAATCGCCTTCAGGAATATCCGCCGCAACCGGCGACGCAGTCTTTTGTCGGGCACGGCCATCGCCGTGGCGACGATGGCCATCACCTTCCTGTTCTCCTATATCGCCGGCTTTATCGGCGATTATGAAACCAATGTCGTCCGCTACGTGACCGGCCACGTGCGCGTACGCAACATCGAGTACGATGAAAACGAACAGCTGAACCCTCTGCACCTGAGTGTGGCCAATTACGACGAGGTGATCAGGGAACTGGAGTCCGAACAGGGAGTGGTGGCGGCGGTGCCGAGAACCCGCTTCTTCACAGCCATCTACAGAAATGACCAGACCTACGGTGGAGTAGGGCTGGGCGTGGATTTCGAGCGGGAGAAACAGATGATGAAGATCCAGGACTCCCTGGAGCAGGGCAGCCTCCCCCAGGCGGGGCAGAGGCAGATGCTGCTGTCCGACGGCCTGGCCGAAGAGTTGGACCTGGAGGTGGGTGAGCGGCTGACCCTTCTCACAAAGAACAAGTACATGGGTATGTCCGGAATGACCTTTACCGTGACCGGCATCGTCCGCTTCCAGGTGGCCGGATTCAACGAGAGCTTCTTCCTCATGCCCATCGACACGGCCGCCCGCTTTCTCAAGATGGACAATGAAGCCACCGAGGTGCTGGTCATGCTGGAAGACGCCAAACTGGTCGATGCCTATGCCGAAAAAGCCGCCGGAATCATGTCGAGTTTAGGCAGGGACGAACTTTCGGTGCTGGCCTGGACCAAGGTGGGGATGATCTACGGACTGATTCGTTACGCCCAGAACATCTACGACATATTCGCCCTGGTCTTCTTTCTGCTCGCCTCTACGGTCATCATCAACACCACCATGATGGTGATCTATGAGCGCATGCGGGAGATCGGCACCGTGGCGGCCATGGGCATGACGCCCCGGGAGATCGTGCGCCTGTTTTTCCTGGAAGCCTTCTACATCGGAGCCATCGCCGCCTTTGTCGGGGTGTTGATCGGAATGGGCATCACCATCCCTCTGTCCCGAATAGGCATCGATCTCAGCGGTGCCATGGAGGGGGTGAGCTTGGAAATCGGTTCGATCATCTATCCCCAGCTGAATATCCGTTCCACGGTATTCGTGTTCTTCTACGCCACGATTATCGCCTCCCTGGCCTCACTGATTCCTTCGCGCAGGGCGGCCAAGATCGAGCCGGTGGAGGCACTGCGATCTGTATAGGAAGAGCGCTATAGGAGGGCTACGATGGGTTTTATCGTGTCGCTTGCCTGGAAAAACCTCTCTCGCTACAAACGGCGGACCCTGATCACCGCCTGTGCCCTGGCCTTCGGCATCATCATGTTTCTCTGGCTGGACGGAATGCTGCAGGGCATCGAGCGGGAGTCGGAGCGGAACATCATCTGGTACGAAACCGGTTCCGCCAAACTCATGACCACGGAATATCAGGAGGATCTCAAGAGCATGCCCCTCAAGCACTGTATCGAGGATCCTCAAAGCCTGGAGCAGGCCCTGACGGGGGCCGGGGTGACGACCACCCGGAGGACGGTCTTTGCCGGGGAGATCTTTTACGGCGAGGGCTCTCTGTACGTCAAGGTCATCGCCGTCGATCCGGAGACGGATGTAGAGATCTATCGGCTCTCCGATACCCTGGCTCAGGGGAGATATCTGGAAGCCGGAGAGCAGGGGGTCGTTATCGGAGAGTGGCTGGCCC
>Ga0272441_10002633_pt1 | contig 35952 bp, 26 predicted proteins | sample SSMProp6N_FD_193582 | JGI IMG/M metagenome (GOLD analysis project Ga0272441, IMG submission 193582) | Marine sediment archaeal communities from Little Sippewissett salt marsh, Falmouth, MA, United States - SSM-Prop-6N | ecosystem: Environmental > Aquatic > Marine > Wetlands > Sediment ...
GCCCCGTAGGGCCCGATATCGTGTCTCAGATATCGTCTCCGGGTTATTGCTCTCACAACCCGTATCCGTCGTAGGCTAGTCAGGTCATTACCCTGACTACTACCTGATAGTCCGCAGACTCATCCTAAGGCGCCGGGGCTTTCAATCTAGATGCATTCCAGCCTTCTAGATTTATGGAGTATTATTCTCAGTTTCCCGAGATTATCCTCCACCTTAGGGCAGATTATCCACGTGTTACTGAGCCGTCAGCCGAGGGCCGAACCCTCTCGACTCGCATGGCTTAATCGAATCCCAATAGCGGTGACCTCCGGCAGGATCAACCGGAATCTAGCACACTATTATTGTTTTTTTGGAATTTGGCAGGTGAATTAAATTTCACCATCACACGTCAATCGTCAGATTCAAGAGAGCGCAAGAATCCCTTAAGGGACTTCTTGTTGTTCTTGAACCTCCACATCCATTTATTTGTACACCAGACCAGGAAATGACCCATTCATTGGCAATGCGATAACATACTCTCATGAGTCGACCGGAAAAGGTCCGGGTTTTAATTTGGTTTTAGAACGTATATGATTCTTATATATAAATTTTACATATAGTTTTTGTTTGTATTATTAACTAGACTTTTTTGTTTTCGATATAGTATTAGACATCAAATACATTTATTTAGCATGATTTTTATATATTAGAAAAATATTTATATGGTATATAATATTCTAATTCAGCGCATAAAAATAAAATAAAGCCGAAAAAGATGGAAAAAACCCTATAATTTGCGCAAAGTATTTAAACAAGTAATAACAAATATAAAATTTAGGTAATAAAAAAATAGGGGTTAGTGATATAAATGAAGAAAATAAAAATATTAGCAATGCTAGTAGCAGCAATGTTTGGAACCGTAACTATAGCCGGAGCAGCAGACCTCACAGGCAGTATAGATGTAACGGTTGATGAATGGTTAGGACTTGCATATCCATCCATTAGCTTGAGCAACCAAACAGTATCATTAGGAGTAAAACGTACTATTAATGGTACAAGTGGCAACTATACCGGCAATGTGGTAAACGACTCTTTGGTAATACCATTAAATATTGTGGATGAGACCGGGAGAGAAAGCTATTTACTACCAAGAGTAATCTTCTACATGGTCTTTATCACCAAAGAAGAAGGAACTCTAATGGAAAGACTAATACCAATGTTTAGCTTTGGATCAGCAAACGTTGTTAGTTCAATAATTAAACCTGATCTAGATGCAAACATAAGTATTAAGTTGAACTATCCGGTAAACAACGACACCTTTAATGGCGGAGAAAACAGCGATCAAGGAGAAAATCTCACAGTAAGAGTTTTTGCCATGGGATTTTTGCCAGGAGCTGTTAATGGAGCTATTGAAGGAATACCATTGATAGCTAAAGCAGAGTTTGCACTAGAAGGCATAACCTACTACGAAAATGAGGAAGTTATAGTCGGTTAAATAACTCCTCTAAAACTCTCTTTTTTTATTTTTTAAAAAATTTAGCAATCTAGAGATTAGATTATATTAAAAACTGTTTTTTGTGTCGCTGTCGCAGAGCCACCATATAAGCAGCAGTGGCAACTCTGCAACATATTTTGCGACAACATGTTTGATGCCATGGTTGTCCTCTTTTTCATTTCATTTGACATTTACGTCTGATAGATCAAAGAGGGACCCTAAGTTGACATCAATATTTTTTGCCTTAACCTTGCCTCCCCAATCATATTTGTATCATGAGGATCTTCGAATCAAGGCATACTAAAATATATTAGTTGACGTTAATATTTGTTTTGGTCTATAGAAAAAATGGTTTTTTTATCTGTATTGATTTATAGTGTCTCTTAGTTCTAAAGCTGTTTTTCTAGATGCTTCTGCATAGTTTTCATCTTTTCCAGCGTAGATTATACCACGTGATGAGTTTATTATAGCCATCTCACCATTTTTGTTTATTCCGTTTTCCACTGTTTTTTTGATGTCTCCTCCTTGTTTACCGATGCCGGGTATTAAAATAGGTATGTTCTCCCCTAGTATTTTACGTATTATTTTTAGTTCTGTTGGATATGTTGCTCCTGCTACTACTCCACAGTTGTTTTGTTTGTTCCATTCTTTTATTTTTTTTGCTACTATTTGATAGATTGGTGTTTCATTGATTTTTAGGTTTTGGAAGTCTTCTGCTGAGGGGTTTGATGTTTTACATAGTATGAAACTAAGTTTGTCTTTGTATTCCAGGAATGGTTGTATTCCATCTATACCCAGGTATGGGTTTGTTGTGATTGCATCTGCTTTTAGAATTTCAAATAGTGATTGGGCGTATTTTTTTGCGGTGTTTCCAATGTCGTTTCTTTTTCCATCTAGTATTATTATGATTTCATTTGGGATATGTTGTATGGTTTTTTGTAGTAGTTCGTAGCCCTCTTTTCCTAGTGCTTCGTAGAACGCCATGTTTAGTTTATAGGAGCATACTAGGTCTTTGGTGGAATTGATTATGTTTTTGTTGAAATCAAAAAATGGGTTTTTGCTTGTTTTAAAAACATGTTTTGGTATTTTTTCTTTGTCAATATCTAAACCTATGCATAGTAGGCTATTGTTTTTTTTAGTGATTTTTTCTAGTTTTTCTTTGAAGTTCATAGTTAGTCCTTATTGCGGTTAATATGATTTCGAATATAAAAAGATGTTATTTTTCCAGTTAATTTTTAATGGATAAGAAGATATAGCGTTTTAAAGATGAAAATAATTTATGGTGTTTGTTCCTGGGGGCTTGGACATGCTACAAGGTCATTGCCTGTGATTCGGAAGTTGTTAGATGAGGATAACGAGATTACAGTTATTTCAAATGGTAGATCACTTGAGGTATTGAAAAAAGAGCTTGGGGAGAATGTAGATTATATTGATATCCCTGATTACCCGATGTTATTATCAGAGAATGCTCGGCAGTTTATGGCTAAAAGCGTGGTTTATTGGCCTATGTTTATTGGTCGGCTGAGAAAAGGGTTAGTTAAGCTTACTAAAATTTTGGAGAAACGGGAATGTGATCGTATTGTTTCTGATGCGAGATATGAGATTTATAGCCGGAGGATTCCTACTTATTTTATGTCTCATCAAATTAGGATAATGAATCCTCTTCGCATTGGTATGTTTGAGACAGGTAGTGAGACTTTTAATCTTTTTTTCTTTAAACGTTATGCTGGTGTTATTGTACCAGATTATAGAGATGATAGTCTTTCTGGTGATTTGTCGCATAATCTGGGAAAAATTGATGAGAAAAAAATTCATTATGTTGGTGTTTTATCTGATTTTAAAAAGAAGAAAGTAAAGAAAGATGTTGATTATCTGATTTCTATTTCTGGGCCTGAGCCGCAGAGGACGATGTTGGAGGAAAGACTTTTACCACAGGTTAAACAGATGGAGGGTAATATTGTTGTAACACTTGGTAAATCAGAGAAGAAGGATGAATTCAGAGAAGAAAATATTGAGACGTTTGCATTTTTATCTAAAGATAAACGTGAGGATTTGTTAAATCGATCGAAGATGGTGGTTTCTCGTAGTGGTTATTCTACTATTATGGATTTATCTGTGATTGGTACGAAGGCTTTGATGATTCCTACACCTGGTCAGATAGAGCAAGTTTATCTTGGTAAATATCATAATAATAAGGGTACTTTTTATTCAGTAAATCAAGAAGATATTGATCTTTTGAAGGATGTTGAAAAAGCGGAGAGGTCATCTGGTGTTAAGAGGAAATGTGATGTTGATAAAACTGTTGAGAATATTTTGAATGTTGTTTATTCTGGTGAGATTAGTTCTTTTCCTTAGGATTATTTTATTATATTGATAGTATATTCCGGTTTTATCATATTGGTTTGTTGTGAGGTAATGTAGGTGAGTTTTCGTTCGAGGGTTATAGATTTATCTAGGAACTGGGTTTTTTGGCTTATATTGATTACTGGTTTTGCTATATTTATTAGATCTATTCCTGCTTGGACTCATGCTGCTTGGGGTTGTGATTTTGGTATTTATTATGGTCAGACTCTTAAGTTTGTTGAAACTTGGGAGGTGTATAATCCACATCTGGGTTGGGGCAGTTCATATGAGTATTTCCCAGTTTTGTACATAGTTACAGGTTTTTTTCATAAATTAACTGGTATAGATATTATTGTGCTTATGCCTCGTCTTGCTCCAATATTTGGTGGTTTAACTATTTTAATTTTTTATTTTGTTGTTTATGAGCTTACAAATAATAGGAGGATTTCTCTTATTTCTAGTTTGTTTTTAGCAGTTTTACCATTTCATGCTTATCAGACTAGTCATGCATCGCCTCTTACTATGGGGCATTTTTTTATGATGTTTTCATTTCTTTTCTTTTTGAAGTATAGGAAGAAAATTTTGTACATATTTCCTCTCATAATTTCTACGATTCTTTTGATAATGTCTCATCATCTAACTACCTATTTTTATTTGATTATATTGATATTCATAGTGTTTTTTGAGAATGCCAGTTCTAGTAAATGGACTTCTTCTCTTAAGAAGGATGTCTTTTATGTTTTGTTGACTAGTGCCCTTGTTTTTTCTTATTGGGCTTTTATTGCCACAAATGTTTATAACAAAATGATTGAGGGTATAAAGTTAGGTCCCATATCACTTGGGTCATATGGTGTTATTATTCTGTTTTATGTCTTGTTTTTTTTATGTTTTGGTTTTATACGTCTTATAAGACGCTTTAACGTTCTTTGTGAGGTAAAAAAAGAAAAGAGTGGAAATCAATTTTTGCGGTTGATTTGTAAGATTAATCCTTTTTGTAAAAAAGGTAAATCAAATTTGAGGAGAAATGTTAAAATTTTTTGTTCTTCGATTATAATATGTTATCTGGTTATGTCTTTCTTCGTGGTTTTTGATATGCCTTGGATGAATTTTAGTTTTACACCTTTATCCGTTGTTTATGCTACTCCTTTACTTATTGTTTTTTCATTTGCAGTAGCTGGTTTTAGATACACATGGAGTATTAAAAACGGGATATTTATCAGAGGATGGGTTTTTGCGATTTTAATTTCATTTGTTTATGGTTTAATATCTAATAGTAGGTCGATATTGCCTCACAGGCATTTTGAATATTTGATGGCTCCTGTTAGTATTCTAGCTGTGCTAGGCTTAGGAGGTATTTTTTTAAAATTAGATTATAATTCTATATTAAAGAGGTTTAAGAGAAAAGATGTTAAGAATGCTAGTAAACGGTTTTTAAAGCGTAGGAGATGGATTGCTTATTTTGTTGTTATATTTATTCTCGTTTCAACTAATGCTTTATCTGTGTATGAAGTGCATAAATCCTTAGGTCAATCTGATGAGAGGATAACTATGCAGGATATTTATGCTATTGATTGGTTGGATGCGAATCTTGAGAAAAATAGTAGTATGATTATTTCAGATCATCGTATTGAGAGAATAATTGAGGCTAGAGGTTTTAATACATCTAAGGACGAAACTACTTATATTTGGCAAGTGAAAAACCTTACAGATTATGTTAGTGAGCTTTATGGTATTGGTCATAATTATACACGTGTTACACATGTTTTTATAGATGATATAATGGTAGAGAGTGGTGTACATGTTGGATATAGGAAAAAAGGATTTGAGACTATATATATGACAGAGGAATCTTATTTAAAGTTTAATGATTCAAAACTTTTTGATCTTGTTTATAGAAATGAGACTATGGAGATTGATTTAGAAACTTTTGAACCTGTGCATTGGGCAGAGATATATGAGGTTAATTGGAGTTATTTAGAATCTGTTTTATGATTATTTATTGCTTTTTTGTATATTTTTTCATATTGTTTTGCTACTGAGTCCATTGAGTGCTTTTTAACTAATTCCAAACTTTTTTTGCTCATTGTTTCTTTTAGTTTTTCATCTGAGAGTATTTTAACTATTTGTTCTGCCATTTGTTTATTATTTTTAGGTTCAAAAACAAAACCATTTCCAGAGCTTGCCAGTTCAGGTAATGCTCCGCTATTTACTACTACAACTGGTAGGCCTGATGCAACTGCTTCTAGAGTTACGATGCTTTGTAGTTCAGATTCTGCAGGTAGGGCAAAAACATCTGCAATTGAGTAAATGTTAGGATAATCCTCCCAATCTAAAAAATCTGTGAAAGTAGTATATTTATCAACATTTAGTTCCTTAGCAAGATTTTCAAGATGTTTTTTGTATTCGCCACCTGAGCCTACAAATAAAAAATGAGATTCAACTTCTTTTTTTACAAATGGTATTGCTTTAATTAAAACATCAAGGTTTTTTTCAGGGGTTATTCTACCGGCATACATTACAATGTTTTTCTTTGGAAGGTTGAATTTTTTCCGTAGATATTCGCCATTGTTATCAGGGTTGAAGATTTTGGTGTTAATGCCATTTGAGATGGGCGTTATTTTATTTTTTAGACCTTGTTTTTTGTATATATCTGCACCCGTCTGTGTTGGTATTGTAACCCAGTCAGCCAGGTTAAAAAAATATATTAGATATTTCCAAAAACGTTTCTCAAATGATTTATAATGTTTTGAACCTATAAACGGGGAGAAAACGTTTTCTGGTAATAAATGGATTGAGGCGATAACAGGAATCTGGTATTTCCTCGCCCATAGATATGTACTAGCACCTACATGGTAAGGGGAGCAAATATGTATTATATCTGGTTTTATTTTTTTTATTATATTTCGGATTTTGAACAATGGAAAAGGTGAGAAACGGTATCTATTTTTCATATAGAGTGGTAGTGTTATTGACCATGTTCTGAAAACAGTGATGCCGTTGTCGTTTTCAGTGTAGTTTTTAAAATGATAGCCGGGTGCTAATACGTAGATTTTGTGACCTTGTTTTTTTAATTCATTAGCTAGGTTGTGCTGAGCTATTGCTCCTCCATCAATATTAGGATAGTATGATTCTGTGGCTAGTAATATCTTCATAGCGTCCCAAGCCTATGATAATAGAAATTTGTCAAGTCCTTAATAATATTGTTTTATTTGAAAAGATAGGGACTTAATGATGATATTATTGTAGATGGTGATGCAAATACATCCGTTGCAAAATATTGGTACCATCCGCATGCTCTTTTGCATTCTTTCATTTGTTGTCTTGCTTTTTTAGCGGGCTCTGATCTTAGGAATTCCATTAAGTCTCCTTTTGTTAAATCAAATATTCTCTCTCCAATGGTTCTGCAGGGGTAAAATAGTCCACCATCTGAGTCTATTATTATAGATGATGTTGAGCAGCCGTGTGGTTTGTTAATATTATCAAGGAATCCTTTAGGTGTTGTAATTGTGTTTGGATATTTTTTCTTAAGTCTTATTATTTCGTTCCTAAATTTTTGAGGGTCTGGATAGTAATCATCTGTTCCATCCAGATGGCATGCTGGCATTACCACTGTTCTAGCTTTGACTTCATGTACTCTTTTTACTTTTTTTTCAAGAGCATTCATTGTGTCCCGGGTTACAACGATTTGTATGCATATTTCTGGCCCATAACTTTGATATTGTTCAAGTTTGTCAAAAAATTCTAGATTATCATGTCCTTCATCAATACTAATATGTAAATAGTCAATGTGTTTTCCGTATTCTTTCATTGGTCTTTTTTCAAGTAAATGTCCATTTGTTGTGAAAAAAAGCGTAAAGGGTTTAGTATGTGCATATTTTAGTATTTGCCCTAGGTCTTTTCGTACAAGTGGGTCTCCGCCCTCTAAGCTTAAAACAACTATGCTTGATTCCGCAATATTGTCAATTACTTTGTAAACATCATTTAGTTTTAAATCAGGTGTATCCTCCATCCATACATTACAAAAAGAGCATCTTAGACTACAATGATGAGTAACTTTATAGGATGCATAAAATGGGTAGATGCTTTCTCCTGCTAGTTTATTTTGCATTGCGTAGTTTACTGTTTTCAAATATTTTGACATTGGTAGATATTTCATAATTGTCACTAGTGTTTCCTGGACATTAATTTGTCACTGATAAGGTTTTTTGTTTTAAAAATAACCATAAGTGAAATATATTAACGTTAAAATAACGTTCGTGTGGAGCCGCAGGGGAAAAAACAGAGGACTATGAAAATTCCGATTATTCTTAGTCTCAGCCTTAGTCTTATAATTATTTTGTTAATTTTGTATTTTACAGTTGATTCGGAGACTATTAATCAGTTGGCTTCTACTCCGATTAAATACGAGTTTTTTGTAATTGCTATATGTCTGAATATTCTTTATTGGTTTTTGTGGGGTTTACGTCTTAAAGTTTTGAGTAATGCTATTGATAAAAAAGTTGATATTAGTTTTTGGGAGTCTACTAAGATTGTTATTGCTAATCTTTTTCTAGCGGGTATAACTCCATCTATGGCTGGTGGTGAACCTGTCAGAATTCATCTTTTAAACAAAGACGGTATGAGCCTGGGTAGCTCTACTGCTGCTGTTCTTGGTGAACGTTTACTTGATGCTGTTTTTATGTTAGTTTTAGTTCCTTTTGCTTTTTTTATTTTTAAGGATAAGGTTTATTTAGCTAGTGGAAGCGTTGATGTTGAGCTTATTCGTTACATTAGTTATGGTTTGACTATTGGTGTGGTTTTCTTTTTGGTTTTGTTGGCTTTTTTTATTTATGCGATTGTTCGACCTGAGAAAACTAAAGCTTTTCTGATTTTTGTTAACAATAAAATAAGTCGTTTTAGAAAAAATAAAGATAAAGAAAGCAAGATTATTAGCCGTATTAATAACGAGGTTGATAATTTTCATAAGAGTATGTTTTGTTTTGTTGATGAAGGACGTAAGGCTTTGTTTAAAGCATCTGTTATTACTGTTTTGTTTTGGTCTACGGGTTTTATGATTCCTTCTATGATCCTTATGGGCTTGGGTTTGCCACCTTTTTTTGTTGAGTCTTATGCTGCGCAGATTCTTCTTCTTGTAATTATTATGTTGCCTCTTACTCCCGGTAGTGCTGGTGTTACTGAGTTGGGTATTGCTGGTCTTTATGGAGTACTTATTGGCACTGGTTCAGGTTCTTTGATTGGTGTTTTTGTTATACTTTATCGTTTTGTTACATATCATATGAGTCTTATAGCGGGTGCTATTTTCCAGTACCGTATTTTTAGGTCTGTTGCTTCGTTTTCGATGGATATGATTAACAAAAAAAAGTGAAAAAAAGGGTTTTTTATAGGTTATTTATTGAGCGTCACATTTAAAAATAGGAAGAGTATTCTGGCATTCCTATGAAACAGGTAGAAAAATGTATTTCATGTGGTAAAGGCCTTCTTACTGAGGGAGCTGCAACTTTTCCATGTCCAATGTGCGATGAGGCTATTGGTAGATGTGATAGTTGCAGGGAACAGAGCGTGAAATATGTTTGTTCCAAGTGTGGATTTACAGGACCATAAAAACAATTTTTTGGGAGAAGATATCTTATGGGCACAGTAGTAGGTAATATACGTGTAATGCCAGCTGAAGTAATAGACGATGAGAAGATAAATAAGATGATTGATGAAATCAAATCAGTAGTTAAACCACCTGCAAAAGTTGGTAATATACAAGTTAGAAATGTTGCTTTTGGGTTGAAAGGTTTAGATGTGACAATTCTTATACCAGATAGCGCTGGTGGTCTTGATCCAGTTGTTGAAGAGATTTCAAAAGTTGAAAACGCTGATAATGTAGAAGTAACAGATGTAGGATTGTTATAGAAAAAAATTAGGCAGCTCTACCTGGTTTTTTTAGGTAATCTGAGAATTTTTTAGCAGCTTCAACACCCATCTCTGTTGGGTAATATATAGGATAGGCTGAGTTACTTGTATCGCCATCTATTAGTTCAGCTAGGAACATTTTTTTGATATGCCATTTAACAGTATGATGATTAAGATCGAGGGCATTAGCGATTTCTAAAAGATGTTTACCAGGGTTATCTGAGAGATAAATCATGATATCACGAGCATTCTTGTTTTTAAGAATAGATTCTGCGATGGCTTCTTTACGTGCGTCTACACCGCCCTCTACTAAGTAATAAACTTTTTTTCCACCGATGCTGCGGCTTCTTACAAGGTTTGTTTGTTCTAATTTACGTAAATGCCATGCAGCGTTACTAGGTTTAAGATTTAGCTCCCGGGCTATCTCCCGTAGGTGTGAACCAGGGCATTCATCGATGTACTCGTAGAGACTTTTTCTAACCTCAGTGTTAAGCACGTTTTCTGGTGTTACATATTTTATTCCGCCAAATGTTAATAGTGCAATAATGGCAATTATTGCAGCAACAATAACTGCTAATGATATACCAACAGTTGTATCGGGTCTAATAGTGTTAGCAGCAGCTACATTTTCTACAATAAAAAACGATGAAAATAAAAACATAAATAGAATTATCATTAACTTTGTTTTAGCTTGCATATAGCATCCCATCTATACAAGTTTGCAGTTAAATATCTTTTTGTAACTTAAAAAGTTTACTTATGAGTAAAAAAACCAGTTATTTGGTTGTTTATGTTTTCAATTCTGATAAATCCAAATCTTTCAAATTGTATGATTTCACCTGTTTTTAGTTTTGAAATTTCTTTTTCTGCGTAACCCTGGATTTTTTTAAGGCTATCTGGGTTGTATTTATCTTCTTTGAATATTAAATCAGGGAGATATACATTCATTTTTACATGGTTATCTGTTGTCCATTGTATTTTAGCGGATTCTGATATTAGTTTTTCCCCAGCGTACTCGCCATATATTTGTTTGTTTTTCTTTTTGATTTTAACATTAAATAAGTCTTTAAGTCTGAAAATATCATTTGTTTGTAGTTTTTCTATATCTGATTTTTGGATGTAGAACGTGTCATTGGTTTCTATTGTTCTACTACCTAGTTCTTTGTTACTTGGGTGTAAACTTATTTGTTTTTTTACATTAGGTGCGTTTTCAACGATTAATTTAACTGGGTTTTTTACGAAGAAATAGCGTTTAGCTATTGGGTCTAATATTTTTCTGTTCGCTGCTTCTAGTAAGCTGAATGATGTTTTTGATTCTACTTTTGATATTCCTTGCGATATTACGAATTGTTTGATTGCTTCTGGTAGTATGCCGCGTTTTTTTAGGCCACGTAGTGTTGGTAGACGTATGTCATCGTATCCTGATACTAGTTTTTTTTCTATTAGTGGTTTTATTTTCCTTTTTGAAACAGGCATTCCTTGTATTGATAATCTAGCGAATTCCATTAGATGTGGTTTCCTTAGTTTTAGTAAATCAAGTAGTTTGAAGTAGCATTCATCTCTTAGTTCGTATTCTTTTGTTCGGAAGGGATGTGTCACGCCACTAAGGCTGTCTTCTACTGCTCCTGCAAAGTCATAGGTTGGCCATACACGGTATTTGTCACCATGCAAAGGGTGTGGTTTTTCAATTATCCTAAAAAGAGTTGGATCTCGCATGGCTGTATTATCGCAGGTCATGTCGCCTCTTAGTCTAAGTATTGCGCCTTCTAGTGATGATGATATCATTTCTTTCCAGAGGTCAATGCTGCTTTCACATTCATCATGTCTGCATTTGCATTCTGTTCCATCGAAACGGCATTCTTTGATTTTTTCTGATTCGCAGGTACAAATATAGGCGTCTCCTTGTTTGATTAGTTGTTCTGCTAGTTTGTAATGTTTCTGTAGGTTATCGGAGGTGTTGTATTCTTCATCCCATTCAATTCCAAGCCATTTTAGGTCTTCTTTTTGGGCATCATAAAACTCGAGGTTTGCATTTTCAGGGTTAGTATCATCAAAACGAAGTATGAATTTACCATCATACATACGGGCATATTCATAGTCAACAATGGATGCTTTTGCATGACCGATATGTAGATATCCATTGGGTTCTGGTGGGAAACGTGTAACAACTTTTCCTTTTTCCGCGTTTGGTAGATCGGGTAATGTGAAATCTCTTTCTTTTTTTTCTTTTTTGAGGAGTTCTGGTGCGAGTTTTTCAAGTTTTTTAACTTGTTCAGCTGGTGATATTTTGTTTATTTCTTTTACTATGTTGTTAACAATTGGTATAATATCTTTTGGTGAGAAACCTTTTTTTTGTAAAACAGCGATGACTTTGCCAACCACTGCTTTAGGATTAGCTTTTCCATTAAATTGCACTGCGTTTTGAAGTGCATATATCTGTGCGGTTTTTTGTATTTCTTCTTTAGACATAGTTTTTTACTTCTCTCTTTTTATTGAGTAATCTGCTAGTGCTAGTAGTATTAGTTTTGAGTCTGAGTCTCCTAGTATTTCTAGTGTTTTTTTTGCTTTGTTGCAGTAGTTTTCTGCGGTTTGTTTTGCGTATTCTATTGAACCAGTTTTTTTGAATATGTTGTAGACTTGTTTTATTTCTGTTTCTGTGGCTTTTTGGTTTCCGAATATTTCGTCTAGGTTTTTTTTGTCTTCACCTTTTGCGTTGTTGAGGCTATGTACGGCTATTAGTGTTTTTTTGCCGTTTCTTATGTCGTTTCCTATGTCTTTTCCTAGTGTTTCTAGGTTGCTGCTCATGTCTAGGTAGTCGTCATGTATTTGGAATGCTAGTCCTAGTGATTTTCCGTATTCGTTTAGTGCATTGTTTTGTTCTTTTTTTCCTCCGCCTAGTATTGCGCCTGCTTCTGCTGAGAACATGAAGAGTACTGCTGTTTTTTTCAGTATCATTTCGAGGTATTCTTCTTCGGTGATGTTTTTTCTTTTTTCGAATTCCATGTCTAGTTGTTGGCCTTCGCATATTTCTCTTATGCAGTCTATTAGGCCGTATTCTACGTTTTTGAAGGTTGGGCAGTCGCTTGTTATTTGATGTATTGCTTCGAAGGCTTTTGCGAATAGTAGATCGCCGGCTAGTATTGCTGTGGGTTCTCCGTATTTTATGTGAACTGTTGGTATTTTTCGTCTTATTTTGGATTTGTCCATTATGTCGTCGTGTACTAATGTGAAATTGTGGATTAGTTCTAATGATAGTGCTAGTGGCATTATTTGTATTATGTCGCCTTTTACTGCTTCGCAGGAGATCATTGATAAGCAGGGTCGTAGTCTTTTTCCACCTGCTAGTGGTAGGTGCCTGGTTGCGTCATAGAGTTTTTCTGGTTCTCCGTTGTTTAGGAATTTTTCTAGTTGTTGGTTGAAGAAATCTGCTCTTTTTTTTAGTTCTTGTTTTAGATCCATAAATCTACACCGGTATCTGACATTTTTTGGATGTTGTCTATTCCTAGTAGGAACATTGCGGCTTTTAGTTCTTTTATGATTGTTTCTACTTCTGTGATTGTGTCGTTTTTGCTTTGTGTAGCTGGTTTTAGTAGTGTATGTGCTATTCCTGTTGCTTTTGCTCCTATTGATAGTGCTTTTGCTATGTCAAGGCCGTTTCTGATTCCACCTGTGGCGATTATTGGTAGTTCCCAGTTTGTTGCGTCTCCAACTTCCATTATACAGGTTGGTGTGGGTATCCCCCATTCCCAGAATGTTTTACCGCTTCGTTCATTTAATTTATCGTTTTTCATTTTTGCGCGGTAGTGTTCTATTGCTGCGAAGGATGTACCACCTGCGCCTCCTACATCTATACCTGCTATACCTGCTCCATAGAGTTTTTCTGCGACGTTGTATCCTATGCCGGCACCTGATTCTTTTACAACAATTGGTGTATCAAGGTTTTCTGCTAGTTTTGTTATTGCTTTGAGGCATCCTTTTGCATGTGGTTCTCCTTCCCATTGAACAGCTTCTTGTAAAAAGTTTAAGCAGACGAATAATACATCTGCGTCTATCATTTCAACGATTATTTTAGCATTTTGAAGTGTTTTTTTAGGACCCCATAAAACTAGTTGTGAGGCTCCTATGTTAGCAAATTTGAGAGGGATATTATAATTTTTGATAGCGGAGTATGTTTCAGCTAGGCTTGGGTTTTCAATTGCGGCTCTCTGTGAGCCAACGCCCATTCCTAGTTGGTATTTTTCTGCAGCTGATGCTAGGTTTTCGTTGATTTCTTTTGCTTTTTTGTAGCCACCGGTCATACTAGCTATTATTATTGGTGCTCCGAGTTTTTTGCCAAATAGTTCAGTGTTGATCGTGATATCCTCCATGTTTATCTCCGGAAGTGCGTTATGGATTAATTTGACGTCATCCCAGTAGTTATGATTGAATTGTACGTTTTCATCTAATGAAATTTTTATATGGTCGTCTTTTCTATTTTCTGTTTGACTCATTTTTTCACTCCAACTATGTTTGTACTTTTTGTTTTATGTCCAACTAGTGCATCGTATAATCTATCTGGTTTATTACCATTTAGTAAAACTGTGTCAATACCGTTTTTTGCGATGTTTTTTATTGTGTTTATTTTTCCTTTCATTCCACCGGTTACATCAGCGTGTTTATCTGCGAATGTTGAGAGGCTCTCAAGTTCAGATATTGTTGTTTTTTCGATGAGTTCTGCTTTTTTATCGATTTTTGGATTTGCTGTATATAATCCGTCTTCGTCTATTACGAATATTACCCTTTTTGGTTTGAATTGTTTAGCTAGTTCTTGTACAAGTAGGTCTCCTGAGCATATTGAGAAACCTAGTTTACGATCTAGTACTACATCTCCAAAGGTTACCGGTGTGAATTTTTTTTGCAGGTATTCTTCGAAGATTTTAAAATCCATTTTTTCCAGTTCATAGTTGTTTAGTTTAACTATTGAATGTGGTGAGATTGAAACCGCATGTATTTCATGTTTATGAAGTGATTTTAGTACTAAGGAGTTTAGTGTTTGTACTTTTTCATGTGTTAGTGTGAATCCTTTGATTTGACCTGGGTTTTGGTATCCTTGGTCGAGTTTGTATTTTTTTGCGAGTATATGGCCAAATGATCCTGCCCCGTGGACTATTATTGTTTCTTTGTTGGCTTTTTTGATGTTTTTTGCTAAATTGTTCATTGTTTTTTCTTTAAAATAGCATTCTTTGGTTTTGTCTGTTATTACGCTGCCACCTAGTTTTATTATGAACATGGTTCAGCCTAATAAATTATGGATATAAAAAGGGTTTTCCCGTTATTGTTTTTTTTATTTGTTTTTAACTGTCATCATTGTTTTATCTTTGTTTTGTTCATGTATTAGCCATAGTGCTATTGGCATGCCTTTTGTTGGGTGTTGCATTGTTGTTTTTGTGAATTTTTTAATTTCTTCTTCTTTGTGTTTGTTGCTGCAGTTTTCACATATAAAATGTGTATCTTGGAAAACGAGACCGGATGGATGTTCAGTTAGTAGAAATTTTTTGCTGCATATTTTACAGGTTTTTTCTACCATTTTTTGACACCACCAAATAGTTTTCTTCCTGTTTTTATTATCTGTTAGGTGTTTATAAATGCAATTGTTAGTTATTTTGAAGTTTTTTTAGAAATACTTTATAATAGGGTTATCATTAACTTCCTTGTGGTATAGGGAGAGTTATGGAATCAGGTTTAGCTACTGGTACTGTTGATGCTATGAATATTGAGGGTATTGGTGGTAAGCCTAAGATTGCTTATTTTTCTATGGAGATAGGTGTTAATGAGAATATTCCTACTTATAGTGGTGGTTTGGGTATTCTCGCTGGTGATACGGTGAAGTCTTGTGCTGATCTTAATGTTCCTATTGTAGCGGTTACTTTGTTGTCGGAGAAGGGTTATTTTCATCAGGATATAGATGAGGAGGGTAACCAGGTTGAGACTCCTATGGATTTTCCTGTTTCTGATTTTCTTAAGCTTCTTCCTAGTAAGACTAGTGTTAGGATTGAGGATAGGGATGTTAAAATTCGTGTTTGGTATTATCCTGTGAAGGGAATTAGTGGTTTTATTGTCCCTGTTTTTTTTCTTGATACGAATTTTGGTGAGAATGGTGATTGGGATCGTAGTCTTACTCAGTTTCTTTATGGTGGTGATAACCGGTATCGTCTTGGTCAGGAGATAGTGCTTGGTATTGGTGGTGTTCGGATGTTGCAGGCGTTGGGTTATACTACGATTGATAGGTATCATATGAATGAGGGGCATGCTGCCCTGGGTACTTTAGAGCTTTATAAAAATTGTAATGATGTGGAGCGTGTTCGTCAACAGTGTGTTTTTACGACTCATACGCCTGTTGCATCTGGTCATGATCAGTTTGATCTATCTATGGCTAGGCCTATGCTTGGTGATTTGATTCCTGATTTTATTGTTGGTGATATTACTTTCGAGAATAAGTTGAATATGACTCGCCTGGCTTTGTTTTTTAGTCATTATGTTAATGGTGTAGCTAAGAAACATGGGGAGATTTCTCGTATGATGTTCCCAGGTCATTCTATTGAGTCTATTACTAATGGTGTTCATAGTAGTACTTGGGTTTCTGAGCCTTTTCAGCGTTTATTTGATAAACATATGCCTGGTTGGCGTTCTGACCCTTATATTCTTCGTTCCGCTTTTAGTATTGATAAAAATGAGATTTGGAATGCTCATATGGATGCTAAAAAGGAGCTTATTAATTTTGTTAATAAACAGTATAATGTTGGTATGAGTTTTGATGATTTTACTATTGGTTTTGCTCGTCGTCAGACTGCGTATAAGCGTCCTGAGTTGTTGGTCTCTGACTCTAACCGTTTGAAGGGTATTGCTGCTGATGTTGGACCTGTTCAGATTATTTATGCGGGTAAGGCTCATCCTAAGGATAAATCTGGTAAGGATTCTATTAAAAAAATTTACAAGGTTATGAAAAACCTTGGTGATGGTGTAAAGATTGCTTTTATTCAGAATTATGATATTATGATTAGTAAAATGATGGTAGCTGGTGTTGACTTATGGGTTAATACTCCTCGTCGTCCTAAGGAGGCCTCTGGTACTTCTGGTATGAAAGCTGCTCATAATGGTGTGCCACAGTTTAGTACCCTTGATGGTTGGTGGCTTGAGGGATGTATTGAGAATATTACTGGTTGGGCTATTGGTCCTGAGAGAACGAAGGATATGGAATCTGATGATAATATTGATCGTTATGATTTATATGATAAACTTGAGAATTGGATTATCCCTAAGTTTTATAATGACCGTGATAACTGGATTCGTACTATGAGGAGTTGTATAGCTGTTAATGCTTCTTTCTTTAATACTAATCGTATGATTCAACAGTATGTATTAAATGCTTATTTCAGGTAAAAAGAATTAAAAAAGAGAGAGTTTTTAGGTTGATTGTTGCTGTTGTGATTCTTGACTTTCATACTGTTGACTCTCAAGTTGTTCAATTTGAGCTTGGATGACTTCCTGAGGTAGAACAGTACTTTGAACTTCAAAAATGGTTACCCCTTCAACGACGTGAAATAATGGTTTTCTAACCCATACTTTATAAGTTTCCGACCAGGCACTTTCTTGGCCATCGGATAAATCACCATCGCCATTTGGATCATCTATTGCTTTTACTTTTATGTAATAAGTACCGGCTTCTTCCCAAGCATGAGTACCGGTTCCATATTCATCATATGGACCTAACCAATCACTCTCTGTACCATCATCCCAATCCCATTTAAAATAAAATTGATCACCATCAGGATCAGTAGTCATTGCAGTATAAGTATATTCATGATTAACTAATACTTTATTTCCAGGCAAATAACCACCTTGTGGACCATCAGTTATCTCAGGTTTATCTGGTCCAGAGTAAGGAGGTGCTGCTGTTTGCCCAGTTGCAATTATTGAGCATGCTATCAGCAAGATACAGGCTACAATTCCTATTTTTTTCATATTTTTCATCTCCATATCATATTTTTTATTTCATCAGGTATTTAAACCTTGTTTAACAGATCTTTCCCATACACTTCATATATTAAATTTCTATGTTATAATATCTCAGGGTATACATTATACCAGTTAGTTCCATCGGTGACATCTATATCAAGATCGCCATTAATACTACCGCCAAAGCTTGGATTAAATGGAATATATAGGGAACCAATGAGCGTATAGTCCCATTGGAGACTCCAGGCATTAGCATCGAAATAACCGCTAATTGCTTTGATTCTAACACCCCAACCCTGGGCATCAGTCCTGTATAATATTAATCTGATATCATCAAAGGTTATGTAACTGCTATCAAGCCAGATGTAACCATCTCCGCTTCCTTTTTTAAATTCGAGATGGGCATAACCTGAACTCATCTGTCCTTGACCGGTTATCCCTTCTATCTTAAAGATTATACTATTATCTAGCTCTATTGAGAATGTATCAACACTGATTCCATCCACTGATTTAGCATAAAGATGCGTACGTTCAAGTGAATCGTTCCATCTTTTAAATTCTAAATCGCCATCTGCATCAATATATATGTTATCAAGAATATCAAGAGATATTGTGTTTGCAACAACTATATTTGAAGCTATGTTTTCAATTTCTAGAACTACATCAAGATCACCGTAAAGTCCGAAATAATCAGTAGCGCCATAAGGCACATTAGACAAAGTTTCTAATGTTAATTGTCCTGCAACATAAATTGATTCACACTCTAAGAAAGAATTACCCAAACCAAGTGAGAACTCAGTTATCGTAAGCGAATTTGAAGAAGCAGAAATTTTGAAACCATCTTGTAGACTTAAGAAGAAATATACTCCATCTAAATCACAGGTTGCCCAAGAAGCTTCGATCACTTGTTTAGTTGTAGTTCCACCCCATCCATCACCAATTATTGATTTTGTTTCATTCACAGATAGATAAAAGTTATCTATAGATACATCAACATTTATCAGATCTAGTTCAATAGTTGCATTAAGCATACTTTCGACGATATTTAAAGAAGCACTACCAGACCCACTGACAACTATATCGCCCTTGATTACAATATCATATTCGGAGGTTTCTTTTTTAGGTGAAATTATTGTAGCTGTATCAGAGCTGGAACCGTCATTGGCTTGTATAATAGCAGTTCCAATTGCATTTACTGTTACTACGCCTGTCTCGTTCACAGTCGCGACATCCTCGTCTAAGGATTCCCAACTAACAGTTCCTGCTGCATTTTTAGTTGTAAGTTTAAACTGGTCACCTACATTCAAGGTCGCCATCTCAGGAATTATATGGAAGTTTGAAGAACTTCCAATAACATTTACAGTAGCGCTTGCGCCTCCTCCATCTAAGGATGCATCTATTGTAACAGTGCCACTGCTGACAGCTGTTACTTCTCCAGTGTTAGGATCAACTGTCGCTATTGCTGGGTTTGATGACTCCCATTCTACCTGATTTTGGTACTCAGGTATATTTACTAATGCAACTAGTTGTAATGTGTCACCAATGTATATAGAAGAGTTTGATGGTAAAACACGGTTTACCTTAGGGGCTTCAGATCCACCTATCTTTAGCTCATCTGCTCCTGCTGTTAATTCAACATCAATTGAAGGAATACTTAAAGATATATCGCCTGAAAAACCATTGTTTCCAATTGAAAATGTGCCATATAGCGCGAGATATAAATCCGTAATTAGCAGATCAACATCTCCTGTTCCATCGATAGTAACAACACTATCCTCTACAACAAATGTTCCACCAGCGGTAAGACCAAGGTATAGATAATCACAGATTAACGATAGGCCGCCGATATCCATTAATGTAAATGTTACATCAAGATCATTTACAACAAGAGATCCTGATCCAGAAACAACAGAGATCTCAATAGGTTTACCATTTTCTAAAACTATGGTTATATCCTGCAATGTTCCTGTTAGTGATAAGTCAGCGGTTAGTTTTAAGTAAATATCTGCATCAGGGTTCTCAAGCCCACCACCACCAGACGGTGGTGAGTTGCCCATCCTAGTGTCACCTCCATTAGAACCTTCTGATGAGGAATCACAAATAATTAGTTTTCCTACATTTGCACCAATAAGTAGGTCTAATGATGGTATCTCAACCATGATTTGATCGGTATTAAGCATAAAGATTAGATTGGTCACAAGGATGTCTAATTGCCCTATTGCATCAATTGTTAGAGTTGTATCTATTAATTCAATATATCCCTCTGGACCAGTTAATGCTATACCTAGGTAATCACAAGTTAATCGATGGTAATTAGAATCCATGTCTTCGTTAGTATAAGTGATATTTACGTTTTGTAATACGAATGATCCCCATGCACCCTCAATATCTAATCTAAACCCGCCGCTATCGGTTGAATCTGGTTCTGATTTATCAATATAAATTTTTATTAGATCAGCATTAAGGTTGAGAGAGAGTTGTAATTTAGCGTCAACCATGTGTGAACCATTTTCTATATCCAAGGAGAAACCCTGTATGTTAGCTGTTAATGTTCCTGATGCACTAGCGGTAAGATTTTTATCATCGAATATTAAGTAACCTGAGGCACTAAGCGAAGCAGAAACGGAAGTAGCAGATGCATTGATTTTACCATTAATAGCACCAAATTCGAGATTAGTTATATGAACTGTTCCTTGGCCTTGATCCATATTTATTTCAAAATAACCGAGTTCTTTATTCACTTTCAAATAGATTGTTCCTGAAAGTGATAAATCAAGATCACCACTTAAGCTGAGTTTTTTACTATTTATTGAGAGATCAAGTGCAGTAATATCTAAACTTGTAAGACTTGCATCAATTTCAATTCCTTCTTTTCCAAGTGTTAAACTACCATATCCTTCGACATAGAGTGATGCAACTCCTAATGATAAAACTCCGTTGTTAACAACCAGATCGAAACTGGATATATCTAGATATGTAGGCTCATCAATGTATATTTCGATAGAGCTTAGATCTATAGCTGTTCCAATGTATAAATCTGCTCCAGCGTAAATAAGTAGAGAGTCCATTGATAACATGAGTTTACTATTGTTTATGTCGAGGATGAAATTAGAAATTGAAACACTGGTATCACCATCTACTTCTATCTCTATCGCGCCTTCTTCACCTAATAAGAATGTTAGACCAATATTGCCAGTTATATCAAAAACTCCATGTAACTCAACTGGAGCGTTAACAAGTGGGAATTCTTCGACACCGACATCAAGTATTAGGTTATTTACTAATGCTGTTTCAATACCAGCGCTAATACTGATTTCTTCTCCGCTAACTGTTATATTAGCACCAGAGCCACTAAGCATTAAACCATCCGCGGTTACAATTACTCCATCCAACTCTAATAAAAGATTCAATACGCTAATAGTGAATGTTCCCTCACGGTAGAGATCACCACCAAAGGCTATAACAGGTGTCGCACCATTTAGATCCCAGTCAAACCATAATGCTCCATCTGCTTCACCAGATATATAAATATCAAAATCACCCTGAATTGTTAAGTTTGTACCACCATAATCCATAGCAATCTCAATGTTTACATTAGTCGAGGATTCATCTACTACTAGGAAAAGGTTACCACTATGACCCTTGCGGAACTCAAATTCACCAGCAAGATAGCTAACATCAATACTAATATTTGGATTACTCATCTCACCATATTTCAATATGAAATCTGTAACACTGAACTCACCAGTACCCTCAATTGATAAGTTTTTCTGACCAGTTTTACTATAATTAATATAAACCCAATCATCATCAAAATCTAGAGTGAAAATACCATTTAAGAACATCTGATTAATGTACAAATCATCAATCTCAACTATGTTATAACCACCGATTTTAACTGTAACATCGTCACCATTTTCAGTTATTTCTACACCGGGTGGTAGAGATTGTTGTACTCCTATTGATTTGACTTTGATAAATAATGTATCGAAATCTGAGGAGTCGTTCTGATTTGTAACATTAATGTAGCTATCAAGAGTGAGATTCTCAGCATTAGCAGTGACATTAAAGTAAACGGGAGCACTGCCATATGGTGTTATGGTGCCACTTATCGATGAAAACTCCCAAGAGCCATTATTTGACAATGCCGAGGTATCTATTGACCAGTTTAATGTCTTAGAATAAACGTTTTTAATTACAAAACCGGATGCTCTTGGTTCACCTGGTTTCAAATCTGGCATTTTTATACTTATACCAGTATTTGCAGATTTAACCGGGTTTACCCATACATATCCATCAAATACTTTAACCTCATAACCTGAACCATCTTCTTCATCAGGATGAAGTGAATAGTTGGTGTTATTTAGACCTGGCCAAGCAGTACCTGGCCAAACTATATGATCTTTATGATCATATGGTGGCGGGGCAGTAATGTTAATTAACTGTTCTTCCGTCTCATATAAAATACCGCTTGGTGGATCGAAAGTCCAAGGATCGCCTTCCCAGTTAGCTCCAAATACTACATCTGCCTCCCAATGAAGCTCATAGGGATGATCCTCATCAGCGTTATTTTTTGCCACCATTTGAATATGGAAGTTACCATCATCTTCAGCTTCTGCTTCTTCGTAATTAAGAATGTACATCGGGCTTAATATCCCATATATTTGAGATATTTTATTTGGTGAAACAACTGTTTGGCTAACATAGCCACCTTCTATAACAATAATAAGACATTCATCATACACCTGTAAGCCATCAACTGAAACGGTAACTCTAACAGTGTACTCTCCAAGCGAGTATTCATGTGGATCAAAAGTTACTTCAGTATCACTTGTAACTATTTCATCACCATAGGTTCCATCACCATAAGAAATGTTATAGGTATATATCTCAGATCCACCACCACTAACATTAATTGGTGGTGAATACCAAGCTTTAAAGTTATGTGTTTTACTGTTGTTAGGGACTTGATTCTTAACTGGTTTTTTAATCTTTTCATTCACTAAAAGTGAAACAGCACCATCTGTAACAGGGAACGGTGTAAAAGGTATCCAATCGTCTTCGCCTGATGGCTTAAGCCAAATAACTGCATCAAAGGTTCCTGAAATATAAAGATCCAAATCTGAAATAGAAATAGTTCCTTCTTCGTTAATAAAATAGCAACTAAGGTCAAATACGACATTTTCTACATCTGCAGCAATTCTAATTGCATCAGATAAAATAAACAAGCCATCTACATTTCTTAGATCTAAGAGAACATTCCATTTTCCATCGTCACCGATAGCAACGTCTAATCTAAGATCTAAAAATCCATAAAACTTAGCAACTTCACCCATATCCGGCACGCTAATAGTTACCCAGCTGAGAACATCTGCAACAATGTAGACGAACCAACTGGCTCCTGGGTTAAACATTGAAGAGGGCAGATAATTGAAAACATTTTGTTGAAACATTATGTTAAAATTACATGGCTCAATAGTAATATCGATACCAAAAATATTAATCGTTGTTTCGTCATATGCAACACCTTCAAGATAAAAGTACGTAAATTTTAAAGGATCAAACCAGAATTCAATTGAGATTGAGCCTTCTACGGTTAAGTCTGAAACAATAGGCGATTCCATTAAGTAGAATTCTCCAAAGGTCCATAGTCCATCAAAGTGAATAACGGGCATGAAACCCATAAGTCCACCGGGATGATCAACACCGGCATATATTCCTAAATAATCTCCATCACCAGCACCGCCGCTAACATCCCATAACTCAATTATCGAGGGGCCGAGATTAACATGTTCACAGTATATATCTTCTTCATCTGGGTCAATAATTAACTCCAATAGATTATCATCTGAAGAAGTATCTAAATCAATTGTTATCGTAACGGGGCCACTAATTTCGATCCCAATAAATCCAAGGACAAGTAAAACTGCATCAATCCACAGGACATTAACTAAGATCTCTGAATTATCAGCATAAAGATCAACAGTTGCTAAAATCAAACTTTCACTCAGATCCACTACAAACGAAAATTCACCGCCGCCACTAAAAGTAATGTCTGCTATATCAATGCCTAAAATCTGATACCCAACATACGCTTGTAAACCTGTGACATTAATCTCAGTAAGAGGCCCTTGTGCAACAAGTGAAATTTCACTTTCATTTTTCACAATTGAAGCAGCTAGATCACCAGAGATTAAAAGACTATCAAAACTAACGTCTACAAAAGTTTGTTGATAACTAAACTCAAAATCATTAATCTCAATAGTACCACTTACTCCAAGATCAAAATCAGTTTCCAGAGTAGATAAACCAGATTCATTCCAAGCGATATATAAAAATCCATCAGCACTACCAGAATCTATATCAATATCAAAAGATCCTTTCAGCGTTATCTCAAGTAAATCTGTAATATTAATTTCATCAATATTAAGATGTAGTTCTAATGTATCTAAATCAACTTGGAGGAGAATCTCACCAGATTTATCATTAGTATTAATATCAAAAGTTCCCTTTATCAACGGGATACTAACCTCAGCCATATCTTTTAGATAAAGATAGAAATCCTCAAGTTTTACCAGACCACTACCATCAAAGTTCATACTAAAGTTACCATCAACAGTTCCCCACGAAATATTAAACACATCACTAGTAGTCTTTAGAATAATACTACCACTAACCTCACCAAGCAACACACTATCATCATAATACTCGGAGAAGAAACTAAAAGACAAATAACTACTACTCTCAATCAAAACATAACCACTACTAAAATCAGGAGCAACATTCCACTCAACAAGCGCAACCGCAACAGTAAACTCAACAGAGGTATACCAATAAGAACTAACGTTCAAATATTCCCTCTCAAGAATAGTGTAATCACCAAAACGAATCAAAAGACCAGTGATATTCACATCACTAGTAACCTCAAAACTACATGTACCAGTAATATTATTCTCAACCTGAGAAACAACAAGAGTAGAAACAATATCTCCTAGGAATTCTTTTTTGAAATAATCCATGCTAACAATGAAATCACCACCCAATATTGGGGAATTACCAGTGATAACCAGATCATCTACCTCTATAGTCTTACCAGAGACATGAACCACTGCGTTACCATCAAATAGATCATCAAACGTGACCTTAAGCTGGCCACCGGTTTTCTTCAAATTAAAAGATCCTTGCAATGTGCTTAGGTATCCAGATAATGACTCATTGGTAACTTCAACATCAAAACTAACCTCTATGTCGAAATCATTACGATTCAAAACAAGATAACCCACACGGGTATCAAGCTCTAAACTACAATCAACCATGCTACCAGACGGGCTCGCACTAAAACTAGCGACACCTTTCGCACCCTGTACATATGCATTCAACGAGACACCGCTACCCTCCGTATAAGCACTAATATTAACCTTACCGTTACCAATCAAGTTGGTATACCACTCCAACTTAGCGTACTCAAACATGTTGGAGAAATAAACCCTGTTCACGGGGTTACCAAAATCATCACAAACCCCTAGCTCATCAACAGAAGCACCATATGCATTAAACTCAACAAGACCTTTACCAGTACCACTAATACTTGAGGTATATGTCACCTTATTAGGAAGGTTTTTTGCATAAGCAACAATTGATTTACCATTATCAGTGAATTGAACAAAGAGATCAACCGAGCCGCCATCACGTACTCTCTCATATGTATAAGTGCTAGTAGAATCCGCTAAACTACGAGTACCGCTCATTTTAATCTCAGATTCAACAATAGGATCATACAACACCTTAGATTTAACCTCAGACGTAACACTATTGCCATTCATCTCTGCGAAACTAGTAGTCAGGTTAAGTTCACAACGACCACTGTCTACACCCGGGTTAAGGTAGAACATATGACCTGCTTTTTTCTTAAAAGACAGTAAGTGTGGTATAAACTTGTAAACAATAAGTAGATCCTCAGGTATCTTCTCACCATCAGGTGACTCAATACCAAAACGGAGGCGATCACCTTCAAGGTCTTGTGCTAACAATCCTGGGAAAAATATTTCAACATAACCCTCAAATTCAGCGTTTTTATCCAACGAGTTGTATCCCTCTAGTTTTCTAAACTGATATTTGAAATTTATTGAAAGACCTAGATCAGCGACACCAAGTCCAATAGTATACCTTACACCAAAATCATCAACACCATCAGTGTTGATATCAACCTTGGTTTCCCTAAAAATCTTAAGAGTAGTCTCAGTTATTATATCTTTATATTTTGTATAAAACTGGAGAGAACTACTACTAGAAAGAATACCTAGTTTATTGAGCGCTGAGACAGCACCATCATCTATTTTTGATATAACCTCTTCTTTTAAATCGTTTTTAAGCTCACGTACTCGCTCTAGGAAATTATTCATACGTTCTCTAAGACTAGAGATTCTATCCCTTATTGAAAGACTGTTCAACAGTTTTTCAACTGGTCTATCAGACCTGTCATTTAGTCTATCAAAAAGACGCCCAGCGTTAACTGTTGTTGATAAAGCAGTTGATAAAAGAAAGAGTACTACTAGTATGCTAATAGCTTTCGTTATGGCATTTTTAGCTTGTTTTTTTTGTATGCCTTTCATTAATTTTTCCCCCAACTATATTGTTATAGACACGTCTATCTATTAACTTGGTGGATTGCAGTTTAAACTACAATAATATGTTTATATCTTCTCGTATATATAATTTATTATATAAAAGTTACCTATTTACAGTAACAAATGAATACAAATATAGTAACAAAAAGACAAAATATGTTAGCATGGTAACAAAACATAATATAGTGTTTCAAAAATTAAAATAGATAAATATCTTCAAAATCAGGCAATTTGTTATTAATATCCTCAACCCAAGTACGAAGAATCTCAGCAACACTCCAAGCCTGAGAAACACACCCCCTCGGTGCATAAACAGGATCACCATCAAAAATCTCATAAATAGAGCCATCCCAAGAACCATCAAAAACATCAAACATTGGTTTCAAAAAATTATCAAAAGCAAAACTTCTCCAAACCTGTTCACGGTCTTTAACTTTTACAAAAGCTCTAATAAAAGGACCCATAAGCCAAGGCCAAACAGTACCATTATGATAAGCAACATCCTTGTTGTAATCGCCAATATATGAACCTTTATAGTTTGAGTCAAATGGTGAGAGTGACCTTAAACCAAAAACTGTGACAAGCTGTTCTCTAACACCATCCACAACGTGCTTTTGTAAACCCTTGTTTATCATGGAGAAATCAAGTGATGCTAAAAAAATCTGATTAGGCCTAAAAGACAAATCACGAGCATCAACAACATCATAAACCTGTTCAAACTGCTCATTAAAATTATTCCTCACCCTTTCAGACAAATCACAATATTTATCATCTTTACCAACTAGTTCAGAAAGGTTACTCATAACTTTAAGAGCATTATACCACAGAGCCTGAATTTCAACTGCTTTTCCCATACGAGGAGTTGGATAATAATCATCTATTTTAACATCCATCCATGTAAGACCAGGACCATGACTAATCAAAAAATCATTATCCATCTTGATATTGAAATCTGTACCATTCTTATAACATTCAACAATTAAATCAAGCGTACCCCAAATCTCTTCTAAAAAAGTTTTATCATCAGTATATTTAAGATATTGAAAAACACGATCAACATACCACAAAGAGGCATCTACTGTGTTATATATAGGGTTTGAATCACAATCCATAAAAGCATTCGGAATAAGACCATTTTTACAGTACCTGCTGAAACTTTTGAGTATTTGTTTCGCATCATCAAAACGCCTAGTAACAAGAGTAACCCCTGGTAGTGATATTAGTGTATCACGGCCCCAATCAGCAAACCAATAGTAACCAGCAACAATAGACTTAGAATTATCACCTTTTTTTACAACAAAATTATCAGCTGATAAAACTAGTTTATCAAAATCTTTTGATAAACCAGCCTGCCCAATTAAATCTTTTTTACGCTGAGTTTCCTTTAAAAAAATTTCAGATGGATCATGATTTATTTTGTTTTCAAGTGTTAAAACAACATAGTACTCATCTTTTTTGTCAACAGTTTTCTCAAAATCACCAAAATGAACATTGTTGTCTACCCAAGCTTCGTTTCTCTCACGATCTTTTTCATAGTAGAATACATCCCAGTAAAAACCTGGGTTATAAACAGAGTCTTTTAGGATTATTTTTAGTTTTTTATCAATATTGCTAGGCTTAACATTTACCATATCTCTTGAAACATCTTGTTCAAATGAAAGATATCTCTGACTAGTCACATCATAGAAATGCCTAGAGTTCAAAACGGGTGTATGCACAAGTGTAACTGGTTTTTCAGAATTAACCTCATATTTTAGGATAGTAGTATTTTTGTTGTATTCCATAAAAACTGTTTTCTTAACTATAATATTATCAAGATTATAATTAAATGATGGAAAGTAATCAAAATTATATTTACTCTTTATATTAGATAAATAATAGGTTTTATCATTGGTTTTTATTTTATCAAAAATGTTTGACACGAAAACCCATCTTTTAGTTGGCGGGTTAAGACTTGATATTAATAATCCATGGAATTTCCTAGTATTTTGATTCTGGCTATTAAGAGAGGCATAGCCGCCAAGGCCATTTGTCACTATCCATTCTCTCATAAAAACTCGTAACAGATATGCTTATTCAGGTACTCTCTGTTTTAAATCCTGGAGTATATTCATATAGTTAATGAAGCCATCATATGGTCCATCGTAATGACTGAAATAAGCATGTACATCCCCATCTGATAAACCCTTAGTCGAGCAATAATACAGGTGATCAGATGTTTGAAGCAGCCGCCAAGTATGTAGGAGATTTTTTTTACCGTTTTCTTTAAGTTTTCTACCAATGTTTTTTAGTTCATTGAAACACGCGACTTGCATATTGTTACCAAGCCATGTTGATACATCACGTTCTGCATCAGCCCACGAAATAGCCCATGGTGAATCAATCGCCCCCACAGCCTTGTATCTCTCAGCTGCCTCGCTAACTGTTAAAAAATCTACATGTTTATGTTTTAGAGCCTCCTCTGGGAAATGTTTAAGGAAATCAAAAATACCTGTCTCAACCCAGTGATGTTCACCAAAGGTCTCATAATCCATGAAAAGATTTATAACATCTCCTTCACAGTGTGAAAGCCACTGGGAATATTTATCAGCGGTCAATGGGTGCCCGGGCCAGAGTTTAGCTGAGAACCTGAAACCAACATCATCACTAAGAGTATAATTTCTAAGAAGAACTTTTAAATCCGAGTTAACTGGTTTATACAAATAGTTTGGTGAACGCCATTGCAATATTTTTTCAGTTCCCTCGGTTATAATACCTTTGTACCCCATATCTGCTACTTTTTTAGCGATACGGTTATCATATATAGCCTCAGTGTTACGGAAAATACGTGGCCTGTAATTAAAAATCCTTTTTATCATCTGCCTATGCATTTTTACTTGTTCTTCAAACTCATCAAGTTCATCATACAAAGATGAAAGCGAGTGATAATAGGTCTCCTCAATTAAATCTACCGCGCCTGTTTTAAACAGTTCTTTAAAACTATCAAGGACCTCTGGTTTATAATTCTGACAGTACTCAACAAAAGTACCAGTGAGACTAAAAGAAACCCGAAACTTTCCATCAAACTTGTTTATCAAATCCAGTAATAACTGGTTTGTTGGAAGGTAACATTTATTAGCTACTTTTTCAAAAACCTCCTCATTGAGTTTATTATCAAAATAACTAGAAACAGGACTACCATCAGCCCCAATGTTGAAAACAGAGAAACGATTAAGTCTCATAGGCTGATGAACTTCGAAATAAATACAAACCGAGGTCATAACCCTGCTACCTGCCTGTATACATCTATTGTTTTATCGGCTACACGATCCCATGTAAATAAATCTATCTCCCTTTTACCCTCTTGAGACATCGTGGTATGTAATGGTTCATATCTAAGAAGTGAGATTATCTTATTTGCCATTTCATCAGTATCCCAGAAATCAACACGTAGACAATTTTTAAAAGCCTCAGAGAAACCAGCTGTCTTAGAAGCAATTGTTGGAGTACCTGCAGAAATAGCCTCAAGCGCAGTTATACCAAAAGGCTCACTAACAGAAGGCATAACATAAACACTGGAAATACCATAGATATGTTTAACCTCCTGCTCAGTAAGACGACCTGTAAAAATCACTTTATCAGAGATACCAAGATCCAAAGCTTGATCTATAAGACGAGGTAACATATCACCAGTACCAGCAACAACAAAGCGAGCATCCGGCTCATAATCTACTACACGCTGAGCAGCACGTAAAAAAAACTCAGCACCCTTCTGAATTGTAAGACGACCAAGGAACAAAACAATCTCTTTTTTATGACCCTCAGGAATAGGATAAACAGCGTTATGAACAACACTGATTTTATCAGGGTTTATACCATATTTTTCAACAATAACACGCTTAGTAAAATTACTAACCGCGATGATTCTATCTGCTTTTTCCATTCCCTCCCGCTCAATATCAATAAACCATTGATTTGGATAAAGCCAACCTGAACGATCATACTCTGTCGAATGAACCGTTATAACTAATGGTACATTCATTTTTTCTTTCAACGCAACACCAGCTTTCATAGTAAGCCAATCATGACAGTGAATAACGTTATAATTTCCTTTTACTTTTTGAACAACTAAATCATTATATCTATAAACAGCTTCAAAAAACTGACCAGCGAGTTCTTTAGAATCAGGTCGATCATAAGGAAAGATTTCTGTCTCCCCGACCTCTTTTATATTCAAATTAGGATTATTACTACCCGCAGCATGTTTTGTCTTGGGCATATAAAAATCAACTTTCACATTTTTATCAGCCAGACTACGAGTAAGTCCATAGCAATGAGTACCCAGACCACCTGCTTTAAAGGGTGGATATTCCCAGCCAATCATTGCTATTTTCATTTATTTCACCTTATTTTCGCCTGTAAACGGCATTCACACTAACCAATTCTTTTTGAACATTTTTCGAATTGAACCTAATATCACTATTTATGAAAGGGGGTTAATGCCCTCTATCATTTTAATTTAAATCTATGTTTTTCATCAACAACTATTTTATCCTCACGAGCTAACCAACCAAGAGCAGAATAAAGCTCCTCAGTTTCTAAACCTGAGAGTCTCTGCATAACAGAAAGATCAACTTCCTCCCAAATATCCAATATCCTCCAAATCCTACCAGCGTTACTACCTATCCTAGACGCCAGATTTGTGTTATCAATTTTGTAATGATCCTCTGGTTCCTCTGATATTTTATCTTCTCTAGCTAGCCAGCCTACAGCAGCATAAAAATCGTTATCATCTAGCTTAGTGGTTTTAACTATTTCATTCTTTTTTTGAGGAGGTTTTTCATTTAGAACTGACCAAATCTTACCTGCATTAAGACCAAACGTGGTTTTTAGTTCCCTCAAACCTTTAACCTCCAGTATAAAAAATGTATAAAATTAGATATTATAAGGTTATCTAAAAAAAGAGATTGTAATCTGTAAACTATAACTGACAAATTTTATATGACATATGTAACAAAAATGACAAAAAAATTAATGAAAATAGCTTAAAAAGTAAAAATGTAAAGAAATGAAATTATTTTCTATTTTACATAAATATTTCAGTTAGATTTATATACGATTGTCCATAAAGATATTTAGCATGGGGAAGAAAAGTCTCATAACTGTATTTATTATTTTTTTTATAGTTTTGTACTATTTGCCATCAAATACATCTTATAAAGCTAATATAATTGAAGATATTGTGATATCCAACGATGTAATTTTCCGAGATGATTTTAATAACCTATCTTCATATTGGCAATATGAAAGCATCCCTTCACAAAGATTTGCTAGTATATCAAATAGTAATGGATTAACAGAGCTTAAAATCCGTTTGGCAACAAGATTCTATTATTTCGACGCAGAAATGTTCGATAAAGACTTACCTTACAAATACAACAATATGAAAGTAAAAGTAAAAGTTGACCCAATCATGGAGGGAAGCAGAGGATGGGGATTCTGGAATGGAAATTTCTATTTTGAAAGTTGCAAAGTGGCATGGTTCATATATCAGAAAGGTTCGCTGATATATCCTATGAATGGACTATGGATACAATGTATAAATGGAAACCCATATAACATGACAACATTACCCGTAAGAGGATATGATATAAGTAATTGGCATGAATATGAAATAAAATGGAATAAAAACCACATAGAATTTTTAATAGACAAAAATTTAGTCGCAAATATTACTACATCAATACCTAATACGCCTTGTAGAGCAGATATATGGATAGACAACGCAGTATGGTATTGGCAATTTTTAAAATTACCATACAAACCAATATTCAGTTGGTATAAATTAATGCCAAATAGGATACTACGTCCCACAAGTCTTTACATTGATTACATAGAAATCACTGAATAAGAGAAATATAGAACGGGCTTGTGGGGATTCGAACCCCAGGCCAATCGGTTAAGAGCCGATTGCTCTACCTAGCTGAGCTACAAGCCCAAAAAAACAGCCGAGAAAAACTAGAATATTTTATTAATTTTTTCCTTCAACTTTCTTAACTTGAGATTTACCCGCTTTAGAAATATATTTTGAATCAACACCATCAGTTATATAAACATCCTTACCTGCATGATAAAAAACAACGCCATCTTTCTTAGCTTTCTTACCATCAATTTTCAAAATAAGAGGATCCTCCGTTCTAACCTTGCCAGCCTCAACTGCCTTCTCTATACTACCACTAAGATGAACCTTTTTTCTATCAGTAGGATTTAAACCACCCTCAAGCACTATATCTATTTCTTCCTCAGTAACAGGATAAAAAAAATCATCAATTTCAGCCTCAGGGAGATCATCAAGATTAACATCAACAGTATGACCATATGTAGCTCTAATCATACCACCATCAATCTGATAACGCTCACGAGGATCAGTAGAAACCAAAGCTTCTATATGATGAACACGTAACCAATTAAAACCAGATCGACCGATACCTATAGCCTCAATTAAAGAAGATATATCTACCCAGCCTCTACCATCCATCATAAGACCAAGCTTATCCGGGAAATGACGAAGAGCACCAGCGAGAATGCGACTCAAAGAATTCAACTCATTCTCATTCATCAAAAACTTTCCTTTCTTGTTACAAACTGGGCATACTTCTCCACGGTAACAACCATGTTCTTCACATTCAGATAACATAAATCCCCAAATCCCATAATAAAATACGAAGTATAAATTTTTGTACTAAATCAATATTACAAGTCTTGGTGAATCATTGGAAAAAGAAGAACTTAAAAAACTAGCTGGTGAAAAAGCAACAGAATACATCGAAGATGGAATGATAATTGGACTAGGTACTGGTTCTACAGCAGAATACAGCGTTAGAAAAATAGGGAAAATGGTAAACGAGGGCCTTAAAATAAAAGGAATACCAACATCAAACCACACCCGCAGAATAGCCAAAGAATGCAAAATACCACTCACTACCCTAGAAGAAGAACCAGTAATTGATATAACAATCGACGGCGCAGACGAAGTTGACTCAAACATGAGCCTAATAAAAGGTGGAGGTGGAGCACTAGCACGTGAAAAAATTATAGCTTACAACTCAAAAAAAGTAATCATCGTAGTTGACGACTCAAAAGTTGTAAAAGCACTTGGGATTGATTTCCCATTACCAGTTGAAGTTTTAAAATTTGGCTGGACAGCTACACAGCAAACACTAGAAGAAATGGGCTGCAGTGTTGAACTCCGTAAAATCATGGATGACCCATTCATAACAGATAACTCTAACTATATAATAGACTGTGATTTTGATAGAATAGCAGATCCTGAAAAACTTGAAAAAGATTTAAATCTAATACCAGGAGTCGTAGAAAATGGATTATTTATAGGCATGGTAGATAAAGTGATTGTTGGAGGTAAACAAGGTATTTTAACACTTGAAAAATGAAAAAAATTAAAGAAAAAATAAAGAAAACACAAAAAAAAATTAATTCAATAGATTTTGATGCTCATTGGTACAGACGGGTTTTTCACACATTTGGAGCCACATTTTTACTATATTATATGTTACCTGATGCGGATTGGATTAATCTCTTGAAAATACTGATACCTCTCCTTATAATTGTCTTTGCTATCATACTTGAAATTCTAAGATTGAAGAATAAGGTTAGTAGTGAACATTTTTTTGGTCTAAGATTTTATGAAAAAAATAGAGTGGGAAGTTACCTATTTTTTGGAGTTGCAATACTAATTTTACTTATGTTTTTCCCTCAGCAAATCGCAATACCCTGTATTCTTTGCGCTTGTATAGCAGATCCAATAATGGGTGAATCACGAATACGTCTTGGAGAAAAATGGACATATCTTATTGGTTTTATAATATGCAGTTTTTTCTTCATTGTAACATGGTACAGAGCAGATTTTTGGATTCTTATCGCCGTGACTTTTATCGGCACAACTGGTGCATTATTTGGCGAGGTGAAAAAATTATGGTGGATTGATGATGACTTCATGATTCAGATTCTACCAGCAATTTTGTTGCTATTACTATATCTGGTTTTGAATTACTATGGATTAGATATACTACCTGAAAAAGTAATATATCCTGGGAGGATGCCATGGTAAAAAAGAATAAAACAAATGATAGAATAATTAGAGCAGAACTAATATTCACACCACTACTTATTTTACTACCTTTCATAGTAGGTGTTTCTCTCATATATGATTGGATTAACCGGGATTTTTTAACAAATCAGCTTGAGCTAACTGCTGAGCTTATAATTGGCGTTGTCATTATAATTGTTAATTTAATGTTTGACATCCCTTTTTTGAATTCTTTAAAAGAAGCTATTGAAAAGAAATAAAAAAAACTTATTTTACTATTTTTGAGCAGAAAAAAACAGGTAATATCAAAGCAGCTGCGATACAAGATAATGCAGTCATGAGTATCACTATAAGGCCAAATTCTTGAAGAGCAGGTATATTAATGAAATAAATAGATATCAGACCAGCGATTGTTGTACAAGCTGCTTCCACGAGTGAAAGACCTGTGTTTTCTATGGCTTTTTTGGTAGCATCTTCTCTTGATAGTCCTATTTTTATTCCTTCTCTAACCCTCTGAGTAATATGAATACCATAATCTATACCTATACCTATCATAATAGAAGCAATTGAAACTGTTACAACTGATAAAGGAATACCTGTAGCTACTAGAAAACCAGGCTCCCATGACAGGACAAAAGCAACCGGTATCAAAGTCAAAAAACCATATATGGATGAACCAAATATTAGTATCAAAACCCCGAGAACTAGTATCAAAGCAATAACCATAGAACGTGTTTGCTCATCATTAAGTCTATTATTCACAGCTACAGTCACTGCATCTTGACCAGTTAGATATGAAACGTAACCATTATGAGGAAGATCTGTATCATCAACTACATCATTAACATCCTCTATTATCTTCTCTAACTTCTGAACACTCTCCCCATATGGTATATGTATATATACAACAGTCTTAGAATAATACGGTTCATCAATTAAACCAGTTTCCGCTATTTTACTTAACATTATACTCTCAATACTCGGAAAATCAAATAACTCTAAAAGTTCTGATAAATTATGGATTTTTTGAAGAATAACATTTCTATCTTTCGCGAGATTATACGTATCAATATATTCCTTCATTACATCAGCATATGAAAAAGCATAAACCCCTGCTTCTTCTCTGATTCTATCCTCCATATCACATATAGCATCAATGGTCTCATAGTAAGTAAGACCTTGATAATCAGTTTCAACAAGCAATGCATTAAAATTAGCGCTACCGCCAAAAATATCAAAAAATTTATAGTTCGCCTCAACCTCAGGAATACCCTTAGGAGACAATTTTAAATAACTTACATCAGTCTCAACCTTAGGTATAACAATAAGAGACATAACTACAAAAAATACTGCTATCAAAACTAATCTACTACGATTATTTACTATAAAAGCTGCAAATTTTTTCCAACTTGGGAAAATAGTTTTTTTCTCATATCTTAGAAGCGTAACAAGACAGGGTACCAATATAATAGCAGAAATAAAACAGAAAAGAATGCCGATCGCACTACCAAGACCAAAAGCAATCA
>Ga0272441_10002634_pt1 | contig 35951 bp, 30 predicted proteins | sample SSMProp6N_FD_193582 | JGI IMG/M metagenome (GOLD analysis project Ga0272441, IMG submission 193582) | Marine sediment archaeal communities from Little Sippewissett salt marsh, Falmouth, MA, United States - SSM-Prop-6N | ecosystem: Environmental > Aquatic > Marine > Wetlands > Sediment ...
CGACGAGGGTGAAGTGCTCGAGGTTGAGCTTGACCGTGCGGGCCGACGGCCCCTTGTCGAGGACGATGTCGACCGAGAACTGCTCCATCGCGGGGTAGAGATACTCCTCGACGACGTGATGCAGCCGGTGAATCTCGTCGATGAAGAGCACGTCCCCGCGCTTCACGTTCGTGAGGATCCCGGTGAGATCGTACGGGCGCTCGATCACGGGGCCCGACGTGGCGATGAGTTCCGTGCCCATCTCGGCCGCGATGATGTGCGCCAGCGTCGTCTTCCCGAGCCCGGGCGGGCCGTAGAAGAGGCAGTGGTCCAGCGGCTCGCCACGCTGACGCGCCGCGTCGATGAAGACGCGAAGGTTGTCCTTGAGATTCTCCTGGCCGACGAACTGCGCGAAGTCGGGCGGTCTGAGCTGCAGGTCGTACTGCGCGTCGTCGTTCGACCTTCTCGGAGCCGTCACTCTCTCCGACATCTGCGCCGCCCCTTCCGGTTTGCCGCGCGAGCCCGCTGAGACTACGTCGCCTTTCTGAGCGCCCTCCGGATGATCTCCTCGACCGGCAGGTCCTCTCCCGCTGCCTCACGAACCTTGACGACAGCCTCGCGCGCCGAGGCCCGCTTCATACCGAGGGAGACGAGCGCGAGCACGGCGTCGCCGGTCTGCGCCTCTTCGCCCGCGGCCTCACCTCCGACGGAAGACACGTCGAGGCCCGAGAGCTTCTCCTTGAGCTCGACGACCAGACGCTGCGCCGTCTTCTTCCCGACTCCCGAGATGCTCGTAAGGAGCGCGAGATCCTCGTCGATGACCGCTCGGTGGAAGACCTCGGGCGACAGACCGGACAGGACCGCGAGGCCGAGCTTCGGCCCCACGCCACTCACTGAGATGAGGGCGCGGAAAATGGTACGCTCCCCGACGGTCACGAACCCGAAGAGGTCGAGCGTGTCCTCGCGAACGTGCGTGTGTGTGAAGACGTGAACGTCGGTGCCCGGCTCGCCGAGCGCCCGGAAGGTCGAGAGTGGAATGAAGACGTGGTAGCCGACGCCGCCGACGTCGATCACGGCCTCGGCCGGGCTTCGCCGGATGAGCTTCCCCGAAAGCTCAGCGATCATCCTGCCTCTCCCCCCGTGACTTGTGGATGTGGCAGAGCGCTACGGCGAGCGCGTCGGTCTCGTCCTCGCGCAGACCCTCGACGTCGATCCCGAGGAGGCGGTGCACCATCGAGGCCACCTGTGTCTTCGAGGCCGATCCCACGCCGACGACCGAGCGCTTGACCTCCCGCGGGGCATACTCGCAGACGGGCAAGCCCGCCTGCGCGGCCGCAAGAATCGCGACGCCCCTGGCATGGCCGAGAAGCAGCGCCGATCTGACGTTCTTCGCCTGGAAGACGTTCTCGACGGCCACGATGTCCGGCCGATGCTGCGCGATCTGCCGGACGGTCTCCTCGTGAATCCTGGCCAGTCTATCGCAGATGGCGGACCGGGGCGAGGTCTTCACGTGCCCCCAGCCGAGGACCTCGATCGCCCCGTCCTGGCACGACAGCGCGCCGAAGCCGGTGACGATCGTGCCCGGGTCGACCCCGAGCACGGCAACCCTGCCGGACACGTGCTAGCCCTCGTCCTTGAGTGTGCCGAGAGTCTCGTCTGAGATGTCGAAGTTGCCGGAGACGTTCTGGACGTCGTCGTGGTCCTCGATCGCGTCCATGAGCTTGAGGATCTTCCGAGCGGCATTCTCATCGAGCTCGACGGTCGATCCCGGGACCCTCGTGAGCTCGGCGTGGGCAACCTCGATGCCGGCCGATGAGAGAGCGTCGCGCACGGCCATGAAGTCCTTCGGATCCGTCGTGACCTCGAAGTTCTCGCCTTCGGTTGCCATGTCCTGAGCGCCGGCGTCGAGGACCGCCTCGAGCACGCGGTCCTCTTCGTTCCCTTCGACGGGCACGCTGATCACGCCCTTCTGCGAGAAGTTCCAGGCGACGCTGCCGCCCTCACCCAGGTGGCCGCCGTGCTTCGTGAGGATGTGGCGGATCTCGCCGACCGTGCGGTTCTTGTTGTCGGTGAGCACATCGATCATGAGGGCCACGCCGTCGGGACCGTAGGCCTCGTAGACGATCTCCTCATAGGTGACGCCCTCGATCTGCCCGGATCCCTTGGCGATCGCCTTCTCGATCTTGTCGTTCGGCATGTTGGCGTCGCGTGCCGTCTGAACGGCGCCGCGCAGCCTGATGTTCATGTTCAGATCCGGCCCGCCGCTTCGAGCGGCGACCTCGACCTGTCGCGCCAGCTTGTTGAAGAGCTTGCCGCGCTTGGCGTCGACGGCCGCCTTCTTGTGCTTGATGCTGTGCCACTTCGAATGTCCCGACATCTGCTCCCTCCAGGTTCAGATGCCCCGGCGCGGCGGCGCCAGACACGCCCACCTGACTGGCTACTCGTCCTCGCTCGGCTTCTCAGACTCCGCGACAACCTTCGCCTGCACGTCGGCAGGGCATTCCTCGTAGTGAGAGAATTCCTGCTCCACGTAGGCGCGGCCCTGTGTGATCGAACGCAGGTGCGTTGAGTACTTGTAGAGCTCCGAGAGAGGAACGAGCGCCTTGAGGGTCTGGTAGCGGCCCTCCTGACCCGTCTCCCGGATCTTCCCTCTCCGGGACGAGACGTCGCTCATGACGTCGCCCAGGTACTCGTCGGGAACGCGGACGGTGACGAGATAGATCGGCTCCAGAAGCACCGGCTTCGCGTCCGCGGCCGCCAGCTTGAATCCGAGCGAGCCCGCCATCTTGAACGCCATCTCCGACGAGTCGACCGGGTGCGTCTTGCCGTCGTAGACCGCCACCTTCACGTCGACGACCGGGTATCCCGCGAGGATGCCGCGTTCCATGCGCTCGCGCACCCCCTTCTCGACGGCAGGAATGAACTTCGAGGGAATGGAGCCGCCGACGATCTCGTTCAGGAATTCGAGCCCGCCGCCGCGCTCCGCCGGCTCGACCCGGACCCACGCAACGCCGAACTGACCGCGGCCGCCGGTCTGCTTCTTGTACTTCCCCTCGGCCTGGGCTGTCGACCGGAGCGTCTCGCGGTACGGGATGCGCGGCTTCTCTGTCAGGACCTCGACGCCGAACTTCTCGCGCAGCTTTTCGATCATCACATCGAGATGAAGGTCGCCGAGCCCGGAGATGATCGTCTGTCTGATCACGGGGTCGTACGCCGAGAGGAAGGTGGGATCCTCCTCGTGGAGCTTCGTGAGACCCGCGGAGATCTTCTCCTCATCTCCCTTCGACTTGGCCGTGACCGCGACCGAGAGCACCGGCTTCGGAAACTCGATGGACGGCAGCACGATAGGCTTGCTCTTCACCGCCAGCGTGTCGTTCGTGTGCGTGTTCTTGAGTTTCACGACGGCAGCGATATCGCCCGCCGAGACCTCCTCCATCTCTTTCCGCTCGCGCCCGACGAGCGAGTAGACCGTGCCCATTCTCTCACCGCTGTCGCGCGTCGTGTTCATGACGTCGGTCCCGGAGGTGACGCTCCCGGAGTAGACCCGGAAAAGGGAGAGCTCACCGACGTGCTGCTCTGCGACGGTCTTGAAGACGAGCGCAGAAAACGGCTCGGCGGCAGCCGGCTCCCGTGTCTCCTCGTCCTCGGAGCCCGGCCGCGTCCCGGTGACCTTCCCGCAGGCCGCCGGCGACGGCATGACGTCGACGAGACGTCGAAGGAGTGGCTCGACGCCGGAAGCGATCTCGGCGTTCGTCGCGACCACCGGCACGATCGTCGCCGCCGCGACGCCGGCCCGGAGTCCTCCGAGGATCTCGTCGGGTGTCAGCGGCTCGTCTCCGAAGAACTTCTCCATGAGCGCCTCGTCCGACTCCGCCGCGGCCTCGATGAGCTGAGCGCGGAGTTCCGCGACACGGTCGGACAGATCCGCGGGCACGTCTTCCTTCTTCGACTTGCCCGGACCGTCGGCGATGTACGCCTTTTCCTCAATGAGATCGACGACGCCGCGGTATCCCTCGGCGTCGCCGATGGGGATGGTGAGCGGTGCAAGCCTGGCGCCGAGCATCTTGGAACACTGATCGAGGCACTTCGTGAAGTCGGCGTGCTCCTTGTCCATCTTGTTCACACAGATCATCCTGGGCAAGCCCGTGGCCTCGAGTTGCTGCCAGACCAGCTCCGTCCCGACCTCGACACCGGCCGGCGCCGCCACCAGGAGAAGCGCGGCGTCTGCCGCACGCAGTCCCGCCTTCATGTCGCCGTAGAAGTCCGCGTATCCGGGGCAGTCCAGGATGTTCAGCTTCGTCTCCTTGAACTGGCAGAACCCCACCCCGAGACTGATCGTGATCTTGCGCTTCTTCTCGGTCTCCGTGTAGTCGAGAGCGGCCGAACCGTCCTCCACCCGCCCCATTCTCGAGACCGCGCCCCCCTTCCAGAGGATGGCCTCGGCGAGCGTTGTCTTACCGGCGTCCCCGTGCGCGACGAGGGCGATGTTCCTGATGTTCTCGGGAGCAGGTGACTTCATGGTTGTTCCTTCCGGAGTGAAGACCTCGCGACTGCTTCGCCGGCCCCTGCCGGCGGCCCCTTCGGGCCGGATCGTGTGACTGTTTCAAACGTTGTAGTGTACGGTCGGACACCCCGCGAGTCAACCGCAAAGTCCCACATTCCGCTTGCGGAGCGGGCCTCATGGTGGTATCTTCGGGGAGCTTGTTGGGGCCTCCTCGCGGAGGCCCTTCACGGATGCAAACCCGAGATCAAGGGAGGCGCGTAGCCATGCTCGCCGCGCTGCGATCGAACACGAAGATCGTTCTCTGGATCGTCGTTGTCGGTTTCATTGGGTTCATCTTCGCCGGCTGGGGCCGAGGCCTGCAGCGGTCCTCTGCCGGTCCGGAGAGAGGCGTCCTCGGCAGGGTCGAGGGCGTCGACATTCACTACCGCGAGTTCGCCGAAAGGGTGAGGGCGCGTCTCGCCGCGTACGCGCAGCAGTCGGGCGTCGAGGTCACGGAGGCCCAGCGGGAGGCGGTGCGGGAAGAGGCCTGGTACGGGATGGTCACCGATATCCTCATCGCGAGCGAGATCGAGAGGCTGGGCATCGACGTCTCGAACGACTTGGTCTTCGACCTTCTCTGGAACAACCCTCCGCAGGAGATCTACACCTCCCCCGCCTTCCGCACGGAAGACGGCGGCTTCGATTTCGACCTCTACCACCGTGAGATCAGAATGCACCCCGACCGCTGGGAGGGTATCGCGGAGATGTACCGCGAGACCGTCAAACGTCAGCTGCTCCAGCGTGAGATCCAGTCGGCCGCCTTCGTGACCGACAACGAGGTCTGGGAAGAGTATGTCCTGCGGAACGAGACTGCGACCGTCTCCTACATCGAGATCGACCCGGTGAAGATCGACAGAAGGAGGCTCGAGCCGACCGAGGAGGAAGCCCGCCGCTTCTTCGAGATGAACCGCGCCGACTTCGAGCAGGACGCAACGGTGACGATGAACTACGTCCAGTTCGAGCGCAGGGCCACGGCCGAGGACGAAGCGGAGATCGTCGAGGGACTCCGAGACCTCGCGGCCGCCGTCCGCGATGGCGAGGACTTCGCGGAACTTGCCAGTCTCTACTCGGACGGCCCGACGCGAGAGACCGGCGGTGACCTCGGCTACTTCGCGCGAGGGGCGATGGTGCCCGAGTTCGAGGAGGTCGCGTTCTCGCTCGACGTCGGCGAGGTCAGCGAGCCGTTCCGGACGCAGTTCGGTTACCACATCGTGCTCGTCGAGGACCGAAGACAGAAGGACGGCAAGACCGAGGTCCGCGCCCGCCACATCCTCGAGAAGATCCAGCCGAGCGACCTCACGATCACGCAGATCGAAGAGACCGCGATGGAGCTCGCCGAGAGAGCCGCCGATGATGGACTCGCGCTCGCGGCAGAGGAGCTGGGCTACCCCCTACAGACGACTCCGCCGTTTCCCGACGGCAGCTTCATCCCGCGAGTCGGCAGCCTCCGTCCGGTCGTCCGCATGGCGTTCGACGGCGAGGCCGGTGACGTCCTCGGCCCCTTCACGACGGTCGACGCGCTCTACGTCTTCGAGATCGCCGCCAAGACCGAGAGTCGTCTCCCGACCTACGACGAGCTGGGGGCCGACGCCGCCGGAGCGATGCACCCGGTCGTAGCCGAGATGGTCCGCGGGAGACAGAGCGAAGAGGCGTCGCGCATCGCGAACGAGATCGCGGTAGCGGCCAGTGCCGGGGCGACGCTGGAGGAGGCCGCCGGCTCGTACGGCGTCTCAAAGGCCGGCCCCTTCACACGCCGCGACTTCGTACCGGGCGTCGGCAGATCGAACGAGTTCGTGGGGGCGAGCTTCGGACTGAGGACCGGCGAGACGAGCGACGTTGTTGTGACGGAGGAACCGGAGCGCTACTACGTCATCCGCGTCGATGAGCGACAGGCTGCGAGCGCCGATTCGTTCGCCGATGAGGCATACACCATCAAGGAAGAACTCGCGAGGCGGGAGCAGGCGGGCATTCTCTCCGCGTGGATCCAGGGCCTCGTGGAACAGGCGGACATCCAGGACTATCGCGACATGTACTTCTAGCGGACGGTCGCCCGGCCCGCTCGGGGCCGGGCGCTGCCCGCTTCAGTCACCCTCCACGTCCTGCAGGAACCGTTCGTAGTCGTCGCCGATCACGATGACAAGGTCCTCGAGCGGTGTCTCCTGAATCTGCTGGATCACGCTTGACGTTCCGAGTTCGAGGCCGAGCGCGGCCGCGGACTCCATGTCGCCGGTTCGATCGACGACGATCGTTCGGTCGTACGAGAAGCGGTCGGCGTTCCGGAAATCCACGACATCGTAGCCACGCTCTCGCAGGAAGCGGGCGGCCCTGCGCCCGACTCCCTCGACGCCGCAGCCGTTCAGAACGAGAACGGTCGAGGTCCCTTCTCTCGACGTCCCGGGCCAGTGCAGCCCGTGGAGACCGACGGCCAGGAACGCGATGCCCGCGAGGAGGATGATTGTCGAGACGGTGTAGGCGACCGACGCCCGTTCGGGCTTCTTCTTCCGGCCACGCCGCGCCATTCCTTCGCTCCTCTACTCGAGCGCCGACCGGAGCCGCTCGTAGGTTTCCTCGAGAGTCTCCGGAAGCACGCGGACGTCTCCCAGCACCGGCATGAAGTTCGTGTCCCCCTCCCACCGGGGAACGATGTGAACGTGAACGTGCCCGGGCACGCCCGCTCCGGCGCAGTGTCCGACGTTCGCGCCGACGTTCATCCCCTGCGGGTGGTAGGCCCGCTCGATGATGCGCTCGCCGAGCGCGACGGCCTCGACCAGATCCGATCGCTCCTCGGCCGTGAGATCGTTGAAGGTGGCTGCGTGCCTCAGCGGCGCCACCATGAGATGGCCGTTGTTGTACGGGTAGGCGTTGAGCATGATGAACGAGAGCGGCGTTCTCACGAGGATGAGGTTCGCCGCGTCGTCGCCCGCCGCGGGCTTGTCGCAGAAGATGCAACCCTCGGGTGTGTCCTGCATGAGATACTCCATCCTCCAGGGCGCCCAGAGACGCTCCATCGCCACACGCTCCTTCCGCCGTCGTCCCGCGCCCGATCGCCCGGGAGCCTCCGGGACCGGCTGCCGCGTGTCTAGCTCAGAACGATGTTGTCGATGAGGCGGGTCTCCCCGACGAAGACGGCCACCGCGAGCATGACGCCTGGCGCGAGCACCGCGGCGTCTTCGAGCGTCGACGCGTCGACGGCCGCCACGTACTGCGTTCGCGCCGTCCGCCTGGCGTCGATCTCTCCGCGAATCCTCTCGAGAGCGGCGTCTGCGTCAGTGTCCCCTGCCTCGTAGAGCTTCCTCGCCGAGTCGAGTGCCGCGTAGATCGCTGGTGCGTCGGCCCGCTCCTCGGACGTCAGGTACGCGTTGCGCGAGCTCATCGCCAGGCCGTCGGCCTCGCGCACCGTCGGCGCCCGGACGATCTCGACGCCGGTGTCGAGGTCGGCCGCCATCCGCTCGATCACGGCCGCCTGCTGCCCGTCCTTCTGACCGAAGACGGCGAAGTCCGGCCGTACGATCGCGAGAAGCTTCGCCACGACGGTCGTCACACCGTCGAAGTGGCCGGGCCGGAACGCTCCGCACATCTTCCGCGTCAGGCGCTGAACGTGCACGACCGTCGCGAAGCCGGCGGGGTAGATCGCCGCCGCCTCGGGTGCGAAGAGGACATCGCAACCGGCCTCGGCAAGGAGCGAGGCGTCGCCCTCGAGATCGCGAGGGTAGCTCTCGAAGTCCTCAGAGGGACCAAACTGCGTGGGGTTGACGAAGACGCTCACGACAACGACGTCCGCGCGCGCTCTCGCCAGACGGACCAGACTCAGGTGTCCCTCGTGGAGGGCCCCCATGGTCGGCACGAATCCGACCACCCGCCCAGCCGCGCGGAGGTCCCTCGCGCGCATCTCGGCCGGGCTCCCGACGATCTCCATCCGCTGCGCTCCCTCAGTAGCTCTCGTCCAGCGTCGGATACGCGCCGTCCTTCACGTCACGCACGAAGTCCTCGGCGGCCTTCCGCACGACGCTCCGCGCGTCCCCGTAGCGCCTGACGAACTTCGGCGGCCGCACGTCGGTGTAGGAGACGATGTCGTGGATCACGAGCACCTGACCGTCGCAGTGCGGTCCCGCGCCGATGCCGATCGTGGGAATCCGGATCGACTCGGTGATCTCCTTCCCGAGGTGCCACGGGATCCCCTCGAGCACGATCGAGAAACAGCCGGCGTCGGCGAGTGCCACGGCGTCCTCGAGAAGGAGCCGCCCCGCCTCCTCGTCCCTTCCCTGCACCCGATACCCGCCCAGCTCGTGAACCGACTGCGGCGTGAGCCCGATGTGCCCCATGACGGGGATTCCCGCTTCGATCACGGCCTTGACGGTCGGGACGATCTTTCGCCCGCCCTCGAACTTGACGGCCTGCGCGAGCCCCTCCTTCATCGCACGCCCGGCGCTCCGCACCGCGTCGGCGACCGATGCCTGATAGGACATGAACGGCATGTCGGCGATGACGAGCGCGTTCGTCCTGGCCCGGGCGACTGCTCCGGTCAGGAGGATCATGGCGTCCAGCGTCACCGGGAGGGTGTTCTCGTACCCGAGTACGACCATCGCGGCGGAGTCGCCCACGAGAATCATGTCGACGCCCGCCTCGTCGACGAGCCTCGCCGTCATCCAGTCGTACGCGGTGAGGACGGCGATCTTCTCGCCCGCCTTCTTCATCGCCACGATCGTCGGTACGGTTCTTCTCGATTCGGCCATCGGATTCACCTCTCGCCCGGCGCGTCGCCAGTCCCGCGTCGGCCCTTCGCTACCCTCTCGTACCGATGGGAACGTAGTAGGCCGTCCCCGAGTCGTGCTCCTCGATCTCCCTCGCCAGCTCCTCGAAGTCCGCACTGCTCTCGACGAAGTCGATCTCGTTCGTGTTCACGACGATGAGAGGCGTGTCCGTGTAGTGGAAGAAGAAGTAGTTGTACGCCTCGTTCAGTGTGTCGATGTAGTCCTTCGACATGTCCCGTTCGAAGTCTCTCCCCCGCTTCCGGATCCGCTCGAGAAGAACCTCGGTCGAGCCCTGGAGGTAGACGACGACATCGGGCCTCGGAACGTCCCGTTCCACCAACTCCACGAGCCTCTTGTAGAGCGCCAGCTCGTTGTCGTCGAGCGTGATGTTCGCGAAGATCCTGTCCTTCGCGAACAGGTAGTCGCTCACGACGCTCTCCATGAAGAGGTCGAACTGACGGAGCTCCAGTTGCTGCTTGTGGCGCGACAGGAGGAAGAACAACTGCGTCTGGAAAGCGTACCCTCGCATATCCCGGTAGAACTGCGCGAGGAACGGATTCTCCTCAACGACCTCGAGCTTGAGATGCGCGTGCCACTTCTCGGCAAGGAGCCTCGCGAGGGTCGTCTTCCCGACACCGATCACGCCTTCGATGGCCACGTAGTTCTTCCTGGACACGTTCCCTCCGAAGTCCGTTCCTTCTATCGGCCCGTTCCCGGGCTCGGCGGTCCGCCGATGCGAACCACATCGTCTCGCGCTACGGTCGCGAGATGCTCGCCCACGGTCGCTCCCGTGCCCGGAACCTCGATCTCCGCCGCGATCTCCGCGAGGGGCACGAGGACGAACGCGCGCTCGAGCATCCTCGGATGCGGAACCGTCACGTGCCCGCTGCCCACGACGAGATCGCCGTACATGAGCACGTCGAGATCGAGAGTCCGCGGCCCCCACTTCTCCCGGCGCATCCGGCCGCACCGGTCCTCGACGCCCAGGAGCGACTCGACGAGATCCTCGAGTCCCAGATCGGTCTCGATCTCCGCGGCCGCGTTCAGGAATCGAGACTGGTCGGTCTTCCCGACGGGCGCCGTGTCGTAGATCGAAGAGACTCGGACGAGCTTCGTCTCCGGCAGCTCCTCGAGCATCGCAAGCGCGCGCCTGATGTACCCCAGGCGATCGCTGATGTTCGATCCGAGCCCCAGGAAGACTCTCGCCATAGTTCGGTCTCCGGCCGTGGGGCGCCGGCTAGCGCGCGTGCGAGACCTCGATCTCGACGTGATCGATCGAGCCGGCGATCGGCACGCTCGGTTTTCTGATCCTCACGAGCACCTCGATGGCCCCGAACGTCTCGAGGAGGTCCCTGGCGAGCTTGTCGGCCATCGTCTCGAGCAAGTGGTACTTCTCGTTCACGACCTCGGACTCGACCATCCGGTAGACCTTCTCGTAGTCTACGGTCTTCCTCATGTCGTCCTCGGTCACGGCCTCCGAGAGATCGGCGACGATCTCGACGTCGATCTCGAAGCGCTGACCCAGTTCCCGCTCGTTGTCCGACGCGCCGTGGTAGCCGTAGAGCCTGATATTCTCGAGGCACACCCTGTACTTCGCCATCGGTGCAACACCTCCTCGCGTCTGGTTCCCGATGTCGCTCTAGAGGATGCTCCGGATCCTCCGCACCGCCTCGGCGACGCGCTCTTCCGGAGCCGTGAGCGCCATCCGCACATACCCCTCACCCTCGACCCCGAAGCCGACGCCCGGCGTTACCACGACGTGCGCGTCGCGGAGGACTCTCGCGGCGAACTCGGCCGATCCCTCGTCGGTCGGGATCCTCGACCATACGTAGAACGCCGCGCGCGGACGCGGCAGATGCCAGCCCGCCTCTGCGAGACCGTCGACGAGAGTATCGCGTCTCCGGCGGTACACGTCAACCTGCTGGCGGATTCGCTCGTCGGGGAGCGCGAGCGCCGCCTCGGCGGCGCGCTGAACGGCCGTGAAGACGCCGGAGTCGACGTTGGATTTTACCGCCGCGAGGGCGTCAAGCGCGTCGGGGCTGCCGACCACGAACCCGACCCTCCATCCGGTCATGTTGAACGTCTTCGAGAACGAGTGAAACTCGACGCCGACCTCCCGCGCGCCGGGAGTCTCGAGGAGCGAGACAGCGGGCCCGTCGAAGCACAGCTCGGCGTAGGCGGCGTCGTTCACGACGAGGAGACCGCGGCGCGAGGCAAGGTCGACTGCCTCTCGGAACAGCGCGCCGTCCGCCACGGCGCCGGTCGGGTTGTTCGGGTAGTTGAGCACGAGGAGCGAGGCGGTCTCGAGAGTTGCGTCGTCGAGCCCCTCGATCCGGGGAAGGAAACCCCTCTCCTCACGGAGCGGCAGTGGGACGACCTCGCCGCCGGCCAGCCAGACCGCCGCCTGGTAGACCGGGTACGCGGGGTCGGGCACGAGCGCAGTGCTCCCGGCGTCGACGGCGGCGAGCGGGAGATGCCCCAGGCCTTCCTTCGTTCCGATGAGAACGAGGACCTCCCGATCAGGATCGACGGCCACGCCGTGGCGGCGCTCGAGCCAGGCGGCGATGGCGGCTCGCAAGGACGGATCGCCTCGCTGCGAGGGATACCGGTGTGCCGCCGGGTTTTCGCACGCTCGCCGGAGCGCCTCCACGACCTCCGGCGGGGTCGGGAGATCGGGGTCCCCGATCCCGAGATCGACGAGGTCGACGCCCCGCTCCACGAGGGCGCGCTTCGCCCGGTCGATCTCGACGAAGAGGTACGGAGGAAGCCGATCCAGCCGTCCTGCGCGCCGAAAGCGCTTTGTCTCTTCCATGATGCTGGGAATGCCCCCGGTGGCCGCCATGGGTCAGGCCGAGGCTAGCGCAGCCGGCGAGGCGGTGTCAACCCGAGATCACTGGCGGTCCGCGGCCGACGGGCCACTCAGGGCTCGAGTCTCCTGACGTGGGGCTTGATGTCGACGACGGGCGTGCCCTCGATGGCGTCGAGACCGCTCACGACGAGCGTCCGGCCCCGCACCTCGAGAAGCTCGACGACCGACAGCCCGATCGGGTTCGGCCGCCTCGGCGACCGCGTTGCGAAGACGCCGCGCGGCGTCTCATCCCACGGCGTCAGCTGGACGAGCGGCGTCTCTCCGACGTCTTCACCCTCCGGCCTGCTCTCGTGAAGCCAGTAGAGCACCGAGAGATGCGTCCGCCGTTCGAGCCCCCGAAGCCCCTCGGCGAACTCGGGGTAGACCTCGATCTCGAAGCGGCCGCCGCTCCCCTGGTGTGGCGCTTCGGCCGTGGTGCGGAACGGCGAGTGGATCACACCGATGGCGCGAACGTGGTAGCTCATGCCCCGCTCCCGCCCGCCGCTTCCTTCAGCTTCTGGAGGAGCGCGTACGGTATCTCGATCTCGCCGATCTGGATCTGCGGCTTGTTCGATCCGTGGAAGTCGGTCCCCCCGGTCATGAGAAGCCCGTGCCGCTGCGCGAGTGCGGCGTAGTGCGAGACGAGCCGGTCGAACTCCGCGTGGTCGATGAGAGGCCTTCCGTCGTAGAACGGGCGATTCTTGTTGTAGGTGTAGTAGACCTCGAGGCCACGCACGCCCGCGCCGGCGCAGACCTCGATCGCGGCGTCGACGCCGGGATCGACAAGCTCACCCGCCTTCGAGAAGGTCGTGTTGTACGCTCCCGGGTGCGCGAGGACCGGGACACCTCCGGCCCGCACGATGAGCTCGACACACTCCTCGAGGCTCAGGCTCACGGCCTTCGTGACGTGCCAGTCGCCCCCGAACGACGTCCGGTCAAAAAACTCCTGCGCAGGGAAGCCCGGGTGGTGCCTCGCAATGACCTTCCAGATGTGCGGCCGCCTGACGGTGTCGCCTGCCGCCAGCTCGAGCACCTCCTCCCGGTCGATCGGGAGCCCGTTCTCTGCCAGAACGGCGATCTGGCGGTCGAGCTTGCCGTTCTTCGCTTCCTGGAGCGCCGCCAGCGTCTCACCGAGTTCGGCATGCCCGGGATCGAAGAAGTAGCCGAGCACGTCGGCCTCGACGAGACCCCTGTCCGGATCGTGCGAGATTCCGATCTCGACTCCGGGCACGACCTCGATGTCGTGCACCCTTCCCGCCGCGAGGCCCTCAGCCACACCGCCGATCGAGTCATGATCGGTGATCGCGATCGCGGCGAGCCCGAGCGACTTCGCGCGCGCGACGAGCTCGGCCGGAGCAAGCGATCCGTCGGACGCCGTGCTGTGAAGATGAAGGTCCACCCGTCTCGTGTCAGAAGTCGCGCTCAAGACGTCCTCCGTTCGCCTCGGGCCGTGCCACCTCCGGGACGGCCCGCTCGAGCTGCCGGCCCGGCTCCCGGGCAAGCAGCGTCCACTCCCCCTCGCTCCAGATCGAACGGAACGGCGCCAGTTCCTCGGCATAGAACGCCGGGACGCCGGAGCGGACGAGGACGAGATCGACGTCCGTGTAGCGACCGCGGTAGTAGCGCGCGATTCCGTCGTACGGGTTGTTCCTCGGCAGCTCGTCGTACCCGACCTTCCTTCTCAGCGTCCCGAAGCGGTACTCGAGCGCCGCCGTGGTCACGATCCCTTCCTTCCAGACGATGTAGTAGTCGGCGAAGTGGCTGTAGGTCGGCCTTCCGCGGAAGTACATGTCGCTCACAAGATCCGAGAGCACGAGACCCCGGCTGCCGTCCGGGAAGACGTTTGGTCCGAGCCCGCCGTTCTCGCGGCGGAACTCCGCGTGGTACCCCGTCCAGAGAACGAGATGAGCGACCGCGGCGACGACGGCGGCGGTGCGGAAAAACCTGCCCCGCCCGACGCCCGTGAGGCTCCCCGCGAGGACGGCCCCGAGGAGAACAAAGACCGGGAAGCGACTCCAGAGCGACCACTGGCCGGGGATGTTGTTCGGCAGGCCCAGCGTACAGGCGAACCCCGCGAGAGCGAGCGAAGCAACCGCCGCTTGCCGGCGCCAGGTGGCGCGCCTCGCAAGCGCGGCACGCTTGCGGATCGCTCCGACGAGGAGCGGCACGAGGATGAAGAGCCCGAACGCGGCAGCGACGGCGTAGCCGAGGGCGCCCCCGTACAGGTGATAGTTGTCGTGCAGGAGGAAGCTCCACCGCCGGGCGAGCGTCCCCGCGTAGCTCCAGCGGTAGAACTCAAGGAGATAGGCGAACGTGCCAGGACCTCCGTCGTCGCCGCGACCGATCCACCAGACGGCGACGAGGACCGCCGCCGGAGCCGCCGTCGCGGCGCCGCGGAAGAGAGGCCCCACGCGGCCGTCCCACCGAAGCGCGACGAACAACGCCAGGAGGAGCAGTCCGAAGAGCGCCGCCAGGACGTGGACGAAGAAGAGCGCGGCCAGGAGCCCCGCGGCGAGAACCTCGAAGAGCGGTCCGTCGTCGTTCCGGAGGAGAAGCCAGACGAGAAGCAGGAGAAGCGGGATCGCCATCGTGAATCCGACGAAGCCCCAGCTCACGTTGTAGTTGTAGAGAAGAAGGAAGCCGAGGAGCGCGTGCCACCGCTCGCCACCGAGCCTTCGCACGATGAGCAGGAGCAGGAGGGGAAGCGAGAGCGTGTAGAGGATGTAGTAGACGCGATTCGCTGCCTCGACGCTCGGGAAGATCGGTGCCGCGCAGAACGCGCGATGCAGCACGTTCGGCTCCGGGGTCTCCTCCCGTATCGCGTAGAAGTGGTCGAAGCGGTTGCCCGGCTCGCCGGAGTAGCGCGAGATCGTGGCGGTGGCGAGATGCGTCGGCAGATCCTGATACGGCAGGATCCTCGCGCTGGCCACGAGCGCGACGTGCGCCGCGAGAAGAAGGAGAAAGACCGCGGCGAAAACCCTCTGCGGCGACCGCGTCTGCTGCAAGGCGTCCATGGTCCGGTCCGGTTCCGAGAGAGCGCGCCTCCGACGCCGCGCGGCGGGTCGGACGGCGTGGCGCGCGGCGTCACACGTCGATCCCGAAGACACCCTTGAGCGCGAAGCCCGCCGCCACGGAGACCACGAAGAACGTTAGGAGCCAGTGCACGTCGAGGCCGAAGAGGACGCCTTCCCGTACGGGGTACTCGACCGAGACGCTCCGGATCGACGAGCCGCGCGGCACCGGCGGCTCCGAGGGGTAGAGAAACGCGTCCCATGAGCCCGCGGGCGCCTTCGTGGATGCCAGGGCCACGACGCCGGTCCCCTCCCCCACGACGAGTCTCTTCGATACGTCGCCCTCGGGCGCCGAGAGCCGAAGCTCGTGGACACCGGAGTCTTCCGCCCGGATCTGCCACAGTATCTCGCCGGTCGCGTCGATCCTGAGAGGAGCAGAGACGGCGCTCACGCCCTCCGGGACCGCCAGCTCGACACCGGACTCGCTGGCGCGCACGTCGCCGCGCAACCGGGCGGTGACGACCGCCACGTCGCCGGGCGCGAGAGGCTCGTTGGCGTAGCGTATTCCGAGCTGGATCATGATGAGGAGCACGGGGACAAAGATGAAGACGAGGGGCCGCAGCGAGTGGCGAAGGTAGGCCAGGTTGTTCCTGATCACGCTGCCGATCGCCGAGAACATCACGCGCGTGTCGTTTCGGAAGATCCACATCTCCATGATGTAGGCCTTCAGCTTGTCCTTCGTCGCCGTGATCATCGCCTGGTTCGAGGTCTTCCCGAAGATCAGGAGCATCACAACACCGGTCACGATCGAGACCACGAGCAGCCCCACGGCCGGCGGCATCGCCGCGAACGGCGAGAGCACGACGTCGAAGAAACGCGTGACGGCTCTGAGGATGGGCCACATAGCTTCGCTCCGGCGGGTTCGTCGGGGTCTCTAGGAGATGTACCCGAGCCCCTTCAGCTTCTCCTTGATCTCGTCCTCGGAGTCCGACTCCTCGAGCTTCGCAATCTCCTTCTCGAGGGCGTGGGTCACGAACTCCTCCGGCGAAGAGTAGCCCGCGATCTCGGCGTACTTCTTGACCTTCTCGAGAAGCGCCTTGTCGATCTTGATGCTGGATCCACCGAACATCGTGTCACCCCCTCGTGGCCGGCGCCGGGCCGGCCTCCAGGCCCGGATGCTCTCAGAAGACCCCGTCGCCGACCATCCAGCTCCGCTTCTCGATCCCGAACTCCTCGAGGATCGTCGGGGCCATGTCGTAGAGCGATGGCTTCTCCATGGCGATCGGCTTGTTCGTGAAGAGCACGCCGGGAACATGATGATAGTCGGCGCAGTGGTCGCCGCTCCACTTCTTCGTGTTGTCCGAGAGTATGGTTGCCGGAACCGCTCCCGAGGACGTTTCGTCCGAGCCGCGATAACCCCACCCGTACCCGAGGATGATGTCGGGCGCAGTCTCCGAGTACGGCCCGTGATAGACCTCCGTCGTCTTGTAAGCGTAGACCACCGGGCGGTCGCCGGTCTTCTGGTCCCGAACCGCCTCGAGCTTCGAGGCCAGCTCGTCAATGAGCGTCCTGGCCTCCGCGCCTGGGCTCACGATGCCCTGGGCCTCGCGACCTTCGAGGTTCAGGTAGAGGCTGTTGATGCCGAGTCCGTACGCCGTTGTCCTGCTCCAGTCGACGCCGAGGAGCCACTCGACGTCGTCCGGCCGGACGCCCGGCTTGAGGACGAGGTAGCCTTCGTCGTAGAGCCAGCGATTGAGATGGAACTGGCGGTACCACGGCGCAAACCCGTGGTCGGAGAGAACGATGAGCGTCGTGTTGGAGTCGATCTTCTGGAGCGCCTCCGCGAGAACGCCGTCGAAGGTCACGTACAGCTTCTCGAGGAAGTCCGCATACGGCGCGTCCTCGACGGCCCGGTAAGCCGGGTGCGAGGGATCCATGCAGCGCCACATCGCGTGCTGCGACTGGTCGAGCGAGCCGAAGTAGAAGTACAGAAGTCCCTCTTCGAACCGGTCGAGCTCGTAGTCGAACGCGCGCTTCCTCTCCTCGTAGATGAGCTGCGAGTGCCTCGAGAACTCGTCGTTGCCGAAAACGCCGTGTTCGAGAGCCTTCGTGTCCTCCGGCATGTTCTGCGTGTAGAAGTGCCCGACGGCGTCGACCAGCTCGCGCCCGTACTCGGGCGGATCGGTGATCGGAAGCACCTGGTCGGCGGGGTCGATCTGCACGGGACTCACGTAGAGCTCGAACTGGGGATGCGCCGACTTGAGATAGAACCGCGCGACGCCGGAGACGCTGACGAGGTTCGGGACCATTGTGAACTCGACCCCGACCCAGTCGCTGAACTCGCCCTCGGTGAGGATGACCTCCTCGTCGCCGATCGCGAGCTTCGCAACCGGGTTCTCGGGATCCAGGTAGACCCGGAAGTCGACGGCCACCTTCTTCGCGTCGTACGGCACACGCTGGCCCGTCCGCTCCTCGATCTTCTCGTAGTCCTTGAAGTCGTTCGGCGGTCCGTAGAGCCTTGCGTCCACGACCCCGTCGACCACGTCGACCTCGTAGATGTCGCCGCCCCCGACGTCCTTCGGGCCGGTCCACGGCGCGGACGTGTAGAACGAGAACGTGCCGTACGTCCCCAGGATGTCCGGCGTACCCATTCCGGAGATGCTCCTCACAAGCCCGCGCTCGCTCGGCACCGGCGGGAAGTTCGACGGCATCTTGAAAATCGTCGAGGGGATCCCGGCCGCCTCCAGAACCTGCCAGAAGGCGACGCCGCGTCTCAGATTCAGCGTCGATCCTCCCGCGAGCGGGAAGACGTAGTCGGAGAACGGCAGCGCGAAGCGGTTCTTGACCGGGATGAACCCGAGGACCTTCGCGCGCTCGGGCGCGGGCGCGACCTTGGAGATCGAGAGATAGGGCAGGTAGCTCGCGGGGTCGCGATGCACGAAGTCGAAGATCCCGTGACCGCCGGGGTCGGCGCCGGTGATGAAGTTCGCCCAGGCGACGGGGCTCTGCGGCGGGATGCTCGAGAGGAGCGGCCGGAAGCCTCCGGCGTCCGCGAGGGCCTTGAAGTGCGGGAGCTTCCCCTCGTCCATGAGGCGCACGGTCGTGAGGTAGTCCATCCCGTCGATTCCGAGTACGAAGACCTTCTTCTCGCCGCCCGCGTGGTCGTCACGCCCGGCGGTCTCCCTCGCCACGTAGCCGAGGGACGCCAGAGCCTGCACGTCTTCTTCCCTGAGACCGGGGTCCTCCGGCGCGTCCGAGCTGCATCCGGCGCCCAGAAGGACGAGCGCGAGCGTCGCCGCCAGAACGGCGAAGAGAAGTTGATGTCTATTCCTCATGATCCTCATCCCCTCCACACGTGCCTCCCGCGACATCCGCCGGACGGAAGATCGACCGGCCCTGCATGTGAGCGGGCACTCTGGCGCCGAACATCTCGAGAATCGACGGCCCGATGTCGATCAGGCCGGGCTTCTGCGCGTGGATCTTCCGGTTCGAGAAAAGGACGCCGGGCACGAGCCTGAAATCGACGCAGTGGTCGCCGCTCCAGGACTTCACGTTATCCTCGAAGACGCCGTCGCTCGACTTCCCTACCGCCGCGTCCCACGACGCGCGGTAGCCGATGTTGTATCCGATGAACAGGTCGGGAGCGTCCCCTACGTACGGTCCGCTCATGACCTCCCGGGCGTCGTAGACCGACGTGATCGCCGTCTCGCCCGTCTCGGGGTCCCTCAGGCCCTCGAGCTTCTCGATGAGCTCCTTCTTGAGCGCCCGGTACTCCTCGCGTCCGAGGATGCCCTGCGACTCGCGGCCCTTCCGGTTGAGGTAGATGCCGGAGAGCCCCTGCTGGTAGACCTTCGTCCGAGACCAGTCGACGTTCTGGAGGTACTCGCCGATCGCGCTTCCACCGACGCCGTCGCTTGCGCCGTACGCGCCATACCTGGCCCCCGGGTCTCCTCCCCCGTCGGGCGTCGCGACCTCTTTCGCCGTACCGCCGCTCTCCTTCGGCCGCATGTAACCGTTCTCGATGAACCAGGTGTTCAAGTTCACCCCTCGCTTGAACTGCTTGAACCCGTGGTCGGAGATCACGAGGAGGAGGGTCCTGTCGTCGACGTGCTCCATCGTGCGCGCGAGGAGGTCGTCCATCCGGACGTAGAGGTCCTCGATGGCTCCCGCGTGCTCGACGGTGTCCTTGTCGCGATTCGCCGGATGCGACGGATCCAGATAGCGCATGAAGGTGTGCTGGATCCGATCGGTCGTGTCGAAGACGCAGACCGTGCAGCCGCTTCTGTTCTTCCGGAGCGAGTTGAAGAACATCGTCTCGCGTTCCTCGTGGATCAGATAGGTCTGTTCGAGGAACGCCCGCTCGTCGATCATCCTCTCGTTCAGGGCCCACGTGTCCTCGGCGAGGCCGAGCGTCGCGTAGGGTCCCTGGAGCTTCGCAAGGTACTGCGCGAACATCGACGGCTCGCTCACCGGCATGACCGGACTCGACGGATCGATGTTGATCGGTGTGGCGTAGAGCTCGAAGTTCGGCGCGATCGACATGACGTAGAAGCGGACGATGCCCCTGACCTTCACACCGAGGCCGGGCCGGAACGTCACGGTCACCCATTCCGAGTAGGTCCGCTCGGGGAGCGTGAACTCCGTATCCTCGAAGCTCATGCGCACCTCGCGCGCCTCCTCGTCGATCTCGGCGACGAACGGAACCGTCAGCTCCTCGTGATCGTCGGTAAACGGGTTCGGAGGGCCCGGCAGCTCACAGACGACGGCGTCGCCCTTGCGCCTGACGAGGACGAGCGTGCCCCCCGTGTACGCTCCGGCTCGCTCCTCGTCGGTCGTGAACATCGTGAAGCTCCCCTGCGTTCCACGGAGATCCGGAACGCACATCGCCGAGAGCATCACGCCGTTCTTGAGCTTCTCCGGGGGAAAGGTGATCGGCACTCTCAGAACGTGGCAGGGAACGTAGCAGTCGTCGAGCACGCTCCAGAACGGGCGGCTCTTTCGCATCAGCCGGATGGAGGGCCGACCGAGAGGCAGGCGGTAGCGGCCGATCCTGATGCTTCGCTCGGGGTTCGTAATGCGGGTCGACGAGAGGATCGGAAGGTACGTTCTGAGATCGCGTCCCAGGAAGTCGAAGATGTTGTGCCTCGAGGCGTCGACGCCCGTCGCGAAGGTCGACCACGCGACCGGCGACATCGACGGACAGGCCGTCTGAAGCGGTGAGAAGGTCCCGGTCTCCGCGAGCTTCGAGAAGGTCGGGAGCTTCCCCTCGCGCATCAGCCGCCTCGCGATGACGGGGTCCATCCCGTCGAGGCCCAGCACGATGCAACGCCTGATCTCGGCGGGTCCCTTCAGGCGGCGCGCGCGGATCGACCTGCGGAGGGCCCGGAAGGGCCACGAGATGAGCGACGCCAGCGCGAGGAAGAACGTCACAAAGACGATCGCGAGCGAGCCGACCACGGCGAAGCCTGCCCCGGGGCCGACGTAGGCCGCCGCGGCCGCGGGGTACATGACGGCCGCGACGAGCGCGGCCGTGAGAAGCGTCCGTCTGGTCCCTGAAAGGCCCATATTCCCCCTGCACGAAGCCGCCAAGATGCTCTCGACCACCATCATACCCGCCTCCCGGCGCCAGTTCAAGCCGCCGATTCACGGCGTTGCGGCCGCCGGCACCCCTCCCGGCCCAGACTGGCGTTACGGCAGCCGTGGACCTATGTTATGCTGGAAGAGAACAGCCCTCAGGTGGATGCCGGGAGGCTTGGAGGTCCGCGATGCAACGACGTCTGACCCGCGCAGTTCTCGCCGCCGCGACGATCGCGGCCGTCGCCGCCGCCCTTCTCGCGGGCTGCGGCCGCGGCCCGTCCGAGGGCCGGCGCATCCTGCTCGTCGGGATCGACGGCGCCGAATGGAACGTCGCGCGGCCTCTCATCGATGAAGGACGGCTCCCGAACCTCGAACGCCTTATGCGCGAGGGCGTCTACTGCGGCCTCCGGTCGCTCGAACCCAAGGAGAAGTCGCCCGTCATCTGGGCGACGATCGCCACCGGGAAGTACCCGGAGAAGCACGGCGTCGGCGACTACGTCGACACGGAGACCGGCCGGCTCCTCACAAGCAACATGTGGAGGGCCCGGGCGTTCTGGGACATCCTCGGCGAGCGCGGACGGAAGGTCTGCGTCGTGGGCTGGCTTGTGAGCTGGCCGGCGACACCCGTGAACGGCGTGATGATCACCGACTACTTCCGCTACGGTCCCAGACCGGGCCGGGACCCGGTCGAGCACACGACCTATCCCGAGGGTCTCGCCGGCGAGATGGCGTCGCTGCGGGTCCTCCCCGACGAGATCACCGACGAGGAGATCGCGGACTGCGTCCGGCTCGAGATGGCGCTGACTGGCGAGGAGGCCCAGCGTCTGCCTCTCGAGCACATGTTCCAGGAGATCAACGCGATCGACGGCCTCGCGAAGCGCGTGAACGACTTCAAGAGCCTCTCGGCGGGTGACAGGACCTTCCTGGCCGCCGCCCTCCACTGCGTCGAGACGCGCGACCCGCAGGTCCTCGCGGTCTACCTGAGGGGCGTCGATACGGCGAGCCATCTCTTCTGGGGCGACGCACATCCGGGCGAGGTAGGGTTCCGCGTCTCCGAGACCGACCGGCGCGTCTTCGGCGGAGCGATCGAGCACTACTACGAGAGGGCGGACGCCATGCTCGGGCGGATTCTCGACGCCTTCGGCGACGACGCCGCCGTGATCGTGTGTTCCGATCACGGCTTCGAGGGCCCGAGGCCGGGCAGGCAGCCCGGAGGCATCCGCGATCACGGTCCCGTTGGCGTCCTCGTGATGGCGGGAGACGGCATCCGCTCGGACGGCGAGATCGGAGAACGGAGGGTCGAGGACATCGCCCCGACGATCCTGGCACTCGCGGGCTTTCCCGTGGCGGCCGACATGGACGGCGCTGTCATCGACGAGGCGCTCGATGAGGAGACGCTTCGCTCGCGCCCCCGACAGCCCGTCGCCACCTACGAGACCGAGGAGCCGCCCGAACGGGGGCACGCCGGGAAGCTGAAACTCGAGCCGGTGCCCGCGTCGGACGGCTGATCCATCAGGATCGCACCATCCCCAGGTGCTCCTTCCTGCGCTCCGTCTGCAGAAACTCACGATAGGCTTCGCACCGCACGAGGAGATCCTCGTGCGTGCCGTGGTCCATGAGGCGGCCGTCGGCGAGCACCAGGATGGTGTCGGCGCGACGGATCGTTGAGAGCCGGTGCGAGACGACGAAGGCGATCCGGTCCGGGAACTCCGAGTCGAGTCGACTCCAGAAGCGATCCTCGTTCCTCGCGTCGAGGGCCGCCGTGCAGTCGTCGAGAAGCAGAAGCCCCGGATCGCCGGCGAGCGCTCTCGCGATCGCCACGCGCTGCTTCTGCCCGCCCGAGACGAGACCGCCCTTCTGCCCCACCACGGTCTCCGTCCCCTTCGGGAGCAGCGCAAGATCGCCGTCCATCTGCGCAACAGACAGGCAGTAGCGCGCCCATGACTCGGCCGTCCTGCGCTCCCGGCCGTCGGCGCCGCCTGACGCCGGGCGCGACGCCGCCAGCTCGAGCGCCCGTTCCCCTCTCCCGAAGACGACGTTGTCCTCGATCGACTGGGAGAAGAGGACCGCCTCCTGCGGAACGTAGCCGACGAACTTCCGATACGAGTTCCAGTCCCACTCCCCGAGCGGGCGGCCGTTTACGAGGATCCGCCCGTCGCTCGGGCTCAGGATCCCCGCCGCGAGCTTGAGCAGGGTTGACTTGCCGCTCGCCACCTGCCCGACGACCGCCACGCGGCGTCCCGAGGGCACCCGGAAGCTCAGACCCGAGACGTGCTCGCGATCCCCACCGTATGAGAACGAGACACTCTCGAACGCAACCTCCTCGATCGTATCGAGACCGCTTCCCGGGAGCCGCCCTTCACGAACCGGGTACGCGCGGATCTCCTCGACACGGTCGATCGAGACGAAGGCCTGCTGTCCCGTCATGAAGAGGAAAGGGATGTCCATCATGGGACCTGTCAGCATGTCGAGATAGACGTAGAACGCGAAGAGCGTGCCGATCGTCGTCTCGCCCTGGATCACCAGATACCCGCCGTAGGCGATCACGATCATCTGTCCCAGACGGCTTGCGAACGTGTCGAGCGAGTGCATCACGACCTGAAGCCTCACAAGGCCGAGAAGCACTCTCACCCGCTCCCGCAGAATGTCCGAAAGGCGCGCCGACTGAGCCTCCTCCGCACCGAAGGCCTTCACGATGCGGACGCCCGTGAAGGCCGACTCGAGAAGGTTGTTCGTCCTCGATACGCAGCGCTGCGACTCCTCCATGTAGTACCGCATCCGGTGCCTGAGCGTGTAGAAGACCCACATCATGACCGGAAGCGGCAGCACCGAGAGGGCCGTCAGCTTCCCGTTCAGAACGATCATGGCGACGATGCAGAAAACGAGCTTCGATCCGGACTCGACGGCCCGAAAGATGCCCGAACAGGCGAACCAGGCGACCTTCGGCCACTCCGCGATGTCGTCTGTCAGCCTCGTGACTACGTCGCCGGTACGGAAGGCGTTTCCGAAGTAGTGGTCCTTCTTCATCAGTTCGCCGAAGACGTCGTCGCGAATGTCGCGTTCGAGGCGCGCGTTCACCATCGCGCGCGTCGCCGGGTAGAGCCGGGCGACGAAGTGGCCGAGGAGGATGGCGCCGAGGATGAGCATGACCGTTCGGATGCTCTCGGACTCGCCGTCGGACTCGAAGATCCCCGCGACACGGTCGAGGACCGCCCGGAAGACAAGCGGGTATGCCACCGCGACGGTCGTCGAGACGATCGTGAAGAGGGCCAGGAAGACCAGGATCGATTTGTGCGGCCGCCAGTAGCGCCAGAGCCACGAGAGATGCTCGCGGAAGCTGAGCCTGGGGGCGTCTGCCTCCGGCCCGGGCCCGTCTCTTCTGTCCCTCTCGTGCGCCATCCGCTTCCCCGTTCCTTGCCGTGGCTACTCTTCGCGCGTCGCCGTACTCTGCGGCGGATCCGCTCCCTCGATCATCTGCGCCGCGAACTGCAGATCGAAGAGGTCGCGGTAGATGCCGCCGCGCCTGTAGAGTTCCGTGTGCGTCCCCTCCTCGACCAGCCGTCCCTCGTGAAGCACGAGGATCCTGTCGACCTTCGTGATCGTCGCGAGACGATGCGCGACGATGATCGAGGTCCGTCCCTCGAGTACGTGCTCCAGCGAGTCCTGCAGGCGCTGCTCGGTCAGGGGATCGACCGACGAAGTCGCCTCGTCGAGGATGAGGATGTCCGGATCGTCGACGATCGCGCGCGCGAAGCAGACGAGCTGCCGCTCGCCCATCGAGAGGTTCGCGCCTCCCTCGGCCAGCCGGGTCTCGTAGCCGCCGGGGAGCCTGCCAACCATCCCTCCGGCCTGCGCCACCTCCATCGCCCTGTCGATGGCGTCGACATCGATCTCATCCCTCATCACACGGAGGTTGTCGATCATGTTCCCCGGGAAGAGATGGATGTCCTGAAGCACGAGCCCGATGCCTCGCCGCCACTCGCGCTGCCGGTAGTCCCTGATGTCCACGCCGTCCAGCGCGATCCTTCCGTCGGTCGGCTCGTAGAACCGCAGGAGGAGGTTCGTGATCGTCGTCTTGCCTCCTCCGGAGACGCCGACGAGCGCGATCTTCTCGCCACGCCTCACCCGGAAGCTGACACCGTCGAGCGCCCTCGCACCACCGTCGTAGGTGAACCCGACGTTCTCGAACGCGATCTCTCTCCAGTCCGGTGGCACGACATCGATGGCTCCGGGCCGGTCCGGCGTCTTCGAGGGCGTGTCGAACACGGCGAAGACGCGGTCGGCTGAGGCAAAGGCCTGCTGGATGAAGTCGAGCTGCTCGGAGAACATGACGAGCGGCCAGAAGAGCCGGCGCGTGTACTCGATGAAGAGCACGAGCGTGCCGACCGTCATGGCGACGCCGAAAACGTGCCGCGCTCCCACGTAGATGATGAGCATGACTGCCGCGATCTCGATCGAGGAGAACGCGCCCCAGAACGCGTACTCGCGGAAGTAGACGCGCACCTCCCGCCCGTACTTGTCCCGGTTCCGCCGCGCGAGATCGTGGCGCGCCTGCTCCGTGTAGCCGAAGATCTGGAGGATCGGGATGCCCGTCACGTACTCGGCCAGGAACGCGGAGATCCGGGCGTAGAGCCTCCGTATGACGCGGAAGGACCGCCGGATGTACTTCAGGAAGAAGTACGTCGCCACCACGAGAGGACCCAGGAGACCGAGGATCGTGAGCGTGACCCGGGCGTCCGCGATGAACATGACCGTCATCGTCCCGCCAAGGAGAACGACGTTCCGAAGGAGCGCGATCGCGACATCGCTGAAGAGCATCCGCAGTCGCTCCACGTCGCTCTCGACGCGCGCCATGAGGCGCCCCGGCGGGTTCTTGTCGAAGTACGCGAGCGAGAGCCCCAGGATGTGGTCGAAGGCCTGCTCCCTCAGTTCCATGATGATCGAGAGGCCGATGCGCGCCACGATCACAACCTGCGCGTAGGCCGCGGCCATGCCGACCGCGTAGAGCGCGGCGTAGGCGATACCGCGAGCGAGCACGCCGCCCTGGTCGCCGGCCGGGATGTCCGAGTCGAGCACGTGACGGATGATGAGCGGTCCGCCCAGCTCGGCTCCGACCGCCACCAGCATGAGCGCAGCGGCACCGAGGAGCGCCGGGACGTGCGGCCGGAAGAGCGGCGCCATCCGGCGGATCATCACACGGAGCGGCAGGTGCCGGACGTGCTGCTCGTCCTCATGGTAGCCTTCGTCGTACCACATGGGCTCATTCCTGAGAAGCAGCCCGGGGCGTCTGCCCCGCGTGCAAGAATGCGGTCGGGGGAGCTATCTCCCCCGGCCGCTGATGGGCGTTGCTAGTCTCTTGGGACCCTCGAGCGATTCTAGAGGTTGAGTCGGGCCGCGTCCAGCCGGAACTTTCTGCGGGATCAGCTCGTCACGCGGCGGCAGTTGTCGTCCGGGACGCGGTCGATCAGGAGATGCCTCGGGTCGATTCCGGCCCTCACAGGCCTCTCGTTCACGACGAACGTGACCTCGCTCTCGCCGCTCGGGACTCGGCGCTTCTCAAGCAGGATGGCGACCTCGTCGCCGCCGTCCGGATCGTCAGCGAAGACGCCGACCTCGATCCAGTCCTCGTGTTCGACCTCGGTCTCGACGCCCCGGCCGTCCGCGCGCAGCTTCCTCGATCGCACGTTCATCGTCACGCGATAACGGCCGTCCCCGATCGCCTCGCACCGCGCGCCTGTGCAGCGGTTGTCGTAGAGCGTGATCGTCTCGAAGAGATCCTCGATCAGGTACTCGTACTCCGGCGGCGTCGCCGTCCGCATGGCTTCAACGAGATCGAGCGCGTTCGGATAGGGCGGTCCCGTGAAGGCGTACCTCTCGACGTACCCGCGAAGGGCTTCGTTCAGGCGATCCTCCCCGATGTAGTCTCGCAGCGCGTACATCGCGAGGCTGCCCTTCCAGTAGTGTGCGTAGGGCTGGTACTCGGTGTAGAGCAGCGGCTCCTCCTCCTCGCGGGCGGTGCCGCGCCCCCTGAGGTACCTGTCAAGCTCGTACCGCAGGAACTTCTCCATTCTCTCCCGACCGACATCCTCCTCCATGACCATGAGCGCCGAGTACTGCGCCAGGCTCTCCTCCATGAAGAAGCCGCCTCGCACGTACGGCGCCGCGACCTGGTGCCCCCACCACTGGTGAGCGACCTCGTGGGCGGTCACGAAAAAGATCTGATCGAGCGGGTCCGGACCTCTGAGGTCCTGGATGAAGTTGGCGCCCTCCGAATACGGAATGGTCGTCGCGAAGGACTGGGCGAAGCGCATGTACCGAGGGAACTCAACGATCCGGACGACGCGGTGCTGGTACGGCCCGTAGTTCGCGGTGTAGTACTCGAGCGCTCCCTTGACCGATTCGATCATGCGATCGACGTTCCACGCGTGAGCGTGGTGGTAGTAGATCTCAACGGGGACATCGTTCCACCGGTCGCGTGCAACCTCGTAGCGCGCGGACAGGATCGGGAAGAAGTGAAGCATGGGAATGTCCATCCGGTAGTGGAAGTACCGCCGTCCGCCGTCCTCCCACTCGCGCTCGAGGTAGCCGGACGTGACGGCGATCTGGTCCTCGCTCGTGCTCAGCGTCGCCTCGTAGTTCACCCAGTCGGCGTCCACGATGAAGGTCTTCATGCAGCCCTCGGGGTCGTCCGGAGGAAGCATGTCGTCCTGCTCCGACAGGCCCTGCTTCGTGCGTTCGCGCGGGTCATCCAGCTCGCGATCCGCGGAGTACCCGAAGGTCGGAACCACGTGATCGGTGTCGAGGAACGTCCCGTTCTCGACGACCCGCACGTTCGAGCGGTCGTTCTCGAAGCCCGGGTTCGTGATCGTTGCGTCGTAGGAGAACGCAAGCTCCTCCCCCGGCGCCAGCGGTTCCGGAAGCGCGTAGATCCTGTACCCCACCTCCTCATCGTTCGTCCTGAGAGCGTCGTCCGCAAGCGAGACGCGCGTGAGCTCGAGCCGCGAATCGCAGCTCAGATGCAGTTCGTCGATCGACTCGTCGGTCTTGTTGGCGAGCACCAGGTCACCGTGAACGGCCACCCGACGCTCGTCCGGGAAGATGTCGACGGCAAGGTTCACGTCCGTGACGCGAGGCTGGCCCAAGTCCTCGTACTGCTTGTAGCGCTGCTCGTAGAGTGCGGCCAGCCTGCTCTCGATCTTGTCGCTCATGAACTCGTTCACGACGTTGGTGTTGTGGAAGATCCACCCGCCTGTGCCGACCACACCCGCCAGGGCCACCGCGAGCACCGTCGTCCGAGCCGCCGTCATGCGCCTCTTGGCCTCGACCCATCGGCCGAACCCTCGCGCGTCGGTGCCCCTCACCCAGAAGAGGACGGAGAGCGAGAGGAGCACGGCGGCCACGAAACCCCAGTAGAGGAAGTACCAGAAGAGCGGTCTCACGAAATGGCCGTATCCGTTCATGTCCGAGTAGGGCGCGCTCGGCGTCTCGCCGTAGAACCAGAGATTATGCTCGAGCCCGATCGTTCCGATGACCTCCTGCGCCACAAAGAAGATGATCATCACGGCGAAGCCCGCGACCTTGTTGTTCGTGAAGACCTGTGCAGCCAGCGCGAGCGCCGCAACCAGGAACCACGCGGGCATCTGGATGGCGAAGAGGCCCCGCAGATAGACACCGACCTCGAAGTTGAAGTAGCCGTGCGCCGCCTGGAAGGCCATCGCCACGCCCATCGCGAGAACGAGCGCTGCTCCGGCAACGACGAGAAGGCCCGCGAGCTTCGCCGCCAGCGGAACCCAGTCGGGCGTCGGGAGCGCCCCCTGTATCTCGTGCAGCGACACCTGTCTCTCTCGCCACACAAGCTGGCCCGCGTAGATGAGGATGAAGATGAAAAGGAAGATCGTGTACGTGCCCTCGATCGTGGACACCATGACGCGCGTGACGGGGTACCAGGCCGTACCTTCGAGATCGACCGAGAGGCCCCCGACCAGATTGAATACGCCGAAGAGCATGATCACGATGAACGGGACGCTCCTCACGATGGTCGCAACCTCGACCCTCGTCTGCTCCACAAGCTGCGCGACCCGCGCGCGCGCCGTGAAGGACTTCGCGACCACGGGAAGGGGCTCGAGATCGCCGTCGTCTTCCGGAAGCGCCGCTTCACGCGTGTCCGCCGCTTCCGCAGCGTCGCGGGCGCCGAGGCCGCGCACCCGCGTCTCGGTCACCGCCAGGCGGAACCGCGAGAGCGCGAAGCCCAGGAGACCCGCACCGACCGCCGTCCAGAGCACGCGGTTCAGGACGAGCGACGCGTTCAGAGGCGGCAGGAGCGTGTTCCGCTCGACGACCGTCCAGTAGCGCGTGGCCAGGTCCAGCGTGGTCTTCCCGAAAGGGTCGAGCACCGAAGCGACGAACACGCTCTCAAGGTCCCCGAGGAGCACCTGGCCGAAGGCCCAGAGCCCGAGGAGGGCGAGCATCACGACATACGTGTAGACGACCTTTCGCGTGAGCGTTGCGAAGGCGTAGAGGAGCGCGCCGGCGCAGAAGAGGTTCGGCAGCACGTAGACGACGATGGAGTAGATGTAAGGCCCTACGGTGAACGGCAGAATGCGCTCCGGATCGAGCCACGGCATCGCGCTCGCGACGACGATGCCGAGCCCCGCGGCGCAGACCGTCGCGAGGGCGGTCAGAAGCCCGCCGACGAAACGCCCGAGGAAGAGCGCGGACTTCGAGACCGGCGTGGCGAAGAAGAACTCGCTCGTCCGGTACTCGTAGTCGCGGTTGATCGCCGTGGCGACGAAGCCGGTCAACGCCAGGAGGCCCATGACGCTCACCATGCTCATGAGCCTCAGGATCTCGAAGGGCGAGTTCCTGGCCGCGTTGCCGATCGAACCACCGAGCTGCATCGAGTCGCTTGCGATCGCGCCGAACGTCATCGCGAAGAAGAGAGCCGCAAAGAGGTACACCGCGGGGCGACGGAACCTGTACGCGAGCTCGAAACGAACGACGTCGAGGAACATCGGCTACCTCCCCGCCCAGTTGGAGCCGTTGCCCTCGGAGAGCTTGATGAAGTACACGTCCTTGAGGTCCGGAACTGCCTGCTCGAAGGTCTCGTCGGGGCGATCGTTTGAGAGCACATGGATGATCGTCCTGCCGCCGCGAAGGCGCGTCGAGATGACGGAGTGGTTCCGCTCGTACTGCGGCAGCTCCGAGCGCTCGATCGACTTGCGCCACGTCCTGCCGCGAATGTCCTCGATGGCCGCCTGCGGCTCACCCGCGTGAAGGACACGCCCTTCTCTGATGATGGCCATGCGGCTGCAGACCTCAGCGACATCATCGACGATGTGTGTCGAGAGGATGACGATGACGTTCTCCCCGATCTCGGAGAGGAGGTTCAGAAAGCGGCTCCGCTCCTCGGGGTCGAGCCCCGCAGTCGGCTCGTCGACGATGATGAGCTGGGGATTGCCCAGAAGCGCCTGCGCGATCCCGAAACGCTGCTTCATGCCTCCCGAGAAACCGCCGAGCTTCTTTTTCCTGTCGCTCCAGAGGTTCGTGCGGTGGAGGATCGCCTCGACGACCTTCTTCCGATCTCCCGGCACGGTGATTCCCTTGAGCGTCGCGAGATGCGACAGCAGCGTCTCCGCGCTCAGGTTGGGATAGACACCGAACTCCTGGGGCAGATAACCGAGAAGGCGGCGTACCGCCTCCTTGTCGGCGAGCACGTCGACATCGCCCAGGCGGGCGGCTCCCCCGTCCGGTTCCTGAAGCGTGGCGATCGTCCTCATGAGCGTCGTCTTGCCCGAGCCGTTCGGACCGACCAGGCCGAACATGCCCTGGGGGATCGTCAGCGAGACACCGTCAAGGGCCCTCACTCCGTTCGAGTACGTCTTCGATACATCTTCGATTCTGAGTTCCATGAGCCCTCCGAGTGCCCCGCAGTGCGCTTCAGCGGTCGCCGTGAGGTCCCGCTCTCGAGTACCCGCCTTGCGGGGTGCAGAGTCACGAGCCCCTCAACCTAATTGACTACGTGTGGAGCGTCCGGGTTTCATGCGAACGGGGCGGTCCGTCGGGACCGCCCCGTCGCGCGTCAGCCGTGCCCGTTCTCTCAGACGGCCTCTTCGAGGATGATGTCGGCGAGCTTGGTGATCTCGAGGTCGGGCGCCTGCTCCCGACGCGACCAGAAGAAGGCGTCGTCCCACGTGTGCATGCCGGTGAGGTTGGTGCGTCCGAAGACCTCGGCCTCCCGTACGGTGTCCTTCAGATCGAAACCATGATGCCCCACGGGCACGAGGTCGGGCGCTCCGTCGATCCGGGGACCGGAGTACACCTCGTCCCTCTCGAAGACGTGTTCGATCACCGGACGACCCTCGTGCGTCAGCTCGGAGAGACCTGCTTCGACCTCGTCCATGATGGCGCGCGCCGACGCGTCGTCGACGCGACCCTTCGGGAAGCGTCCTCTCCTGTTCAGGAATATCCTCGCCGGAGCGACCGCGAATGCCTTCGCGTTCGGCGCGATCTCCTCGATCGACCTGGGGGCGTCGGTCTCGAACGAGAGGAAGCCGTTCTCGACAAGCCATCGGTTGACCCGCACCTCCTGCTCGATCCCGCAGAATCCATGATCCGAGAGCATGAAGAACCCCTCGCCCGGCTCCGCACGTCCGGACTCGCGGGTGAAGCGGTCGTAGAGATCGCCGATGAACGTGTCGACGCTCCGGTAGTAGTCGAGCGTCGCATCGTGGTAGGCGTGCGACGGATCATCGATGGCGCTCCAGATGTAGTGCATGAGACGGTCGGTACCGGTTACGACGACCTGGAAGTAGTCCCAGTCCTCGTTCGCCCAGAAGTGGTCGACGGCTCTCCGCCGGCTCTCGAGCGTCGCCGCGAGATCCTCCATGAGGTAGTCGTGGTCCTCCCTGGCACGTGCCGTGTCGATGTCGATCCTGTAATCCAGCTTCTCGAGATCGGCCAGCGCGCGACGAGGGTAGACGGCCTTCGGAAGCGAGATCGCGACGAAGCCAGAGACAAGCACGCCGGGGATCTCGCGCGCGGGATACGTGGAGGGCTGGTTCAGAACCACACTCCGCTTCTTCTTCTCCCCCAGCTTGTCCCAGATCGTCGGAGCCCCAAGATCCCGGAAGTTCGGGAAGCGGATGTCGTAGCTCCCCGGTTTCGGGTCAACGAAGCCGTAGATCCCGTGCGTCCCCGGGTTCGTCCCCGTCATGAAGGAGGGCCACGAGACCGCGGAGATCTCCGGGAGTGTGACCTTCATCCTCGCGAGAGACCCCAGATCGACGAGGCGAGCAACGTTCGGCATCGTGCCGGCAGCGGCGAGGCGTGTGATGAGCGAATGCGGAACGCCGTCGAGCCCCACGACGAGCGTGCGCTTCCTTCTCCGACCGAAGAGTGCCATCTGGGTCTCCCGTTCCTTGTCCCGGCCTGCCGCCTCGCCCCGGAGGCCGCCGTTGCCCCGGGGTGAACCGTGCAGCCCGGGCTGCGGCGAGTCTCCTAGATGTACCCCAGATCCCGCAGGCGCTTCTTGATTTCCTCTTCTTCCTCCTCCGAGTACTCCGTCTGGCTCTCGGAGGCCGGGACGAGACTCATGAGCTCGAGCGTGCGGACGATCTTGGCCACGCTCTCGTCGATGCTCTCCTCGCCCGTGTCCACGACGATCTCCGCGTTCTCCGGCTCCTCGTAGGGATCCGAGATGCCGGTGAAGTTCTTGATCTCGCCCGCCAGGGCCTTCTTGTAAAGCCCCTTCGGATCCCTCTCGATCAGCGTCTCGAGCGGGGCCTTGCAGTAAACCTCGACGAAGCGCCCGATCATCTCCCGATTCTCACGGCGGATCTTGCGATACGGCGAGATGCAGGCCGCGATGGCGACGGCGCCGTTTCTCGTCAGGAGGTTGCAGACGAATCCGACACGGCGGATGTTGATGTCACGGTCTTCCTTCGAGAACCCGAGACCCTTCGAGAGGTTCGTCCTGATGATGTCCCCGTCCAGAATCTCGACATTGAGACCGCGCTCGAGAAGCTCGTCCTGTACCCTCTCCGCCAGCGTCGACTTCCCGGCTCCCGAGAGCCCCGTGAACCACAGGGTGAATCCCTTCTTCGCCATGCGCTGCCTTCCTTTCCTGGTCTCTCGCTGAGGATGCTCTCTCTCTTGTGCCTGCTACTTCGTGTCCTCGGTCATCATATGGCCCCAGCCGGGCACGTCCGAGTAGTCGCGCTTGCCGCGGTCCATCCCGATCGACCTGAGGCCCTGGGCCAGCTCCTTCGGCTGTCTCGTGAGCCACCGTCCGTCCTTGAGCAGAGACTCCCCGATCATCTCCGGCGGCACCTCGATCCCGAAGTAGTCGAGGATCGTCGGCGCCACATCGAAGATCGAGTACGGGCTCTTCTGCGCGACCGGCTCCCGGAGCTTCATCGATGTGATGAAGACGCCTTCCTGAGCGTGGTTCGCGTCGTCCGGGCCCGTGTCGTTCTCGAACATGTGGATCGACCCCACGCCGACGGAGCCGGCGGAGCGCCAGTCGAGATTCCCCAGATGCACGACGAGGTCCGGCGGGATGTTCACGATCTCTTCATAGATGTGCTCCGGGTAGTAGACGACCGTGCCGATGAGCTCACCCTTGTCGTCGACCGTGTGACGGAGCTTCTCCGCCAACTCGGCGCGCTCTGCATCGTAGTCCGCGGCCGGGATCACGCCGTTCGGCTCCCGGCCCTCCACGTTCATGAAGATCCGCGCGTAGTAGCCGCCGGATCCCCAGGCCTTCGTCTTCGACCAGTCGATCATGTCCCACGTCAGTCGCTTCGGCTCGGGCGGCTGCTCCTTGAGGGTCAGGTAGCCCTCCTTCTGCAGCCACTCGTTGATGCAGATGGCGCCGACCATCGTCTTGGCGCCGTGGTCGGAGACGATCATCACCTCGGTCGAGCCATCGATCATCTCCAGCGTCCGCGCGACCTCATCGTCGAGCTGGACGTAGTAGTCGCGGATCGCATGCTCGTACGGGTTGCCCGGCTCGTAGAGGCGGTGCTTCTTGTCCATGAAGCGCCAGAACCCGTGGTGAATCCTGTCGGTCCCCATCTCGACGAGCATCGCGAAGTCCGGCTGCTCCTCCCGGTAGAAGTGGCGGAACGCCTTGAAGCGCCGTGTCGTCATGACGCGGATCTGCTCGAGGAGCTGGTCCTTCTCGTCGGTCCGGAAGTTCTTCACGTCGATGATGTAGTCGCCGTCGGCGACCGCGTCGATGAGCGCGCCGGCCTCCGGCGGGTAGGTCCACTGCGTCGACTTGTCGGGCGTCAGGAACGAGCACACCATCATGCCGTTCAGCGGCTTCGGCGGGTACGTGAGCGGCACGCCCCAGACGAGCGAAGACAGGCGGTTGCGCGAGAGGTGGTTCCACACGGTCCTGGCCTTGACGTTCGAAGAGTTGACCGTGTAGAGCGCGTCGTAGCTGTAGTCCTTTCGGTTCCTGAACCCGTACATCCCCAGCTGCCCGCCGTCCTGGGATGTCATCATCGCCATCCAGGCCGGTACGGTGATCGGCGGGATCGTCGAGTAGAGCGGCCGGTAGGTCCCGCTCTCCATCAGCCCCTTGAGCGTGGGGAGATCGTCGACCCACTCGTCGAACGCGAGCTGCGGAGTCATGCAGTCGAGGCCGATCACGAGGAGCTTCTTCTCTTCCATGGCTAGCCGATCCCTTTCTCGTACGCCTCGACGAGCACCTCGGCCACCTCGGGGCGCGTGAACTCTGGGGGCGGGCACTCTCCCCTGGAGAGCATCTCCCTCACCTTCGTGCCGGAGAGGAATACGTGCTCATCGTTGCCGTGCGGGCAGGTCTTGGCCGAGGCCATGTTCCCGCAGGCGGTGCAGTAGAACGCGTGCTCGAAGAAGAGCGGCGTGATGTCCAGCTCCTCGCGCGTAAACTCGTTGAAGATGAGCTGCGCGTCGTAGGTCCCGTAGTACTTCCCCACGCCCGCGTGGTCGCGGCCCACGATGAAGTGCGTGCACCCGTAGTTCTTCCTGACGAGCGCGTGGAAGATGGCCTCTCTCGGCCCCGCGTAGCGCATCGCCGCCGGAAAGACGGAGATGGCCACTCGGTCCCTCGGGTAGTAGTTCTCGAGGAGCACCTCGTAGCAGCGCATCCGTACGTCCGCCGGAATGTCACCCTTCTTCGTCGCGCCCACGAGCGGGTGAATCAGGAGGCCATCGACGATCTCGAGTGCGCACTTCTGAAGGTACTCGTGCGCTCGGTGGATCGGGTTCCTTGTCTGGAACGCCACGATCGTCGACCACCCCTTCGCTTTGAAGAGAACGCGCGTCTCCTTGGGGTCCAACCGGTAGTCGTTCATTGCCTCGTGCTCGGGCTTTTCGAAGACCGAGATCTCGCCTCCCAGATAGGTGTCGCCCACCGATCCGAGATACGCGACGCCCGGGTGCGCCTCGTCGGTCGTCAGGAGCACCTTCTCGGCCTCGGCGGCCTTGTCCGGCTTCCACTTGTCTTCGAGATGCATGACGCCGAGGACGGCATCGCCCCGGCAGAGCGCCACATCGAGCCCCGTGCGATACTGGTCCGGGTCCTCGTCCGGCTTCACCGAAAGCGTCACCGGCAGCGTCCATGGCAGCCCGAGCGGAAGGTGCATCGTGTCGAGGACGCTGTCGTACACCTCGCGGGTCATGAAGCCTTCGAGCGGGCTCATCGCCCCGACCGCGATCATCTCGATATCGGCCAGCTCGCGCTCATTCAGCTGGATCTTCGGTAGCGCATGAGCCCGCTCAAGCAGATTCTCTTTCGTCTCCCCTTCGACGAGACGGTTGACGAGCCGACCGCCGTGGGGTTTGATCTGGTGGATCGCTCTCTCGTCGTTCGCGGATCCGTTCGTCACGGGAACCACCCTTCCTCTGATGTCCTCGTCCACGCGTCGGCGCTAGAGATACCCCAGGTTCTTCAGGCGCTCCTTGATCGCGTCGAGTTCCTCTCGCGTCAGCTCGCCGCGCTCGTCCCGGTGCCCCGCCCCGCTCATCACGTCCCTCAGGACGTAGACGATGAAGTCGGTCACCGAGCTGAACCCCGAGCCCTCGATCGACCTCTGGATTCTCTCGTAGAGCGGACGCGGGATCTTGATGGTCACTCGCGGTTCGGGCATCGGCTCTCCTCCCTCCGGGAAGCCAGCCCTGCAAGAGCCACTCCATAATGTGCGCCTATCAGAGTGTGATTGTAGCCTATTTGGAGCCTCATGTCAAGAGGCAAA
>Ga0272441_10002636_pt1 | contig 35939 bp, 36 predicted proteins | sample SSMProp6N_FD_193582 | JGI IMG/M metagenome (GOLD analysis project Ga0272441, IMG submission 193582) | Marine sediment archaeal communities from Little Sippewissett salt marsh, Falmouth, MA, United States - SSM-Prop-6N | ecosystem: Environmental > Aquatic > Marine > Wetlands > Sediment ...
CTGGCCTCGATCGCCGGTTCCGTGGGCGGGAGGTCGCTCCAGTTCAGCATGGGCCCGCTGGTTTTTGAAATACGAAAGAGCGCCAACGGTCAGACGTGCGAATACCGTATCCAGGAAAGCGACGAGGAGCTTAACGAGCTGATCTCGACGCGGGGCTTCGATGCGGGGACCGCGGCGGGGATATTCATTCTTTCCCACAGGGAAGACATACTTCAGTCCTGCTCTGAAGCCCTTGAAGACCATCGGCATATGCTCCAGGAGAACATCGACCACATCCGCTCTCTCCTGCCCTGAAACGTCCATCGGAAAACACCTTCTTCTGTTACGAACCGCGACCGCCCAAAGGCACGGGCGGTCTGTTCCTTTCTGGCCCGGGTTCCCCTTTTCAGAGTTTCCTTCTCAGGGCGCTTTTTGTTGTATTGATCCTGTTGACCAGGTAATAGACATGTGATAGCCTGAAAATACAATATCCTGAGCCCCTTTCTCGAAAGGAGTCACACCCTTGGGCAAAACGCTCGAGCAGCAGTGTTTCGAGAAAATCCAGCAGGCCCTTATAACCCTTGAGCTGGCTCCCGGTGAAATGACAACGGAAGCCGAACTTATGCAGATCACGGGTTTCAAAAGGACCCCCGTAAGAAGCGCCGTAGCCCATCTCGTAAAGCAGGGTCTCCTGCAGACGCTCCCCCAGAAAGGTATTCTCGTCACCCCCCTTAGCCTCGATGATTTCCTCAATATTTCCGATTTCCGCGTACTGGCCGAAACCCACGCGGCGGGACTGGTCGCCGAAAGCATATCCGCGACCAGCGCCGCAGAGCTTCGAACACTTTTCGATCATGCCGGGGAACTCATAGAAAACTACGAACTGGAAAAATATCTGCAGATCGATCTGCAATTTCACCGCGCGCTGGCCCGTCACACCCGCAACAGGTATCTGATCGATACGCTTTCCCAGCTTCATAATCTGAGTGTCCGATTCTGGTTCATTTCGTTCAAACGGGCGGGCAGGCTGAAGGAAACCCTGGGCGAGCATCTGGAGATCATCGACGCTCTGGAAAAACACGACAAGGCCGCGGCCCAAAAAGCCATGAAGCATCATCTGATGCAGAGCCAGCGCAAGATAACCAGTGTAGGCTGGAACCCCCAGAGAGGAGTCACGTAATGGAAAGACATCTTGATATCCGCACGGAAACAAAAGAAGGCTCGAAAGAGCGCAGTTTTACAGTGAAGAAAGTTCTATGCGCAGGGTTCGCGGGCCGGAACAGGGAAAAAGTCTACGAACATATCAACGAACTTGCGGAAATGGGCGTCCCGGAGCCAAAGGCTATCCCCACCATCTACAGGGTAGGGGTCAAAACTCTGACGAACGAAAAGTCTCTTGAGGTCCAGGGCGACAACACCTCTGGAGAAGTCGAGTTCGTCGCCCTTTTCGACGAAGACCGGATATTAATCACGGTGGGAAGCGACCACACGGACCGGGATCTTGAGACGTTGAACATAGAAAAGGCAAAACAGATAAACGAAAAGATCCTGCCCCTTGTCTTCTGGCCTTTCGACGAAATGAAGGATCACTGGGATTCGATCATCCTCAGGGCCTGGATAAATGAAAACGGCAAACGCGCACTTTATCAGGAGGGGACCCTGGAATCGATACTTCCCCTGGAGACCCTGCGTGAGACCGTAGCCCGGAGAACGGGCGAAGAACTGGACGGGACGGTCCTTTTTTCGGGGACAATCCCCGCCGCGGGCGGCCTCAGACCCAGCGACCATTTCTGGATGCAGATAGAGGACCCTGTCCTCAACAGAAGTATAGAGCACGATTATTCGGTAACGGCGATCAGGGGCAGTTACTGACCCCGCAGGTCTGCAGGAGGTGATTTTGATGAAACTTTCTATTATTCAGATGGACATAGCGCTGGGCGAACCTGACAGGAATTTCAAAAAAGCCGCCGAACTGGTGCAAAACGCCGCAGAAAAGGCACAGCCGGATGTCATAGTGCTGCCGGAAATGTGGAATACCGGCTACTCGCTGGAAAATCTGGCCGATATAGGCGACCCCGGGGGGTCCCGGACCGCCGAACTGTTCGGAGCGCTTGCGGAAGAATACAACGTGAACATCGTGGCGGGCTCCATAGCGAACCTCAGGGGCGGCAACGCCTTCAACACCCTTTTCGCCTTCGACCGGAAGGGAAAAACCGTAGCGGAATACAGCAAGATCCACATGTTCAAACTGATGGAAGAGCACATCTATATTACCCCCGGGACCGATCAGTGCCTTTTCGAGCTTGACGGCGTTCCATGCGGGGCGGTCATATGTTACGACATCCGCTTTCCGGAACTCATCCGTTCGCTTGCCCTGCAGAACTGCCAAATGCTGTTCGTTCCCGCCGAATGGCCCTGGCCCCGCCTCGACCACTGGAGAACCCTTCTCAAGGCCAGGGCGATCGAAAACCAGATGTTCGTGGCGGCGTGCAACAGATGCGGCAAGTCGAACGATACTTCTTTTTTCGGCCACTCGATGGTGATCGATCCCTGGGGAGAGATCCTGGGGGAGATCGAGGAAGAAAACGAAGGCGTACTTTCAGTCGAGATAGACACGTCGCTCGTACAGAAAGTCAGGGAAACGATACCGGTGTTCCAGGACAGAAGGCCGGAGACCTACGGCGTTTCCCCTGACCATCCGGGCAATTCCACAGGGAGGTGAGATCACCGGGCTACACGGTCTTATAAGTGAATATGTTCCAAAAAAACCAAGGAGGGGATCAGAAGTGAAAAGAACAGCAAGTCTAGTAGCCATACTGCTGGTGGCGTGCATGCTGGCCACACCGGCGCTGGCGGCCGAAAAGCTAAGAGTAGTAGGAAGCTGGAGCAGTCTGACCCTTTACAAGAACCTTGAGCAGCCATTCTGGACGACAACGCTTCCCGAGGCCATGGATGGAAAAGTAGAAACCATCATGACATCCCTCGACCAGATAAACATCAAGGGTGCGGCCGTACTCAGACAGATGCAGAACGGCGTTTTCGACGTGGTGCATACCGTTGTCGATTACGTTGTATCCGACTGCCCCGAACTAGCCGGACTGGACCTGCCGGCGCTTGCTCCCGACCTTGAAACGGCGAGAAAGGTCGTAGACGCCTACTGGCCCGTTATGGAGCAGGCCCTGGAAAATACATTCAACGCGAAGCTTCTGGCCCTTACCCCGTACCCGGCGCAGATACTGTTTTCAAATGTCGAGATATCCGGGCTTGCCGACCTTAAGGGCAAAAAGGTAAGAGCCAGCGGCTGGACGACAGCGGCCTTCCTCGAGGCCCTCGGCGCCGCCGGCGTTACTATTTCCTTCTCAGAAGTACCCCAGTCTCTGCAGCGCGGGGTTGTGGAAGGCGCCGTAACCGGCAGTCTTTCCGGATACAACGCCGGATGGGGCGAGGTAACATCCTACCTGTACCCGCTGCCCATCGGGGGCTGGGACTACGTTATGAGCGTTATCAGCCTGGACCGGTGGAACCAGTTCAGCGCAGAGGAGCAGGCCCAGATAGAGAAACTGGTCAAGGACAAGCTTGAGACTCCGGGCTGGGCCGTGACCAACGAAGAGACCAACATGGGCATCTACTGCCTTACCGGTTCGGAAAAGTGCACATGCGGCAACCCCGCCGATCTCCACCTTGTCGAGATCCAGCCGGGCGATTTCGAACTGTCGCGCAAGATCCTTGTCGACACGGTACTGCCGGCCTTCGCCGAAGAAGCCGGAGCTGAAGCAGCCGAACGCTGGAACAACTCCATAGGCAAGGTCGTGGATCTCCAGGCGAAATAGCCTGTAACCGAAGCAGCAAGCCTCATTCTTCCGGGGCCGGATGTCGATCACAGATCACCCGGCCCCGGATTTTTGAGTACATCTTCGTACTGGAGGGCTGGATATGGCGAAAAAGATACCCATTATTTCTTCCCTCGCCGATTATTCAACGCTGTTCGGAGGAGCGCTGCTCTTCGGAATGGCGCTTTTTATCGGCGTGGAAGTACTGATCCGAAAGTTTTTTTCTATAACGACAGGCGGCGCGGAAGAGTTTTCGAGCTATACGCTGGCCATAATCAGCACATGGTCGTTCGCGTACGCTCTGCTCGAAAAGGCGCACATCCGTATCGATGTCCTCTACAACAAGCTGAGGGCCTCCGTTCAGCGCTCACTTGATATCGTGGCCCTGGTATCCCTTGCGGCCTTCACTCTGCCGATGACCTATTTTTCATTTTTCGTGGTCCAGACATCGCTGGCCAGAGGCTCAAAGGCCAACACCCCCCTGCAGACCCCGCTGTGGATACCCCAGGTGCTCTGGTTCGCAGGTCTGGTTTTCTTTTCCGCAGTGGTAGTGGCAATTCTGGTCATGACCATTTTCCACCTGTCTCGAAAACAGTTCCTCCAGGCCAGGGATTTTTCGGGTTGCCCCCTTCTGGAGGAAGACATAGAGGAAGAAAGCGGCATCTCGGTTCCCGGCGTCCCGGAGAGGAGTGAAAACAGATGATCTGGGTCTTCACCTTTGTCGGAATGCTGGTTTTTCTACTTGTAAGCATTCCAGTCGCAGCAACCATGGGCGACCTGGGCTTTATTCTGGGGAAGCTTTTTTCTCCCTTCCCTCTCTACCGCGCCGTCGGCGAGGTCTCATGGGCGGCCAGCACCGATTTTCTGCTTTTTTCAATTCCGCTGTTCGTGCTGCTGGGCCAGCTTCTTGTGCATTCAGGCATTGCCGAAAGAACCTACAAGGCGGTTGACAAATGGCTCTCGTGGCTTCCCGGAGGGCTGATGCACGCCAACGTGGCTACCTGCGCGATCTTCGCGGCCACTTCGGGTTCCAGCGTGGCCACGGCTGCCACAATGGGAACGGTGGCGCTGCCGCAGGCCAGGAAATTCGGCTACAACGAGGGCCTTTTCGCCGCCAGCATCGCATCGGGCGGAACGCTCGGCATCCTCATCCCGCCGTCAATCAACCTGATCGTTTACGGATTCCTTACCAATACCTCTGTTCCCAAGCTGTTCCTTGCCGGGTTCGTGCCCGGAATACTTCTGGCGATACTGTTCATGGTCTTTATCTTTGTCGTATGCCTGATAAAACCGGAACTGGGATCGCACCGCTCCTCGGCCTCCTGGAGGGAACGCCTGCTGAGCCTGAAGGACCTGTTGCCGATACTTTTTATTTTTCTTCTTGTAATAGGCTCCATCTACGCCGGTTTCGCCACACCTACGGAAGCCGCCGCGCTTGGAGTTATCGGCGCCTTTGTTCTTGCGGCCTGCTATAAAAAGATAAACAGGCATACTCTCACGCAATCCATACGAGGAACACTTCGTACAACGGGAATGATCATGCTTATCATCCTGGCGGCCAATTTCCTGAACTTCATTCTTCTTTCCCTGGGCCTTACTGACCAGATCACATCGTTCGTCAGCGACCTGGGGCTTACTTCCTTCCAGACCCTGCTGGTCATCATCCTCATGTACGTCATACTCGGGTTCTTTATCGAGACCCTTTCGATGATGGTGCTTACGATCCCGGTAGTTTATCCGATCATAACGTCCATAGGATACGACCCCATCTGGTTCGGCATCCTGCTGATCCTTCTTATCGAAATGGCCCTGATCACACCGCCGGTAGGCCTCAACCTCTATGTCGTACAGGGTGTACGGCAGAAAGGCTCCATCAGGGATATCGTCATCTGGATAACGCCGTTCGTGCTGATGATCTTCGTAATGATAGCCCTGCTTATACAGTTCCCCGGGATCGCGCTTTTCCTTGTGCGTTAAAGGGCATACGGGAGGGATGATCTACATGACAAAAGATAAAGACCGCGTCGAAAAACATTTGTCCCCACAGGAAGTGCGCAGCCTTATCCGCAAGGGCGAATGGACAGCGCCGACGGCGGGGCTGGCGCCCGGGCATGTTCAGGCGAACCTCGTCATTCTGCCCCGTGACTGGGCTTTCGATTTTCTGCTTTTCTGCCAGAGGAACCCGAAACCATGCCCGCTGCTGGACGTGACCGAGCCCGGCAACCCGGAACCGGCGGCAATAGCTCCCGGCGCCGACATAACCACCGACATTCCGCGTTACCGGGTCTGGGAGAACGGAGAGCTGAAGGAAGAGCGAACCGACATATCCGATCTGTGGAAGGATGACTTTGTGGGGTTCCTGCTTGGATGCTCCTTTTCGTTCGAGCAGGCCCTGCTGGCCGATAATATCCCCGTGCGTCACATTGAACTGAACCAGAACGTTCCCATGTACGCCACCAGCATTCAATGCGCCCCGGCGGGCAGGCTCAAGGGCCCGATGGTCGTGAGCATGCGGCCTGTTCCCGCTTCAATGGTTCCGAGGGCGGTCACGAAAACGGCGCTGTATCCCTCGGTTCACGGCGCACCGGTCCACGTGGGAGACCCCGGAGCCATAGGGATCACCGACCTGTCGAAACCCGACTTCGGCGAACCCGTACCCGTTTACGACGGCGAGATCCCGGTCTTCTGGGCCTGCGGCGTTACGCCACAGGCGGCGCTTATGGCCAGCAAGCCGCCGTTCGCCATCACCCATTCGCCCGGTCATATGTTCATCGCCGACCCAAGAGACAGCGAATACGCCGTGCTGTAGGTTGCATATTTGTTGACTGGTAGTATACTGTAGTTGTTCGACATCCTGCGGAAAGGAGAAAGTGATATGCATAAACAGCATGTTCCCTTCCCCTTTCTGGATTTTTTTGCCGGTAGCGGCCTTGTTGCAGAAGGCCTCAAGCCCTGGTTCAGTACAGCCTGGGCTAATGATATTTGTCCGAAGAAAGCAAAGGTTTTCCTCTCGAATCAACCGAACGAAGTTTTTCACCTCGGCTCTATAGAAAAGGTGAAGGGCGAAGCCCTGCCCTTTGCCTTGCTTTCATGGGGCAGTTTCCCCTGCCAGGACCTCTCGCTCGCCGGAAACATGCAGGGGATAACGGCTGAAAGAAGCGGTCTTGTCTGGGAATGGCTCCGTGTCATGGACGAAATGGCCGTAAAACCACCGGTAGTAGTAGCTGAAAACGTTGTAGGCCTTGTTTCCTCGGAAAAGGGCGCCAATTTTGTAAACCTCTTTAATGCGCTTAAAGATCGAGGTTACAGATCGGGAGCCGTGGTTCTCGACGCGGCATACTGGACGCCTCAATCGAGAAAGCGCGTATTCCTCATAGGCGTTTCGAATGAAATCGATATCGATGACTACATCCTTGATCTGCCTTCCTGGCCTCATCCGAAATCTCTGGTGCGCGTGGCGGGGCTTGTTGAAGATCACCTGTGGTGGCGTTTACCGAAACCCCCAAGATCAACAGTAACCATCGACGACATTTTTGACGCAAGCCTTCCGGCAAACGATCCCGAAAAAAACAAACGCCTGCTTGCTCTTATTCCCGAAGAACACCGAAAGCGAATGGACATGAGCGCAAGAGCCGGGAAAAAATTCTTTACAGGCTACAAGAGAGTACGTAAGGGGAAACAGGTGTTGGAAATCCGTTTCGACGGCGTGGCGGGTTGCCTCAGAACCCCAAGCGGAGGCAGCAGCAGGCAATTTGTCGTTTTCTTCAGCAACGGTCAATGGGAAACCCGTCTTCTCTCCGTAAGGGAGGCAGCCATGCTGATGGGAGCGCCAGAAGATTATAATATCCCGGGAAGCTACAACGATGGTTACAAGGCTATGGGCGACGCCGTTGCGGTCCCAGTCTCCAGGCATCTTGCAAAAAATCTGCTGGCGCCTCTGGCGAAACGGGCGGTGAATCGTGTCGATGAATATAAAAAAGGCGCTTGAGGAATTTTTTAAAGACAAAGACATGAATTCCAGAGGGCCCCTTTGCGTAGCCCTTCTTGTAACGCGAAAAGCCAGAGAAATGGATTTCCCCATTGACCCCGAGATTTTCCTCACATCGAAACGCACACAGGTTTCCGGCCTGAGTAAATCGTCTGTGCAGAAAATCCTCGGGGATCACGGCGTTACTCGCGTTCTGGCGGAAGAGGGCGGGCGAACAAGTCGCGGAAGCGTGGAGAATATGAAAAACTACGTAGCCTTCCTGAACGACTTGCATCATGAAACCGTTCTGGACCTCGACACCATAGAAACCTGGTGGGTTGAGAAAGTTCGTCTGTATTTTTCCTCAAAGCCCTTCATTTTGAGATACGACCCTTCTATGTCTACTCGTTCGATCATTCGTGATCTTATGGATCAGGCGGAATCAAGGCAATCAGAGTTACAGGGGTCTACTTGTCTGGGAACCGTTCTGCAACATCTCGTAGGCGCAAAGCTGGATATCATCTTGCCCGATGAACTGGAGCACCACGGGGCTTCAGTTGCAGACAAACCTTCGGGGAGAGATGGAGATTTTACTGTCGACGACGTAGCCATTCACGTTACGACCGCTCCAACGGAGGCTTTGCTCCGAAAATGCCGACGCAATCTTGAAAAGGGACAAAGGCCTGTAATTATAACGACATCCCGAGGGAGACCCCTTGCTGACGGGCTTGCGCATCAGGAAGGTATTTCGGAACGGGTCGATGTTTTCGAGGCCGAGCAATTTCTTTCAGGCAACCTGTACGAATTGGGGAAATTCCGGAAAGAAGGGCGCAGAGCCACGGCCGGGGAAATCGTCTCCAGATACAACGAAATAATCAGAAACTGCGAAACTGAACCCGGCCTTGAAATAGACCTTTCGGAATGACCGACTCCTTCTCCCCACGAAAGCGAAGCTGGATAATGCGCCGTGTGGCGTCGAAAGACACATCGCCGGAGATACTGGTGCGCTCCCTGATACATAAACTGGGATACCGTTTCCGGTTGCACAGAAACGACCTGCCTGGATGCCCGGACATTGTTTTCCCCTCGAAGAAAAAGATCATTTTCGTTCACGGATGCTTCTGGCACGGGCACTCCTGCAGCAGAGGCGCCCGGATTCCCAAAACCAACACCGAATACTGGAAGCGGAAAATCGACAAAAACATTGCCAGAGACCGGCAAAATCTTGAAACCCTGAAGTCGATGGGTTGGGAATGCCTCGTTGTCTGGGAATGTGAGCTCAAAGACCGGGAAAAGCTCTCCGGCTCAATCAGCACCTTTCTTGAGGCTTCGAACAACCTATGACGCCGGGCTCTATTCCCTACACGATACGCGAAAGCGCCCGGGCAAAACGCGTTACGCTTAACGTTACGCCGGAGAAGGGGCTGGAAGTGGTTATTCCGGCCTTTTTTCCGCGAAACCGGGTGCCCGATATCGTGGAATCGAAAAGGAACTGGATCGAAAGGTCTCTGGCAAAACTGAAACCCCGGGAAAACGCCGGGGACCTGAGGCCGCCGGACCAGATACACCTTAAGGCGACTGGCTCAATATGGCGTGTCGAGCCGGTTGCCAGGGGCATACGGTTCAGTGAACGAAACGGCGTTCTGTACCTTTCGATCGACGCATGGCCCGAACGGCTTGGCCGATGGCTTCAGGAAAAGGCCAAAAGCCATATGGTTCCTCTTACTCACAAACTGGCCGCAGAATTCCACCTCTCCCCCGCCGGTGTCACCATCCGCAACCAGAAGACCCGCTGGGGCAGTTGCACCAGCAGATCGACTCTCAGTCTGAACCGGAAGCTTATGTTCATGGAACCTCGCCTTGTGCGGTACGTAATTTTGCACGAACTGGCCCACCTTCGCCACCAGGATCATTCCCGCGAATTCTGGAGCTTCCTTTCATCCATGGACCACGAATGCCGCAGGCATCGCGCCGAGCTTAAAACAGCTGACGCCGATATCCCCACCTGGGCCCGGCTGTAGCGTGACGTCCTCTCGCATAGTAAAATAAAACCATTTCAGCACCGCGCGAAAGGATGATACCCATGAGGAAAGTTTTCACCCTTTTGTTTGCGGCCGCGTTGCTGGCTGCGTTCGCATCCTATGCCATGTCGGCGGGCGACGGAGACCTGCAGCAGCTTATGGACAGCAAGGTCTCCATCCCGGGGCACGGGGAAACGCCGTATTCGTGGCGTGAGGTGTTCATGGATATTACGGTAGGCTCCGTAAGCTACGCACTGCCCGACTTCAGCAGTTTCGCCCTTTCATCGCCCTCCCTGGCCAAAGGCGCGGCACAGGCATATTTTCAGCACGAGCGCACCATTGCCTACAAAAACTACGAACGCGCCATGGAAAGCGGCAACCAGGCCGACCAGAGATACTACGAAGGCGTAATAAGCAGGATGGAAGCCGCTGTTACATGGGTTTCCACCGGTGACGGGACCGAGCTGCGCGCACTTCTGGCAAAGAAAGATCGGCAGAATGACCAGAAAGAGGATTCCGGGCCTCCCTCAACCGTTTCAGCCGACGGCAAGATAACGGCTACAGGCCCATTCACCAAAGGCGTTCAGGGAGTACCCTACAAAGACAGAAACGTAACGTTGACAATGGGGCTCGGTGCAGACGGTGTTCCGGTATGTTACGGGAAAGGTTACGTCAAGGTATCACAGGGCGGGGACGAGTGGATCGACTATTTCTTCACCCTGCAGCCGGGAAAACCGGCCGTTTCCAACCCATTGCGCGGCTATTCGTCTTTTCCGAGCTCCTATGCCTGGAAGGGACAGGGGACCCTGGAAATACGCTACGGCCCCAATTCCTGGAAAGGTCCACTAACCTGGCGAGCCACCCTGAAGGGAGAGACAGTAACCGGCTCCATAGACGGTTTTTTCAACTCCCTGTCGAACAAGGTTCCCTTCGATTTCCTGATCTACTCTATCCCGGAACCTCTGCCCTTTGAAGTGCGTTTCTTCGATCCGTCCTCCGGCTCCGGATGCCTACCCTTCCCTGCAAAGGAGGGTGATCGGTCATGAAAAGGTTTATCCTACCGATGGTATGCGTCGCACTGCTTTTTGCCTGCGGAGCCGCCCTGGCCTCGGGACCGACCGACCCTGTCGACCAGTTCCTTCTGGGCCAGAAGCACGAAAAAGGCGACGGAGTGGCCAAAGATATGAAAAAGGCCTTCTACTGGTACGAAAAGTCCGCTAAACAGGGTTTCGCGCCTGCCCAGTTTGAAACCGCCACATACTACGACTTCGGCGAGGCAGGCGTAAAGAAGGATTACGTGACCGCAGCATACTGGTACGGCGAGGCCGCGAGGCAGGGCGAGGTGAACAGCCGCTACAATCTCGGCGGGTTGCTCTGGGAAGGCGGATATGGCCTTGAACGCAACAGGGAAAAGGCCATGGACTGGTGGTTTCTGGCCTCCCTGCAGGGACACGCTGGCGCCCAGCACAATCTGGGCTATGCCTACGCACAGCGCGGCAAGCAAGACCCGGAACAGTTCAAAAAGGCCTACTACTGGTACCGCAGGGCGGCTGATCAGGGGTCGGCCAAAGACCAGTGGCATGTGGGAGTGTTTCTGGAAAACGGCCTGGGCGTAGAAAAGAACATGGATTCGGCCGTGTGCTGGTACCGAAAGGCCGCGGCCCAGGGTCACGCCGACGCGAAGAAACGGCTTCAAAAACTGGGGTATTAGGAGATGTGGCTGATGAAAAGACTGCTTGCGGCAATATGCCTTGTTGCGCTGGCGACTATGCCTGCGGCTGCTGTGGAGACGCCGCTGGCGTTTACCACCCGAGACGGGAACATCAACCTGATCGCATCGGAAGGAGCTGCGCCGGAACAGATAGCCAGAGGCAGGTATCCGGATATTGCGCCCGACGGGAAACGTATGGTCTACGTCAGCGAAGACGACAAGAGCCTCGTAGTCATGGACCTGGCTTCCGGGAACAAAACAACTCTGGCCGGTTCCGAAACAAGGATAATGGCGCCCTCATGGTCCCCATCCGGGGACAGGGTGGCCTTTTTCCGGTTCGACGAGAATTACCGCAAGGAACTGCTGATCGTGGACACAGCAGGAGGAACGCCCCGAAAAACGCCTCTGGGTAACATGGACCCCGTGGCCTGCGCGGGCTGGACTCCCGACGGCAGCAGTCTGATGCTTCATGACATCTTCCACCTCTACCTGGTAAGCCCTTCGGAAGGCGTTGAGGCCGAAGCCCCGCTTGAGGCCGTAACTGGAGCAAAAGACATGTCGACGTCTACCGACAGGTTCCTGCCGCACCCGGTGAACGCAGACCCCATAGCTTTCACGGTGTCTGTGCCGGGAACGAAGGAATTCGAGGAAATGTTCAACGAGTATAACCAGGCGCTCTTTTTGTACGACACGGTGACCAAAGAGCGGAAACGCCTCACTCCCGAAGACATGCTGGCCACGGATATCCGCTGGACCCGCGACGGGTCGGCTATCTATTTTTCCGGGTACCGGACCTCGGAAATGAGCGAACAGTATCCCTTTCGTATCTACAGGCTGGATATGGGCACGGGAGAGATAACCGAGGTGTGCGCGGGCGAGGAACCAGCAATATAGCAAAAGCAGGGGGAGCTTCCTAAAGGGCGCTCCCCTCTATTTCCTGAATTTTTTCCTCGAAACCGTAGATCGTGCCGTCCATTTCCTCCACGGTAACGTCCAGATAGTTCATGCCGACTATTTCGTAACCGCCCGGAAGATGGTTGGAGAATCGCTTTACCTTGAGCAGCGCCTTGAGATAGCTTTTTTCAAAAAGATGTATAACCTGGGCCGCGGTGAGCGCGTCGGCCTTGCCGTCCTGGAAAAAGAGCAGCGCCATTTCAAGGTTTTCGCCTATCTCCATTTCGCCGTACCATATGTCGGCAAGTATCTCCCTGAACCTGTCCCTTTCCGTACTGGTCACCATGTTGCGAATGGAACGTTCTATGTACTTGAGACCATCCCTGAGGCTTGTCTCGATCATTCGTGGATCCATGGGCGGCAGGGAAAAACCCGCCAGGAATTCGGCTTCGTCTGCCACGGTCCTGCGGTTGCGTAACAGAGAGCCGTAGTCGGGTTGAAGCGTCACCGTGGCTTCTTCGGGGGCAAGCGACATGAGTTCGCGGAACACCTGTCCTGTATTGGCTTTTCTGGATTCGAAGGGCGAGTCCTTGAGCCAGGTCACGAACCCCCTGTCGAACAGCCCCTTTCGGCCGGCGCGGCCCGCCATCTGCAGAAATTCGTTCTTCGATATCGGCTCCCTGTCGTGATACCTGACGAGCTGCGCGAACACAGCGTACTCGGCCGGAAGATTCACGCCCAGGGCCAGTGCGTTGGTTCCGCAGACCACGTCGAGTATTCTTTCCCTGAAGGCCGCTTCCACAAGCAGTTTCTCCTTGGGCAACATGCCGCCGTGGTATACGCCCACTCCCCGCAGCAAAGGCATGTGCACCGTCGGCACGCCAAGTATTGCCGCAAGCTCGTAAAGGCGCTTGCGATGTTCTCTGTCCTTTCTCTTGCGTCTCCTGGCCACCTTGTAGGCCAGATCCACCGCGCCCTTCTGGGAGAAAACGAACATCAGCGCGTCGTGGACCCTGTCTATCCGCACCGGCTTGCGTGGCAAAAACACCAGTTCCGTGACCCTGTCCTCGCTTTCGTAGAGCCTGAAATCTCTTTCAGTTATGCGTGAAAGATACGACGTCACCGAGTTTGCTCCCCCGAACGTGGCCGACATCACCAGGACCGGGACATCGTCGTGAGTCTTGCGTATGCCGTCGATATAGGTCCGGGCTCTGTCGGGATCGTTGAAGATGTAGTGGAACTCGTCGATAACGACTTTCATGCCCGATCTGCCCGCGTACTTGAGTGTGTATATCTCCTGTGTGCAGCAAATGACCTGGGCGTCCTCGTTCTTTTTAAAGTCGCCCGTTTCTATGCCCACGTCCAGACCCATACGCCGCAGATCCATGTAGCGCTCGTTGCTCAGGGCCTTTATGGGCGCGGTGAAAACCACGCGGTCGCGGCCCGGGGGCCAGGGGTTGCCTTTTGTGTCCATGAGACCGGACCACAGATAGGCCACCCATGTTTTTCCGGATCCCGTGGGCGCAGCCAGCACGGCGTTTTCGCCCCGGAGATGTTCGAACGCCTCGATCTGCCATGGATAGAAAAGGCTTTCCGTCATATGACGCTCCTTCACGATTCGATATAAGCCCATAATACTATGAAGACGGGTATAAGCGCTCGTGCTTTATTTCAGTCTCCATTGAGGTTAACATGATAAGTGAAATGATCATGGGCCTCTGGCGAAAGGTGTGAGGGAATTGAGAAACAGCAGATGGACCGCCCTGCTTTCCTGCCTGCTAGTGTTGACGATTTTGTGCTTTGCGGCGTCGGCAACGACCCTTTCCGTCTGGGGCAAGCAGACACGCGGCGGCGTGAGCGCCAGCGCGAAGCTTATCGGCGACCCCTTCGTACTCCCGGAAACGGCTTCCATTTCGTCCGTAAGCTGCAGCGGAAACGGTTTCTGGATTAACGACCAGTGGGGCAACTGGATAGCAAGTTTCTACGATCTCAACGACGCCATAGGATACAAACTACCCTCCGGAAAATATTTCGTGTTTCCCAACCTCAAGGACAACCAGCTGGAGGCAGCGGTAGAAGTCACCTTCAGCTATTGAACTTTTCCACATCCTGTATTGTTGACGTAGAACAGGCGGCCCCGACGGGCCGCCTGTTTTTTCTTGACGCACCCCCGCAGTTTATTTTATAGTCCTTATGTCACCGCCCGGTGACATAAGGAGGCAGAATGGGCGACCGCCAGGAAACAAAGAACCGAATTCTCAACGCCGTAGGCGACATTCTTTCGAACGAGGGATTCCCCGGCATCGGCGTCAACAAAGTCGCCAGAAAGGCCGGTGTCGACAAGGTGCTCATATACAGGTATTTCGGCGACATGCCCGGCCTGCTTCGCGAATTCGCCTCTCGCGGCGACTACTGGCCTTCCATGGGTGATGTTCTGGCGCGCGCCGATCAGTCGAAATTTTCCGCCGACGCCGCCGATCTGAGCGTGGCCCTGTTGACCGGTTACATCCGCGAACTGAGGAACTCACCAGCGGCATGTGAACTTCTGCTGGGCGAGCTGCTGGAACGGAACGAACTTGCGGAGGCCTCGGCCACGTCGCGGCAGCAACAGGGCATGGAACTGATACAGGCTCTTCAGGGGGCTTCGCCCGAAGCGCGCAAGGTGGACCTCCCGGCCATAGGAGCGCTGCTTTCGGCCGGGCTTACGTTCCTTATGCTGAGAAGCCGCAATTCGGAAGCCTACCTGGGGATAGACATAGCCACGGAAGAAGGATGGGAGCGCATAGAAAGGGGCATGGAAACTCTTATCCGAAATTTGTTCGACGCGCAAACAGATACACAGCTCCAATAAACACCTGGGCGCCGCCCTCTCCGGTCCCGCTCAGCCATATCCGCGTTTGTCCTACAAAGGAGGTAACAGAGTGAGAAGAAAATCTACAGTACTTGCCGTAGCGGGGATGTTCCTTGTTCTGGCTTGCGGCGCGGCCTGGGGCGCGGGATTCGCCCTTTACGAGTTCAGCGCCAGAGGCAACGCCCTCGGGGGGACCATGGTGGGACGCGCCGACGACCCCTCGGCCATAGCGTTCAACCCGGCGGGCATCACCCAGATACCGGGAACCAGCTACATGATAGGGGCTTCATTCATAATGCCCAGGGGAACGCTGACGGAGACATCTTCGGGAACCGCCGTAGGCCTGAAGGAGCATACGTTCATTCCTCCCCATATCTATTACACCAAACAGATGAGCGAAACAACGTGGTTCGGCATAGGTGTTCTGTCGCGCTTCGGCCTGGGAACGGATTATCCGGAGGACTGGTTCGGAAGATACAACAGTTACTATTCGAGCATCGAGTCGGTATCCATCAACCCGAACTTCGCCTGGAAGGCCAGCGATTCGCTCTCTTTATCCGTCGGCGTCGAGGCAATGTGGTTCGAGTATGACGCCAAGAAGAAAGTGGATGGAACAGGTGGGAAGAACCCACAGCCAGCCACAGACGTTGATGCACATTTGCTTGGGGACGACATCGGTTATGGATGGAATTTCGGCCTGCTGTGGAAGGCAAGCGAGCAGACTAAAGTGGGCTTCCATTATCGCAGCACGGTCGAACAAAACATTTCCGGAACTGCAACCTTTACTTATCCCAGCGGCGCGAAAGCATATTCACCAGCACACGGCACTATTATCCTCCCCGATATGTACATGCTTGGCATCAATCATTCACTGAATAAAAAAATGAATGTAGAAATTGGGGCAATCTATTCTCGCTGGAGCACCTACGACTCGCTGGACCTCACATATGACAATTACCCCGGAGTTGGGAGAAGAACGGTTTCTACCCCAAAAAACTACAAAAACGTCTGGCGCTATCAGATCGGTCTGGAGTGGGAGACAAGCCCCGAGTGGACCTGGCGCGTGGGCTACGTCTACGACCAGTCGCCGGTTCCCGACGACACCATCGACTACCAGTTGCCCATGAGCGACCGCAACATTTTTTCCATCGGCGTGGGCTACACAAAGGGCAACAAAACCTGGGACGTCTCTTACTCCTACCTTCTGGCCGACGACAGAGACATTACAGGAAGAGCAGGCACGGGTGTTGTAAATTCAAGCACCAGCGACATGGACACCAATATCTTCGCCATCAGCTACAGCGTGCGCTACTAGAGGAAACATCCCCTCCCTCATACAGCGAAGGCCGGGCATATGCCCGGCCTTCGCCTTTTTAGTGTAGGATAGTTTTATCGGAGGGTAAACTATGACGACACCTAACGGAAACCCCGCGACATGGATACTGCCGCTCTTTCTGGGCCTGGGAGCACTGGGCCTGGGTTTTGCCGTTGAGAAACTGCTTGTGGCGCGTTTCCGTAAAGCCGTGCTCGGACGTTTTCCATGGAAATGGCTGGAGATACTTCTTTCCGCCTTCAGGGGTATTGCGTTTCTGTGGATAAGCCTGGCTGGCGCTCACTGGGTGCTGCTTTCGCTGGTGCTCAGACCCGAGGTCTACGCCTCGTTCCAGAAGGCGCTTGTGGTGGCCTTTATCTTTTCCATAACGCTTGTAACGGCCCGTTTTGCGTCGGGTATTGTCGATTTTCACGTAAAGCGATCCGAAACCCTGCTGCCCGCAACGTCGCTTTTTGCCACGCTTACCCAGCTGGCCGTCTTTATCCTTGGCCTCCTCATCCTGTTCCAGACTCTGGGCATAGCCATTACGCCCGTTCTCACCGCCTTCGGAGTAGGAGGTCTTGCCGTTGCCCTTGCCCTGCAGGACACACTTGCCAACCTGTTCGCGGGCCTGCACGTGCTGGCGTCGCGCCAGATACGGGCCGGTGATTTTGTTTCACTGGAAGGGGGCGAGGACGGCTACGTCGACGACATAACATGGAGGAACACCACCATCCGGACTCTGGAAGAGACCATGGTGGTTGTCCCGAACGCCAGGCTAAGCTCGTCACTGGTCCACAACTACTCGCTTCCCGGCGGGGACCTCAGGTTCAACGTGGAGGTCGGCGTAAGCTACGCCAGCGACCTGGAGCATGTGGAACAGGTCGCCATGGACGTTGCAAGGGACGTGCAGAAAACCGTAGAGGGAGCGGACGGAACGTTCGAACCATGGCTGCGGTACACCAGATTCGCCGACTCAAGCATAAATTTCCGTATATACCTCCAGGCCAGGGACTACTTTCCCCAGTACCTGATCCGGCACGAGTTCATAAAACGCCTTCATAGAGCCTTCGGGAAGGAAGGTATAGAGATACCCTTCCCCATAAGAACCGTCGTGTTTCCCAAAAAACACAGTTGAAGTGTCGACTTGAATACGAACCGACAGCAATTGGGCAATTTTTTGCATCGGCAAGGTTTCTGGAATATACTGACGATTGGGTAGGAGTCTGCTTGTAAAAGGCAAACCCGCCGAAAGACGGGGACGCAAAACCACGGGTCTACGGTCGAAAGGCCATGACAGCCGGGTTGCCGAAGGAAATATACCTGAACGATCCGCCTTCGGTGTCTTGTTCCGAAGGCTTTTTTGTCCCCGGCCCATCTTGCCAAGCTTTTCAGGGGAGCAGGTGTATTGGACAAACAATATCCACAGCTGCAGCAGTTTCTCGATTTTCAGCATATCATGCGCCTGGCCGGAGCCGCTTCTCTTGAAGAGGCGCTCCCCCTGTGTATGGACGCCATAATGGACGCCGGCCGCAATGTCATAGACTGCTGTGGAATATTTCTTCTGGATCATATCTCCGGTTTGCTGAAGCTCAACTACTACAGGGGGTTCTCCCCGCAGGCGGCCGAGGCCATGAAATCCTGGGACGGTGATTCCGACGAGGGTCGTTTTCTGCTCGGTCGCTCCTCCAGGCATTTTGATTTTTCCGAACTTCCCCTTTCTCGCGACCCTCTGGTGAGTGGAGAAGGAATCCAGGGCGGTCTCGTAATTCCTTTCCTGCCTGAATCGGAACCTATTGGCTGCTGTCTGCTGGGTTCGGGTGCAACAAAAGAGATCCCCAGGGATATCCGCCACGATCTGGAAGCTCTGTGCCGCTGGCTCGAAAGCACGGTTTCCAGACTCTCCCGCTCCCAGAGGCAGATGCGCGAGGCGGTTGAACTGCTGTCCCTTTTCGACGCCATCAACGAAATGATACTTGCCTTCGGAATAAACGGCGAACTTATATGGACCAACGGAAAGGCCTCCGGAAGACTGGGATATTCGGAAAACGACAGCGCTCACCTTCTTGATCTTTTCCCCGGAGAATGGTCGCAGGAAGCGGCAAGGACCTTCAGGCGAATGTTCGAGGGCGAACAAAAGACCTGCGGCATACCACTTCAGACAAAAGACGGATCGATACTCCCCGTTTCATCCATAGGCGTACCCGGACACTGGCGGGGAGTCAACGTTCTTTTCCTTGTATGCCACGCCTCAATAACAACGCCCGATACCGATCACGTCGAGCGCATAAAAACCCTGGAACGCCGCGTTACGGAACTGGAAACGCGTCTGGAGGAAATAGCCTCGCTCATAAAAGCCGGAGAACTGGCCGGCGAGGTGTAACCCCAAAGGAGGAAAAACCACTGGCGCCGAAACCCGGGATCATATTTACCAAGATGCAGGGCAACGGAAACGATTTCATCATAGTTGACAACATGAAAGCCGACCTGTCCACCGACGACCTGCGCGAAGCCGCTATTTCCCTTTGCAGGCGCAGACTTTCAATAGGCGCGGACGGGCTCATGGCTATCGAACCCGGCGACGTCGGGCATTTCCGTATGAGGCTTTTCAACAGCGACGGGTCGGAGGGCGAGATGTGCGGCAACGGCGCCAGGTGTCTGGCGCGTTACGCCCTGGAGCGCAATATCGCACCGTCTCCCATGACCATAGAAACCCTGGCCGGCCTGGTAGCAGCCGAGGTTGCTCCGCCCGAGGCGACACTGGATATGGGAACGGTTGCCGGGAGCTCCATTCTCCGTGGAGAGGTTTTTCCGTGGGACGGCGAGGAGGAGATATACAGCCAGCTTACCGTGGGCGTACCTCACACTGTGGTTTTCCTTAAACCGGGCGACGAAAGGACACACGAAGAACTGGCGCCCCTGGCCAGGGCAATGCAGGCGGATTCTGATCGCTTTCCCCGTGGGACCAACGTCAATTTTCTGAGGGTCTCAGGTAAAACCAGCCTTGAACTTTTTACCCGGGAGCGGGGAGTGAACGACTACACGCTGTCTTGCGGTACGGGTTCCACGGCGGGCGCTCTGGCGGCATGGATAGAAAACCTTGTGGAGCAGCCCGTGGAGGTTAACAACCCCGGAGGCGTCAATACAATCCTTATCGAACCTACAGACAACTTGTTCCGCCTTTTCCTGCGCGGCCGCACCGCTTTCGTCGCGGAGGGGACCGTGCTGAGGGATGTCTGAATCCGGCTTAATTCCTGAATTGCAGACCACATTAACGGGGCAGGTTTTCCTGCCCCATTAATGTTTGTTCTTCCACAGTGGTTGCCGCTTTGCTTTTCCGGCCCCTTACAATCCTCTGGATTCTAGCTCCCGGAGCCACTCGGAAACCCCGGCCAGTCCCTTGCGCAGCGTGCCTGCGCCGTAGGCGTAGCCGACGCGAAGGCGGTGTTCAATGTCGAAACATTTGCCCGGAAGCAGAAATGCGCCGTTCTTTCGGAAAAGGCCGATGCAGAATTCGTCGGAGGGAATGTTGTATTCATAGCCCAGAAAGGCCGTGGTCCCCGCCCTGGGTTTAACCCAGTTTATGCGGGGCTCCGATCCCACCCACTGTTCAAGGATGCCAAGGCTCTCTCGTATTATGCCCAGGTTCCTTTTCATGATCTGTTTTTTGTTTTGCAGCGCTACACAGGCCAGAGCGTCGGAAACGGGCCCGCAGCTTATGGTGGTGTAGTCGCGATGCAGGAAACAGTCGTCCACAAAATCCTTTGGGCCGGCCAGCCATCCGCTGCGTATGCCCGCGAGCGAGAACACCTTGGACATGCTGCTCGTGCTTATCCCTTTTTCGTAAAGGTCCGCCACCGACGGGACAGCAACGCCCTCCTCGTGGACCAACCCTCTGTAGGCCTCGTCGCAAAGCAGCCAGGCCCCGGCGGAACGCGCAATTTCAACCAGTTCAAGCAGGAACGATTCTTCCATCAGCGCCCCGGTGGGATTGTTGGGGTTATTCACGCAGATGAGTTCTACGCCGCTTTTCGCCATGGCGCGCAGTTCGTCAAGGTCCGGGAGCCAGCTGTTTTCGGGCCGCAGCGGCAGCACGTCTACACGCGCACCGAAGGCTTCGGGGATGCTTGTCATCTGCTGGTATGTGGGCCAAACGCTTATTACCCTGTTACCCGGTTTGACTATCGTAAAAAGGACAAGGAAATTGGCCGCCGAGCCACCGTTCATCACAAGGACGGTTTCGGGGTCGCGGTTCCGGTAAAGACCTGCTATGAGGCCCCGCAGTTTATCACTACCAGTAATGTCGCCGTAGGTAAGGCGCGTCTCTACGAGCTGCGCCAGTATTTCCTCCCTGCGGCCCGACATGTCGAGCAGTTCCCCCAGTGTAAGAGAATCTACGCAGGTCTCCGCGATATTGTGAACGGCTTCTGTTTCCCAGGTGTTCATCCATTCCTCTACGCCGAACGGACGGATATCCATAAAAATCCACTCCTTTTGAACACAGTCGTGAGAAGAGTATAGCAATAGAAACAGCAGGCAGTGTACAGCTGGCAGAAGAAACAGCAGGCAGCGGGTAGAAAAGGCAGAGGCAAGGAAACGATGGCCGATGGCGGAATTCCGATGGCGGAAAGAGCCTTTGTCATTCTGACGACCAAAGGGAGGAAGAATCTCGCCCTCGACCCTGCCTTTGCTTTTTGGATTTCCAGCCTCCAGTTTCCTGTTTCCTGACTCCTCGAAACCCGAGACCTCTACCCAGCCGCTTCGCTTGGGGCACGCCGTCATCCGCCAGGCGGTTTTTCCGCCATCAGCCATCGGCTTTTTGATAGATTCCTACAACCCCAGAACGATACGAAGGCCTTGTTCCACATCTTTGAGTTCGTCTTCGAGCAGGCGGCCCAGCTTTTTTTCAAGCCTTTCCCTGGAAATGGCAAGTATCTGTTCGCACTTGCACCATGAACGGAGCTTAAGGCCGTGCTCCGCGGATGGAAGTATAGAGACATGGAAGGGCAGATCTCGCCCTTTTGTGCTTATGGCCGCTACAACTACATTGGGATAATTGGGGTTTCTGTTGGCTGCGTCAGTTTGCACAACAACGGCCGGGCGCATTCCGGCCTGCTCGGAACCCCTGGAAGGATTCCAGTTCACCAACCATATCTCGCCTCTTTCGGGGTTATTCATCGAGAATTTCTTTCTGGGCCGACAGTGCGAATGACGTATCGGCATCTTCACCCGCTTTACTGAAAGCTTCGTAAAGCATTTTGCCGTTTTCTTCTTCTATAAGCGCCCGCAAGCTCTCAAGAAAAACGGCGTTCATGCTCGTTTTCCTTTGTTGCGCAACTCTTTTGCACTGCCTGTGCAGTTCTTCGGGCAAACGGACCGTGATCGAACGGTTCATTTTGTGACATCCCCTTATGATATCAGTATACGGTTTCACTATTCAGTGTCATTAGATACTAGCGGTTACGCAAAAAACGCAATCGTCAAGGACTTGCGCCTTTCCTGAACCCTGATTCCTGACGCATTTAAAACCAGGATCCCTCTCCGCGCATAACGCGGATTCGGGATGACAAGCTTTTACTGCCAACTGTATGCTGCGCACTGCCACCTTGCTTCCCGTCTCCTGGAAAAGCGAGATTCCTCGGCGTCGCTACGCGACTTCTCGGAATGACAAGCTTTTTCTGCCAACTGATTGCTGTTCGCTGCCAGCTTGCTTCCCGAGTTTCCTATATGGAAAACATACGCTAATGCTTTGCTTTGACAACTCGCCGAACGTAGGGGTATACTTGCGGCGCGGAAATCGTTTACGGAAAACTGTTTTCCTATCAGGAAACCAAAGGAGCGTAGCGGATGAGCAGTGTCGAAAAAGCCATACTGCTTCTAAAGCGCCTGGGAGAACCGCCTTTTGAAATGAGCCTTACCGATCTGGCCAACGAGATCGAGATGGGCAAGAGCGGCGCCTTCAAACTGCTGAGCGTCATGAAGAACCAGAACATCGTCATACAGGATGTTTCTTCCAGGAAATATCACCTTGGCCCCATCATGCTCCGGCTCGGCAACGTCTACAGCAAGTTCAAGGGAATAAGCGAAATTGCCGAACCGATCATGGCGCATATTACGAATACCACCGGAGAAACGACATACATCAGCCTCTGGGAGGGCGACCGCGCCTATCCCGCCTACAAACACAGTCGCCCGGGAGGGATATACGATTACAACGATTTCATAGGTAAGAGCGTCCCCGTAAATTCAGGCGCATCGGCCATGCTCCTTTGCGCATATCAGCCTCCCGATGTTATCGACAGAATATTAGCCACCCTCGTCCCGGAAAAACGCACCCCCTACACCGTTACCGACCCGGAAACACTTGAAAAGCAATTCAAAAAGATCCGCGAGCAGGGTTACGTCATTGAAGACGAAGTCTTCAGTCTTGGAGTTATCTCCGTCGCTGTTCCCATATTCGACCGGAGCAACATCGTCTGGGCCTGCCTGTCGCTGGCCGCCAACAAAAGCGATTCAAGCGAAGACAGGCTCAGGAACTGGACCCAGGTCCTTAAGGACGGAGCGGAAGAACTCTCCTACAAGCTTCAGTTCAGGCATTAGGAGAAACAGGGCCGCGATCCCTGAAATCGGGCACACGCCCGGCGGGAAGGAGGAAGCAAACAGGTAAAAAAGCGCTCGCGAGCAGTAACAAGGGGTTAAATAACGAGAGGAGTGGGAAAATGGAAAAACGTATCGCACGTATAGTTCTCTGCGTGTTCGTTCTGAGCCTTCTTGCGGCCGGAGCGGCCATGGCGGCCGACACCATGAAACTGAAGGTAGCCGGCATCTCGTCGCCCGAATACAGGGGCACCAAATCCCTGTACGCCATCAAGGAAGCAGTTGAAGAAGGAACCGACGGCAGGATCACTCTTGAGATCTTCCCCGCCAACCAGCTGGGTGACTACACGCAGGTCTGCGAAGAAATTCGCCGCGGCACTATCGAGATGGGTCTGATATTCATACCGAGCCAGTTCGACCAGATGCTCGAGATCGGGTCCCTTCCCGCACTGGCCACCACCGGCGAAGGGATGCAGAAACAGCTTTCGCCCGGTTCCTACGTTTACGGCATCATTGACGATTCTCTCGATAAACTGGGGATCAAACTGCTCAGGATCCACGGCGACGGATTCATCGGGGTAGGCGCGGCAAAGAAACCCGAAAACGCCACAAAGGCCGACGCCGACAAGGACACACTCATCAGGATCGCCCCTCTGGCCGTTTACAAGGAAACCGCCGAGGATCTGGGCTACAGGACCACCAACATCCCCTACGCCGATACATACAGCGCCATCCAGACCGGTGTCTGCGACGGATGGATCGGCGGGTCAGCCGTTATCAACTATCTCAGTTTCCGCGACGTCATCAAGTTCTACATTCCCTATAACTGCCTTTTCGACCAGACCGCCTACCTGATCAACAAGGACATCTGGAACAAAATTTCCGCCGAAGACCAGAAGGTGATCATGGACGCCGTTAACCAGCAGGCCGACAAGAGCTTCGCCGATTCCAGATCCGAAGATCTTGAGTACCAGAAGAAACTGGCCGAAGCCGGTGTCGAGATCATTCCTCTTACCGATGAAGAAATGGCCGATATAGCCACCTACATCCGCAATACAACGTGGCCCAAACTCGCAGACCAGTTCGGCGAGGAAACACTCGAAAAAGTCAAGGAATCATTGAAATAGCAACTTCCTTGAAAATTTCCAAGGCGTCAGGCGGGCTTTCCGCCTGGCGCCTTTTTGGAGGATACCGCCGTGAACCTGTTGCTTGCTTTTAAAAACTCGTTCGTATGGAAACTGCTTTTGCGTTCCCAGCAGGTTTTGCTGGTCCTTACAAGTCTTTTCGTAGTTTTCATTATGTGCCTGGAGGTTTTTTTACGATATGTCCTCAAATCCGACCTCTTCGGGCTTGAGGAAATCGTCGTGATAGCGGCGTTCTGGCTCTACTTCATGGGCAGCTCCTACGGTGTATACGACAAAAGCCACGTTAAGGCCGACATCATTCCCCAGATGCTCGGCGAAAAAGCCCGCGCGGCCCTCAGCGTAGCGGTACGCTTTACGGTTTCTTCTCTGTGCATCCTGTTCTCGGTATGGGCTTTTCAAATGATAGCCTGCAGCATCGAGTGGATGCCCAGGACAACCGGGCTCAGGATCCCCATTGTTATCTCGCAGATGTCGGTATTTCTGGGATACGCGCTTATGTCCATCTATTCAGTAGTCTACTTTTTCGAGGACCTGTTTCATTTTCTGGAGATAAGGAAAGAGAGCGCCGCTTAAAACACCGACAACACACTCGTCGCAAGCCGGTATACCCGCTTGCCGGACCATTATCGAGTACCCGGTTCCGTCCCCGTGCGGACGGGCCCGCGACAATTGGAGGAAATTTCAATGGCAATCACGATTGCCCTTCTGCTTATCATAATCACACTGCTTCTGGGGTTGCCCGTACCCTTCTGCTTTATGCTTTCCACAACATTCATGGTCATAACGCAAGGTTATGACCCCAGTTTTCTTCTTCCCTACGGGTTCAGTCAAATGAGTTCCATAGTCCTGCTCGCCATACCCCTGTTCATCATGGTAGGCGGAATGATGGACAAGGGCGGCATAGGAACATCTCTGGTAAACTTCGTCGATGTCATGGTGGGCCGCATAAAAGGCGGCCTCGGCGTCGTCGCAGTGATTTCATGCGCCGTGTTCGGGTCCATCTCCGGAAGCTGCGCCGCAACGCTTTCGTGCATAGGCTCCATCATGTTCCCTCGTCTAAGAGAAAACGGATACCCCATGGGACACAGCGCAGCTCTTGTTTCCTGCGCGGCGCCGCTTGGGCTGCTTATACCGCCCAGCTCGCAGATGATCCTGTACGCGTGGGTCGGCCAGCAGTCGGTCCTGGCCTGTTTTCTGGCCACGGTGGGACCAGGCCTTATTCTTACGGCCCTTCTGAGCTCCCTCAACGTCCTGATGCTTAGGAACAACCCCGATATCCAGGTAATGCCGCACATGGAATTCAGGGAAAAAATGAGTCTTTTCAGCGAACGCGGAAAGAAAGCAGCGCCCGCCCTCATAATGCCGGTCATCGTTCTGGGAGGCATCTACGGAGGGGTCATGACTCCTACGGAAGCCGCGGCCGTCGCGGTTCTCTACTCCATCCCTGTGGGTTTCATGGTCTACAAGGGGCTCAACCGCGGCAACTTCTTCAAGGTGATAATCGAAACGGCCACGACCACAGGCGTGGTTATGCTGATGATGTACTGCATAATGATGCTCAGCCGCATCTACATCCAGGAACATCTTCCGTCGTTGATAATGGGCTTTCTGACCTCCATGTCCACGAACAGGTACGTGATCCTTCTGATGCTCAACATTTTTATGATAATCATCGGAATGATCATGGACGACGTAAGCGCCATGCTGCTTTGCACTCCCATCCTTTTGCCTGTAGTCACCCAGCTCGGCGTTCATCCCATCCATTTCGCGGCGATCATCGGAACCAACCTTGGGATGGGCAATGTTACACCGCCTACGGCTCCAACCCTTTATTTCGGCGGCCGCATGGCCAACACCCCGGTTTCGGCGATGATGAAACCGGCTATGATTTTCATAATCTTTGCGTGGCTCCCAACGCTTCTGGCTGTAACCTACTTCCCCGAACTCGCCCTGTGGCTGCCACGGCTTGTTCTCGGTGGAAGACTTTAAAAATCCGGAGGTAACGAAATGGCGAACATGGATTATTTGAAGGACAAACCCATTACAGTAATAGGCGGCGGTGCAACCGCCAGAGGACACGCGGCCTGCGCCGCCCTGGCCGGCCGGAAAGTGCGCATGTACGAACTGCCCGATTTTTGGGAAAACCTGGGTTGCATCCGCGAAACAGGCGAAATAAGGCTGAGCGGAAGGCAGGAAAGCCTGTACGGGTTCAAGCGCGAGGGACTGGCGAAGATCGACAGGGTAACATGCGATATTTCCGAAGCAATGAAGGGCGCCGGAATAATCATCATGGCGTTCCCCGCCGTGGGAACAAAGGCCTTTCTTGAGAAAATGATCCCTCACCTGGAAGACGGCATGGTCGTTCACTTCACTACGGCCAATTTCGGCTCGCTGCTGATGCGCAAGATGATGCGGGAAATGAACTGCACTAAAAAGGTAATAGTCGGAGAATGGAGCAGCCAGCCCTACGGCATACGGATCAAGGCTTGCGGCGGAGTGGCCATGCCGGAGGTAAGCGTAAACTACTGGGCCATATCCCTGCGGGGCGCCGCTATGCCCATGACGGATCAGGCCGACTTCATGGCTTCTAAACAGTATGTCCCCTCGCTCGACTCGGTGGTCGACCCCATCGACGGAGATACGGTCGTGGATATCGCTCTCAGCAACGTGAATCCCATCCTGCACTGCCCGGGCACAATCCTTGGAGTCGGCGCCATGGAAAACTGGGGCGTCGTATACGGCGAGGACAAATACACCTTTTCCATATACTCTCACGCCTACTGCCCTTCCATCTCCCGGGTTCAGCTCGCACTGTACCGGGAGGAATGCAATATCGCAAAGGCTCTTGGCGTTGGCATTCAGCATTTCGAGGAAACGGACTTTTTCTCGCGCTCCAACATACTGGGCTCGGAACATATGGGAGAAGGCTTTGCCGTGCCTTTCGACGAACAATATACCCTGGCCATGGGAACTGGACCATTCTCCATCCATAACCGCTATATCACCGAAGATATTCCTGTCGGCTGCCATCTCTTCCATGAACTGGCGCAGAAGTTCGGTGTCAATACACCCGTTATCGATTCGATGATCACTCTGGCTTCAATAATGGAAGGAACCGACTTCTGGAAGACGGGGCTCACTCTGGAGACCCTTGGAATAGCGCATCTGGACAAAAACGCTCTTAACGAGTACCTTCGTCATGGTGTATACGAAGCTTAATTCCCTTGCACCTTAAAGGAGCGTGAAACAATGAGCAGGCGCTGGTCTGAACGTTTCAACACGCGGGCCCGAAACAGGCTGGCCCTTTCGGCCATAGGCGAGGTTATGCGCCTCGCCGAGGAAGAGGGCGCTATTTCGCTTGCCGCAGGAGAACCCTGCGAAGAGCTTTACCCATCCAGGGAGCTTACTGCCTCACTCAAGAGGGTTATCGCGTCCGATGCGCAGTTATGGAGCTACAGCAACGCGCGACGGGGCAACCGTGATCTTGCGGAATGGATAGCCCGCTGGATGGCCAGAGACAAACTTCTACCCAGGTGGGCAACGCATGAAAACGTATTCATCACGAGCGGGTCCCAGGAAGGTCTTCACATGCTTACGGAGGCGCTTCTCGAACCGGGCGACACGGTTATGGTCGAGTCTCCGTCCTACCCCGAGGCTCTGCTGGGATTCCGCAAGGAAGGCGCCCACATGGCGGGGATTCCGCTTCTGGAAGACGGACCGGACATTGAAAAAATGGAAATGCTGCTTAAGAACCTGAACGTCAAGTGCTTTTATACCGGCGCGACATTCCAGAATCCGACGGGTCTGTCGACCTCCGACGAAAAGAAGCGCCAGATTCTGAATCTGGCGAAGCAGTACGATTTTCTGATCATAGAGGACGACCCTTACCGGCACCTGTCCTACGGGAATACTCCGGGTGAGACCTACCTCCGGATATCGGGCGACGACCAGCGCGTGCTATATCTCGGGAGTTTCTCCAAAGTGATAGCACCGGGTCTGAGGTGCGCCTGGACGGTAGCTCCCGCGCAGGTCATGGACGTTATGCACAAGCTCAGGATCATCGGCAACCTTTGCCTGCCGGAGCTGAACCAGCTTGCCGTTCTGGACTATCTGGAACACGTAAAAATGAAAAAGCGTCTTGCGGAAATTCGTGATCTGTACCGCGGACACAGAGACGCCCTGGTCGACGCTCTCAAGCGTCACGCCGTGCCCGAGGGGCTTGAGTTCAACGTACCCGAAGGGGGATTTTTTCTCTGGGGCCGCATCAACGGCGTAGAGGACGCGGAAGACTTCTCCAGATTCGCCATAACGGAAGAAAAAGTGGCCGTTGTACCCGGAAAAGGCTTTTTCCCGGGCTCCGGTCAGGGACTGGACACAATAAGAATGTCCTTCTCCAAAGTAACACCGGAAATAGCCGAAGAAGGCGCATCGCGCCTCGGAAGGGCCCTCAGGCAGTACGCCGCCAGATAGACAGTTCCGACCCGCCGAGAGACAAAGAAATGGAGGCTTCTCCCATGTATCGTCTGCTTCTCGAACTTGTAGGAATACCCAGTGTCTCACCATCGGGCGACGAGGAAAACCGCATTGCCGGGTTTATCTACGACCGGCTTTCCTCGCACCCGTGGTTTTGCGACCACCCCGATGACTTGAAACTTCTGCCCCTCGGGGGCGACCCCTATGGGCGTCACCTGGTCTTCGGCCTGGTGCGCGCCCCGAAAGAAACGGATCGCACCATAATACTGACGGGGCACATGGACGTAGTGAGCACCGAAGCCTGCGGAACACTGCGGCAATGGGCTTTTGACCCCGAGGAATACACCAGGCGCATAGGCGATACGCAGATATCCGACGACGCCCGGAATGACCTGAACTCGGGCGAATGGCTTTTCGGCAGGGGCGTATCCGACATGAAATGCGGCGTCGCGGCGGGTATAACTCTGCTCGAAGAAGCCGCTTCGAACCCGGATTCCCTGGAAGCCAACCTGGCCGTGCTCTACGTCCCCGACGAAGAGAACAATTCGGCGGGAATGCTTTCGGCCGCAGAATACCTGGCCGGATTCCAGAAGGAGGCAGGCCTGCGCTATCTGGCCATAGTCAACACGGAACCTACCTTCGCAACCGGCGAAACGGCCGAACCCACCGTCTATCTGGGCAGCATCGGCAAGATCAACCCATTCTTCATGGTGATCGGCAAGGAGACCCACGTGGGAGAATATTACGAGGGTCTGTGCGCCGCGCCGATAGTGTCGCACATCAACACCATGCTCGACGGCAATCCCGACTATTCCGATACTCTTGAGGGCAAAAAGTTCCCGCCCTTCGGATGCATGCGCCAGACCGACCTTCGCCGTGAATATTCCGCAACCATAATGACGCGCGCCATGGCGTTTTACAGTTATCTCACCTCGTCGAAATACCCTGGACAGATCCTTGAGGAGATGCGTGAGATCGCCATGGAGGGCCAGAAAAGAGCGATCGACCAGTACGAGCGCTTCGCCGGGCAATTCCTTGAGAGCAACGGTTCGACCGACCACCCCAAAAAGTGGACGCCAGGGGTTATGACGTTCGCCGACCTCCAGGAAAAAGCCCGCAGTTGTTTCAAAGGTGATTTCGACGCCTATGTGGAATCGATCCTGCGGGGATCCCCCTCCGGAGCGGACGAGAGAGTCAAGGCCATAACCCTTGCCGAAGCCCTGGTGGATCTCTGCGGCTTGACGCCGCCTCTGGTGATCATCGGGTTCCTTCCTCCCTGGTATCCGCACAGGGTCAACACAGGCGCTACCGACGGCGAAAAGCTCATGCGGGATGTCGCCAGAGACCTGGCTACCGAAACACGGAAACGTTTCGGAAAAAGAATGCAGGTGAGACCCCTTTTCGAAGGGGTGTCCGACCTTAGCTACTGCGGTTTTCAGGGAGGCGACAACGAAATAAGGGCCTTCGCCGACAACATGCCGGGGTGGGGCAAAATGTACCCGTTCCCCGAGAAAGCCCTTCTGGAACTGGATATCCCTGTCATGAACCTGGGCCCGCTGGGCAAGGACGCTCACAAGAACACCGAGCGCATCCACCTGCCGTATTCGCTGAACGAGTTCCCGCAGTTGCTGCGAAAAGCCGTCAGGAAAATAGCCGAAGAGGGCAAATAGCAAAGGTTGGCGGAAAAAACGGTTTCGGGGCCCCTGCAGGGGGCCCTTTTTTGCTATAGACATTCGGCCGGCCATGTGACATAAAGGGTGGCTGACGACAGGGAGGTGTCTTTATGGGGAAACTATCCGGCATAAAAAACAGAGTTGCGCTTCTGCGCCCGTCCGGAGCAACTGTAAGGGAATGGGCGCTCATTCACCTGGGCTGCGCTCTGGTGGCGGCGGGCATTACGTGGTTTCTTGTTCCCAATAATCTGGCCACCGGTGGTGTCGGCGGCCTGGCCATGGTGGTTGTTTCGTTCTTTCCATCTCTGCCCGTGGGCTTGCTGATGCTGGGCATGAACCTTGTGCTTTTCGTTATCGGGCTCATATTCATAGGTTTCGACTTCGGCGCCAAGACCATATATTCTAGCCTTTTTCTTTCGGGGTGCGTCTGGGGCATGGAAAAACTCTGGCCTCTGTCGCAGCCGCTGACGGACGACATACTGGTAGAGCTTATATTCGGCGTCTTGCTTTCGGCAGCCGGGATGGCCATCGTGTTCAACCAGAACGCATCTACAGGCGGCACCGACATAACCGCCAAGATCCTCAACAAGTACTTTCACATCGACCTGGGCAAGGGCGTTTTGATATGCGATTTCTTCATCGTTCTGGCGGCGGGCGCCGTCTTCGGCATAAGGATAGGCATGTACGCCATGCTGGGGGTCATTATCAACGGTTTTCTGGTCGACAACATCATCATCGGACTCAAGATCAACAAGCATGTCGTGATAGTCAGCCGTGAAAGCATGAAGATCCAGCAATTCATTCTTGAAGAACTGGAAAGCGGAGCAACCATTTACGAGGCCAGGGGGGCGTGGACGGGCGAACCCAAGGAGATAGTTACCACCATCGTCAACCGCAGACGGTTCATCAGGCTGCGCGACTTTATCAGAAAAGTCGACCAGGAAGCGTTTATCAGCGTGAACAATATTCACGAAGTGCTGGGAGAGGGATTCGACCGGCTCGACAGCTGATCAGGGCGAACTGCTATACTCGTATGATAGATACGAGGGGAGGCGTAGCCGCTGAAACTGATGCTTTACAACATTCGATACGGCGCCGGATGCGGACTGAGGCATCATCTTCCGCTGCCTTTCTCCGGCTTTCTGCTCCCCACCGGACGCCGGTTCGAGCTCATAGCCGACCTTATAGCCTCGGAGAAACCCGATATAGTGGCGCTGGTCGAAGCCGACGGCGGCTCGTGGCGTCACGACGGACACTGCCAGGCCGGACACCTTGCCCGACGCCTGGGTTATAAAAGCATTTTCATCGGCAAGTACGGCTCCGGAAAAGCTGTTAACTGCATACCTTTGCTGCGACATCAGGGTAACGCCGTTGTCGCGGGCATTCCATGGGCCGGTTACACCGTCAGAGACCTTGGACGGGGATTCAAACGATCGCTGCTGGAAGTCGATTTCGGTTCGTTTTTCCTGCAGGTGGCTCACCTGTCGCTCGGAAAGAACGCCCGAAGGGACCAGATCCGCCGCCTGGGACAATTATGCCGCGAAAAGGAAAAACCCGTTATTCTGGCGGGCGACTGCAACACCTTTTCGGAAACTGAAACAGGCTTCATAGAACAGGTCACCGGGCTTGCCGCCGCCGGAAACCCGGGCGAGCCCACCTGGCCAAGCAGGCGACCAAGGCGGGCGCTAGACCACGTATTCGCAAGTCCCGGGATCCAGGTGACCGACACCCGGGCAATACGGACGGAGCTGTCTGACCATCTTCCGCTGGTATGCGAGTTCGAGACCACAGAGGCGGCTTCGGGGAAGGAACGGATATGAATCCTGACGTTTCGTGGGCGCTGCTTCTGCTGCACGATATTTCCTCTTTCGCCATCCGGATCGTGATGATATGCCTGGTCCCGCGGTGGCACTCGCCGCCTACGGCAATGGCGTGGCTTCTGGTCATCTTCCTGTGGCCATGGCCCGGCCTCATCTTCTATCTTGTGTTCAATTCGCACAAACTGCCGAGGGAGCGGGTGCTCCGGCACGAGAACATGCTCAACAGACTCGATCGCAAGAAAGCCGCCTGCACCCGGGGCGAGCGACCGGAACCGGTGCGGCTCTTTTTCCCGCTGGACCGCTTTGCGGCCCTCGGCGAAAAGCTGGGAGACATGCCCGCAGTCAGCGGTAACACAATGGAGCTCCTGGACAGCGCCGAAAACCTCGCTGCGCGGCTGGCCGCCGACATAGACGGCGCCAGGCACCATGTTCATCTCCTCTATTACATCGCGTCCGACGACAGCGTTACCTCTCCCGTTTTCAGCGCCCTTGCCAGGGCCGCCTCCAGAGGCGTATCGTGCAAACTTCTGGTGGACTCCCTCGGGTCCAAACAGTTCCTTGCATCCCGTGCGGGCGAACTCGAGAAACAGGGCATAGAGATCACCCGGGCCCTGCCGCTGCACCTGCTGAGAAGAGGCCCGCTAACGGCCCGGTTCGACCTGCGAAATCACCGGAAACTGGCGGTCGTCGACGGCCGCCTGGGCTATATGGGCTCGCACAACCTTACCGACCCGTCCTACGGAGGAAAGGCTCACGGCCTGCTGTGGAAGGACCTCACCATGAGGACCGAAGGTCCGCTGGCTCTTCAGCTCCAGCGTGTTTTTCTGGAGGACTGGTACGTTGAAACAGGCGATTTCCTCGATGAAGGCGCGGGTTCTCCCCTTTTCAGTCATCACGGAGAACATATCATCCAGACGGTGCCCAGCGGCCCGTCCTACGCCACCGAAAACTATCAGCGGCTCGTTGTTTCGGCCCTCCACTGCGCCAAAAGCGAAGTTATCATTACAACCCCCTACCTTATACCCGACGAGGGTCTTCAGGAGGGCCTGGAGATCGCCACGCTGAACGGCGCAAGAGTCCGCATGGTAATTCCCCGCCGATCAGACCAGTTCATTGTGGGCAACGCCGCCAGGGCCTACTATGAACCGCTTATGGACAAGGGTGTGGAGATATATCTGTACGAAGAGGGCATTCTGCACGCCAAGACGATGACCGTGGACGGGAACCTGGCGTTTTTCGGATCGAGCAATTTCGACATACGCTCCTTTGCTCTGAACTTCGAACTTAACTGTGTGCTTTACGGTAAGGATTCCACATCGCCCATACGACAGGCCCAGGAAAGATTCCTGAAAGTCTCCAGGCAGCTTTCGCCCGAAAAATGGGGCGAACGTTCCTTTACCATAAAAACGGTTGAGGGAGTAACCAAACTGTTCAGCCCGCTTCTTTGAATCCATCTACAGAAAGCGAGGAACGACCATGAGCCGTGAAAGGGTTCTGCTGCTTTTCGACCGCAAGCGCCCTGTCTGGACCCCGGAACTCGTTTCACTTGCGGGTGAGGATCCGGTTACGCTGTCTGCACTGGAAAACGGGGGGCTTCTGAGCTGTAAGGAAAATGTTTTTTCACTGACCGACCAGGGTTTTGAGACTTTCAGAACCTGGGCCGCGGAGTCCTGGCTGGACGCAGAACCCGGCGAACCGCCCGTCGATACGGCAATGTCTCTTATGGCGCTTGAAGCCTCTCTTCTTTTCGAAAGGGGCTTCCGGGGTTTCCACGGAACGAAAAGGGTCACGGTCTCACCGGAGCTCCCCTATCGCCCGGGTATCCCGGCGAGCGGCGTGTTTGCCACTGACGGCGACGATTTCACGTGGCTTTACCCGGACGACGAGGGATTGGCCTCCATCGTGGAACATTTTCCAAGGACGCGGCGGGCGGGGGACAAAGACCTGGAGGAGATCGACATGTGGCTTGCCGAACAGGCGTTGCCGCCGGCGACATTCAAACCCGACATGCTCTGCGTAAACCAGTGCGACTACCAGTGGTACTGGAGGGACCGCCGCAACACCGACCGTTTCGGTTTTTTGAACAGCGACAGGCTTTTCGCCAGACTGCTCCCCGACCCTGAACAACTTACTCTTGAGCAGGTTCTGGAGGACCTTGGCAAATTCGGGCTGTTTCTGGCAAACAACCGTCATCTGTATCTGCCGGGCTGTTTCGACATAGACACGCAGCAGCAGAGCTGCTTTACCTGGTGGTTCTGGATCACCGTTACCGAAGATCAGGCGCGGCTGCTGGCAAAGCGGATCAGCCGCTACTGCCCTAAACTCGTTGAACCGATGATGCCCGTGGACCTGTGGACAATGAGCCTGGAACGCCTTCGCGCCTGGAACGAAAAAGCCGAATCGTTCTACGAATTCGTCGACGCGCTCGCCATACCGGTGTCGAGGTAACCACAGCATACAGAAGTCAGGCGGCAGGCGACAGGAAAAGCAAAACCGGGATAACGCCTGTCATTTCGAGCTGTTTTGCGAAAAATCTCGCCGTTTCGTTTAACCCGGCAAGGAGAAAGGTGTGAGGAGTGAGGAGAAAACCTCAACCCGAATCAGGGTCTCTTTTTATTCATAAGAATGGCGGGGATATCGGGTCCGGTTTTCCTTTTCCCCTTACCCCTCTACTCCTCACCAGTTCCTGAAAGGAGCTTTCCATGAACCGTTTCACTCCACTTCTGGTACTGCTTCTGGGCGTCGTGGGAATATCCACGGGGTCCATTTTCGCGCGCTACGCCGAGGCTTCGCCCATAGTGATCTCCTTTTACCGTTCGTCCATCGCTGCGGCGGCCATGCTGCCGCTGGTTTTGCTGCAACACAGGGACGAACTGCGGAATCTTACCCGGAAAGACATTCTCTGGACCATGCTTGCGGGAGTTTTCCTTGCGCTGCATTTCGCGACCTGGATCACGTCGCTTTTTTTCACCACCATAGCCAGCAGCGTGGTCATAGTAGAGACCATACCCATATGGACGGCCCTTCTGTCGCCATTCGTCAGCAAGGACAAAGTCTCGCGCCTGACATGGTGCGGGATAGGCCTCAGTTTCGCCGGGGTCCTGGTCATCAGCACGGGAGATTTTGCTATGGGCGGAAGAGCCCTGACCGGCGACATGCTTGCTCTCGCCGGGGCGTGGTTCGCTACACTGTACTTCCTTACGGGCAGGGTGGTACGGGCCAGGGTTTCGCTGCCCACCTATACCTGCCTCTGTTACTCGGCGGCCGCCATGATCCTGCTGGCCGTCATCGCCGTCATGGGGCTGCCGCTTTCGGGCTACCCCAAGACCACATGGGCTGCATTCGCCGCCATGGCCCTGATCTCACAGATCATGGGACACAGCAGCTACAACTGGGCTCTAAGGTATGTAAGCGCCAGCCTGGTGGCGGTGGCCCTTCTGGGAGAACCCATCGGGGCCACCATTCTCGCCTGGCTGCTTTTCGGCGAGACCCTGACAATGGCTAAACTGGTGGGCGCCGCGCTTATCCTCACAGGTATAGTCGTGGCCGTAAGGGGCGAGCGCCGCAGGTAGCCGCCCCTAATCCAGCTCCTTCACAAAGTCGCCGTAGGCCCAGCCTTCCAGACCGTTATCCGTGCGGATCAGGTACCAGGTCTGCTCCCCGGGT
>Ga0272441_10002637_pt1 | contig 35927 bp, 28 predicted proteins | sample SSMProp6N_FD_193582 | JGI IMG/M metagenome (GOLD analysis project Ga0272441, IMG submission 193582) | Marine sediment archaeal communities from Little Sippewissett salt marsh, Falmouth, MA, United States - SSM-Prop-6N | ecosystem: Environmental > Aquatic > Marine > Wetlands > Sediment ...
CGTGGGCATAGCTGTTCCATTAGTCCATGTGTCCGTCTCAGGATCGTAGATTTGATTCAGGTCATAGGTGAATAAGTCTCCACCGCCTATAACATAGATTAGTTTTGGTGCATAAACCCCCGTGGTCGCAACAGCAGCAGCACCTACCGCTCTGGCGGGAAGGGGCTGTCCAATACTCCATGTGTCCGTTATTGTATCATAGATCTGATTGAGACAGGGGACGGTAACACTCCTCCCATTTTCTATTAGGTAAATTTTGTTGTCAACCACAGCAGAAGTGCAGCTGTAAACAGCAGTAGGCATCTCTGCCTTTGTAGTCCACGTGTCTGCCACTGGATCGTAGACCTCAGTTAAATTAGAAGGAATCCAAAATATACCAAAAAAATGGCCGCCGATTGCATAGATCTTACCGTTGACAGCATTTACAGCTAACTCAGATCTTCTCCCAGCTGGCATAGAAGCTTTAGTTTCCCATGTGTCGGTAACTGGGTCATAGACCTCGTTTACATCAGTAAAGCCGCTTACGCCGGCTCCTCCCATCACATAGATTTTGTTTTCAAAAACCGTTATTCCAAATCTGCTTCTTGCGGTGGGCATCGGCTGCTTGCTAACCCAAGAATTAGTTGCTGGATTGTACATTTCGTTAATATCGAGCTGGCTGTTGCCATAACCTCCAATAGCATATATCTTACCATCCACAACAGCAACTCCAAGCCCACTTCTTGCTGTAGGCATAGGCTCCATGGTTGTCCAAGAACCCCCATCCTCTGCATTCACCTTCTCAATTGACAAAAAAGGAGCTGCAACTACAGAAATAGCCAATAACAAAGCTAATGCAGAGACTAGGAACTTGTTAGTTCCCTTTTTCATTTAAAGACCCACTTAAATCGGTGGTTAGAATTCATAAAAGGGTTTTTGTCAAGAAACCTTGACCAACTATGTATGTAGTTAAATTAAATACGAAAAATGGGGCGTTTGCGGGAAAATAGAAAAGGTAAGGAAAAAAGCCGCCTATGTGCGTTTTCAGTTAAAATAGGAGTCAATATGGAATCATCTAATGAGTAAAGAATATGCAACAAATAGAAAAATTAGAAGGTTTGATGGCTTTTTTGGTTTAAGGTCAAAAGTTCACTCTTTCATTCATTGATGTTTTTTATTCCTGTGCTCTTTCCAATATGCTAAACATATTATCGCTACGCCTTGTGCAAAGATAAAAATGCCAAAAAAAGTTTCACTACTTTGTAGTGGGGTTAATGTCATAGTCATTGAGCCTCCTATTAAACTAAAAAGACCTCCAACAAAATATGCTGCATATTCAAGGGTTAGTCTCATTTTGCGCCAACGTAGTATAATATAGAACATCACAAGAAATACGCCTGTAAGGGCATACACAAAAAAACTTAGGAAAACAACATCAGTAATCCATTCTGGATTCATTTACAATTGCTCCGCCAATCAAACAGTTTCTTGCATAACGTATTTAATTTGTTTGGGTTTGGAGTTAAAATTTCACTATACAATGTATCGTAATATTTAATATACTGTTTAGTGTATTCCCTATTTGGATACTTATGCAAAAAAAGCGGTTGCTAAAACTAGCAATTATTGTTTTATTCATTTTTCTTGTAATTTCATTGGCGGTTGTTGCTTTTGGATTTCCTTCCCGTGAATATGAGGTATTCCTGTGTCAAAAGTCAATTACAATGAAAGCAGAAGAATTTGGCGTTCTAAATTTTTATGTGCCACAAGGACGAGCAAGTGGTATGAGAATAGAGTTCAGAGTTTCAGAAGGAACTATAAAACATTGGGTGAGGGTTTCACAAGAATTTGACTCTAATCTGAATAATGTGTTACAGTTTATGGAAGAGAATAATCTTGCTACAGAGAGACTGTTCAATGAAGTCAACGAGTATGGAAAAAGTGGATTTAGCTGGAGTGAAGGTGACCCATATTGTGTAGACCAAATGTGGGATGTTTTCCTATACAATTATGACTCCTATGATAAAGAAGTCCAAATCAACGTATCAATAATAAGGACATCATGATAAAACATCAAAGATTAGCGTTTGGAAACTAACAAGTGATTATCTTGTGTAAAACGATTATACTTACTTTAAACATGGTAAAAGTATCACTGGTAAAAATTTGCTGTTAATAACCCCTAACATCTGTTCAGCGTAAAAATTTAACATTCGCTCTTTTTTGACATATTCCTTCTAACAATTATCAAAAACAGTGTGGCAGTCAAAACCAGCAGTAGTATTGTCCATGAAGGAAACTCTGGGATAACTCCTTGTTCGTCTGCTTTAGCCAACCAAAAATCACCATTCAGGGCGCCTGCTAGTGCGTATCCCCCATCAGAAGTCGCAACCAAAGAATTAACTAATCCTCCAACGGTCTGGTTCCACAACATGTTTCCATACTCATCAGTCTTAACCAATGGTCCATTGCCTGCTAGGGCGTATCCCCCATCAGAAGTCGCAACCAAAGAATTAACTAATCCTCCAACGGTCTGGTTCCACTCCACATTTCCATACATGTCAGTCTTAACAAGCGGTCCAGTACCAGATAGTACGTATCCTCCATCAGACGCCTGAACCAACGCAAAAGCCCGCCAGCCAGAGTATGTCTGATTCCACTCCACATTCCCAAAAGAATCAGTCTTAACCAACAATGCACCGCCTGTAATACCCGTTTCAGGGCTAAAGACAGATGTATAACCTGCTAATGCATATCCTCCATCAGAAGTCTCAACTAATGCATAAGCTCTTTCACCTGTTGTTGACCCGTTTATTCTTCCAAATGCTCGTTCCCACTCCATGTTTCCATCCACGTCAGTTTTCATCAACCAAAAATCCCAGTGAGGCATATCGCCCATACCAATAGTTCTTGTGTAGCCAGCGAGGGCAAATCCTCCGTCAGCAGTCTCAATTAGAGCATAAGCTTGCAATCCAGAGTATGTCTTATTCCATTCCATATTCCCATAAACATCAGTCTTAACCAGTGATGCACCGAATGATGTATCGCCTGCTAGGGCGTATCCGCCATCAGAGGTCTCAACCAACGCATAAGCCCGATCAAGACCTGTTCTGCCGTACGTCTGGTTCCACTCTATCTCCCCATACTTGTTAGTTTTTATTAGCCAAAAATCGTAGCTTCCAGCACCAAAAGATTGTGTGTAGCCAGCCAGAGCATAGCCTCCATCACTTGTCTGAACCACAGCCTCTGCAGAATCATCAGATGCTCCTCCATACGTTCGGCTCCACACCTCCGAAGACGCACCAACAGAACCAACAAAAGGAAAGCTAACTAAAACAAAAAGAGCGATAATCAAAAGTAACAGCTTAGAAGCCATCAAACCGCCTCTGTTTCTTCAACCTATCCCTGAAAAAGATGGCTACAGCTACCTCTAAAACCAGAGTAGTCAGTAGAATTGTCCATGAAGGAAACTCTGGAATAATTATTGGTTCCATTAGAGGATAGGCGTCGATGTTGTTTTCATTGATATAAAAGGGCGTGTTTCCAACAAGGATGTAGCCACTTTTTGTTGATGCATTAGGATATCTCTGCAAATAATCGCTCCAATAATTTCCTATTGTACCATTGTCCCAGAAATTACCTAATCCAAGTCCATACAGCTTGTCAATTGAAATTTGAAGATTTCCGCTTCCATTATCAATGAAATTGTTGTAGTAAATCGTGTTGTTTGTTTGGCTACCCTTGAAGTTGATACCCCAGACGTTGTTCAGCGTAATGTTGTTAAAAGTAATAGTGTTGTTGACGGCGCTCCCAATCCGGATGCCTTCGTCATTATTTTGGATTAAATTTTCCGAAATCATGTTTTGTTTAGAAAGAAATAACCCTACCCCAATTACGGTATCTGAAATATTGTTTCCAAAAACTCTTGAATTTGTGGTGTTTAGCAGAACTATTCCCTCACCGTTAGAACAAATATTTTGGTCCTGCACTGTTATGTTATCACAATTAACCAACATCACATATCCAGCATTGGATGGTACTCTTTCATTGCGTTTGCTGACCCAGTAATAGACAGGTTTACCATTGACAGTGTTTGAGGAATCGATGTCATTAACCAGAACTACAACATTGCTCCCTCTCCAGTAGCTTATGTGAACCCTAGAAGCAAACATATTATACCTGTTGTTCATCAGGGTGTTATTCCTGAGAACATTATCTTGTCCTGTAACATCTATCCCGTATTGATTGTCAGCAACTAAATTATCGATTACTGTGACTTGCCCATCTAGGTTCATAGCTTTACCCGCGTTTCCTGTCACAACATTTCCGCTTACGATGTTTTCTCCTGCAATGATTATTCCATCATAGTTATTCACCAGTTCATTGTTGAAAATAGTATTTCCTAAAGAAGGGGTAGGGTTTGCCAAAGCTACAGTAAAGTGTATACATTCGCCGTTTTCTGAGAAAGCGTTGTTGCCAATTATATTATCGTCAGCGGATTGAAATTCAATTCCCACTGCATTGTTAACAAACTGATTTTGTTCAATTTGATTGTTTGAAGAATCTTGTAGATAAATCCCCTCTGACTGGCTTTCTATTGTGTTTTCTATGATTCGTATGTTAGTTGAATTGTGAAGATGTATGCCAGCGTATTGTCTGTTACCAATCAAGCTGTTATATTGGATAGTTGAGTTTTTGGTTGAATGCAAAAAAATGTTCTGACCAGTAGAGAGGTTTAGGTTTTGGATGGTTATTTTTGTACAATCTATGAGGAAAACAAGACCAGCATCAATTAGAAGCGCAGAATTATGTCGTTGTACCCAGTAGATAATAGGTTTACCATCGACTGTGTTAGTCTGGTCAATGTTATTGTTGTATTGCGCTAATGTATCAACAGAAATTCTTAGATGTTCTACATTATTTTCTAGCTTGTTAGACCGAAGTATGTTATTGGGGGAATCGAAAGATGCAAATCCTGTATTACAATAAGTTATTTTGTTGTCTGCAAAATAATTGTTTGTGACACGGCTCTGTTGGATTCCGCTACGATAGTTCTCAATGTTCAGATTTCTGATAGTAACGTGGCTTCCTCTAAGGTGAACTCCTGTAATTGAGACGCCTGAACTCGTTTGGCTAGTATTGAAATTTCCTTGAAGTGTGTAACCTGCACCATCAACAACAATGTTGTCTTTTTCAATGGATATGCCATATGGGGACTCGCCAGTGTTGATGTCATCAATGAATCTGTAGATGCCGCCATATAGACGAATTTTATCCGTTCCCTCAACACTTCCATCCTCTCTAATGTAGATTGTGTCTTGTGCATTTACCAGCTCGATTTGAGGAAGAGAAAACATAACAACAGAAGCTAAAAGTAACAGAGCAAACAGAGAAGCAGCTTTTTTCACAGAATTCTCCTCGTTTGATGTCCCTTCAAACCCTGTCTGTAAATGATTGCCACAGCTATACCTGCAACCAGAGCAATCAGTAGTGGTGTCCATGAGGGAAACTCTGGGATAGAGTCTGTGTTTTGCTCTATTATCAATATTGAAGAACTATTGGTATTTGTTGCCCAAAAAGCCAAAAAAAATTTGCCACTGGCGTTATTAATATTTAAAATTCCAGTTGTTTCATGTGTGGTTAACGAGCTTATTATTTCTTTACCTTGATGACCCATGTCATGATAAACATGTACCGTTAAAGATGGACTTTCAGAACCAATTCTTGGATAAAGCTCCCAGTTGATTCTCCAATCATCATGGAAAACATTAAAGCGTGAAGTCGCCCAAAAACCCACAATGTTATGAAATGTAACGACCTCAACCCAGTCACTTTCTGGTTTTGGGGCAGATTCTGTGTTTTGTTCAACTATTATAGTGTAAGTGTCTATGATGCCTGTGCTGATTTTCATATAGAATCTGCCAGGGTTTTCATAAACGTAACTTGTTCCATTTTGGATTGTATCTGGTGTTCCAGAAATCGTGTCAACAGCATTTGGTGATGACCCTTCTGGGTATGTTATAACCTCAAATTCAGCCATTGTAGGAAAAAGAGTATGCCCTGGGTCATATTCCCATCTGATTCGCCATTCAGGGTTGTCACACACAAAAATGTCTGTCGTAAATCCCTTAGTTCCAATGAATCGTGTCACTTCAACCCAATTGTCGGTGAGAGGTTCGGGGATATAGCCCATGCTTTGTTCAATTCTTATCGTGAAATTTTGTGTGTTAGTGCTTATTTTCAAACGGAAAACGCCTTCCTCATGAAAGTACCTGCAATCCTCATCGCCATTGTATAATCCCTGACGACCTATTTCGAGGAGTTTATCATCGCCTGAAGCTCCAGCATAAAGATAGATTGTTATGCCTGTGCTATGTTCGGGAACATCGGTTCGGGGAGTGTATTCCCAAACAATTCGCCAAACAGCAACAGAAGAGTTAATGTTGAAAGGCTCTGTTTCACATACATAATAATTTTCTCCAGTAATTCTTTCCAATTCAACCCAATTCCAATTATCAGAAGACGCAAAAGCAACACCAACAGAAAAAACTGAGACAAAAAAACAAAGAATCAGCAATAGAACTAATACGGGTCTTTGCTCCCCCATTTGAACTACCTATCAAAGCTTTCAGTTACTTAACAAAAAAGGATTTTTGTCAAGAAATCTTGACTAAACCCCTTATCGGTATGTCAAGGAAATTTGACTAGATGCATAGATGCGTTTTATTTTGTTAGTAGATGCAGGTATTGTTTGCCTCTGGGCGTTATCTGGTAGACGCCTCTGGCGATTCTTTCTATGCATTCATTATTCAGCAAATAATTGAATTGCGATCTAAAGGTGTTTGTTGTCGCAAACTGGTGCCAGGAAGCGCATACTTTCTTATCAAGTTCAGTGTAATGTTTGCTGCCTTTCTCAAGTAGCTCCAGTATGGTTCTGCGAAGAATGTCCCGCTTTATGTCAGCTTTCATTAATGGTTTCCTCCAGCCTTTTTAGCCACTTTCGGTATTTTGCTCCCAAGAATATGGAAACAATTGACAGAACAGCTGTTGCGACAGTAATAATTGAACCGCTTTCCATACCTTAAAACGGGAAATAAGCCTGATTTAAGCTATTTTGGCGAAAAAAACCAAGAAAAAATAGCCATGCTAAAAAACGGTGTTAAAAAAATTGTGACGAATGCGCTAGCGCGCTATCTGTTCTTGACATATGTTGTTGAGGGAAATAGTGATTATATGTAAATTTTGGGATTGAATTATCGTCGGTGTGCAAAATTGGGTTTGAGAATCCATTGTCTTTTGGAATATTTAGGGGAAAGCAGGAATGAGTAAGATATGCACGTATTTTGGCTTTAAGAACGGAAAGTTGGTTTCCGTGCTGCAGAGTGTGAATGGTGATGTGAACAAAGCCGTAGATTGCAACTACTACATAACAGAACCACAAGAAGTAGAAAAACAAATAGAGAAATGGAAAAAAGAAAATTTAGAATAACAATAAACTCAATTATCAATTCACCACGCAATATCTCGCTTAAGCCGTAGACCATTAATTGAGGATACGCTTTTCTTAGATTGGGGTTTAGTAATGCCTTTATTCCATAACGTTATTTGGATAAGTTGTTGATTTCTCATTTTCTAGAGATTAAGAGAGGTGCTGATGAATTATGGATAAGAATTCGTTTGCTAATGTTGTAAAGAATAGGATCGCTTACCTAAGCAGCTATCCTCCGCGAGAATGTGGGATAGCAACTTTTACAAAGAACTTGGTTAGTGCTTCAAATCGGCTTGGCATTTTCAGAAAACCTCTAGTTATTGCAATCAATGAAAAGGAGGCAATCTACAATTACGATAGAATGGTCAGATATCAGATCAGAAGAGACTTTCAAAAAGATTATGTTGAAGCTGCTGAATGGGTTAATTCGTCAAAGGCCGATTTGGTCAATTTGCAACACGAATTTGGTCTTTTTGGAGGAGAATCGGGAGAATACATCAACTGTTTCTTGGAGAAACTTCAAAAGCCTGTGGTTTCTACACTCCATACCATTTCTACAAGTCTTGAACCTAAAGCTCAAACTGTATTAAAACAAATCGCAAAGCACAGCTCCAAAATAGTAACTATGACCAACACCGCCACAAAAATACTTAGGACTTACGATGTTCCGCCTAGCAAAATAGAAATCATCCAACATGGCTGTCCTGATGTTCCTTTCGTTGAAAGCAACAAAGCTAAGCGATCGCTGTTTGGTTTAAAAGGAAAAACCGTACTTTCAACTTTTGGATTATTAAGCAGAGGTAAAGGTATAGAGTATGTTATTAAAGCTCTTCCGAAGGTTGTGAATAAATTTCCAGAAATTGTCTATCTGGTAATCGGGGAGACTCATCCAGAGGTAAGGAAGTTTGAAGGGGAGAGTTACCGCAAGCAGCTATTAAAACTGGTTGATAGTTTGGATCTTTCTGAGCATGTCAAGTTTCACAACCGTTTCCTCCTTGAACGTGAACTAATCAGGTACCTTCAAGCGACAGACATCTATATCACGCCATCCCTTGAGCCGAATCAAATAAGCAGCGGTACGCTCGTTTATGCAATGGGAGCGGGAAAAGCAATAGTAGCTACACCTTACCTTCACGCTCAGGAAGCTCTAGCCGAAGACCGAGGACTTCTCTGCAAGTTCAGAGATCACAAATCTGTTGCAGATTCTATTATTAAACTATTGGAGGATGAGAAACTAAGAAGAAGCATAGAACGAAAGGTTTACAGTTACAGCAGAGATTTTACTTGGCCCATAGTAGCAAAGAGATATGCTGATCTCTTCAGGAGAATGATAAATTCTTGAAAGAAAATTCGCTTAAGCTGCCGCCTATTAAGCTGGACTATCTGGTATCTATCACTGATGAAACTGGGATTGCCCAACACTCTAAGTTTGCTACACCAAACAGAAGAGAAGGATACACTACGGATGATAATGCCCGCGCCTTAATCGTTTGCACAAAACACAACAAACTCAACAACGCCTCAGAAACAACGAACCTCGCAGACATCTACTTGAGCTTTCTGTATCACATGCAAATGAAGGATGGCAGATTACACAATTTCTTTGGTTACGATCGCCGATTTCTCGACGAAGTTGGTTCTGATGATAGCCTTGGTCGTGCGCTTTGGGCATGTGGCTGCGTAATCAACTCCAATCTTGATAAACAAAAAAAGCTACTTGCCAAAGAGGTTTTTGACAAGGCGTTACCACATGCTATCAACTCTACTTCCCCCCGTGCCAAAGCATCCGCAGTGTTGGGTCTTTGTCAGTATCAGCATGCTTATCCGAAGGATCAGGCCCTTTTGCGAAATATAGTAGAACTCATTGAACAACTTCTAAAACTCTATGAGAAAGGATCTTCTGGTGAATGGCGCTGGTTTGAAGAGTACCTCACTTATTGCAATGCTAGACTTCCACAGGCTCTATTTGAAGCATACGAAGTTATCAGAGACGAGACCTATGTTAAGGTGGCCAAGGATTCTTTTAATTTCCTTCTAAAGGTTCAGATGAGCAACACTATTTTCGCGCCTATTGGAAACAACGGGTGGTACAAAAAAGGTGGAGTAAGAGCGATGTATGATCAACAGTCGGTGGAAGCTTCATGCATGGCGGAGACTGCGATAGCTGCTTTTCGAGTAACAGGTAACAGAGATTTCAGAACCGCAGCTCAAACTATCTTTGCTTGGTTTCTTGGAAAAAACACTCAGAGCTTATGGGTTTACAACCCCCAGACAGGAGGTTGCTATGATGGAATAACTCCTGAGGGGTTAAACCTCAACCAAGGTGCAGAAGCCACTGTTAGTTATCTTCTTGCGCGCTTAAATATGGAAACTTTAGAGCATTAAACTTTCGTTTCCCATGTCTTTCTAAAATTCAATATTTTATTTCAATTTGCTAATATGCCGCTATCCTAGAAGTTTTGGTGTGTGGATTTATTTAAAAGTAATTAATGCTTAGTAGTTGTCATAAGAGTTGAACGCTGTTATGTTACTAGTTAAACATATGATGTTAACAAACATTATCACAGCAACCCCAAGTATGACTGTAGAAGAAGCTATCAACATATTATATGAGAAACATATAGGAAGTGTTGTTTTGATTGATGATGATAAAAAGTGCGTTGGCATCTTCACGGAAAGGGATGCTATTAGACTTGTGGCAAAGAACATTGAGTTGAATCAGCCTCTAGGCAATGTGATGACAAAGAACGTTATTACTATTCAAGAAAACTCTTCAATAAATGAAGTGAGAAAAATAGTTCTAACGCATAAAATCAGACATCTTCCAGTAGTAAACCAAGAAGACAGGATTGTGGGATTGCTATCTGTAAGGGCAATAGTGGACCAATTCTTTGGATTAAATAATCAAAACTGCTAGCAGGGAACAACCCCAATGAAACGGTTTCAGGGCAACCCGATTCTTAAGCCAATACCAGAACACCCATGGGAATCCAAACTGGTATTCAATGCGGCTGCAATCTCGTTGAAAAAAGACATCCACATTCTTTATCGAGCAATTGGTAACGACGGAATCTCTAGGATTGGATATGCAAAAACATCAGATGGTTTTCATATAGATGAGCGATTACCCTTCCCCGTTTTCGAGCCAATTGTCGAAATGGAGAAAAATGGATGCGAAGACCCAAGAATAACGCTGATCGATGATAAGTTGTTCATGGCTTACACAGCGTTGGCCGAGCAGAATCATTGGCAGCTGTATCAGATCTCTTTGACATCTATTGAGGTCGACGATTTTCTCGACAAGAACTGGAGCTGGAAAGATAGAATTTTACCTTTCAGAGGAATCCGAAACAAGGACGCAGTAGTCTTTCCACGGAAAATAGATAACAAGTACGTCTTACTTCATCGTTTTGACCCTGACATATGTATCGCATATTCTGATGATTTACGGCGTTGGTATGACATCAGATCCTTGGTAGGACCCAGACATGAAAGTTGGGATTCTTGGAAAGTAGGCGCGGCTGGAACTCCGATAGAACTCAACGAAGGCTGGCTATGCATTTATCATGGTGTGAATCATGAAAAAACATATTCTCTTGGAGTTGTCATGCTAGACAAAGACGATCCCGAAAGGGTATTGTCACGCTCAGAAAAACCGATCTTGAAACCTACAGAAGATTATGAACGCTACGGCAAAGTACCTAACGTAGTGTTTAGCTGTGGAAACGTTGAAATTGACGGCAAAGTTCTAATCTACTACGGAGGAGCAGATAGCGTTTTGTGCGTAGCAGCTTACGAACTCAACGAACTAATCCCAAAAATGCGGGCATGACTTAATTACTAAAGTTTCCAATATTTTCCGAGACTAATTCCTGTGTATTATCAAATAAAAATTTGATACCACCAATACTACTAATTATTATTCTACGGGGTTTAGCATCATAATATCCAAATATTTTTCGCCTTTTTCTGTTATTTTGTAGATGCCTCTACTAATTCGGGAAATATAGCAATTATTTAGTAGATAATTGAATTGCGATTTGAAGGTGTTTGTTGTCGCAAACGGGTGGCAGGATGAGCATACTTTCTTGTCAAGTTCGGTGTAATGTTTGCTGCCTTTCTCTAGTAACTCAGGTATGGTTCTGCGGAGAGTCTACCCTTACCTAGCCATTTCCGGTATTTTGCTCCCAAAAATAAGGAAACTATTGACAGAACAGCTGTTGCGATAGTAATAATTGAGCTGCTTTCCATACCTTAAAACGGGAAATAAGTCTGATTTAAGCTATTTTGGCGAAAAAAACCATGAAAAAAGAACCATGCTAAAAAAACAGTGACGAAATTACATAGTAATTAGGCACATAATTTGTAATCTAACTTAACTAACCTCTTCCTATAAACAACAGTCACCAACATCACTGCAACTAAAGAGATGAGTGGTGGTGTCCATGAGGGAAACTCTGGGATTTGAATATCAGAGGAAGTTACTGTAGTAAACCATATGTCGTAATTTGCTCCATCCTCTTTCAATCTTGTAGTGCCAGCTAGAGCGTATCCGCCATCATTAGTTTGGATAGCAAAAAGCGCTTTATTATCTCCTAACCCTTCATATGTGCTATTCCATTGAATGTTTCCACTCAAATCCACTTTAACCATAAACATGTAACTTGGATAATATCCACCTCTCAAGTCAGTTGCTCCTGTTACTAAAAATCCTCCATCATTTGTTTTAATCAAACTACTAGTGTATGCTGGCTCTGCTGTATCCCAAACTGTGCTCCATAAAATGTTACCCACCTCATCTGTTTTGACTATCCAAACATCACGAAGAAAGAATCCCCCAGTCGTTCCTGAAAATGCATATCCACCATCACTTATTTGAACCAAATCAAGCACATAATCAAAGCCCTCATCTACATCATAAGTTTGGTTCCATTGAATTATCCCTTCAGAATCAGTTTCAACTAACCAACCATCAGTAGCAACGTCTTCACTGGAAGTATCAATCATTCCTGAAAATGCGTATCCACCATCGTTTGATTGAACCAATGAATAGACGTTTTTTGAGTTGACGTTATCTTGGTAGGTTCTGTTCCATTGCATGTTTCCTAAAGAATCAGTTTTAACCATCAAAATTGAACTGGTTGTATTTTTTTCTTGGAATCCCGTTAAAACATATCCATTGTCACTAGTTTGAATCACAGCTTTTGCTTCTGCGATTGTTTGACTGGAACCATATGTTTGATTCCATTCCATATTTCCTGATTGGTCAACTTTAACTAACCAAAAGTCTTTGTCACCTAACCCAAATGAACTTGTTTCCCCTGCTAGAACATATCCTCCATCATATGTCGGTGTCAACGCATTTGCCACATCACTCTCTAGCCCACCGTATGTATTATTCCAATCTACATTTCCATTGTCATCAACTTTAATCAACAAAAAATCAGCTTTTCCAGCACCAAAAGAATAAGTTGTTCCTGCTAGCACATAACCGCCATCTGGAGCTTCAACAATTCCAACGACTTCATCATCTAATTCTCCACCAATCAATATGTTATCGCTTGTCAATGAATCAGAGGCATTAACACAAATTAATCCTGCAAAAAACAAACTCGCTACTAGAAATACCTGAACAATAAACCTCAAACCCATTAGTTTTAGTGGATTTGTTGCTTTTTTTGGATATTTCATGGTTAATATTACTGAGAAGTTACTATTTACTCTCACTGAAGAACACCAGTGTTCCTACCCCAGAACAATGATTTTTTGTCAAGAAACCTTGACCAAATATTTTCAAAATAAAAAATAGTCTAGTCAAGAAATCTTGACTAAGGATACCCATGCACCCGCTCAAGACTGGAAAAGACTATGAAATCTTAGCCAGTTTCTTTCTAATAGCAATAACAGAAAAAGTAACAATCAAAAATAAAGGCAGAATAGTCCATGAAGGAAACTCTGGGATTTCTATTGGCAGTTCTGCTGGTTGCATAAGTGGAAAGTTGTCGGTGTTATTCTCGTAAAGTACATGAGGGGTATCTCCTATACCATCCATATTATTGTCTGTGCCATTATATGTACCCCAATAGTTTCCCTCCTTGCCATCATCCCAAATGTTTTCTGAAAAAGGTAACTGAAACGGCCAAGGAGTATAACCATAATCCCACGAATCGTTTGTGTTATCAACAAAATTATTGTGGTGAATAATGTTAATTCCAGAAGTTTCTACGTAAATACCTCTATTGTTGTTAGTAATGTTGTTCCATGCGATTGTATTTCCAGCTGTTCCCCAAATAGAGATGCCTTCATCGTTTTCTGCTATAATATTTCTAGAAATAGTATTTGATGAACCACAGATTAATCGAATTCCCGCATTGTGATTTTCTTTTATTATGTTTCCACTTACTGTGTTATTATTTGAATAAGCAGGTTCATAGCCCATTTCAATGCCAATAGAATTGTTAGCTATAATGTTGTGATGTATAATGCAGTCAGAAGAATTGGTGAATCGAATACCTCTTGTGAATTGTGTGATGTTAAAATTCCGTATTGTAACATTTTTGCATCCAACAATTTCTATTCCCATTCCACTAATATCTGTGGGTCCATGAATTTCTCCATCTCCCTGCAAAGTAAACCACACCCCATCAACGATGATGTCGCTTCTGTGAACCTGAATCCCAACCGAAATATTTCCAACAAAAGTATAGACGTTTCCAATTTGTTGAATCTTATCTGTTCCCTCAACCGTTCCATCTGCTCTGATGTAGATTGAATCTTGTGCTTTCACAACAACAATTTGTGGAATAGAAACCACAACAAAACAAGGAAGCAGAATCAAAACGAATAATGAAACTTTTCTCATTCTAAACCTTTCTTTCTAATTTTATTTCTAACAGTAACACCAACCAGAGTTGCTGCAATGAGTAACGGTAGTATTGTCCATGAGGGAAACTCTGGAATAATTGTTGGTTCTACTGGTTCCATGAGTGGATAATTGTCTTTATTGTTTTCATCTATTATGTAAGGTGTGTTTCCTATGCCATCAAGGGTGATGTCTACTCCATTATAGTCGCTCCAGTAGTTGCCTATTGTGCCGTTGTCCCAAGATTCGGCATAGTTGGTTGAGGTGATTTGCACGTTTTGGTCGTTGTCGAAGCTGTTGTTATAGAATAGGTTGTCAGTTGTGTTGGACCCTGTGAACGTGACGCCTACTTTGTTGTCTGCTACGTAGTTGCCTAAAATGGTGTTGTTTGAACCATAAATATTGATGCCTTCTCCCGTGTTTGAGGTCACATTGTTTCCTGTAATCGTGCTATCTGAGCCACGAATCCCGATTCCTCCGCCGTTGTTTATTACGTTGTTTCCAGAGATAACGTATGAATATCCTTCCTGTACACCAATGCCGTAGGTAGTGTTTGTTATGGTGTTGTCGGTTATGGTGATGTGATGTGGAACAGCGTAAATGAATAGGATTCCCATCCCAGCAGTAGTGTCTTTTATGATGTTCTTGGAAATTGTGACCGAATGAACGGAAGCGGATGAAGTAATGCCCTCTCTACAGTTTTCGATTTTGTTACCCGTTATGTTGCAGTTGTTTCCCCTTATGCCTATCCCATAAAAGTAATACAAACTATGGAAGGGGTGATAACTTTTAATCGTAAAACCCGAAACCGTGACCTTGTCTGCTTTTACGTGAATTGTATATCCGCTTCCACGTCTTCCCTCAGAAAATATTACCGTGCTGCTCATATCCTCACCAATAAGTGACAAAGGCTTATCGATACTCACGCTCTCGTTGTAGGTTCCACTTCTCACGTAAACAGTATCACCAGCCGTGGCATTGCCCACCGCCCATCCGATGGTAGCATAATCATCGGGAACAACCAAAGTCTTAGAACCTGCCCTGTCAAGCTGGACAACGTACAGAACAGCACCAATGACAAGTAGGGAGACAACAAATAATGTCACAAATTTTTTTATCATTCCATTCTCCCTCGGTTAGCTTTGCTTGAAATACGTCTGTAAATAACTGCAACTGCGATAACAGCAACAACTAGTGGCAGAATAGTCCATGAGGGAAACTCTGGGATTGCGGCAGTTCCGATTATATCCACAGTTTGGGCGGTGTTGGCTAGAGAAAAATAGAGGTAAGAGTTGTAGGTGTCATCCCAGACCTTTGCAGTGGTAGGGTTACCATCCACATGAACAATCCAATTTCCTTCAGTATATAATAGGTCTTTTGGGATGGTTACTCTACAAGTTCCAAGTGTTCCAATTTCATTATCTACTTTAAATGCAAGTGATTTGCTTTCAGGATTAAAACTCAAGTTACTGACCGACCTGTCACAGGATATTTTAACCCAATAGTTAGATGACTCTGACAATCCAACATCAAAGAATTTAATTTCAGCAGTCAACGGATGATAGTCAATGATGAGGTCTGAAACAGCAAAATCTGAATCTCCTATTCCGTCAGCTCCATACTCATCCTGCTTAACTCCACTAAAATTGTCGTGTCCATTGTAATTACTCCAATAATTTCCTCCACATGGATAGCCATTATGAAGCTTTAATGAAGTTGCAGTTGTACGGATAATATCTTGAGTATTGCTGATGAAATTGTTATTGTAAATGGTAATAAGTGACGTACTACTTGAGTAAATACCTATATTGTTGTTAGCGATGTTGTTTCCTTCAATCAGAGTATTCACAGAAAAATCTAATTCAATTCCATAAAATCCAGTCCCTAAGTGTTCCATTCCCACAAAACCATTTCCAGTAATATTGTTCCCAATTATTGTTGTGCTATTTGGGTAGTATTCTCCTGAGCCTGAGTAAAGTCTTATTCCAGACTGTTCGTTGTTTGATACTTCATTCCTAACGACGCTGTTGCCAACGCAAGTGCCAGATATGAAGATTCCATTGCCTCCTTGTCCTGAACAGTTGTTTCCTTCTATCGTGTTGAAGGAGCAGGCATGCAATTCTATCCATCCCCTGTTCCCAATAATGCTGTTATTATGTGCATCCTGAAGGTTTATGGAACCAATATTCCTCAGTATAGTGTTTTTGTAGGATGCTTGCATAGAGAGACTGAACGTATTGTCTGCGATACTATTTTCATAGCTGGTAAGTAGATTGATGTTTGAATTGGTATTACTAATTGATGAACTGTTAGTGTTGAAGAAGATTATTCTAAGTCTATGGCTTGGGTCAGAGTAATTTACTGTTATAGCTGTGCAGTTAACAAGGATTACGTCTCCAGCATTTGATGGAACAGTGGAATTGTGTCTATCTATCCAGAAGATTATCGGTTTTCCATTAATCGTATTTGATTCATCGACGTCATTATCAAAGCTGTTGTAAAGAAAAATACTAGAGAAATAAAGACTAGCTGAGTTATTGACCAGGCTGTTGCTTCTAAGTACGTTGTCTTTGGTACTGGTAGAACTGAAGCTGATTCCTCCCCAACTATTTAGTATGTAATTATCTCGAATGGTATTACTTGCAGAACTTTGAATTTTAACACCGTTAGAATTGTTGATTATGTCATTGCAAACTATCTGGTTATTATCAGAGTCGTAGAGCCAGATTCCACAGCCACTGTTCATAATTTTGTTGTTCGTTACAAAGCAGTGGTTTGCACTTGAAAGATGAATTCCTGCAAGTCTGGTTGAATATGGAAAGTATTGAGCAGAAGAGCTTTTGGATGCGGGAGTGTCTCCGTTCAAGATTGTGAAGTTAGAAATATTTACTTCATCTTTGTGGATATATGCAACTGGTCCTTGGTTATGACCATTAATTATTGTTGTCTCTTGGTTTTCACCAACAAGTGATAAAGATTTTTCAATTTTAATAGTTTCATCATAGATTCCAGTTTTTACAAATATTGTGTCACCTTCAACTGCATTGTCAATTGCATCTTGAATTGTTGAATAGTCGTTTGGAACAACAATTGTCTTAGGCTCTGCTTTAGCTATCTTAACCTCTGAAATAGAAATAATAATCAAACTGAGAATCAGCAATACAATAGTCGCTGTTCTTTTTTTCTTCAACCAAATTACCTAATTTAACCTGTTTTAATTTAGCTGAAAAGGGTTTTTGTCAAGAAACCTTGACTAGCCTCTTCCTATAAACAACAGTCACAAACAATACCGCAAACAAAGTAACCAATAGGGGCGTCCATGATGGAAACTCTGGAATTACAGTATCGTCAAGTGGTTCCATTAGTGGGTAGTTGTCAGCATCTCCATAATTTTCAGGAGAAGTGCTAATCAAATAGGGTGTGTCACCTATTCCATCCCCGTTGCTGTCTGTGCCGTTGTAGTCGCTCCAGTAATTTCCCATTGACTGATAATCCCAGTTATTTGATGAACTCCAAACATGGACTTGGTTTGTGTTGTTGATTAGGTTGTTTCCGTAGATGGTATTTTGTGAATTTGCCCAAAATGTGAAGGCATAGTCGTTGTCTGCTATCAAATTATGAAATATGGTGCTGTATCCACCTCCACTGCCAAAACCGATTCCTTCTTCATTTTCAATTATTTTGTTTTGGAAAATTGTGTTGTTATACGATTCTACCAGTTGTATCCCTGTTCCGCTGTTCTCTATGTAGTTGCCAAAAATACGGTTATTACTTGAATAGATGTAGATTCCATAATGGGTGTTATTTGTCAAAGTATTGCCCGAAATGATGTTACTGTTCTTAGAATAGTAGTCAAAGTAAATAGCAAATTTGAAACCCTGTATTTTGGTATTCTTTATTTCCAGATTACCATTGTTGGGAACATATATTCCTACGCCGTTTCCATTTCCCTGAAGACTATAATCTGCTCCGTCAATAACAATATCATCAATCTCAACTGTAATTTCAGCATTAATGTCATCCGTAAAAGCATAGATGTTCCCATTTCGTTGTATCTTATCTGTTCCCTCAACGCTTCCATCAGATCTGATGTAAATTGATGCTAACTCTGGGATAATAGCTGGTTCCATCAAAGGATAATTGTCTTGGTTTTTATCATCAATAATATATGGGGTGTCTCCTATTCCATCGCCATCACTATCGGTTCCGTTGTAGTCACTCCAGTAGTTCCCTATTGTAATATTATCCCAAAAGTTCACAGACAAAAGCTGGGGGAGCCAGGGATTGAGCCACACATTATCATATACTTGGTGTGTGTTATTGATGAAACTGTTGCCATAAACACTATTATTATAGGAAGAAAAGAGAAAAACTCCATTTTCGTTATCCATCATAGTGTTTTCTGTAATACTGTTGTTGTCACTATCGGTAATGCTGACTGCAGCAAGATTGCTCACCAAAAGATTTCCAACAATAGTGTTGTCATGTGAATCGTATATTCCAATACCCGCATTGAAATCCCTTATTTCCAAATTCATAATTATGACTTTGCTTCGGTTAGCTATGTTTATTCCAGCTCCCGTTTCATAACCTTGAAGCAGATGATTTGCTCCATCAATTATTAAATCATCCTTCTCAATAACAACGGTTTGATTAACAACATTGCCAGTGAAGCTGTAGACGTTTCCGTTTCTGTGAATCTTGTCTGTTCCCTCAATACTTCCATCAGCTCTGATGTAAATTGATGAAAACAATGGGATTTCCGCGCGCGTAGACACTTCAAAGCTAACGCTAGCACGTTTAAGAGCTTCAAATCTCGCGTTTATTCCATCGTACTGATATCCCTCATAAACTGTAACTGTATGGTTACCGTCTGTCAAACCTTCAAGGACAATACTGCCTATGCAAGTAACCCTGACCCAAGGTGGCAAAAAATCTTGAGGAATCGGCTCTTCTAAAATTTTGGTTACATTGACTCTTTCAATTGCCCCTCCGTCTATACTGTAGCCTACATCACGGTCCACTCTCTCATAAATCAAAGTAAAATTTAGTAAAATTTCACCTGTAGGATACGTTATGTTTTGAGGAGAATTCACCTCTAATACATCACTTACATTCAGTGTTTCAGACCTATCCCATAATGGACCGAGAGTCTCAGCTTTCGCTTCATTACTAAAAAAACCTAAAGGCAATAGTATTACCAGTGTCAAGATTAGTGATAGTCTGTTAGTGTTCTTTCCCAACATTTCCCCCATACTGATGGTTTTTTTTGGCGATTAAAGCGTTTTTGTCAAGAAATCTTGACTAACTGTGAGTGCGCCCTTTTTCATTCTAACTCATTCTTTCTAATTTTATTTCTGATAATCACACTAAGCAAACTCACTACAATAACTAACGGTAGAATCGTCCATGAAGGAAACTCTGGAATAGAGTTCAGGTTTTGTTCAATTATTATTGTATAGCTTTCTATCCCCTCAACATCAACATACATGTGAAATGTGCCTTGGTAGTTATGAATAAATGAAGTTCCGTTAGTATCTCCGGTTCCTGTCTTCATGACCTGATTAACATATGTTGCTCCTCTAATGCCCTCACTTTTTGGATAGGTAAACACTGAGAAGAATGCTAAATCAGGCTGCTTAGAGCTGGGAACATACTCCCATCTTATTCGCCACTCCTCATAATCGCAAGTGAAATCATCTGTAGTATATCTTTCACTTCCTGATCCAGAAAACCTTTCTACTTCACTCCAATCATCTAAAGTAGGAGGATCAGGGTTGGATACATAAGGGGAAGTATCAATTGCGTATAATCTGTTGGTTGAGGCTAAATAAACAGATCCGTAAGCTATAGCAGGAGTCGAATAGACTCTATTGTCCAATTCAATGTGATCGATTTGTTCACCAGTGTAAGCGTTGAGAACGTAAAAGTTGCCAGTATAGTAACTTTCGTGAGATCCACAACCAAAGTAAAGTACACCATCGGCAACTGCAGGAGAAGCCCATTCAGGGAAAAATCCTGGATTTGAGAAATTCCATATTCTCATTCCTGTTGAAGCATCAAGAGCGACAAGCAAATTGTTTGCTCCTGCGTAAACATAATTGTATGCAACAACTGGTGTTTTAAAAATAGAGGCTCCTGTCAAGCTGTTCCATATTTTGGCTCCTGTAGAGGCGTTAAGGGCAAAAAGGCCACTGCCAGATCCTATGTAAACGATTCCGTTTGAAACAGCTGGAGAAGATAAATAATGCCATTGCACTGGATTTTCAATAGTGTAGTTCCACAGTTTAGTGCCTGAAGATGCATCAAGAGCATAGACGTTTCCGTCGTTTGATCCTACGTAAACAATTCCGTTAACGACTGCGGGACTTGTTCTGACTTTTCCGTTTGTTGAATAATTCCAGATTTTTGTTCCAGCATAGGCATCGAAGGCGTAGAGATTGTTATCTCCGCAGCCAACGTAGACCACTCCGTTATATACACTTGGGGGATAAAGTTCTTCATCGTATCCTACTTCATATGTCCAGATTTCTTCTCCTGTAGACGCATTAAGAGCATAAATAAAACCGTTAGCATCCGCGTAAACGTGGCCATAGGCAACGGCAACTGACCAAATATCCTGTGCTACGCCTTTTGTAGCCTCCCAAACTGTTTCTCCATTAGAAGCATTCACACAAATTACGTGATCTAACTTGTAGTAAACGTAACCGTTTGCTATAGCAGGAGAACAGTCTCTTGGTTTCGACCAGTGTATCTCCCATTCAATAACATTCGCAACCACATCTTGGTTCTCCAACGATCCAGTACGGGCAGGATTACTTCCAAACATTGCCCAAGAACTCCCCTCCTGTGCATTAACTTTCTCTACAATCAGAAAAGGAGATACAAGTACAGAAAAGGCTATCAAAAAAACTGCCATAAATGAAAGGAACTTTTTTATTTCCTCTTTCATTTGGGACCCCCACTCAGGACCTTGCTTAGCTTCTTTCTACAAAGCACTGCCACAGAAGTTGCTATAAGAAGTAGCGACAAAATCGCCAATGAAGGAAACTCTGGGATAGACTCGATGTTTTGTTCAACGATGATTGTGTATCCATCTATTATACCAGTACTAATTTCTAAATAGAATGCCCCGCTTTGGTTAAGTAATTCAACGCCATTTAGGTTTCCATTTGGAACCTCAAGTATTTGAGTTAAGTAATTAGCAGATTCTCCTTCTCTGTATGTAGTTACCTGCAGGGTAGCCAGTTCAGGAAAAATCCCATACCCTGGGTCATATTCCCAGTTGATTCGCCATTCAGGGCAGTCACACACAAAAACGTTTGTCGTAAATCCCTTAGTTCCAATGAATCTTGTCACTTCAACCCAATTATCCGTCGGAGGCTCGGGGATGTAGCCCGTGCTTTGTTCAACTCTTATCGTAAATTTTTGGGTGTTAGTGCTTATTTTCAAACGAAACACGCCTTCCTCATGAAAGTATCTGCAATCCTCATCACCATTGAGTAGCCCATGACGACCTATTTCGAGGAGTTTATCATCACCTGAAGCTCCCGCATAAAGATTGATTGTTATGCCTGTGCTATGTTCGGGAACATCTGTTCGAGGATTGTATTCCCATACAATTCGCCAAACAGCAACAGAAGAATTAATGTTGAAAGGCTCTGTTTCAAATACGTAATAATTGTGTCCAGTAATTTTTTCCAATTCAACCCAATTCCAAGTACCAGAAGATGAAAAAGCAACACTAACAGAAAAATCTGAGACAAGAAAACAGAGAATTAGTGGCAGAACTAGACTTTTTGGTGAAACTACCACTTAAAGACCCACGTAAAGCAACCGTTAAAATTCATAAAAGATTTTTTGTCAAGAAAACTTGACCAAAACAAAGTCTGGTCTGTCAAGAAAATTTGACCTATAGTGTTTGTTTCTAGTTAGTTATCCAATGTTTCTTTTTCAAGATGTAAACTACCACAATTATGGCTATTGCAGTGATGGTTATCACCAAAATTAGCAATAAAATAGAGTCTAAGCAAAATTTTGATGTGCCAGCTTCTCTGGATATTGTGAAATAGATTATCTCTGATGTTCCGGTGTTTCCTGTTTCGTCAGTAGCAAAAATTTTTACGTTATGATATCCTTCTGCTATGTCGTTTATCGTGATGTTTCCTGTTATTGTATTATTCTGTGCGTCTAAACTGTACGAAAGCTGTTTTGTTGGCTGGTTTACAGTGAAATTTAGTGAGATTCTGGCTGAGTTGTATGTTTTGTTCTGGGGTGACAAAACTTTGACGGTTGGTGGGGTGTCGATAGAAAAGTTGACTACATAAGAGGCTATTGTGTTGCAGTCGGTGTAGTTTGTGTAGACTACTATGCTGTGGCTGCCTTCAGTTAACGCTGTTAAAGTTGTGTTTCCAGAAATAGATACATTTGCTTCGTCATCTATGCTGTAATATATCGATGAGATTTGTTCGCTCGTCGTAAAAGTTAGTGGCACTTCGTTTTTAGAATATGTTGTGTTTTCAGGTGAAATAATTGATGGGGGAGCACAAGTCTCGGCTAAGATTACCACCGAGACAGTTAAGCTATAGTAATTTGTTACGTAAGCGTATTGCCCGTTGGGGGACACAGCCACACCACACGGCTCTTTTCTAACAGGTTGTTTGCTTGACAGAACATACTGTTCTGATCCGGAGGGCAAAACGACTGGGACAAAGCCCCAAGGCGGGTCTTCAAGTGTTATCGTTGTGTTCACGGTATTTGTGGTCGTGTTTATCACTGAAACCGAACTATCTTCCTTATTTGCTACATAGGCATATTCTCCATTAGGCGATATAGCAATCGCGCAAGGTTTGCTTCCGACGGATATTGTTGCTGTTACCTTGTTTGAAGCCGTATTTATCACTGAAACTGAATCATCGCCTTTGTTTGTTATATAAGCGTAAGCTCCGTCGGGTGATATGGCAACGGCACATGCATCGCTTCCGACTTGTATTGTTACTGTCACCTTATTCGTTGCCGGATTTATTACTGAAATGGAATTGTCGCCAGTAACATAGATGTATGCGCTGTCAGGCGACACAGCCACACCTGTAATATTCCTTGCAACGAGTGCTTTCGCTGTCACGGTGTTCGTGGTTGTGTTTATCACTGAAACGACCCCCTCGCCTTTGTTTGTTACGTACGCGTATTGTCCGTCGGGTGACACTGCCACACCGTTAGCATTGTATCCTATGGGTATTGTTGCTGTCACCTCGTTCGTTGCCGTATTTATTACTGAAACTGAACCATCATGCCACCAGTTACTCCAATATCGATCATTTGTTACATAGATGTATGCTCCGTTGGGTGAAACAGCTACAGCAGAAGGGTTTCTTCCAACGTTTATTTTTTCTATTATCGTGTTATTAGCTGTGCTAATGACAGAAACTGAAGAATCGCCTATATTTGCTACATAAGCGTACAGACCGTTGGGTGACACGGTCACATCACAAGGCCAGCCAAATGGGGATATCGTTGCTATCACAGTATTTATGTTCGATAGTGGCGTTGGAGTAGGATTCGGAGTAGCATCGTTGCCAGCATTGAAAGTGATTGAAAAGTCATCCATTATATGATAATTAGTTGCACCGCCTCCAGTAAGTCCAGCAAATCCAAATCCACTATACGTTCTATTTAGTGTCCCATTCCATTGAAGAACTAACCCATCATCAACATAAACGCTGACAGAAGATTCGTCAACTTGTACAATAACATGATGCCAAATATAATCAGAGACTCTTGGATCATTAGCAGTATAAGCTATGTGATTACCAACAGAGCCCTCTATTAATGCGATTTGTGTATCATAAGGATCGCCAGTTGGTGGATTTATTAAACCTCCATTTAAACGAACAAAGGTAGAAGCCGAATTTGGCCAACCGTCAAATTCAATTCCATATCCAGAGTTTGATTGAGAAGCTGGACCTGCACCTAATAATGTTGAATTATTTGGTGTGTAAAAAAACATGATTAACGCATCTCCTGAGAGGCCTGCGTAGCCTTCACCAATTAGGTAACTAAAGCTAACTGTGAAAGAGCTTGAGATTGGATGATTGAAGAAAACAATTCCTCGTTGATACCATTCGCCTTTATTTAATACTAATGTGTTGTCTAATATTTCCCTGTATGCGTTTCCTAAATACGTCCATAGACCTGTATCTGTGCAAAAATCGTCTGAATATGATACAGTGGTCTGTTGTTGCGCTTTTACAATTTGATGGGTAGGTCCAAGATATTGCAATCCAGCTATAGCCATTGATGCTATTAAGATTATTATCAAGCTTGTGCTCGAGCTTATTGGTATAAGAAACAGGGTTGCACGTTTTTTCATGCTGTTCCCTTAAATAAATAGGATTGTTTCCGTGATTAAAAGCGTTCTTGTCAAGAAACCTTGACCAAGGCGTTTCTCTCTCAGTCAAGAAATTTTTACAAATAGCTTTTTATGTTAACCCGATTTTTTTTAATTGGTTGCTGAGGAATGAAAAAGCTGTTTCTGGTCGCATTCCTAATAGCCATAACGATAAATGGATTCTTTTTAGTATACAAGTTACCTCTAAGCATGGCTCAAACCAGCTGGTTCGTTGCCGAATCAACTTTGGTCACTGAAAGTTCGGTGGTTGTACCCACTCTGCTTTGGAATCTCACTTTTCCTAAATACATCACTGGTTACTACAAAGGCAGCCCTCAGTATATAGTACCAGAGTTTTCCTCACCTATTGTCGTTGATGACGTAGTGTATGTCTGTTGTAGTGGGGGACTAAATGGAGGGTTGTACGCGTTAAATGCGAATACTGGCTCTATAATCTGGAATTCCAGTTACGAAGAACCGGATGCTGTTGCCATCCCCACAGTAGACAATGAAGTCATTTACATAAACTCCGGAAACGACCTCTACGCTTTCGACGCCAATACGGGTATGAAATTGTGGGAAGACAACTTTTTTGATATTTTCAGGTCGTCTCCAGTTCTAGTAGATGGTATGCTTTATTTTGGCGACGCCACAGGTAACGTTTATGCATTGAATGCTTCTAACGGTGAAACCATTTGGCATAATAGCGTGGGTTTTCCAAAGGAAAAAGATGGTTTATTCTATGGAACCTTTTCAGCACCCTCGGTTGTCAATGGCGTGGTCTACATAGGCTCACAAGATTCCAAACTTTACGCTTTTGATGCCAAATACGGTGGTACAATCTGGAAATATGTTACAGGATCTCAAATAGGTGGTGCTCCCGCTATTGTTGATAGTGTAGTCTATTTTGGTTCAGCAGATGGCAACGTTTACGCATTGAATGCTTCTAATGGCTCTCTTATCTGGAAGTATCAAACTGGAGATATGGTAATTTCTTCCCCTACAATCTCAGAGGGAGTAGTTTTCATAGGCTCCGAAAATGGAGTTTTTTACGCTTTAAACTCTACCTGGGGCACCGAAATCTGGAGTTACCCTACGAGAGGCGACATTTTCTCTTCCTCTGTGGTCCTTAATGGAGTAGTTTACTTTGGTTCCTCGGATTACAACGTTTATTCCTTAAACGCAACTAACGGCGATAAAATTTGGAATTATCTCACTGACGGCATGGTTCAATCATCACCAGCCGTCGCTAACGGTGTACTTTACATTGGTACAAAAGAGGGCAGTGTTTATGCGATAGGACAACCACCCGCAAAGTCTCAATCACAACCTAAGACACTTCAAATAATAACAATAGCAGTTGCTGCTATACTAATCACGATAATTGTTGTGTTTTTTCTTACAAAGAAAAAGAAACTTTGAGCAATCCGATTTTTGATTTAGGCAATTAACAAGCATTCTCGGAAGAGTTTACTTACTGTTTAGAAAATTCATGTCTAACTAAAAATAAGGCGGGTTAGCTTTCTTCCAGCTGGACAAAAGCAAAGTTACATTTAATTACGCTTTTATTACTGTTAATTTCGTTTTGTATAATAATCCTATTAAGCCTAAAATCAAGAATCCTGGAAGGACAGCCCATGAGGGAAACTCTGGGATGTATCCGATTGGGGTGTACCGCTGATTGAGGGCACTTGAGTTATGATGCCCCAATCCATCGGAACTATCTCCTCCGATGGCGTACAATTTGTCTTCAACAACTGCGACACAAAAATGGGACCTATTGGTAGTTGGAAGTGGCTTACATGTTATCCAATCATTATCCTCAGGATTGTAGGCTTTACTCCCGGTTTCAGGGATTCCTCGAAGGGCAAACAGCAAATGGAGGCGTTTGGGAGCCATCTTCCCAGTTGTTGCGCCTCCCTCCACATTCCAATAGTCGTCACCAGGTATGGGTATAGTCGCTCCTTGATTCCAACTATCAGTCAAAGGATCATACTCAAGAATCTGATCGGAAAACTTGCCCACAACATATAATTTGTCGTTAAGAGAAATCAATGCATAATCATTTGAGCCGTTCGGACCAAGATCTTCCGCAGGAATCGGAGCCGATGCTTTTGTGGTCCATGAATCATTTTCTGTGTCATAAACCTCAGTGATTGGTCCATCTATCATGTATATTTTATCATTTATTACTGCAGCCTGCATGAACATTCCCTCTTCCGGGGCAGAAGCCTTGGTTTCCCACGTGTCAGTCGCGGGGTCATAGACCTCATTCACTGCTGAATTAATAAAAACATAACCCATTTCAATAAATCCATTACCAATATCATACTTGCCTTTCTTTGTACCAACTTGTCCTCCAATACAGTAGATTTTGTTCTGGTACACTGCTATGGCGAATTTTGATCGCGGAGTAGGCATGGGCGTCTTCTGAGTCCACGTGTCTGTTGCGGGGTCGTACATTTCATTAGTACCCACATCGTTGCTACTTGTAGGAAAGAGTCCACCTGAGGTTGTGCCACCTATTGCATAGATTTTTTCGTTGACTACTGCAACTCCTAAATGGCTTCTTGCTTCCTGCATGGGTGTCAAGGTCTCCCAGAAATTAGGTTCCACAACTGTTTCAGCCTCCACGTTATGCACACAGATCATCATAAAACAAATAATCAGCAACAGAGCAAGAACAGATGCACAACGTTTCACTATTTCTTTCCCCTCTGGTTCTGTTTGTATAGTCTTCGCCTGAAAAGAACTATAACAGCTACAAGTGCAATTACTGTAATTAGTAGGAGTGTCCATGATTGGAACTCTGGGATTGTAGAACCAACCACTAGGCAGCTTTGTATGATTTCTCCTGTGTCTGCCCAGATTGAAGCCATGAAGCCTAATGCAATGTCTGGATATTCCTCATCAGCGTATACGTATACATGCCACCAAGGGTATAATGTGGAAATGTCTTCTTTACTTCTGAAACCTAAACTTGCGTATACAGGCTCATCTAGTATTGTGAGGTTTGAAACAAGTACAGTTTCCTCTCCTACAGTGATGAAGTCACTCCAGTTCTCAGCTGCTTCTTTTGTGATAGCTATTGCCTCTTCTTTTGAAACAGTAACTTCCATGCTGACAATTTTGGGAACACGTTGGCTATCATATAGGTGTACAAAATGTCCGTCTTGGAAGGAAACGGAGATTGAAGTAAATGGTGTACCGTCGATTAGGTTAATCCATTCGAATGTTGTTGAATTGGTTGTATGGAGTTTAGAAGAATTTCCGTACTGGAAGTTGAAAATCATGTCTTCCTGTGTAATTGAAGTGTCTTCAAGTTCAGTTATCGTAGCAAGAACATCTCGCTTTTGTTGTAAATTTTCACCAGTAAAACTTTGATATTTTTGAAGAAATAGGTCTGCTGTCTCAAAAATGCTATTAGGGAATTGTTCGGAATATGCAGGTGTTCCTTCATGCATTTCCAGTTCTACATAGACTAATTCATTGTCCTGAAAAGCGTAATTAACACTAAAGTTACTGCTGGATGATTCGAACTTAAAATAGCCAGGATGAATGTGAGAGTCTGAAGGAACAAAAGTAACATCATATCGAGTTAGATCAATCATGACAACTTCTTCAAGAAAGTCTAATACTTTTTCAGATTCTGGCACATCTAGAGAGAGAGCAATGGGAATCAGGAAAATAGTCAGTGGCAAAACAACAAAAATCGTTGCAATATACTTACTTAAGGATGCCTTCTTGCACCTATATAGAAACTTTTTCATTCTAACCCCTTATTCCCAATTCTATTTCTAACAGTAACACCAACCAGAGTTGCTACAACAAGAAACGGCAGAATAGTCCATGAGGGAAACTCTGGGATAGACTCGATGTTTTGTTCTATTATCAGTTTGACATCAGCAATATTTGTTGTCACAACAACAATGTAAAATATACCTCTATGGTTGTAGATATTCTTGATTCCAGTTATCTTTTCTGTGCCAATTGTATGGTGCATTTCTTCAATTTGCGGACCACCGTATGTAGGATAAATATATGCATTAAAGGATGTGCCTCTTTCAGAGTCATTACCTGGATTTACTTCCCACCTAATTCTCCAATCAACATAGTCAACAGCAAAGCGTGATGTAGAATGGACACCACCAGAACCAGTAAATGTAGTAACCTCAACCCAATTATCAGAAGATGCAAAAACAATACTTGGCACAGACCATAATAACAAAAAACAAGAAAACAGCACCAAAATCGAAGATGTCTTTCTATCTCCCACTAAAGGCACCAACAACACCTTTCCCACCTGAACAGAAAAGCGTTTTTGTCAAGAAAAATTGACCAAATACTTTCTAATCGAAATAGCCTCTAGTCAAGAAATCTTGACTAGACACTAGTTTTGTGTTTGTTTTTTAACTAAACTAAAAATACGTATTCGCAGGGAGATTCCATGTCTTCTCATCCAAGACTATGCCTCTTGAACTAAGTTTAATAGAGCACACAACAGAGTCAGGGTTGATCGTGCCTACAGTGGCGAGAATTCCTCCTGAAATTACTTGACTTTCACTCGCTCTGAGATTTCCAATCTCTGCAGAAAAGCCGTGGGAACCATACGGTTCACTTAGGGTTCCCTTTTTGACTAATCTAGCGTTTATGGTTAAACCACCTAATGCAGCAACATCAATATTAGTAACGGTAATTTTAACGGGAAAACTGACAGTTAAGCCAACCATAGGAGAGAAAATCCAATTCCAATCAAAATTGGAAATCAGCACATTTAATGGGCGTTCCAGAGCTAGTTCATGAGTAACTTGGCTTATGGATTCCAGTTGTTCACTGACTTGATTTTGTAGATAATTGTTTTGATTTTGAGAGGCATTGAGTTGGTCTTGAATTTCGTTAATTTGAACCTGTAGATATTGGGTTTGATTTTTTAGCTCATTGCTTCTATTTTGTTCTTCATAGATTTGATTCTGCAGTATACTGTTTTCACCTTGTTGGCCATCGATTTGCTCTTGAAGTTCGTTATTGTGGTTCTGCAACTCGCAAATTTGGTTTTCCAGCTCATTGTTTTGAATTTGCAAATCATTCAGTTGATTTTGAATGTCAGCATTTTGATTTCTTAATTCACTGTTTTGGTTCTGCATTTCAACATTCTGATAGGCCAAGAACCCACTAATAACCCCTAAAATAACAATGGTAATGACTAAAACAGCAACTAATCTTTTCATGAAAAATCTCTCCAAACCTTCTTCTTAAACAAAACAATCGTTAGACTACCCACTAAGATGAGAGGCAGAATTGTCCATGGGGGAAACTCTGGGATTATCGCATCGTTAACTGGTTCCATTAGTGGATAGTTGTCTTGGTTGTTCTCATCAATAATATATGGGGTGTCTCCTATGCCATCCCCATTCGCATCTGTTCCGTTGTAATCATCCCAGTAGTTTCCTTCAATACCATTATCCCAAGAATTCCCAATTCCATTTATTTGCCAATTATATCCAACATTCTTATTGTTATTTACGAAAGTGTTATGATAAAAAATGTTGTTTTCTGCCACAAAATGATTACCACCAAATGCAACACCATAACCATCATGACTTCCAGTATAATTTGCGATAAAGTTGTCATAAAAGACATTATATGAACCATCAGCCATCAAAATACCCCAGATGTTCTCTCCATCTAAGATGTTTGCAGAAATGATGTTATTTGAGCAAGTGTGACCATAACTACCCAAACGAATAAGACTGCATGTGTTATTGTGAATTCTGTTTAAATCGGAATATTCTAAGACAATCCTCGAAAAATAATTGCCAGAAATTACGTTTGATGAACCGTTCAAACTTATTTCATCTATCATTGTATTTCCAACAAAGTTGTTATATGAACTGTCGATGTCTACATCTCCATTGAAAATTGTAGTTTGCGAAATATTTTGGTGTGAACCTTTGACCCATAGAGTGGCTATGAATAATTGTGTTTCTGAGATTGTTGTATAGGAACCTCCCAAAGACAGACTTAATAAATTAATGATGCAATTGTTAATTGTGGTTCCATCACCAATTACGGAGATTCCTCCACCGCCTCCAGATGGCACTGATGGTGTTTTAATTGTGAAACCTGAGATTGTAACATTGTTGGCTTTAACAATAAGTGATGTGTTGTACGTTGGATAAGGTTGACCAAAAATGGTTTTATTGAGTAAGAGGGGATACAAAGTTAATGTAGTTGTTTCACCTATTAGCGAGGTTCCTTCTCCTATGAGCGAAACTGGTTTATCGATAATTAATGTTTCACTTATTGGTCCATTATAATTTCCTTTTTTCACAAAAATTGTGTCACCCTCACCTGCATTTGCAATAGCCTCTTGAATTGTAGAATAATCGTCTGGAACAACGATCATCTTAGGCTCAGCTTTAACTGCTGGATTAGTTAAAAGAGCTATCCAAACGGAACAGAGAAGCAGAATCAAAACAACTGATGAACCCTTTTTCATTCTAACCAATTCCTTCTAAGCTTATTTCTAATAGTGACACTAACCAAAGTCACTACAACAATTAGCTGTAAAATTGGCCATGATGGAAACTCGGGAATAATTGTAGGTTCTACCAGCGGATAGTTATCTTGGTTGTTCTCGTTTATGAGATGGGGTATATCTCCTATGCCGTCACCGTCATTATCAGCACCATTGTAGTTGTCCCAATAGTTGCCCTCTTCATTTTTATCCCAAATGCCATTTGAATCATCTGTTTCTACATGATTTCTATTATTGACAAAGTTGTTATGGAAAATAGTAGTATTGTAACAAATAGAAATTGAAATTCCTCGTCCATTGTTTGTTATATTATTTCCAATTATGTTATTATATCCGGCACCATATAGATAGATTCCAAAATTACTGTTGTCAGTTATTATATTTTCAATGATATTGTTATACATATTTTCAAGAGCGATTCCGTCATTGTTGTTTGTTATTTGATTTCCAGAAACAATGTTGTAATCTGAAGCTGTTAAATCGAGACCACGAAAGTTGTTTGTAATGATGTTCTCAGAAATTGTGTTGTTGTGGGATGATTTGATCCCCAGCCCCCCTTCGTAATATGTTACATTGTTGTCGATAATCAGATTGTTTGAAGAGTACTCAAGCAAAATACCAAATACTATTCCTGGATAATCCTCGTTAAGAGTAGCCAAGTTTAGGTGATTTCCTATTATGATAATGTTATTAGATTCTGTTAGTTTGATACCCCAACTATCTGTGTCTGTTATGCTACTTCCCGTGATAATGTTGTTTTCCAGTTTGTTGTTAGAGGAGTAATCTATTTGGATACAGCGTTGACTATTTCTAATAATATTTCCAATAAAATCGTTATTGCTTGAATTGTTCATTTGAAAACCAATATCATATGTCATCCGCTTATGATCTTCTAGGATGTTCTCAACTATTTGATTGTTAGAAGAAGACTCTAGAGCAATGCTGGTCCAGTGACTTGTTAAGTTATTATTGAATATTCTATTTCCGTCAGAATAGTACAGGTTAACTCCGTAAGTGCTGCTGTAAAAAAAGTTGCTATTAATTTCGTTGTTAGATGAATTGTAAAGTAAAATCCCGTTAAACCCTGTATAAGTTGAAAGGTAGTTCCCATTTATTGTGCTATTAGAAGACATTGAGAGTTCAACAGCGGCCATTTTTCCGATTATTCGATTATCCATTATGCTAATATTCGAAGAAGACTTTACTAAAACCCCTTTTTTCCCGAGACGAATTTCTATGTCATTATCAATTATTTTGATGCTTGAACAGTTTGACATGACAATGCCGTGATTTGGTCCTCTAAGTACCATGTTTGTTATTGTCAAGTTGCTTATTCCAGTCATGTTGATTCGTGGTGGAGAATCTCCAAATCCCGGTCCTTCAAGAGTATAACCTGCACCATCTAAAACAAAATCATCTTTTTCTATAATTAACGAAATAGCAGTATTTTCCTTCAGAATGTAAATATTCCCACTTCTTTGAATTGGAGCAGTAATGGGATCAATGCTTCCATCTTCTTTAATGAAAATGTAATCATAAGTTCGAGCTATTCCCATTTCTGGAAAAAAAACAAGCATAAAGAAAAAAATCAGTAATAAAATAAGCGGAGACACATATTTTCTCAACTATAGGTTCCTCCTAGATTACTTAGTAGTTTACATCTGTAAATCACAGCAACAGAAACTACAATCACAATCGTTATAATAACCGCAACGACTTCGAGAATTGGGAAAGGCTTTGTCTCACCTGTTCTATCAGGCAATTCTGGAATTTCAACTGGTTTCAGAAGAGGATTATTGTCAATATTGTTTGCATCTATTCGATATGGTGTATCTCCTATAGCAGAATTATCTATTTTAGTAGCATTAGGGTACTTTGTTAAGTAGTCGCTCCAGTAGTTGCCTATTGTGCCGTTGTCCCAAGAGTTCGGTATTGGCGTGTATCGAAGCTCGGGTTCGCCTCGTGTGAGTATGCTGATTTGACTTGTGTTATTCATGAAGTTATTTTCGTAAATTATGTTGTTTGAAGAGAAGTCCCAAATACGCATCGCTTCACCATTATTTTTAACATTATTTTTAAGAATTTGATTATGGGTTGAATTGTCTTCAAGCCAAATACCTGTTCCATCATCAGCGTACACCCCTCTTGATATGACTCTAACTGTACTGAATACAGTATTTCCAACCAAATTGTTGTTGCTGGAAAAGTTAAGATCTATGCCATATTGACTTTTGCCTACGCTATTATCAAGAAGAGTGTTATTGTTTGATAGGTCAAGATAGATAGCCTTGTAGAAACTTCCCGTCACTTCATTTTCAGAAATAGTGTTATTTGAAGAGTTTTCAAGGACTATACCATGTACCGAAGATGAGTAATAATTAACATCTGAGTAAACAGCATTATTTGATATTATGTTGCTGGTAGAGTTGGTGAGTTTAATGCCAATCTCCCAGTTATTAGTAGTTATTGTACTGTCTATCACTTTTGAAAGTGATGTATTCTCGAGATTAATTCCTGTCTGGAAATTGGTTACAGCAACATTCTTGATTGTGACATTGTTTCTTGCAGAAAGGGATATTCCAACGCTTGAAGAAGAAGAGTTTCCATAAAGCGTAAAATTTTGTCCATCAATGGTTACATTGTCTCGTAGAACAACAAGAGACTTGTTTTCTATGTCACTTTTGAAGGTGTAAACGTCTCCGTGTTGTTGTATCCTATTTGTTCCCTCAACTCTTCCATCAGGTCTAATGTAAATTGATGGAAACTCTGAGATTGGTGGGTATGTTGAACATACTGTGAAATTGATTACCTGAGAAACAGTTGTAACCTTGAATTTATTTTGGTATTCACCTTCAGGTGTAATCCAAAAAGTGAGATATACAAACAAGGAATGGTTACCGTTGCCTACAAAAATTGAGGAACTATACTCTAAAGGAATGGGCTGATAGAATTGCCCTATTCTTGTAGTTTCTCCCCAAAATACTGGGTTCCCAAAATAGTCAAAGTTTGGTTCTCCATCTAAGTTGTAACAGAAAACAACGCTATATTCAGCAATATTTGATAAGTCGGGAATATTAGTACTATAATTGAAGATTAGGGAAATATCATTTGTGAAGTAGGTTTTGTTCTGGATTGGTGAAGAAATGTCAACAAGGGTGTTGTATGTTGTTGCATGAACTAATGGCGTTAAGTTTGAGACACTCATAACTAATGGTATCAAGAGAAGAAAGAACAAAACAAATATTGAAAGCCTTCTCATTCCAACCAATTCTTTCTTATTTTATTTCTAACAGTAACACCAATCAAAGTTACTACAATCAGTAATGGCAGAATTGTCCATGAGGGAAACTCTGGGATTACTGATGCGGGGGTAACTTTTGCGACCCAAAGAAGACCTTTTCTGTCAGGGGCGTTTTTGAAGCCAGTGAAAACATAGTTTCCATCATCTGCTTCGATTATTGAATTGATGCCATTATTTATGCCACTTTCTGGAGGAAAGGAAGCTTCTCCCTCAAGAGTTCCATTTTCAGAAATCTTTAGGACCCATCCAAGACCGTCATAAATCGGGTAAGTAACTCCTGCCAGTATATAGCCGCCAACATCTGTTTGGGCTGCTGAATGAAGGAAACTCCATTTTGCGCCATTAAACCTGTAAACGTTACTCCATTCCCTGTTACCTTCTCCATCAAACTTGATTAAGCCGCCGCCATTGCCTGCTGTAAGTAAGTAACCACCATCATCTGTTTTGATTAGGGAACTTGCGATAACAGCATTGGTGGTCCATTGTATGTTGCCTCCAGAGTCAAGTTTTGAGAAATTATGGTTTGCAGCCAGTACGTATCCTCCATCAGACGTTTGCAGAATTACTTGTGCAATAGAATTGCCTCTGCTTAATCCAAAGGTTTTGTTCCACATTATGTCTCCGTATGAGTTGGTTTTGATGGTCCAATCCCACTCCAGAGAAGGGAGATTTTCAGATACGCAACCCGCCAACACGTATCCACTTTCACTTGTTTGGATAACTGAGTTAATTTGAAAAGGAACACCTGAATTCGTATAGTTCTTGCTCCATTCCATGTTTCCTTCAGAGTCAGTTTTAACAAAATTCATGTCGCCAGATCCAGCTAACGCATAACCTCCATCAACGGTTTGAACTAAGCAGGAGAAGAAACCGTTTCCATACGTTTGGCTCCATTCACGCCTCCCGCTGGAATCAATTTTCAGAAGAAGGCATTTTCCGTCCGTGTATCCAGCTATTGCGTATCCTCCCTCAACTGTTTGGATAACTTGGCGTCCAGAACCGTACATTCCATAGGCTTTGTTCCATATTGTTGACGTTTCAGCTACGACAATGTTACTTGAAAACAGCAAACAAACCGTCAACAGCAACACAACATAAAGACAGGCTTGGATTTTACTCATTTTTTGAAGCCCCAAACTTGATACATTTTTTGGCAAGCAACAGAGCCAATGTGGAAACAGAGAATAGAGGCAGAATAACCCATGAGGAAAACTCTGGGATGTAGCCTGATGGGTCAGATGGGTTATATTTTTCGTTTGTCAATACCACGGTTCCGTTGTATGCACCTCCAATTACATATATCTCATTGTATACGACTGTAAGCCCCATACCCTTACGGGGAGTTGGCATAACAGTTGCGTTTGTCCAAGT
>Ga0272441_10002638_pt1 | contig 35922 bp, 25 predicted proteins | sample SSMProp6N_FD_193582 | JGI IMG/M metagenome (GOLD analysis project Ga0272441, IMG submission 193582) | Marine sediment archaeal communities from Little Sippewissett salt marsh, Falmouth, MA, United States - SSM-Prop-6N | ecosystem: Environmental > Aquatic > Marine > Wetlands > Sediment ...
CCGGCGACTGTGACTACTCGGCTCGGTTCGAGGTCGATTCGGGCGACGACGTGTGCGAGTGCGATGGAACGGACAATGCATTCTGTCTCTCGGCGATTCCTTCGGAGATTCCGGATCTCGTCGTCACCGACATCGACTTCGGTGCGGTCTCGTGCACGTCGGACGGCATCTCGGGCGTCGTTCGCGTGACCGTGGACAACACAGGCTGTGGCGCCTCCGGTCCGTTCGACCTGCGGATGGAGACGGACGGCTGTCTGACGTTCATCGACGAGACGGTCGCCGCTCTCGCCGCCGGTGCATCGACGACGGTCGACTTCGCGATCGCCAGTGACTGGGCCGACTGTACCGACTGCGCCTGCGCGTTCACCGCAACCGTCGACCCGGACGAAAGCGTCTGCGAGTGCGATGGATCGAACAACAGTCTCTCCGAGTCGTACACGTCGACGCTACCCGACCTCGAGATCTCGGGCGTCGTCGCTTCGATCGGCTGCGGAACCGACGGACAGGCGACGGTCGATGGGGACGTAACGATCGCCAACACCGGTTGCGCCGACGCCGCGGTCCCGTTCGACATCCGCGTCACGGTCTACGAGGACGCAGGCTGCTCCGGCAACCTCATCGAAACCTGGACCGAGACGATCGCCGGCGAGACGATCGCGGCCGGCGGATCGACCGTGATTCCGCTGTCAACGCACACGCTCGCAGGAGCCCTGTGCGCCGGCGACTGTGACTACTCGGCTCGGTTCGAGGTCGATTCGGGCGACGACGTGTGCGAGTGCGATGGAACGGACAATGCATTCTGTCTCTCGGCGATTCCTTCGGAGATTCCGGATCTCGTCGTCACAGCGATCGACCCGTCGATTGATTGCCGCGCCGGAACCGCGACCGTCGCTGCGACCGTCGAAAACATTGGCTGCGGCGATGCGACCGGCGTTGTGGTCCGCCTGACGACGTCCGGCTGCACGCCGACGATCGACAGCGATCCGGTCGACCTTTCCTCGGGCGCATCGCAGGATGTCGAGTTCAGCTATGCACCCAACTGCGAGGACTGGAACTGCACGTTCATCGTCACCGCCGATCCGGGCGCGGCAATCTGCGAGTGCGACGGCGCAAACAGCCTGACCCTCGATCCCTACCCGGGGATCGGTTCGATCGGCGACCGCGTCTGGTTCGACGCCGATGCGGCTGGGGATCAAGATCCTGGCGAGCTCGGAATCGCCAACGTCACGGTGATCCTCGAAGCCGATCTCGATGGCGATGGGATCATCGACTTCACGGCGGAGACAACGACGGACGCCAACGGCGAGTACCTGTTCGACGACCTTCCGGCCGGCGAGTACACGATCACCGTCGACGAGACGACGCTTCCCGAGGGCATGGCTCAGACTTATGACTACGATGGGCTCGGCACGCCGAGCACCTCCAACTACGCATTGGCCGAGAACGAGGACAACCGGGAACAGGACTTCGGCTACCGCGGGCTTGGATCGATCGGCGACTTCGTCTGGTTCGATAGCAACGGCGACGGCGTTCAGGATCCGTCGGAGCCGGGGATCGAGAACGTCGCCGTCACGCTCGAAGGGGATCTGAACGGGGACGGCATCCCGGAGACCCTGACTGCGACGACCGATGCCGATGGTCTCTACCTGTTCGAGTTCCTGCCCGCAGGCCCATACACGATCAGCATCGATGACGCGACCCTGCCCGACGGACTCTCACAAACCTACGATTACGACGGGCTCGGCACGCCACACACGTCCGGCTACACGCTCGGTGCCGGTGAGCACAACCGAGAGCAGGACTTCGGCTACGCGACGCCCGCCTTGTCGGTCGACAAGGTCATCGTCGACATTCTGCGAGTCGGGGCCTCGATCGGGAACATCACCGGCCCGGTCGAGCCCGGGGACGTCATCGTCTACGAGTTCGTCATAGAGAACGTCGGACCGGTCCCCGCGACCCAAGTGGGCTTCGAGGATACTCTCCCCTCGGGTGTCGTCGTCGAAACGGATGCTCCGGGCAGTGCGGGAAGTTACGTCGTCAGCGCACCCGGCGCGAGCGGTTCACTCGCGCTCTCGGACGGAGCGGCATCCTTCAACGCCCCACTTGGAGTCACGGTCGATGCCGGTGAGACCCTGACCGCGACGTTCGCCGGGGTCGTGACGAGCGCCGCCTCGCAGGGAGACGACCTGACGAACACGGCCCGTGCGTACGGAGAAGCCGAGGACGGCACGCCGATCCCGGGAGAGAACGTTCTTGTCGGCGACATCGCCGATGCGGACGAAGAGGATCCGGACGCGGATGACACAGGCATCGTCACCGTCTCCGTCCTCCAGCCAGCCCTGTCGGTCGACAAGACGATCACCGACATCGTTCGGCCAGGCGTGGGCAGCCTCGGAATCTCCGGCCCGGTCGAGCCGGGAGATACCGTCTCGTACCGATTCGTGATCCGGAACGTCGGCGGGGCAACCGCCTATGACGTCGAATTCGGCGACTCCCTCCCGCCGGGGATGGAGGCCGTCGCCGGAGGAACGTATGTGGTTACGTCGCCGACAGCAAGCGGATCGCTCGGGATCACCGCGGGAGCAGCCTCGATCGCCACATCGATCGACGCGACGATCGCCGGTGGAGAGAGCCTGACCGCCGACTTCGACGCCCTTGTCACAAGCGACATCGTGCAAGGCGTCGACCTGGTGAACACGGCGGAAGCGACCGGCACAGACGGCTTCGACAGCGAGATCCCGGACGAGAACGCCGCTCTCGGAGATACGTCCGACGATGACGTAGAAGATCCCGACGCCGACGACACCGGCATCGTCGTCATCGGCGCCGAGGAGCCGGCGCTCTCGGTCGACAAGATCATCACCGGCATCCTGCGCAACGGATCGAGCATCGGCTCGACCGGTCCCGTCGAGCCGGGAGACGTCATCCTCTACCGGTACACGATCAGAAACGTTGGTCTCGGCACGGCCTACGCCGTTGGATTCGCCGATACGCTGCCAATCGGCCTCGTCACCGAGACCGATGCACCGGGAGACGCCGGGAACTGGACCGTCGACGATCCCTCAGCAAGCGGAAGCCTTGCCCTTCCAGACAGCGTCGGAACCATCACCACTTCCCTCAGCGCAACGATCGCCGGCGGCGGGAACCTGATCGCAAACTACGCCGTCTTCGTCACCAGCGATGTCGAGCAGGGAATGGATCTGATCAACGTCGCCGCCGCAGCCGGCGTCGATGGCGCGGGCAACCCGATCCCAGGTGAGAATGCCGATATCGGGGATCTCGCCGACGATGATGCCGAAGACCCCGATGCGGACGATACCGGGATTGCGATCATCGCACCGAACGAGCCGGCGCTCAGCGTCGACAAGCGAATCGTCGATGTGATCCGTGGCGACGTCTCCCTCGGCCTCGTCGACCCCATCCTCTACGAGGACCTCCTCGTCTACCAGATCACGATTCGGAACGTCGGGCTCGGGACGGCCTACGACGTCGAGTTCACCGACACGCTCCCAACCGGACTCGAGGTCGAGATCGCCAGCCCGGGGAACGCGGGGGGCTACGTTGTCGACGATCCGATCGACGCCGGATCTCTCGGTCTTGCGGATGGCGCCGCAAGCTTCTCGACATCGATTGATGTCGAAATCGCGGGAGGCGGAACCCTGACCGCCGGCTACACCGTTCTCGTCACATCGGATGCTCCGCCGTCCACCGACCTCGTCAACGTGGCGATCGCGACCGGCATCGATGGTGCCGGGACTCCGATCCCGGAGGAGAACCCGGCAACCAGCGACACGTCGGATGACGACGAGGAAGATCCCGATGCCGACGACTCGGGCATTGCGCTGATCCGGGTCGGACTTCCGGCCCTCGTGACCGAGAAGACGATCCTCAACGTGACCCGTGCCGGCCGGTCGCTTGGTGCCGTGGAGACAGTGCAATCGGGCGACATCGTGACGTACCGGCTATGGATCGCCAATGTCGGCGACAGCACTGCGTTCGATGTCGACATCCGCGACATTCTTCCAGCGCCGTTCGTCTACGTCGGCAGTTCCACGATTGCCACGTGGCCGTACCGCATCGGAACGTACGAGCAGGATCCCGGGGGTGCCCCGGGGCCAACGCTCCTCTGGGACACCGATGCAACGCTCGCTCCCGACGATGCGATCGTGCTTCGATTCGACGCGCTGGTCGACGGCACGCTGCAGACGGGGGAAACGTACACCAACGTCCTTCAGGCCACCGGCCGCGATGGCGCCGATCGGCCGATTCCGCCGAACAATGCCGCCGCCATTCCGGAGGATGACGATCCAGACGATCGCGACGACGTCAGCCTCCTCGGCGGCGCGGATGTGCCAGCCCTCGTCACGACCAAGAGCGTCGACATCATACTGCGGGGAGGGACCCCGGTACCGGATCGCCGCATCGAGGTCGGGGACGTTGTCCGCTATGAACTGACGGTTCGCAATGTCGGGCCGGCCGCCGCCTATCGGGTGGACATCTCCGACCGGCTCCCGGCTGAGTTCTCGTATCTGTCCGGCTCCGCCAGCGCGGCGTGGCCCTCCGGCAGCAACTTCGCCGACCCGGTGGCGTTGGGCGGAGACCTCCTCTGGAACCTCGACGCCACGCTCGACACAGGAGATCTGCTCACCCTTCGATTCGAGACCCTCGTTGACGGTCCGATCTTCGACGGTCTCGCCTATCGCAACACCATGCAGGCGACCGGTGAGGATGCCTCCGGCGGCCGAATTCCGACCGATCAGCGCTCGGTCGTTCCGGACGACAAGGACCCGGACGACGCCTCCGACGCGAGCCTGATCGGCCGCTCGGAGTTCGTGCAGGGAGAGGGCGGGCGTATTATCCCGGTCCCCATCCTTCGGAAGACCGCGGAGGTCGTCGGGGACGGCCTCTGTGAGGCCTGGACAGCAGCAATCGATCGGCTTTGGTTCCGTACGGACATCGCGATGTATGCGTCCTCCGAGTTCGAGTGGCTTTCGGGGACCTCGTCGGCCTCCGGTCTCGTCTCGGAGACGCTCCTTCCGACGTGGCTTCGCACCGTACAGGCGGAGGGGGCCGAGTATGCGCTCGATAACCTCCTGCAGGTCGAGCTGCTCTCATCGCTCGGCGTGGGGATGATTCACGCGCCGCTCACGCTCGAACGAGCCACCACGCGCGGGCTGACCCCGAACGAGGCTGTCGCCGATCGGCTCGCCGAGCTGGCACTGCGGGTTGCTCTGCCCCCGGACGAATTGCCGCCGATCGAATCGTGGGGCTTCCTCGAATACGCAGGCGGCGAACCGATCTACGTCCGATCGACGGATACGAGACTCGGACCCACGGGAGATTGGACGGTCGTCGAGGATCAACTCGTGGCCAGTGCCCTGGGGATGGGACTCGTGAAGCAATCGATCGAGGCCCGGACACTGCTCGCGAGCGACCGGACCATCGACCGCTATCTCGGCACCGTCCTCGCCGACTTGATGGTCGACAAGATTATCGCCCTCGACGAGTGGCTCACGATCGAGACGAGCGACTCGCCCCCCTATGTGCCGCACGCCCACCGGCTGGATGGGGCAAGCACCCGTTTCGAGGTGGAGGATGACGCCAGTCGGCTGTTCGACCAGTTGTCGCTCCTGTGGGGACTGGCAGAGTTCCTGCAATTCGTCGAAGCCGATTCGGCGGGCTGGAAAGCCGACCTGCGCGACCGCGCCGAGGCATCCGCCGAACGGCTTCTCGCCGAAACGCTCGCCCATGTCGAGGTTCGCCACGTCGCGGAGGACGGCCTGCTGCTCGATACCGCCGGTGAGGCGGCACCGGCGTCAACGGTCGATCTCGGGCTTCTTCTTGCCTCGCTCGACGCGATCCGATCTGTGGGGTCCGCCGATCAGGACGTCGTTGGGCTGCTGCTCGAACGCGCCGCTCTGCAGCTCGCGTCACGACAGACGCCGGACGGGCGATTCGCCCTCGGCGCGGAAGCCCCCGCGGATGCAACGTGGTCGCTGACCGCGCAGCTCGCCGGAATCCGAGGCCTGCTGGTCGCACACCGTGCCGTCGATGCGCAGATCGGTTTCGGCGACGCTGCGCAACAGGCGTTCGATGCGCTCGAGTCCGGCCTTTGGGAGGATCCGACCGAGTGCTTCGGCTTCTACGCCAGTTTCCGATACGAGGACCAACGAGCCCGCTGCTATACGCCACTCGACGTCGGGCTCGCGATCGGTTCGCTCCGCGAGCTGGCTGGAGCTACCGGAGACCCGGATCGAGCAAGCTTCATCCTCACGAGGATGAGTCGCTTCGTGCGAGTGCTGGTCGACGAAGCCGCAATGCAGCTGTCAAACGCCGGCACCGGCAATGGGCAGATCGCTTGGGGCGCCGAGACGAACGGGATCGCCGGCCTGACGACGGATGCGTATCCCGGGCAGCTCGCGCCGGTTCTGCAGGAGCGGCTTTGCATCGAGGCACCCGGGACTGATGCGTCGTGCTCGGGGTGGCGCCGGTCGACCGATGATCCATGGTACCAGACCGATCTCTCGATGTACGCGGCCTTTGTGATTCAGGATCGTCTGTCACAATACGAGGATGTGGCCGATGCGAATCTCGCCGCCGTGATTCTCCACTCGCGGCTCGGAATCCCGCTCGCCGGCATTGGAGAAGCATGGGCTGGCACGATTGCGACGGAAGGTCTCGCCCCGATCGCGGTTCCGTTCTACGGTGGAAGCCCCGCACTCATCTCCGGGGACGCACTCGACTGGCAGCCGACGACGTTCGACATGCGCATCGTCGGTTCGGCTCTCGGAATGACGCTCCTCCGCGAGGCACAGGAGATCCGGCAACTGCTCGGCCGCTCGGCCGGAGATCCGCGTGTCGAGACCGCCGGGCGGATCCTCACCGAGAGCCTGCTCGAAACGATCGATGCCCTGCTTCAGATCCGCATGGACGGCCCCGAAAGCGTCCGCTACGTGCCGCACTCCGTGCGATGGGACGAACAGGATGCCACGCGCCGATGGATCGTCACGGACGCACGGAGCACCCTGTTCGATCAGATTGCACTCCTCTGGGGGCTGGTCGAGGCCTCGCAACTGCTCGATGATCCGAGGTTGCCGGCATGGATCGACCCGTCCCGGATTCCTGGATCCGAGGTCGCCGACCTGATCGATTCCGTGTTCGATACACTCGAACGAGTGCATCTCGATCCGGTGGCGCGGGTGCTTCTCGATGAAGTGGAGCCTGCGGAAGATGTGTGGATCCGTGGGGATCGCGTCAGCACCGCCCTGCTGGGTCTTGCCAGCTCGGCACTGGAGGACGCAGCAATCGCGTTCGGCCAACCCTCCTCGCTGGCAAGCCGTGCCGTGTCTCTGCTGGATCGGGAGGTGGCCTTCCTCGATGCGGTGCTCTGGCGCGGGGTCGGCAGCTACGTCGAGGACTGGAAGCGCGGCGAAGCTTCTCCTGGGCTGTGCGAGCAGCAGACGCTCCGCGGACAACTCGGCGCGCTCCGTGCGCTTCTCGCTGCAGACACGATCCAAGGAGATCGTGCGAACGATGCGATGGCTTTGTACCGGGCGATCGATACCCGCTTCTGGGATGCCGAGCTTCGCCTCTATCGTACGACGCTCGACAGTACTTCCTGGTGCGCGACACCGCTCGACCTCGGACTGGCGGTCGACGCCATCGATCGCGCCGTCGCCCTGCTCGATCCCAAGGAGGCTTCGGCAGCAAGAGATCGCTTGGCTGAGCACGTCGATCGGCTCCTCGATGGCGCCGATCTGCAGCTTCCATCGTCGCGCGGTACCGCAGGAACGGAGTGCCTGCACTACGCGCCGGTATTCGATCGACTTGTCTGTCTCCAACCCGGCGTTGCGGAGAACGGCGCGGCCTGGGCGGAAGCGGGAGACCTGATTCGTTACCGTGTGATCGTCGAGAACCCAACGGACGAGGCCTTCCGGGATCTTGTGCTCACCGACACGCTTCCCGACGGTGTGTCGCTCGTCTCCGCGGAGCCCGCCGGCGAGATGAGCGGCCGACAGGTAGCGTGGACATTCGATCAGTTGCTCCCCGAAGAGACTCGATCGTGGACCCTGCTCGCACGAGCGGATGACGATGCCGCCCCGGGGGAGATCCTCGAAAACTGTGCCGTGTTGACCTACACGGACGCGGCCGGCGCCCCTCGGCCGCTCCGCGAAGCGTGCGCTCGGACCGAGGTCGACACCTTCGATGCGCGAGTCGACGAACAGCTTCGCGATCTTCCGGTCCACTATCGGACCGACGAGGCGATGTACCTCGCCTCGGTGCTCGACGATCTCGCCTGTCAGGAGGCAGCCTCCTGGCCCGGGACGAACGAGGCTCGGGCGATCTCTCTCGACAACCTCGGGATCCTGCTGGCCGAGTCCGGGCTCGGTGTACCCCTTCGGTACTCGCCGTTGATCCCGGACGATGCCTTCCGTTCGGAGACGCTCGCGGAACAGCTCAGTGACTTCGCCGCGCGTGCCGGACTTCCACGGGCTCCGATCCATGGCGATCCGATCGTCCTCCCGTTCGATGAAGGAATGCCGGTTCTCGATCGCGGAGATGGGTTCATCGAAAAGAGCGCGGTAATCACACCGGCTGCGCTCGGCTGGACCCTCGTCCGCGAAGTTCAGTTCCTCGAGGATTGCGCCGCCCAGAACGACGCCCTTTCGACCTATCTGACGCAGCTGGCAGCCTACATCATCGACGGGCAATTGGGATGGGTGTTCGAGGTGATGGACGAGACCAATGACTCAGCCTACGTTCCCCACGAAATCCGCGTCGCAATCGCCGGCGACGCGATCGAGTATGGCGTCAGTGATCCCCGAAGCACGCTCTACGACCAAGCGGCACTGCTCATCGGGCTGCTGCGGGCGGCGGGTGCCGACGCACTCAGCGAGCGCAGTCGCCGGATGGCCGAGCAGCTTGCAGGCGGCACCTTCGAGCAGCTTGCATTGCACTGGGCAGCCGGTGACCCGGCCCCGCAGAGGACGCTCACTCCTGAGGATGACGGCATACCTCTCGCGTGGCTCGATCTCGCCGTTGCAGCGCGTGCGCTTCGCAGTGGGGCCCAGGCGCTCCCCCAAGCACGATCTCAAGCGATGCAGCTCCTCCGTCGGATCGCTGAGCTAGCCAAACAGGCGGAGGCGCTCGATGACCCGATCGAAGAGGCCGCGAGGCTCTTCGTACTTGTTGTCGCCGGTGACGCAGCGGAACGAGCCATCACCCTGCAGGACTGGGATGGGATCCGTCTGATAGGCCTCGACCCGGCTGCGGAACGACGTGCGCTCGGCCCCCGGTCCGTCGTCGGCTGGCCGAACACACCACGCCAACTGGGGATGCTCTTCGAGCTTCTCGCCGAGGTCACAGCGGCTGACGCCTCGCAGCGGCTGGCCGCCCTCGACATCGCGGGCGTTCTGCTCTCCGAGCACGTGCTGGCTGATCGGGTCCAGCTGCTTGCGCCAATCGGATACTGGCGGGACCATACCGAGGTCCCGTGCTTCGATCTTGCGCCCGTATTCGCGGTTCTCCGCGCGCGACCGGGCGAGATCGAGCTGTTCGACGCCCGGTAGCCCGCCGGATGGCAGTGGTCGGCGAGTGCGTCGACTGTGATCCCCGTCACACGCGAAGGTCTCACATCGGTGGGCGACGTTTCCGTTCGCTTGGTTCGATTCCATCGGAGAATCGGATCGAATGCAGACAATACAAGGTTGGCTCAGAATTCGTTGGCTTCTCGCCGCGCTCGCAATCGCGTTAGCGGTGGCTATGCCTGCAATCGCCCAGGATGCTGGAATGTTCTTCGGCGGGGTGTTCGAGGCGACAATCCTGACGAATCAGACCCAAGCCGTGACGCTCAAGCGCATGTCTCTTGGGACCGTGCTCGGGATCGGAGCCTACACGGTGCAGATGGATGCACAGTTCTCCGACGCGTTGTTCGACTCGCTGACGTTCAATGCCGCCGGGCCGTTCGGCGCGATTGCGCTCAACTCCTCCTTGGCGTTCAATCCGTCGACGCTCTCTTTCCTCTCCTGGCAGACATCCGCCGCCTTGCAGGTCCTGGACATCGCGTTCACCGACGTCTTCTACGTCACGAGTCCCCAATCGGACTCATACAACCAGCTCTCGGCGTCGGCGACCGTCGGGGGGATCGCGTTCCAGGGAGCGTTCAAGGTCGGTGTCTGCCCTCTCTGCTTCTGGGAGACAAGCTTCTGCGGTACCTGGACGTGGTTCGAGTGTAATGCCGGGATGAGCCTATGCGCCCAATTCAGTGATGTTGGCTTCGAGGGAATCACCGCGGGGATGAGCGGCCTCGTACTCTTCGAGGATGTTTTTGGCATCCAGGCGACACTGAACGTATCGATCTCCTATACCCTCGACGCGAAGACGCTGACCCCCACGCTGCAATTCCGACCCAATTGGTTCATCTGCCCTGACGTCGAGATCCTTGCCGAGGTCACGCCGGGACCGGCCATGATGAGTTTCGCCGCCCTCTCCATCTACGGGATGCGTGGCGAGTGTGACTTCGACAACGGTGTCACGTTCAGCTTCGCCGAGTCGTTCGACGCTGCGAAGAACGGCTCCGTTACAGGCAAATCGGACTACTTCGAGCGTCTTGGCGTCTCCGGTCCGTTGAGTTCGTGCTGCGGCTCGTCCGGCTCATTCGAGTTCGATGTCTATTTCCAGGATCCCGCGATCGCGCCGTCTCAGACGCTCTTCACGATGTCCCTGCTGACCGCAAGCTTCGACATCCAGCTGACGGAGAACTTCGGCTTCGCCTTCACCGGGGAGTACCCGATGGCGTCATCCGACTGGCAATTCGAGTTCACGTTCCGGGTGTTCTGGTAAGCGTGGAGCCGCAAGCGGCTCCTTCGGCAATGGCTCCGCCATTCCCGGGGTAGAGCGCCGCTGACCCGCTCCTTCGGCAATGGCTGCGCCATTCCCGGGTCTGACCGCAGCCAACGCGCTCCTTCGACAATGGCTCCGCCATTCCCGGGGTAGAGCGCCGCTGACCCACTCCTTCGGCAAGGGCTGCGCCATTCCCGGGGTAGAGCGCCGCTGACCCGCTCCTTCGGCAAGGGCTGCGCCATTCCCGGGGTAGAGCGCCGCTGACCCGCTCCTTCGGCAATGGCTGCGCCATTCCCGGATCTGACCGCAGCCAACGCGCTCCTTCGGCAAGGGCTGCGCCATTCCCGGGGTAGAGCGCCGCTGACCCACTCCTTCGGCCATGCCGTCGCGATTTCCGGGACAGACTGCCGCTTCGCCTTCCTTCGGCCATCGCTTCGCCATTCCCGGGTCTGACCGCAGCCAACGCGTTCCCTCAACCATCGCTGCGCCATTCCTGGGTCCGACCGCAGCCAACGCGTTCCTTCAACCATCGCTCCGCCATTCCCGGGCCTGACCGCAGCCAACGCGTTCCCTCAACCATCGCTCTGCCATTCCCGGGTCTGACCGCAGCCAACGCGTTCCCTCAACCATCGTTCCGCCATTCCCGCGGGACGCAACGCTCGAGGGATTCCGGTCAGCACCGCCGGTGCGCGTCATCCGGTCATTCGATCCGGGTGGGCGAAACGCTATTCCAGCTCCAGGCGCACCACATCTCGAACCCAGTAGCTCCCGGCGGAATCGACGCCATAGTCTTGATTGCTCACATCGCCGTCCTCCGGCAGGATGGCAATGCGGAAACCTCCGTCGAGATCGGGCATGCAGACGCCGTCGACACAGAACACGAACGCAACCGGATAGGCATCGTCCAACAGTTGCTCGAGCGTGAACCGGACCTCGTATCCATCGGCTGCGATAACCGCAACACCTTCGGGCCCCTCTGGAAGCAGGTCGCGAAGGCGAACGCCGGAATAGACGGCATCCCCTCCCCAGCTGCCAAATTGGTTCTGATAGGATCCGCGTTGCTCGATAACGGCGTGGGTTCGAATCTCACCCAGCGTGACAAAGCGCACCATCCCTTGTGGGTCGACAATCTCGATCCCAGGGCCCCGCGGAGCGAGGGCCCAACGCACAACGAACCCAGCAACGACAGCCACCGCGATCAACGCGAATGCCGCCAGCGGCCCTCTGCGAATCCCATCTCTCATGGCCACCTCCAGAGTGCCGAGAGTATGGCCGCCGCGCTCAGGCCGGCAGCCAGAAGCCAGATCAGGATGTCCGCTGCGACAACTTCATTCGGCACTCGAAGGGTGCGGCGCGGATGAAGCCCGAAGGCGCGTCCCTTCATCGACATCGCGATGCTCTCGACCCGCGTCAGACCGGACACGAGCACGGGAACAAATGTGTAGCGCACTGCCGTCCGAATCCCCTTCAGACTGCGAATGCCCGGCTGGATGCCGCGGAGCCGCTGCGCCTCTCGAACGATGCGAAGCTCACGCTGGAAGAATGGGACGAAGCGGAGCGACAGAATCAGCAGATAGGCATACCGATAGGGAATTCCGCAACGGATGACACTCGCTGCGAGCCGATCGGGATCGACGACCTGGGCAAACAGGAAGCTCACAGGGAGAATGACGAGGAACCGAAGCGCCATCCCCAGGCCCGCCCTCAGCCCACCGCCAGTAATCTTGATCGGCGCGTGGAGAACGGGCATCCCGGTCTTCACCGACAGCACCTGTACCACGAAGAGGAGAGCCGCAAAGACGACCACGAAACGGAGGCTCTTGGCGAACCGCGAGACCTCCACGCGCGACCAGGCGGCCACGACCACCACGAGGAGAAGCGCCACGATCCGGAGCACGAGGCTCGGCGTTGCGAGGACGGCGCTCACCAGAGCAAGCAGCAGGAGCAGCGCAGAGAGCGGCGAAGCCTCGCCGAGGCCTCGAGAATCCGTCGATCGTCTCGATATCATGCCATCGTCTCCCAGAACCCAGGCAGGAATTCGTCCCGTCCCGCCTCTTTGAGTCGATCGAAGAGGCTTCTCGGATCGCCGATCAGCGGACTCGCAGAGCCCGGATCAAGGAACAGGATCTGGTCAGCCAGCGATCCAACGAGTTCGATGTCATGGCTGACCAGCACGACCGCGCCGCCGACGGCCGCCTGGTCCCTGATCCGCTCGATGATCCATCCGACATTCCGCCGATCCTGCCCGATGAACGGCTCATCAAGCAGCAGGAGGCGGGGAGCGCGCTGGAGCGCCGTGATCAGCGTTAGCCGTCGCTGCTCTCCGAGGCTGAGCGAGAGAGGTGGGGCGTTCCCGAGTCCCTCCAGCCGTGCTTCGGCCAGCCACCGGCTCCCGGGATACCTGTCGCCGGGTTCACCGAGATCGAGTTCTCGCCGAACCGTCCGCTCGAAGATCTGGTGATGGGGATGCTGGAAGACGAAACCGATGTCCGAACAGCCTTCGACACACCCGGCGGTCGGACCCTCCAGCCCTGACAACACTCGGAGAAGCGTCGTCTTCCCGCCGCCATTCGGCCCGATCACGCCGAGAACCTCGCCCTCGCGGACGTCGAACGAGAGGTCGCGAAACAGCGGCGCGTCGTAGGAGAAGCCGAGATCCCGCACCCGCACGAGCGGCACACCCGGCCGACGCCGCTTTGGAGCTTCTCTCGATTCGTTGGCTCGAGCCCGATCGAGGCGCGCGCGGTCGTGCCTGCGAGGCACAATCCATCCTTCATCGAGCACGAGAACGCGCGGGGAGAAGGCCGCGAGCGGACGAATGCGATGCTCGACGATCAGCAGTGTTATCCCACTTCTCTGCTGCAATCGGTGCAGGATCTCGAAGAGCTTCTTCGCTCCAGCCGGATCGACATGCGCCGTCGGCTCGTCGAGCACAAGCGTCTCCGGCTCCATCGCAAGGATCGAGGCGATCGCAAGACGCTGCTTCTCACCTCCGGAGAGGGTCGTCGTCTGTCGATCGCGCAGATGCCCGATGCCAGCCGCGTCGATCGCTCGATCGACGCGGCTGCCAACCTCCTCCGGAGAGAGACATAGGTTCTCGGGTCCGAAGGCTACTTCCTGCTCAACCCCGAGCGTGCAGATCTGGGCATCGGGATCCTGCTGTACGAGGCCGACGTGTGCCGCGATGTCGGCCGCATCGGCCTGCCACACAGAGAGATCGCCGACGCGAAGCTCGCCTTGGACACGTGCCGCCACAAGCTGCGGCACGAAGCCGGCAATCGCGCGGCAGAGGGTCGACTTCCCGCAGCCGGAGGGACCCGTCAGCACCACCGTGGTCCCACGTTCGACGCTCTCGGTGATCTGGTGAAGGGCAGGTCGATCGCGATCCGGGTAGTGGATCGAGACGGCGCGTGCTTCGATCGCAATCCCCCTACCGGACGACAACGCGCCTCACCCGCCGGACCCAGGTCGCGCCGTCGTATCCGGCCGCAACCAGTCGAAGTCCTTCTTCCTCGAGCACAAGCAGGATGTCACCGTGAGACCAGGCTTCATCCAACGAGAAGCTCGCCTCGTAGCCGTCCGAGGCGATGACTCGAACCACCGTTGCGTTGGGCGCGGGCTCCGCTGTGCGAAGAATCGCCGCCAGCGGGACACCGTAGTAGTCGCGCGGTGGAACGTACGTCGTGGAGCCACGCAGCTCGGTATGCGTGACGCTCTCCTCTCCCTCCCATGCGTCGAAGCGAAAGGTGTAGGGCGATGCCACGTTGCCTTCGATTCGCGCTGACGAGGCGTCGGCAAATGGGTCGAAGACATGGATGTAGTAGGCAACACCTCCACCGAGCAACCCGAGCACGGCAACCAGTGTGACCGCATGACGATGCCAACCCGGCGCTCGCCGAGCCGCAGGCTGCTCGCGGCGGATGATTCGCGATCTCATGAGGAGATCCTCGATGTCCCACGCGAGGTACCCGCCGAGAAGCGCACCCGACACGCAGGAGAGTCCCGCCATCACCAGGATGAACGTCACCGAGACGCCGGAGAAGTAGATCGACTGAAAGACAAACACGTTGGACGCCGACGCGACGGCCCCGGTCAGCATCGTCAGCGCAAGGGATCGGTGCCTCGAGATGCCGAGGCCGGAATCGATGAGCAATCCCTCGACCAGGGAGACCACGAGGATCACAACACCATGCGTCCCTCCGGAGAAGAGTTCGACGACGCCCTTAAGGACGCCGGTGAGCGTTCCCGAGCCGAATCGTCCGATCAACAGGCGTGCGAGAAGCGGCCAGAGAACATGCAGCCCGGCAATCAGCTGCCCGGCACCAAACGGAACCCCGAACAGGCGGTTGACCAGATTGCCGAGGTATCCGATGTAGGTAGAAAGGACTCCGCCAACGGCTGCCAGAAGAGCAATCAGGACGAGATCTCGGATGTCGAGCCGTGGCTTTCTGGTCTGCGTCACCGGCTCCATGCCTACGGCATCTCGAGGCGGATCTCCGCGAGAAACTTGACCGACTTCAGCGTCACGTCCTCGGGAAGCTCAACCGCGTCATCGTAAACGAATCGCATGTAGCCGCTCGACGTCGGATCGAGGAAGACGCCATCCATCTTGAACGCGACGATGAACCGGTCATCGCGGGCGATCACATCGGACGTCACGCTCTGCGAGTAGCCGTCGGACGCGATCAGAGTGATCGCGTAGGCGGACGATGCGAGCGCATCGCTGAAGTCCTCGTCGTTGTAGTAGAGGCCAAGTTCGGCTACGGGGAAGACCTCATCATCGACCCAGCCGACGAGTCGCCAGAGGGGGATGCCGGTGTAGGTGTGGGTCTCCCCCTTGCTCGTCGATGTGACCGTCGTGGTGTGGCATGGACAGCCGATCCCTTCTTCGAGTTCCTCGCGCGCGAACACGCGGGTCGTCGCACCCTGTAGGGTCAGCGCATATGCTTCGTAGGTCCCAAGGATCTCAATCTGCACGACCATCCGCGCGGACAAAGAACTCGAGAAGTGCGGGTTGTCCTCCCCGACCTGGACGATGCGGAAGTGGCCCGGATCGTCCGGCATGTACTCGCCATTCTCGATGTAGGCGAGGATCCACGTTCCCTCGACCCGGTCGAGGAGCATTCCCGCCTCGTAGTTCATCGAGTAGCCATCGGACGCCGTTACGCGAACCGTCGTCTCGGCCGGGATGTTCCCAATCAGGGTCGCCATCGGGATGCCCGTGTAGTCTGCGGTGTACTCGGTCCCGGTGCTCTTGGTGAACGTGCCCGAGCCTGAGACCTGATCCATTTCCTCCAGGTCGGCGAGGGTGTACGTGCGGGTGTCGTCACCGCGAACCACCGTCAGCATTGCCTGCCCTTGCGCCATCCCATTGATTGCGAAGAACCCCGCAACGAGCGCCGCCACACAGATCATCCGGAGATTCCTTCGTCCTTGCATGCCTTCTCCTTCCGCTTGCCAGCCAACCGTCAACGGCGGGAAGTGCCTCGCCGTCCCTAGAGATCAAGTACCGTCGGCAACCGTCCGCCATCGTGATCGATGACGAGAAACACAACACCCTTCACAAGAAGCCCCGTCGATGAGGGTTCCTTGCCGAAGAAGTGCGCGTACTCCGGACCGAACGCATCGAGCATGTCTTGATTGCTGAGCCGTTCGTCTTCCGGGAGGAAGAGGAGCAGTGGCCCGTCCTCCCAGTCATCGGCCGGTTCATCGTCGATGGAGAGAGCCAGCACCGCGCGGCCACAGGCCGTCGTTTCCTCCACGACATCGCGCGGAATCGTCTTGTTCCAACCGTCCAGTGCAACGGCGGTCACGGTCCCGTACTCGCTCTCTCCCAAGGCATTTCCGAGGACCGCCGCGAGATCGACGCCTCGATAGATATGGGAGGGTTTCCAGTTCTCGCTGTCCACCGAGATCGTCGGCCCTTGATACGCTACGCGCCCCTCGATGACTGCGAAATCGGTCAACTCCACGTCGTAGCTCTCATTCCCGTCGACAATCCTCACGAGAGCACCGAACCCAGGCGCCCACGCGTCCAGGGACCCGTGACGGGGGCGGAGAACCACGACAGCGGCGATCGCGACTGCAACCAGCACCGCTCCGCCAAGCAAGAACGGGATCATCCGTCGCTGTCGGGTCATTCGCACGCCTCCATCGGGAACGTGCGAACGGCTGCGGGCGGGATCATCACGAGTGCGCGGTCGCCGATCCTGTGTCCGGCCGAAGCGGCCGCTTCCCGAGAGAGTAGCGCGTTGATCTCAATGCCTCCCTGTTCGAGAACGAGGTTGGTTGCGCCGCCGAGCTGCCGGACCTTGACAATCGTCATCGCGAGGACGCCCTCGCTGTGTCCCAAGGCGGGCCGGGGATCCTCTCGGAAGACGACCACCGCCTCCGGCGGGATGACGATCCGAAGTCGATCTTCGCCCGAAAACGAGAAGACGGGGAACGTATTCGCTCCGAGGCGCACGGTGCAACGGGAATCGGCCCGCGTGACCACTCGCACGTCGAAGGTGTTCTTTCTCAGGAGGTCGGAATCCCGCGGGTCGTAGGTCGCAATCTCCGGATGGCGTGCCCCGAGATCCTGCCGGTCGGACCAGACGATTCCGTCGATCACCTCACGCGGTGTTCCCGCCGAGACGAGCAGCGTTGCCAAATCGAGGCCGAGAAGCTCCGCCAGAGTTCTACTTGTGGCAAGACCGGGCGAAGGGCGGGTGCCCTGTTCGATCCTCGCAAGACGGCTGTGATCGATGCCGGCCTGGACGGCCAGCTGTCGCAGGCTGAGACCTTTGTTCATCCTCGCCGATCGCACGAGGGCGCCATACGCTTCCTTCGTCACAGAGGAGGAGTCTAGTTCGCATGTTGACATTTGTCAACACCGTAGAGCAGGAGCCTTCGCGGGATGTCGGGTACAATTGGCCGATGGCACGGCGATCCGCACAAGACCTCAGCAAGCAACTCACCCAGGGACCAATTGGCGGTTCTCTGCTTCGCCTGGCATGGCCGATCATGCTGGCAAACCTCTTCCAAACGCTCTACAACTTCGTCGACCGATTCTGGCTGGCACGCTACGGAACGACGGAGATCGCCGCGTTGGCCCTCTCGTGGCCGCTGATCTTCCTCGTGCTCTCGCTGGGCAGCGGCCTGACGATCGCCGGTACGGCGTTGGTGGCTCAGTACACGGGGGCCCGACGTGAGCACGATGCGAATCTCGCTTCGGGACAGGTTGTCTCGTTCACCGGGCTTCTTGCGATCACGTTTGCGGCAGGCGGCTTCTTCGCTGCCCGTCCGATCCTCGGTTTGATGGGGGGAGAACAGGCGCTGCTCGATGCCGCAGCCTCGTACCTCCAGATCATCTACGCCGGAATCCCGCTTGTCTTCGGGACATTCGTGATCACGGCGCTACTGAACGGCCTCGGCGACACCGTGACGCCGATGATCTTGATGGGGATTTCCGTCGCGCTCAACATCATCCTCGACCCCTTCCTCATCTTCGGATGGGGGCCCTTCCCGGAGTGGGGAATCGCCGGCGCGGCCGCGGCAACGATCCTGTCACGGGGGCTGATCTCGGTCATCGGGTTTGCCCTGCTGTTCTCCGGTCGGTTGGGGATCCATATCCGGTTCCGCTATCTCAGGCTTCGATGGGATCTGGTCCGGAAGATCATCTCGATCGGCGGCCTCGCTTCGATCGGACAAACAGGGACATCGATTGGCTTCGCAATCATGAACGGGGCACTCGCTCGAATCGGAACAGCGGTCCTCAGCGCATTCGGGATCGGGAACGCGTTCATCTCGATCGCGCTGATGCCGGTGATGGGGCTCGGCCAGGCGACGGCAACGATGGTGGGCCAGAATCTCGGCGCCGAGAATCCGCGGCGCGCCAAGCAGAGCGCCTGGGCGGGAATCGTTCTCTCGAGCCTCGTACTCGTGGCCGCGGCAGTGGCCGTGCTCGCCTTGCGTCGAAGCTTGATCCAGGTCTTCCTGTCGGACCCCGCGGTGATCGCGGTCGGAACGGAGATGCTCTTCCTCGTCGCCTTCGCGTTCCCGTTCATGGGAATCATCCAGGTGGTGATGGGCGTCTACCAAGGAGCCGGCCACACCCTCTACTCGATGTTCTTCGGCCTGTTCCGGCTCTGGGTACTCCGCGTTCCGCTCGTCTTCCTGCTGGCATTCACGTTCGGCTTCGGCGCAAGCGGCGTCTGGTGGGCGATGTTCGCCTCGAATCTCGGCACCGCGATTCTCGCGATGGTCTTCTTCCTCTCGGGAAACTGGATGCATCGGGTGATCAAGGAGCCAGCGCTCTCCGACGAAGTCGCCTAGCAGGCCCGGTTGCAAAGGGCATCGCCAGCTCCTACCCTCTCCCAAATCCAAGCAGACAGGAAGGGAGGGCAGGATGCCAACCATCACGATCAGCCAAGCGGCGAAGCACATCGGCGAGGACGTCACCATCAAGGGGTGGCTCTACAATCGCCGGTCGAGCGGGAAGATCCTGTTCCTCCAGGTCCGCGACGGAACCGGAGTTCTCCAGGCAGTGCTGAGCGAATCAGACAACGCCGAAGTGTTCGATGTCGCAGCGCATCTCGCGCGCGAGTCGTCGATCATCATTCACGGAACGGTGGCCGAGGACGCAAGAGCACCGATCGGCTGTGAGATTCAGCTCACCGGCCTCGATGTCGTTCATCAACCGTCGGAGGACTTCCCGATCGAGCTGAAGGAGCAGACCCCGGGATTCCTCATGGATCACCGCCATCTGTGGATGAGAACGGGGCGTCAGGTCCCGATTCTGAGAGTTCGCGATGCCGTCTTCCGCGCCTTTCGGAGCTTCTTCCACGAGCGCGAATTCGTCGCGACTGAGACGCCGATTCTTACCGGGACCTCGGTCGAGGGGACGACGACCCTGTTCGAGCTCGACTACTTCGGCGACAAGGCGTACCTCGGGCAGAGCGGCCAGCTCTATCTCGAGGCGACCGCGATGGCGCTCGGCCGTGTCTACTGGATCGGCCCGGCATTCCGCGCCGAGAAGTCGAAGACGCGGAAGCATGTCACCGAGTTCTGGATCGCGGAAGCCGAAATGGCGTACGTAGAGCACGTTGAGAACATGCAATTGCAGGAGGACCTCGTCCGCTCCATCGTGAGCACGGTGGTCGAGGAGCGCGCCGCCGAGTTGAAGCAGCTCAAGCGAGACGTTGACCAGCTTCTTGCCGAGGTCGCCGAGCCTTTCCCGCGCGTTGACTACGCGGACGCGGTCGATCTACTCAAGACCGCCGGGCACGACATCCGCTTCGGCGATGACTTCGGAGCCCCCGAGGAAGCGACGCTCGGTGAGCACTTCGGGCGCCCTGTCTTCATCGAACGATTCCCAATCGCGATGAAGCCCTTTTACATGCAGCGCGATCCCAAGGATCGAAGCCGCGTCCTCGGCGCCGACCTCATCGCGCCGGAAGGCTACGGGGAGATCATCGGCGGGAGTGAGCGCGTGCACGCCGAAGAGGAACTGATCGCACAGCTCGCAGAGGTCGGACTCCCGGCGGAACCCTACCAGTGGTATATCGATCTCCGCCGTTTCGGATCGGTACCGCATTCCGGTTTCGGGATGGGGCTTGCCCGGGTCATCATGTGGATCTGCGGGACGTCGCACATCCGAGAAGTCATCCCGTTCGCACGGCAGATCCACCGACTCTATCCCTAGCGTGAGCGAAGGCTGTCGAACAGCCTTCACTCACGCGGTTGACTCGAAACGGATGGAGACCCGATCGGCGGTCGACGCGTTCCAGGTAGCGGTGTCCAATTAGCCTCGCTCTTCGGTCAGGCGGATGAGGATATCGACGGCACTCGCGCCTTGCTCGTCGGCAATCACCGGGTTGAGATCGACCTCCTCGATCTGCGGGAAGTCGAGCCCCAGCCGTCCGAGAGCGGCAAGCGTGTGGGCCAATGGGCCAAGATCCGTAGCCGGCTGTCCGCGGAACGCTTCGAGCAATGGGAAGGCACGAATCGAACGGATCGTCCGTTCCGCGGTCGTCGTGGCAATCGGAGCGACCGCAAACGCAACGTCCTTCAATGCCTCGACGAACGTTCCGCCGATTCCGAACATCACGACCGGCCCAAAGGCAGGATCCTGCTCCAAGCCAAAGATGAGCTCGCGCCCGAGAAGCGTCTTCTGGAGGAGAATGCGGGCCCCTGCTAGATCGTGCTCTGCAATGATGCGTTTCAGCGCATCGAGCGAATCGCGCAGTCCGTCCGCGTCCGCAATGCCCGTCAGCACAGCGCCCTTCTCGAACCGATGGAGAAGCTCGGGCGAATCAACCTTGGCAACAATCGGGTACCCGATCTCCGCTGCAAACGCGAGCGCCTCCTCGGGGTGCTCGACGTAGCAAAACGGACATACATTGATCCCGTACGCGCCAAGCAGCTCGGCCCCTTCCTCGAAGGTCAGGCCCGGCCTCCCTTCGGATCGTGCGCCGTCGAGCACGCGGCGGGCCGTCCCGAGGTCGCGAGCAATCGGCGGGTCGGAAGCCGCTCGTTCGTCGCGGATGCGGCGTGTTCGTACAAGGACGGATAGTGCTTCGACTGCCGTCTCCGGCATCGCGTAGGTCGGAATCGTCTCGCGCCTCAGTCGATCGACAAGCGGTTTCACCGTTTCGCTCGTACTGAGCGTCGAGATGAGGACGACCTTGTCCGGCCACTTCGATGAGACCCGGAGGATCCCCTCGGCCACGGCATCAACGGGCTCACGATAGACGAGGGGTGGTCGGAAGATGACGATCGCCGCATCGGCCTCGCGGAGCACGACATCGAGCGCGCGCTCGTAGTCGATACTTCCAGCGGTCGCGATCATGTCGACTGGATTGCCCAATCCGGCTTCGGGTGGAAGAAACGCGGAGAGCGCTTCGCGTGTCGCATTGGAAAGCGGCGGAACGTCGATTCCAACCCGGTCGCAGGCGTCGGCCGCGATGATCCCTGCCCCGCCGGCGTTCGTCAGAATCACCGTGCTCGGGGCGACGGGATGAATGCCTCGTTCGAGTGCACGAAGAGCCGTCAGCGTCTCTTCGATCGTCGTCACGCGAATCGCACCACACTGACGAAGGAAGGCATCGACAATCGCGTCGGGACTCGCGAGCGATCCGGTGTGCGAGGCAACGGCAGCGGCGCCCGCCTCGGTGCGCCCCGCCTTGAGCACGACAATCGGCTTCCGCTTGCTGATCTCCGACACCAATCGCCGGAATTCGGCGGGCTCCGCGAAGCTCTCGAGGTACAGGAAGACCGCCCCACATGCGGCGTCTTCCGCAAAGTGGGCGAGAAAGTCGTTCTCCGACAGCCCGGCACGGTTTCCGAGGTTGATGAACCGACCGACGCCGAGTCCCGCGTCTTCAAAACACTCGAGCAGCGTCTCTCCCAGAGACCCGCTCTGCGAGATGAACGCGATCTCGCCCCCGGGCGGGAACCACCGGGAGAACGACGCGTTCAGTCGGGTCTCCTGCGAGCTGTTGATCAATCCCATGCAGTTCGGTCCGACGACGTTCAGATCGTACTGCTCGATCAGTTCCTTGAGTTCTCGCTCAAGCTGCAGTCCCTCGTCTCCGGCCTCCTTGAAGCCGGCGGTGATGATGATCAGGTTCGTCAGGCCCTTTGCCCCGCAAGCGGCCACCGCGTCGAGGACGATGCCTCGATTGATCGCCAGCACGACGAGATCGACATCATCGGGGAGATCCGCGATCGTCGGGAGACAGGGCAGGCCAAGGACCTCCTCGTACTTCGGGTTGACCGGTATCAGCTTGCCGTCAAACCCGCACACGCGGAGGTTTGAGAGAATCGTTCCCGCCACGGAGCCGGGCTTCGGGCTCGCCCCCACAACGGCCACGGATTTCGGCGCAAGCAGTCTAGCGAGGTCCCTTGTCACGCGTCTTCATCCCCCTTGCGATCAGCCAGACGAGGCCGGTAAACAGGATTGCGTCCCCGATACTAAACGCGGTGGCAAACGGCATCCAGCTCGGAACATGGAGGATGTCTCCCAGCCAGTTCAGTCGCGTGGCGTCGCTCATCAGCACGACATTGGCCACCGAGCCGTTCTCCAGGAGCGCAGTTGCCTCGATGGTTGCCCCGGCCGCCTGAAGCGCTTTCACAGAGGCCGGCATACGGCCGCCGTTCGCCACAATCACGATCAAGTTGGCGAGTGCTCCAAGTCCGATCAGGCCCATCGGCGCATATCGAAGATTGGCCGCCAGCCATAGGAAGATGAGGCCATAGGAGAGAAGGTGGAGAGCCGATGTCGCGTACGGGAAGACGGGGGCATCGAAGAACCACGGGAAGATCAGCAGCTGGATCGCAAGGGCAACAGGAATCAGCGCGATCCATCGAAACCGAAGATGGATCAACCGCGACAGACGTCCGCCCAGACCGTATCCGATAAGGAGACCAAGCGGAATCGCGAGAAGGAGGAGCATTAGGCTTGCCTCACGCCCGCGCCTGCTGCAGAGCGGCCTTGGAAGCCGGGTTCTGCTCTAGGGAGGCTTCCTTCGAGTTCAGCACTCGCAGAAGGGCGTCCGCAACCGTTGGATCGAGATCGGTGCCTCGCATCTCCCGGATCATCGACTTCGTCTTCTCGGGGCTGAAGGCCTTGCGGTAGGGGCGATCGGTCGCGAGGGCATTGTAGATATCGGCCGCGGCGATGATTCGGGCAATCAATGGTATCTCCTCGCCCTCGAGCCCAGCAGGATAACCGCTTCCATCCCATCGCTCGTGCTCGTGTCGCACTGCATCGACCACCGGTCGGTAGATCTCCAGCCCTGCAATCAACTCTGCACTGACCACGGGATGCCGCTTCATGACTATCCACTCCTCGTCGGTCAGCGGTCCCGGCTTGAGGAGGATGGAGTCCGGCACGGCAACCTTCCCGATGTCGTGAACGCGTCCGGCGATGTCGGCCATTTCGATCTCGGCGATCGGCAGCCCCATCTCGGTGGCGATCTCAGTGGCGAGCTCGGCGACTTCTTGGGAATGGACCGCGGTGTAGTGGTCCCGTTCGTCGAGCAGGCGCGAGATCTGCTCGAAGGTCTTTCGCGCCTCGGTTTGCAGCTTGACGTACCCGCGAAATGAGATGTGGACGAGCGTCAGAGGGAACAGTGCGAGGAATACGTGCCAAACCGAGAGCGTCCGCAGTACGGCGAGCAACAGCGCTGAGACACAGAGAACGAGGTACTGCACGAAGAATTGACGAATGCTGTCCCACAACGACCGGAAGAAACCTCTTCCTTCGGTGAGAACGATGATCCCATTGACGAAGGATAGGTTCAGAAGGACGTAACCGGCAAACGCTGCGATCGCGGCAATGTAGTCATCCAACGCCCTGAAGTGCATCTCCGAGTAGCCCAACACCTGCAGGACGAGTCCGACGACGCTGATCGCGACAACCAATTGACTGACATTGAAGGCAATCGGAAGAAGCGCCGTCCGCTGCTTGCCTTCCTCCGAGTTCCATCGAAGAAAGAGTTCCGAGATCAGTGCGGCGACGAAGACGAGAAGGACTGTGGCGTGAGGGCCAAGGATAAACAGCGCCGCCAGATAGATGGCAATCGAACTGGAGATCTCCCAGTTGAACGAGGGAATCCACGTCGCATAGACTTCGGCAAGAACGGCAAGGATGACGAAGAAAGAGAAGAGCGTGAGCGCGTCGACCTCCGGCAGAACCATCTGGGAGATCGCGTAGCCTAGGCAGGCGAATGCGCCAAGAACAAGGACAGCAACGTATAGGCTGATTCGCTGCGAACCGCTCATGCATCCTCCCCTGGCATGGCACGTGGCGCCCCGCTGATCTTAGCACCACTGCCGCAGCAAGTCAGCCGAAAGCCCCCGCATAGAGAACCACCGCAGTCAAGAAACCCAGCGGCGGCGAGGCCCAGTCAGGGGTGAACAGGGGGGGTATCCACCCGGCCTAGCGTCCGCCGGGACACCACTTCACGCTCTCCGCCAGCAGCAGCGCCAGTCCCGCCAACGTCACCAGGAAATACAGCGCCTTTGCGCCAAATACCTTCTGCAGTCGCTCCTCGCCCTTTCGGTTGTATCCGCCCCACTTCATGTCCTGCCTCCTCCAAATTGTGTTCGTTCCGTCCCGCCTAGCGTCCGCCGGGACACCACTTCACGCTCTCCGCCAGCAGCAGCGCCAGTCCTGCCAACGTCACCAGGAAATACAGCGCCTTTGCGCCAAGAACCTTCTGCAGTCGCTCCTCGCCCTTTCGGTTGTATCCACCCCACTTCATGTCCTGCCTCCTTTGAAGACGAGAACCGCACTCCCTTGTCGAGGTGACAGCCTCGTTGCTCTGGTTTCAGTAACGAATCACTAATAGGAGAAGCCGCTCAGATTGTCAAGTTCTTTGCACTTTTTTTCCATAGTTCTTCAAGGGTAGGCTTGCCTGTAATGCATTCACTTACTTACCACTACACAGCCCCACGTCTTCTGCATAGAACGTGACCCCGCCCGGGCGAGACCAGAATCGCGCGAACCTAGCTAGAAAACGCGGCTTCGGGAGTCGGTCCGCCACGATGCCAGCTGCCCCAATCGCTCAAGCACCGGCTGCTGTGAACTACCTTCGGGGTTTGACTTCAACAGGCCCCGAAGATACAGTTACCCGCAGATCGGAGTGAGGAGTGAACGTGAGAGAATACGAGATTGTGTACGTGATTCGGCCCGACCTCTCGGATGAGGACCGTTCCTCGAAGGTCGATCGAATTCACGCTCTGATTGCCGACAATGGCGGCGAACTCGGGAAGGTCGAGGACTGGGGAAAACGCGTCCTCGCGTACGAGATCAAGCACAACACGGACGGGTACTACGGCCTCGCCGAGTTCCGTCTTCCGCCGAGCGCGGTCGCAACGGTGGAGGAGCGCCTCAACATCGATGAGGAGATTCTCCGCTACCAGATCGTATCCAGAGAATAGGGAGCACCCATGGCGGCGAGTCTCAACAAGGTCATCCTGATCGGTAACCTGACCGCAGATCCGGAGCTTCGGTACACTCCGAGTGGGACCGCCCGCACGCGGTTCTCCATCGCCGTCAACCGACAGTACAAGAACGCGTCCGGCCAGCTGCAGGAGGAAGTGACGTTCGTCCCGATTATCACGTGGGGATCGCAAGCAGAGAATTGCGCCAACTATCTGAGCAAGGGACGCTCCGTCGCCGTGGAAGGCCGACTGCGTATCGACAGTTTCGAGAACGCCGAAGGAGAACGACGGAAGGTCGTGGAGGTCGTCGCGAACAGCGTGCAGTTCCTTGGAGGACCTGCTCGCAGCGGAAACGGAGGCGGCACCGTGGCCGAGCGGCCGCAAGAGTCCGCGCCCAAGGCGCCATCCGATGAGGAGGTACCCTTCTAGCCTATGTATACGAAACGCAAGAGGAAGTGCCGCGTCTGCGAGCGCAACCTCACCCTAGACTACAAGAAGCCTGAAGAGCTGAAGCAGTTCATGAACAGACTCGGGAAGATCCTTCCCAAGCGAGCGACGCGTCTTTGCGCAAAACACCAGCGACAGCTCGCAGTCCAGATCAACCGTGCGCGCAAACTTGCCCTTCTTCCGTACGTCGGAGAGCGCGAGCCGATGCGCATGCGCCGGTAGGCTGTCCCACGACAGCCAGCCATCCCTGCGATCATGGCGACGATGGATGACATCACGGGGTGGTTGGGGCGCCAAGCTCAACTGGATTCCGAGACACACGATGGAGACCGCTCCGCGACGTTGTCCGCGGAGCGGCCCACCGTTCTTGAGGTCTTCCCAAGCGCTGTTGTCGACCCCTCCGGCTGCATCATCCTCGAGCGCAATATCCCGATGGCCCCGTGCTTCCCGGCCCCGACCGAGGCTCTCCGGGGGATTCGGTCCGAGCTCCGTCTGCTCTATGGCATCGGAGTCCGGCACGCCCATCAGCTGAGGGAGGAGGGCTACGCATCGCTTGATGCGCTCCTCGGCCACCCACGATGGACCGAGACAACGGCCGCCCTTCTCGAGCGATGGGGCACGCCGCCCGATCCGGAGAGAATCCACGAGACACTCTCGCGATGGATCCCTTCTTCGAGCCCCCTGTTTCTCGCCCTGCTCGGCCTGATCGAACCCGAGAAGCTCCTGTTCTTCGACCTGGAGACGCTCGGCCTGAGTGGCGCACCCGTCTTCCTCGGAGCAGTCGCCCGATTCGGCGAGGATGGCTTCGTCATCCGTCAGTTCCTTGCTCCATCTCCGGCGGAGGAGGTCGGTGTGCTGGAGCGAATGCTCGAGGAGCTCTCGCGCGCCGACGCGCTCCTCTCGTTCAACGGCAAGTCGTTTGACATGACCATGCTACGAGAGCGCTGCGCCTACTACGGTCTTCCCTTCCCCGTGACGACAATCCACGTCGATCTGCTGCATCAGGCGAGGCATGCGTTCCGCGGCCGGATCGCCGACTGTCGGCTTGGGACGATCGAGGAGAGGATCCTGGGCATCGCGCGAGAGGCCGATCTCCCGAGCGAGCAGGTCCCCTTCTACTACACGCTCTTCCTGGAGACGGGCAGCGCAACCGTTCTCGAACCGATCATCAACCACAACCGCCAGGACCTGATCAGTCTTGCTCATCTGGTGGAACGCCTGACACGCGCCGATGTCGATTGACCGGGTTCTCTCCGAGATCGAGGCCGCATCTTGGTATCGAGGGCAGGTCGTTCACTCGGAGACGCTCGCTGCGTCTCACTCGAGCCACGTGGCAATCCCCCTCCATCCGAACGTTCAGGCCGCCCTCGATGCCGAGGGCATCAGACTCTACACCCATCAGGCCAAAGCAATCGAAGCCTTCCGCCGTGGATCCGATGTCGTGCTCGCGACACCGACCGCCTCCGGAAAGACGCTGGGATTCAATCTGCCCGTTCTCGAGGCGCTGATCGAAGATCCGGAAGCGTGTGCCCTCTATCTCTACCCGCTGAAGGCTCTTGCCAACGATCAGCTCGGGAAGCTCGACGGCTTGATCGAGGCCTGTTCGGCAGGAATCGAAGCAGACACCTACGACGGGGACACCCCGAGCAGTCGGAAGGCTCGGATCAAGCGGAGTGCCCGCATCGTGCTGACGAATCCTCACGCCCTGTTTCACTACCTCCCGTGGCATCACCAGTGGGCGCGCATCTTCGCCCATCTGCGCGTGGTGGTGCTCGATGAGGCCCACCAATATCGGGGCGTCTTCGGGGCAAACGTCGCCTTCCTCTTGCGCCGCGCACTCCGGATCGCTCGACACTACGGAGCCGAGCCGCAGATTGTGCTCTCCTCCGCGTCGATCGCGAATCCCACTGAGTTCGCCCGATCCCTTACTGGACGTGACGCCACCGCGATCTGTGACGACGCTTCCGAGCACGGAGAGCGATACGTCCTCACGTGGGATCCGATGCTCGATCCGACGCGATCGACGGTCAGTCAAGCCGCACACCTGCTTGCGCTGCTAACGAGAGCTGGTATCCAGACGATTTGCTTCGCCCGGTCCCGTGCGGGGGCAGAGGTCATCGCACAGGCGGCGGCGCGGACCGGCGGACAGGGCATCGCACCCTATCGCGCCGGATATCTCCCGGCCGAGCGCCGAGAGATCGAGGCGGCACTCCGAAGAGGCGAGATCCGTGGTGTCGTCTCCACGACCGCGCTCGAGTCGGGCATTGATATCGGCGGCCTCGATGCGGCAATCCTCACCGGCTTTCCCGGTAGTCTTCTCTCCGCGTGGCAGCAGGCGGGGCGCGCAGGACGGGGCAGTGCCCCCTCGCTCCTTGTTTTTGTCGCCGAGGAGAACCCGCTCGATCGGTTCTTCCTGCAGCACCCGGAGCTCTTCCTCGGCACCACCCGCGAGAGACTCGTCATTCCCCTCGCGAACCCCCGCCTACGTGCCGGGCACCTGCTCTGCGCCGCTGCCGAGCTTCCTCTTCAGGAGGCCGAGATCACGACGGAGAACAGGTCCCTGGTGCAGGGAATGTCACGAAACGGCCTTCTCGCGGAGACTCCGCGCGGGACCATCTACCGTGGACTCCGCCGGGCGCACGAGATGGTCTCCCTCGACGAGCCCGTCGGTCAGACAATCCGCCTTACCCGCAACGGCACCCTGATCGAAACCATGGACCCTGTGCGCGCTCGCCGCGACGCGTTCCCGGGGGCCGTCCTTCTCCATCGGGGTGAGACCCTGGTGGTCGAACGCCTCAACCTGGAGGAGGGCATCGCCGAGGCGCGCAAGGAGCCGGTCGACTACCACACGCAGGCCTTGCGCACGTTCGACATCGAGATCCTCTCGACCGAGCGGAGCCGTTCGGGCGCTGCATGGGCCCTACAAACCGGTCGTGTTCGCGTTACGGATTCAACGCTCGGCTACAAGGCGATCCATGCCGACCATGCCGTCTCGATGCATCCGCTCGAGCTTCCGCCGTACACGTACGAGACGGATGCCCTATGGATCGCAATCAACGACCTCTCGACGCTCGCGATCGGTCCGGAGGATCTTCTCGGTGCACTCCACGGAGCGGAGCACGCGCTCCTCGCGATGCTCCCGCTCCTCGTGCTCTGCGATACCTCCGATGTAGCGGGACTCTCGACACCCCTTCATCCACAGACCCGAACTCCAACAATCCTCCTGTTCGACCAAGCCTCCGACGGGGCCGGACTGACGCCCTCGCTCTTCTCCTCCATCGACGCGCTCCTCCAGCGGGCTCGAGATCTCGTCCGCGACTGCCCTTGCGATGCCGGATGCCCGGCCTGCCTCCTCTCTCCGCGCTGCGGAAGCCAGAACGAACCGCTGTCTAAAACCGGCGCGAGCGCTATCCTGGAGTATCTGGTATGTACATCGGATGCGAAGGGAGCGAACGGATGAGCCAACTCCTCGTTGTGATCTTTCACGCATCGGCCAAGGGCGGTCGCCTGGAGGAGATCGTCGGCCGGGCACAGCACGCAAACGTCGAGGATCTGATCGACAAGCTCACGGGCATTGCATCCGACATCGTCGTGGCGACTCCCGCCGCGGAGGATGCGACCGCGTTCCGCCACGCCGGAGCCGAACTTGTCGACACGACGCGCGGCGGCTCATTCCGCTTCGGCGAGGCACTGGCGGGGATCCTTCGCAGGAAGGGCGCCAACGCAGTGCTTGTCCTCGGCAGCGGAAGCGGTGTCCTGCTCGAAGACTCGCACATCGCGGCGCTCGTCGAGTTCGCCGGGCGTTCAGCCCCTACAGCGCTCTTCAACAACTTCTACTCCTGCGACTTCGTCGCCCTCTCCGGTGCCCAAGTGCTCCTCGAGATCCCCCTTCCGCCGTCGGACAATGCCCTCGGGTTCGCCCTCGCGGACGCCGGGATCCCCTGTTTTGCGGCGCCGCGCGACGCGGCGAGCCAGTTCGATATCGATGTCCCGATGGACCTCTGTCTACTCAAGGAGGCCGATCAAGGGGGGGCGGCGCTTCGTCGCGTCCTGGATGCCTGGGACGTGGGGCATCCGACGCTCGGAGCGCTGTGCGAGGTCCTCACCGATCGGTCCGCCCTCATGCAGCTGGGAGGCCGAATCCAGCCGGGAACTTGGCAAGCATTCGAGCAGGCCACCGCCTGCCGCACCGGGGGGTGGATCGAGGGGCGCGGCTTGAAAGGCTACCCGGACAAGAGGGAACGCTTCGTCCAAGGCCTTGTCGCCGACGATCCAATCGCCTTCTTCGACCGGCTCGCAAAGGCGGCCGATGGGGCGATCCTCGATACGCGTCCCCTTCTCGCCGTCGGGAACGAGCTGCCGCCGGCTCACGACCGTTACGCAAGCGATCTCTTCCTGGTCGACGAGGTCCGCGATCTGCGTTGGCGGGCATTCACCGAGGCCGCGCGAAACGCATCGATTCCGGTCGTCCTCGGCGGGCACAACCTGGTGAGTGGAGGCCTGTTCCTGTTGGCGGATCGATGCTGGAAAGGCCGCGACCTTCCTCGTAGACTTCACCCCGAATCCGTCTCTTGGAGAGAGGAGCACGAATGACACCATCCCAGAAGCAGCGTCTGGTCGACGTCGATCCGCAGACCGCGGCGCTCATCGCCGCAGAGGAGCGGCGTCAGCGCGAGAAGATCATCCTGATCCCTTCGGAGAGCCTGACCCCGGAACCGGTCCGCGAGGCGCTTGGATCCGCGTTCACCAGCGTCTACGCCGAAGGCTATCCGCGAAAGGCGATGATGACGTGCTCCCCTGACGAACTCGCGGATCTCGACGTGCAACTGGCGAGCTACCGCCGCTACGCCGATCGCCGCTTCTACAAAGGGACCGAACTCGCCGACATCGCGGAATCGCTTGCCGGACGGCGTGCTGCAGAGTGCTTCGCCACCGATGAGGTCCCCGCCGATCGCATCTACGCCAATGTGCAACCGCTCTCCGGTGCCGCCGCCAATCTTGCCATCTATGACGCGTTCGTCGAACCGGGCGAAACGGTGATGGGGATGGCGCTCACCGAAGGCGGCCACCTGACACACGGCAGCGAGTTCAACGTCACCGGGAAGCGATACCGAATCGTGAGCTACGCCGTCGATCGCACGACAGGGAAGCTCGACTACGCAGCAATGATGCGTCTGGCGCTTGAGCATCGCCCCCGGATGATCATCGGCGGCTTCACCTCTTTCCCATGGCAGCCCGACTGGCAGAAGTTCCGTGAGATCGCCGATGCCGTCGGAGCGATTTTGCTGGCCGACGTTGCGCACACCGCGGGGCTGATCATCGGCGGCGCGTATCCGAACCCAATTGGAATCGCCGACGTCATCAGCTTCACGACCCACAAGACGCTCTGCGGCCCTCGCGGCGCCGTCGTCCTTTCGACGAATCCTGCCATCGCGAAGGCCGTCGATACGTCAATCTTCCCGGGACAGCAGGGCGGGCCGCACGTGAACAAGTACGTCGCCCTCGCCGTTGCACTGAAATTGGCGCAGCAGCCTGCCTTCGCCGATCGGCAACGTCGTGTCGTCGAGAATGCGGTTGCGCTTGGCACCGCACTCGAAGAGGAAGGCCTGACGGTCGCCTACGGCGGAACGAACACGCACTTGTTGCTCGTCGACCTGCGAAGGATCGAGAGCGAGACCGGCTTCGTGATGATGGGGGAGGTCGCGTCGCGCATCCTCGATCTCGTCGGCATTGTCTGCAACAAGAACACGCTTCCCGGGGATACGAGCGCCGCAGATGCCCATGGCATTCGATTCGGAACCCCGTGGGTCACGCAGCGCGGCATGGGGACGGAGGAAATGAAGACGCTCGCGGGAATCATCGCCCGTGTACTCAAGGACATCCGCCCCTTCTGCTACGAGGGGCTTACCGGGGATCTCTCCCGCGGGAAGCTCAAGCTCGCAACCCTCGAACAGGCAAAACGCGACGTTCGGGCGCTCATCGCGAGCGTCGACGCGTCTGCACATACTGCACCACGGCGGGTCGAGAGCGACGAATCCACGCGGGCCATCTTCCGCCTGCACGGCGGACGCGTCCGTGCGCTACTCAACGAGGCGACGCCGAGTGACGTATCGTTGATCGGCTCGGGTGAGTCCTGTCCAACGTTCCTGTTCGACGAAGCGGGTCGACTGATCTCCGAGATCGTCCTCTTCAGACTCGACCATGACGACACCCTGGTCGTTGCGCCCCGCGAGAATGGATCGATCGTCGAGTCCTGGCTTATCGGCCTTGCCGACGGCTACATCGTCTTCGACGAGGAGGACATCTTCCGCAAGGTTCAAGGGCCGGCCCAGGTCGATCCGCTCCCCGAGGAACTCGTTCCCGATGTCGCTCGGGCGGCCCTCCAGGCTCCTCTCGACGCCGAATCGAACGGAACAACAATCGCCGACGCCTTGTCGCGCCATCCGGAGCGGTTCGCGCTTGACAAACCCTACTTCGTCGGCGCAGCGCACCTCGACCTCTCCCAACCGGGGGAGACCATCGGAGCGTTTGAGTGGACCGATCCGCACGGGGAAGACCTCAAGCGGACGCCGCTCTACGACCACCACACCGCCCTCGGCGCACGCATCGTTCCGTTCGCCGGTTGGGAGATGCCCGTCTGGTACGATTCGGCACTCGCCGAGCACCGTGCGGTGCGTGAAAACGCCGGCCTGTTCGATCTCGGGCACATGGGCGTCTTCCTGATCCGCGGAGAGGGCGCGATCGACTTCCTGAATGCGGTGACATCGAACTACGCCGGCTGGCTCGACGACGGGGAATCTCAGTACGCCTACCTGTTCGGGCCGGAGGGTCGAGCGCTCGATGACGTCATGGTCTACCGTCGCGCACGGGACTCGTTCCTCGTTGTCGTCAATGCGGTCAATGAGCCCAAGGACTGGGCATGGCTCGTCGGCGTCAACGAAGGGCGCTATGCGATCGATCGTGCCGCACCCGGCCGACGGCCCGGGTCGCAGGTCGAGATCGTCGACCTCAAGGCGACGCGCGGCGTGATCGACATCGCCCTTCAGGGGCCCGCAAGTCAGGCCATTCTGGAGCAACTGCTCGATCCAGCCGATCGCCGGATGCTCGCCTCGCTCGACCGGACGGAGTTCTGCGAACTGACGGTCGACGGGCGACAGATGATTGTCGCGCGAACCGGCTACACGGGTGAGAACCTCGGCTACGAGATCTACGTCGGTGGATCCTCATCGATCTGGCTGTGGGAACGGTTGCTCGAAGTCGGTGCTCCTCTCGGATTGCTCCCTTGCGGTCTGGCCGCACGCGACTCGCTTCGCACCGAGGCGGGGCTACCCCTCTATGGGCAGGAGCTCGCTGGACCGCACGACGTCAACCCGTTCGAGGCCGGTTTCGCCTCCTACATCAAGCTCCACAAACCCTTCTTCATCGGCCGCGACCGATGCGTCGAAGCCTATCGCGAACGAGCGCGGACCGTCGTTCGATTCGAGACGGAGCCGGGGGCTCGCCGCGTTCAGCATGAGGCCACGGTTCAGGACCGAAGCGGGACGATCATCGGTCGGGTCACGAGTTGTGTCAGCCTCGGGCAAACGCAGGTCGGGCTGGCGCTGATCGATCGACCAACCCTTGAGCCGGGAAGCGCGATCACGCTGCTCAACCCGGCGACCGGGCGAGCCGCCGAAAGCCGCCTTCCCGATCTTGGAACCGGCGATCGTTTGCCACCCGTGATCCGCGGCGTTGTCCTGTCTCGGTTGCGCGATCGAGAGGAATCGCGGAGCTTCGACGCCTAGCACAGGGAATGGGGGTAGGAATCGCCTAGTTCAGTCGGATGTCGCCTGGTGTCACAGGACGGATCTGCGTCAACCATTGCAGGCTGTCCGGCAACACCGACTGAAGCGCGAGCGCGTACTCACGCCAGTGGTCGCGCTCCTGGCAGAGTTCCCGGATGACATCCTTCAAGACCGCGGTCTCGAGATCGGACTGCATGACGAGGAACATCCCCGAGGTGTTTGGCTCCGTCGAGAGTTCGCCCTTGAGCCGTTCGGCCGCCTGATGGATCGGAAGGCCTTCTCGCTGGCGGAGTTCCTCGAGTCGCCGGAGGATGGCGACGGCCTCTCCGCGGAAGATGAGCCGGTTTCTCGCACCGCGCGACATGTAGTTGTCGAGCGTATCGCCCAGGGCGCTTACCCTGAGCCGGACTGCACGTTTGGAGAGTCCCAGAAATCGCGCGATGTCATCCAGCGTGGCCATGCGGACATTATACGGAAAGGATCCTGCCAAGTCGTGTGATGCACACAACCTTCCGCGATCGGCTGTCGAGGCTTGGCCTCGGGAGATCTGTTGACTAGGATGCTTCGGAAGTTACAGCATCGAGGGAAGGGGGAAGCATGCGCAAGGAGTTTCGGGACTTCATTCTGAAGGGCAATCTTCTGCAGGTCGCGGTGGCGTTCATCATGGGCGCCGCGTTTGGCGCCGTTGTCCGATCATTCGTCAACGACCTGATCATGCCGATCATCGGCAAGTTGATCGGGAACGTCGATTTCGCCAACCTTTACATCAACCTGTCTGGAGAGATCTACGAGTCCGCAGCGGCAGCTCGCGAAGCGGGCGCAGCCGCGATCTACTACGGCTCGTTCATCAATGCGATTGTCGCGTTCCTGATCATCGCGCTGGTGCTCTTCTTCGTCGTTCGGAGCGCGATGAAGCTCCAGAAGCCGGCCGTGGAGGGGGCGCCCACCGAGAAGGAGTGCCCTCGCTGCAAGTCGATGATTCCGATCGAGGCGACGCGTTGCCCGCAGTGCACGTCCGAACTCGGAGGCACCTCCTAATCGCCTGAGGCCGGAGGGGTTGCGAGAGGCAAGACAAGCGTCTAGCCTTGCGGCATGGATCTCCTAGCGCTGGCAAGCTCGGTTCTGGATTCGTCGCAAGCGCGGCGTCTCGTCGAGATCCCGGACGAGCGTCCGACGGTCTTCGTCGGAGATACCCACGGGGACCGTGAAGCGACCGAACGCGTGCTCGCTCGCTTCGAGCCCGCACGTCACACCATCGTCTTCCTCGGCGACGCTGTCGATCGCGGCCCGGACTCTCGGGGGAATCTCGCGCTCATTCTGACGGCAATCCGAGATCACCCCGAGGCCGTGCATCTCCTGATGGGAAACCACGAGGCATGGGCCGTCGATCCATTTCGGCCCGCCGACTTCTGGAACGGTCTAGCGCCGAAGGAAGAGCGGGAGCTCTCTCGGATGCTCACGAAGCTTCCCTTCGTGGCGCACCACGCCGGCGGCCTTCTTGCACTTCACGGGGCACTTCCCGAGGTCGGCGCCCTCTCCGAAATCGAGGCCATCGATCTTGGATCAGAGGCGTGGCGCGCGATCACCTGGGGGGATTGGGAGACGGGCGGCTCCGGCGGGCTCCCCGTCGCCGGATGGCGCAGGCCGACGTTCGACGGTAACGCATTCACGCGACGGATGGACGCCCTGAGAGCGACTGTTCTCGTGCGATCGCACCAACCCTCGGCTCCGAGGTTGCTCTTCGATGACCGATGTCTGACGCTGTTCAGCTCGTGCGCCTATGCCGACGGCGTCCGACGCGTCGCCCTGCTCCCCCCGGGACGCCTTGTCGAGACCGCCGGAGACCTCGACTTGATCGAGCTGTAGTCGAGACTGCAGCAGGTCACTGCCCTAGTGCAGCTCAGATGCGAGAATGGCG
>Ga0272441_10002639_pt1 | contig 35914 bp, 21 predicted proteins | sample SSMProp6N_FD_193582 | JGI IMG/M metagenome (GOLD analysis project Ga0272441, IMG submission 193582) | Marine sediment archaeal communities from Little Sippewissett salt marsh, Falmouth, MA, United States - SSM-Prop-6N | ecosystem: Environmental > Aquatic > Marine > Wetlands > Sediment ...
GCAGCACAGGTATGAGGTGGCGCGTCTACTTGCCAAACAGGAACGAAGCCTACAGCGATTGCTCGATGCCTATGAAGCTGACGTCATCGAGCTCGATGAGCTGAAGACCCGGACACAACGTGTCCGTCAACAGCTCAATGGGGCGCGTAGTGACCTGAAGAAAGCAGAAGCTCGGCTCACTGAGACGATTGAGCTGCAGGAAGTGATCGGGCGACTCGAGTCCCTTCACGAACGCGTGAATCGGCGCCTCGATGACCAGACCTGGGAAGACAGGCGACAGCTCATCCGCATGCTGGTCTCAAGGGTCGAGATTGACGAGGAGGGTGCGACTGTAGTGTACCGGGTGCCTGGGAGCGGCACACGAGGCACCGGGTGTTCACCCGGCGGATCCACCTCGGAGACCCCCGCTCAGAAAGTTGTCTATTGCGTGGGAGGCATCCTGTCGCAGCGATTCCGACTCGGCAAGATGACCCAACCCGACTTCACCAAGACTCCTGGAGAGCCGGATGCGTACTGAAAAGCGCACGTCCGGTTCGGAGGGAGGTCATGGGAAACCGACGGCGGCAACGCCGCACGGCGCCCATGATCCACCCTACTCGACCAGATGCCTCCAAAACCACGGCGAAGACTCCATCACGGGGAACTAGATAGTCTCCACCCCAGAAGTGGCTTCGAAGCGAAAGCGCGACAGGCGCGTCGGATGTGCACTACAAGATCTGTAAGCGTTCAGCCATTGGCTGTTAGCAAGAAACAGTCTATGGATTTCCATGGACTTGACCGTTCATTTCGCCCAGCCGCTGCGTCCAGAGTCGCAAAAAGCGTCGCTTGGGCTAAATGCCAACCGCCAAAAGCTAATAGCGTTCAGGGGTTACACCCCCTGAACAGTTACCAAGATCTGGTGGTCGTACCGGGTGTACTACCCCAGATTTGGTGGTGTGCAGACGGCGTCCATGGCGCGGTTGCAGCCGATGTCCACTTCTGGGGGTGGGAACTAGATAGAGCAGTTGGCCCTTCTTGTTCGCAGGGTGGGCAGGATATACTCATCCAGGACAAAAGCGGAGGACCTCTTCGATGCGACAATCAAACCTCGGTCCCTGGACGGCTCTTGTCTGTTTTTTGTCAGCTCTTGGTTTGTGGGCGTGCTCGGATGATTCCGCCCACTCGAGTGACGCCGGTATCGTTGAAACCGATGGTTCTGCTGATGCGCAACCCCTCGCGTGTTCTCCCGCATCAGACCCGCAGCCGGGCAGTCCGGCTCCTGTGCCGGGTTACCTCCTGACTCGGGGATTTTCCTACGCGGGCCCAGACGACGTCGACGCCATCCACCGCGCGGCCCGCCTCAACGCGATGGAGACCATCGTTTACTTTTCGCTTTCCGCCGGCCTTTACCCCGAGCTCCCAGCGTTGTCGGTCCTGAGCACCGCCCCACATGTGAACGGTTTGTGGATCGAGTACGAGGCCGCCGCACCGCTGTCCTCCGGAATTGATACCCATGCCTTCACCGACCAGATCGTGGCCAATCATCCCGGGGAGGCCTTTGACTCATTTCTGCACGATCAGTTTCCGGGCTGCACCACCGAAGATGTGACCGTCGATGGGCTTCATCATTTGCCCGTCCTCGTGGAAGGCGGTATACCGAATTGCAGCGGTCCCATCGAGACCACCACTGCCAGCCTCACCCTCGAATCGGTGAACCTGCCGCAAGGGCGACCCTACCCGGCCTATGAACGTTGGTTCTCGGACTGTCTGCTGGACATCCTCATGGTGTTCAATCGCATTGTGGAAGTAGGTCCCGCTCCAGACGACGTCGCATTCGTGGATCGAACCGGCGCTTCGTGGAAGCTGCAGAGCTGGACCCTGCCAATCGGTGCCCTGGAGATGACAGGATCGGAAGCACCAGCCAACGGGGTCACCGCCGAGACCTTTGAAGGCAGCTGCCGGCGCATCGGCGAGACAGACTGTGTTGACGTGCGCGTGACCCTGATCCAGCGGGATATCGATCACGAGCTGCAGATCGATCCAACCACGCCTTCGAGCCTCTACATTGACGAGCTCTTCCGGGAGGCCGACATCATGTACTGGAACGGCCATGGATTCCACGGGCTCGCCCACGAAGGTCGAATCATCAATCCCGACCGATACCAACTCATGGTGCTGGCCCAGTGCAGCTCCGCGGCCAACTACAGCCACCAATTCTTTTCCATGAAAACGAATCTGGACCGCGATCTGGACCTCATCGGATTTCCGGATACGACCGCTGGCACCCAGGATTCGGCGGCCATCGTATTGGAGGCGCTTCTCAAACCCGAACGGGTCGACCTTCGCGGGCTTTCCAACCTCCTCAACGCAAGCCGCATCCCCTCGGGTGACCTGCCCTTCGTGCTGGTGGGAAGCATCGAAAGCCCCTACGAAAGCCAGTAGTCACGGCCTCGCTGGTCCGCCGTCTTCGCGTCTGTCTCCTTCTCTGATTCTGATTCTGACTCTGCCTCGGCCTCCGCCTCCGCCTCAGCCTCCGCTTCGGCCTTGAGACGAGGCACCCGGAACTTTTGTGTCCTTCCGGTGAGCGTGCGTAGCCGCCTGTACTGGCTACCTAGTTTCCATCCCAGAAGTGGCTTCGAAGCGAAAGCGCGACAGGCGCGGTAGATGAAGGTGTGGATCACGTGCGGGTTCGCCGATCGCAGGTGGTCCAACCGACCGACCACCTTGAGTGTCCTGAAGAGCTGCTCCACGTCCCAGCGGAGACGGTAGACGGTGGCCACTTGCTCGGCGGTCATGCGTCTTGGCGTCGGTGAGAGTGATTCCGGTGATCGTCTGGAAGAGGACGCTGAGCGTTGCGGTCAGCTTCACCCCACCCAGACCGCTTAGACCGCACAAAACCTGACTTCTGGGGTGGGAACTATCTAGCGCCGTCGATCTGCGGGGTGGGCGAGGGCTCAGCGGGTGACCGAGAGGTAGACCGGGTAGTGAACGCCGCCGTTGTTGCCGGGGTAGAAGCCCTCGTGGGGGGCGCCGGTGTTGGGGTCGACTTCGTCGCTGGTGATGTCCGAGAGGCGCACGAACAGCGGGTAGCGATAGGGTGGCAGGTCGGCGGGGACGGTCCAGGTGAAGCGGACGGTGCGGGTGGCGGGCCAGTGGGGCACGGGGATCCACTGCTCCTCGAGGACGGCGTAGGAGCCGAGGTCATCGGGGGCGAGGCCTCGCACCGATCCATCCCACAAAGGAGCCGTCGGGAGCGAACTTGCAGATCCGACCGCGCCAGAAGTCGGCCACATAGAGGTTTCTGCTCGCATCTACGGTGAGGCCGGTGGGGTCGCGCAGCATCCCGTCGCCGTAGCCGGACTGGGACCTGCCGCCGTAGCACCAGTCGTTGGTGGCCTCTCCGGGGGCCGGGATGGCGCCGCCCTTGCAAGAGGTGGGGACATCTCCTGCCGCCGGGCCCACGCGTCCGGTCCACCCCTCGAAAGTGACCACGTCGTTGGCGATGTCGAGGCGAATGATGCGATGGTTGTTCGGATCCACCACATAGAGCTTGGTGCCCACCGCCTCGAGCCCGTCGGGTGAGGCTAGAAAATCGGTGCTGGAGTAGTCCGGTCCCCCGCCAGTGCACCAGGTGGGAGTAAATGACAGCGGCGGCGGCGCGCCCACCGGATGCACCGATCCCGACGGCGACACCATCTATGAAGATGGCCAGGACGCGGACAACTATTGCGTCACCACGAAGTTCCGGGACATACTGGCGCAGCCGGGTTACCTCTTCGATGTGGACCTGTTCCACTGGTGCGAACCCGACGCGTTACACAACGAGGCGGCGTGGGCCGACCGGTTCATCCGGGCCACTACGGCCTGCGAGTCCGCCGGATGGGTGGCACCATGATGAAAATGCATACAGGATTCACCTTTTCGGCTCTGATGCTTGTCGGGTTGGCCGGCTGCGCCGGCGGCGCGGGCACCAAAATCCGTAATCTTTCCACCGGCCCGCTCGTCCACAAGGCCAAGACGGAATACCAGTTCTCCGTCGATCCGAAAGCCCCGCTGAACGCCCCGTTCGTCCGCCGGGCGCGATCTCGCCATCCAAGGCTGCACTACGAGGTGCAGGTCGGGACGTCGTCCGGCGGCAACCAACCGGAGATCAATCTGACCTGCCAGCAAAACGTGGGCAAACGATTCCGCGTGTACACCTATCAATACCGGTTGCGCGGCGGTCAGACCAAGACCGTCTTTGCCCCCAACGCGATGAGTTTTCCCGATGAACAACGGAATTTCGGCCGCCACAACGTCGAACCGGGCGAGCAGAAGCTCTACGTCAAAGTCCGCGTCTCCGGCGCGCCGGCCCTGCACCGTAGATGGGGCCGGGCGGTGCGCCTGACCATCCGCTCAAAACTGTCCTTCAAGATCAAGGCGGGCCAGGCGGTGAACGTCATGATCCTGCTCCAGTCACCGTAGACGCCGCCGCACCACCACACAAAACACGATCAACAAAATCAGCCACGGAACCGTCCCGGTGGGGCTTGCGTGCGCGCATCCACTTCCCCCGCCTGAACCGCCTCCACCGGAACTCCGCGGGCAGAAAGGAGTCCGATTCCTCTTAGCGGAAACCTCCGAAGCTCAAACTGTCACCCAAAGCCCACAACCTGCCACCTTAACCCCTCGGACCGAGCATCAGATACTTGAACAGATGGCCAAGTGTCACCATGAACGTTCTTTCGACCTCTTACCCTGTGGTCCGAGTCCGCCAGGTTCACCTCGCTCTCGATGATATAATCCCCCCAATGGCCATCGTGTACGAATATCGGCCGGGGCGGTTGTATCTGAACGTGACCAACCGGTGCTCCAACAACTGCGTTTTCTGCGTACGCCAGGGGCCCGGATACTCGCTGGGCGGGGTGGACATGCGGCTGGCGGCCGAGCCCACGGCCGACGAGGTCACAGAGGCGATTCGAGCCGCGGAGCAGGAGCGCCGGCAGGGACATGTCTTCGACGAGGTGGTCTTCTGCGGCTTCGGGGAGCCGACCCATCGGCTGGGGCTGATCGAGGAGGTCGGGCAGTGGCTACGGGGGCGCGGGGTGGCGGTGCGGCTCAACACCAACGGTCAGGGCGCGCTGATCAACCGACGAGGCCCGGAAGAGGTGGTGGCGGCCCTGGAAGGGGCGGTTGACCGGGTGTCTATCTCGCTCAACGCGCCGACCGCGGCCGACTACGATGACCTCTGCGAGCCGACCTTCGGGCCGGAGGCCTTCGAGGCGGTGCTGGCCTTTTCGCGCCGCTCGGTGGAGCGCCTGCCGCAGGTGACGTTGACCGTGGTGGGATTCACCTTGGAGGACGAGGCCATCGACCGCTGTGAGGAGATCGCCCATGCCATCGGAGCCGAATTCAGGGTACGGTGATCCCATGGCGAAGGAGTCCCACGACAACGCCCACGACGGCGCGGCGCTGCCATTCTCGCCGGTGACGCGGGTGCTGGTCCAGGACCCGCGCCGGGTGGCGGACCTGCGCGAAACGGCCGCAGCGCTGGACCGGCTGGCCAGGGCCGGCCAGAAGGAGGAGGCCCACCGGCTGGCGGATCCGCTCACCAGCGACAGAGCGCAACGAGGGGCCCTGGCGGGATTCTACCTGCGAGACCTGGCTGGGCGACGCGGGGCGCGGCTGGTGCTGCGGTGGCTGCGGGACGACGAGTCCTCCGGCCCCGGCGACCGGGTGTTCGTGGCCCGGGCGGCGCGGGCGGTGGAGGCCTGGGCGCAGTTCCGGCTCCGGAGAAACGGGCGGGCGATGCGCATCGCGAAGGAGGCGATCGCGACGCTGAACAGCGCAGGGGACCCGGAGACGGACGCTGCCGCACGCGACGAAGCGCGGGTGTGGGGGCAGACCCTGGAGGCCATCGGGCGATGCGCCCTGCGACGAGGGAACCTGCGGCTGGCGCTGAATTTCCACGGGCTGGCCATGGACCTGGGCCAGCACCATCCGGGCTGCCTCCCCGCTGGCCAACGCGCCCAGACGGACATGACGGCGGTGGCGTTCTTGCTGGAGGTCCAGGCCGACCACGGCCTGCCGGCCTCGGCGGCGCGCTACCTGGCGCGGTCCCTGGGACACGACGAGGGGGACAGCCCCACGGCCTATGCGGAGATGGTGGGGGACCTGAGCCTGCGCCCGGAGCACCTGGACGGAGCCCTGGCGGTGGCTGCGCGGTTCGGCTTCGCCGACAAGGTATCCGACCGCATCGCGGCGGCCCGGGAACGGCTTTTCCAGGGGCGATGGCACCTGCGGCGCACGGCCCAGCGGGGGATGCTGCTGGTTTCCTTCGTGGTGCTGGCGGTGGTGGCGCTGCTGGGGTTCACCCTCCTGGTGCACTTCGTCTCGCGGTGACGAATCTGCGGAGCCAGGCCCTATCGCATCTTGAACGTGGCCACCACCGGGACGTGGTCCGAGGTCCAGCGGTTGACCCGGGCCTTGGTCAGGACCTTGAAGCCGGTGGCCGTGACTCCGCCGCCGGCGCGGAAGAAGGCCAGGTCGATGGTGGAGCGGAAGGTGGGGTAGGTGGACGGGGCGCCGCCCGGATAGAACCGCTGGCGCAACGACACAAACCGCGCCTTGCGGAGCACGTCGTCGGTGAGGTCGTGGGAGACCCGGAGGGGATCGAAGTTGTAGTCGCCGATGACCACGGCGGCTCCCTTGAACCCGCGCAGGCGCGCAACGACGGCGTCGGCGAGGGCCTGGCGGCGGTTCGCGTTGCGGCAGTCCCGGTGGCCCCGCGCGCCGCGGGAGGACTTCAGGTGCACAGTCAAGACCCGCACCTTCGGGCCGGGCAGGTCCAGCTCCACCACGCCCCGGGGAGCGAACCGCGTCCTCGGGGTGAGGATGCGCGCCTTGCCCCCCACCCGGGTGGCGATGGCCAGGTTCTGAGGCGTGGAGCGCTTCTTCCAGGCGCCGGCGGCACATTGCCACCGGGCCCCGGGCACCGCCTTGGAGGCCACCCGGCAGGCCAGGTTGGCGTCCTCGATCTCCTGAAAGGCGATTACGTGGGGCTTGGTCGACCGCAGCTCGGCGGCGAGCTTGGCCACCCGGAGCTTCACGTCCGTGGGGGTCAGGGAGTCGGCGTGGTGCCGGGAGTAGTAGCGGTCACCCCCATTGCCGTCGTACAGCTCCCAGACGTTGTAGGACGCCACCACCAGCGTGGCCGGCAGCGGCGTCCTGCGTCCTGGCCCCACCGTGACCATCCGGGGGACCTCAGCCACATCGAAGACATGGGGACCCCGTGCCGGGGGCGGAGGACAGACCACCGCCGGACCCCGGGACCGGTGGCCCCGGGGCGGCCGGACCCGGGACGGCGCCCGGGTCCGAAGGGCCAGGTAGCGCCGGACGATCCAGCCCGTCTTGCCGCTCTTGGCCCGCACCTGGATCCACCGCCCGCCGAACCGCTCGGCGAGGATCTTCACCACCGCGCCGTCGGGCAGCCGGCCGGTGACCGCCCGGGACCGGGCCCGGGGGTGGAGCGGCACGCCCAGCCTGTGGTGGGCACGCAGGACCACGGTCTCGGACGCAGCCGGCGCCGGGGCAGGGCGGTCTCGGGCCAGGCGCGCCCGGGGTCGGGGCTCCTGGGGCGCGGGGGCGGGCTTGCGCTCGGCGGGGCAGCCCCACAGGAGTGTCGCCAGGGACGCAGCCAGCGCCGCAGCCAGCGCCGTACCCACGGGTCGTCGGTGTACCGTCACGTCATGACTCCTTGGGCTCGACGTCATGGGGTTCGGCGTCATCCACCGCCAGGCGGTGCGCCAGCCAGGCCTCGGCCTCGGTCCGAGTGGTTACCTCGCCATCGAGCTGGGCGTCCTCCAGGTCCCGGAGCAGCGCCCCCAGGCGGGGCCCCGGGGCCACCCCTCGCTTCTGGAGGTCATGGCCGTCCAGCAGCGCCGGCGGCCGCAGCTGGTCGGGGGCGAGGTCGGCGAGGTGCGCCCGGCAGTAGTCGTACTGCCCGAGGTCGCCTTCGCCAGCGAGACGGTCGGCCCGGTGCAGGGCCAGCAGGTCGTCGATGTAGTCGAGGCGCAGAAACCGAATCCGCTTGGCCTTTCGCATGCGCCGCACGTCCAGAAATCGCATGTGGGCAGCCACCAGGTCGTGGGTGCGCTGCACGTGGTGGGTCGACAGGCGCAGCCGCCGGCAGATCCCCTCGGCGAGCCGAGCGCCCACGGCCGCGTGCCCCTTGAAGTGGATGCGATCGGTCACCGTCATGGTGGGCGGCTTGCCCACGTCGTGCAAGAGCGTGGCCAGCCACAGCGCCTCGGTCTCCCACCCCTGCCGCCCCTGCGTCGGAGGCGGCTCCAGCGCCGCGAGAGCACGGGCGGTGTGCTCGAAAACGTCCCCTTCCGGGTGGTAGTCGGGGGGCTGGTCCACGCCCTTGCAGGCCGCCACCTCGGGGAGGATCTCGGCCAGCAGGCCGGACGCGTCCAGGAGCCGGAGGGCCCGATCCGGCGTCGGACCCGTGAGCATCTTGAGCAGCTCGTCCCGGATCCGCTCGGCGCTGACTTTGCCAATGGCGGGCGCGAGCCTGCACAGCGCCTCCCAGGTGGCGGGGTCCATTTCGAAGTCGAAACGCACCGCGAAGCGGACGGCCCGGATCATGCGCAGCCGATCCTCGCCAAAGCGAGCCATCGGGTCGCCGATGCATCGCACCAACCGCGCGGCGATGTCCGCCTGCCCGCCCACGTGGTCGACGACCTGCCCCGTCTCCGGATCGTACAGCAGCCCGTTGATGGTGAAGTCCCGCCGGGCCACGTCCTCGGCGGCGGAGCTGAAGCGCACAGACGTCGGATGCCGGCCGTCTACGTAGGCGCCATCCGCGCGAAAGGTGGCCACCTCGAGCTCGTGCCCGCCGTGGAGCACGATGACCACCCCGAAGCTCAGGCCCACCGCCACGGTGCGTGGAAAGAGCGCCATCACCTCCTCGGGCCGGGCGCTGGTGGCGATGTCGTAGTCGTGGGGTGTCTGGCTCATGACGAGATCCCGCACCGACCCCCCGGCAAAGTAGGCCTCGTGGCCCGCCCTCCGCAGCGCGCCGACCACCGCCTCGGCGGCGACGCGCATGTCCACGACCTCGCTCACGACCTCGCTCATGCCACCAGGCGCCCCCCGTCCACGACCACCTGACCGTCGATGGTCAGGGTCGGCCGGCGGATCACCCCGTCGACGTGGATGGGCACGTCCACCGTGCCCCCCATGCCGACGTTGTTGCCCAGGGCCACGTGCACCGTGCCGGCCACCTTCTCGTCCTCGAGCACCATGCCGGTGATCCTTGCGCGGTCGTTGGTGCCCACGCCCAGCTCGGCCACATTGCGGGCCCGGGGCCCATGGGCGTCCAGGGCCGCTACCAGCCGGTCGGCCCCGAAGCCGGTGATGTCCGTGGCCCGGCCGGCGTGGATCTCGATGCGCAAGGGCGCCCCCTCGATGACGCCGACGTCGGCCATGGACCCGTCCACGTACAGGAGTCCCTCGGTGGCGCCCTCCACCGGCATGAGATAACCCTCTCCCGAGGGCAGGTTGCCGCCTTGACCAGCCTCCCGGATCAGCCCCGTGGAGGCGATTCCGTCAATGCCGCCAATGGGCAGGGTGAGGGCCGTCCCGTTCGGACAGGTGAGCTCCGCCACCTTGCCCCTGGTGAGCAACGCCGTGACCCTGTGGGTCACCTCGGCGATGCGCTCGTAGTCCGCCGCCAGGCACCGCACCATGCAGTCTGCGGTGATGCCGGGCATGGTCGCGACCCGTCCCCCGGCGGCGCAGGCCTCCCGGCGGGCGCGGGTGTGGGTGATGGACTTGCTGGTGGGGCAGATGGTGACCCCCGCCGCCTTCATGGCCGCGGCCACGGGATCGGGAGGCTCGGTGCCCGACCCCTCGGCCACGGGCATCTCCAGCAGCAGACCCGGGCAGCCCAGTCCCCCGGCAGCGGAAAAGAGCGCCTCCCCGATGGGACGACAGCCCGCATCGGTGACCACCAGCACGGTTTCGCCAGGCTGGACCGCCATGCAGCTCTTCAGCGCGTTCCGCGCAGCCGCGGCAAGACCCTTCACATCGTCGGACCGAATCATGGTCACACCTCCACTGCCCCGCAGTGTAGCCTGACCAGCGCCCGACGCCAATCGGCCCCTGGTGCCCAAGAAATGACCACTGCGGTCACCAACTTGTTGACTCATCGACTCCGTGATAGCTTTAGCGTGGTATCACGACTCCTTCGGCGAGGTTGACCTGGGTCATCGCCGGCGACCGCGATCCGAGGCTGTAACGGGCGATACAGAACAGTGGACTACGAGGACGTACTCAGAAATGCTCCGCTGCCGATCCTGATCCTTCAGGACGGACAGATCGTCTACTGCAACAAGGCCGGCGTCGACCTGTTCCGCTACTCCGGCTACGAAGTCGATCTCGACCAGCTCATCGGGATGGATCCCTCGGCCTTCATCGTCCCAGAGGAGCGCGCCGAGACCCAGGCGCAGATGCGGTCCATCCTCGAGGAGGACGAGCCCCTGCTCAATGTGCCGCGCACCGCCGTGGATGCCCAGGGCCACCGGGTGGAGACGCTCATGTCCGCCACGCGCACCGACTGGAAGGGACGGCCGGCGGTGGAGCTGAGCTACACCATCCTGGGGCTGTACTCCATCCAGCACCCCGAGCCGCGGCCCCACCCCGCCGCCAGCGGCACCACCAGCTCACGGGACGCCCGGAAGATCACCCTCGAGCCCCTGACCCCCAGGGAGCGGGCCGTTGCCATGCACATCGCTGAGGGCAAGACCACTGCCGACATCATCGCGGTCATGGGCATCAAGGAATCCACCCTCCGCAGCTACGTCAAGGCCATCTACCGCAAGACCGGCACCCACTCCCGCACCGAGCTGACCCGCGTGATCATGGGCCATCGTTAGCGATCAACCCATCCCATTGTGGGTGCCAAACGCGTGCGCTACGACGTCCTCTGCCTCTGACCGATGGTCCTGCACCGAGCGGGCTAGGGTGAGCTGGACCTGGGCGCGGTGGAGGTTGTGGTCACCGCGGGTGGAGAAGCGGTCGGGATCCCAGCCGAAGTACGACTCGTCCAGGGCGTCGGCGGCGAAGCGGCAGGCCAGCTCGGTGCAGATGACCACCAGCCCGTCCACCAGCCTCGCGGTCTCGGCCGGCTCGACCTGCCCGCCGGCGGCGGTGGCGTAGCCGTTCACCGCCGCCTCGAAGAGCGTCAGGTCCAGGCCGGGCTCGCCGGCGTCCTCCCCGGCGGGGTTGCACCAGGAGCGGAAGGCGTCCCCGAGCTCGGTGGGCAGGTCCAGCCGCCCCAGGGTGTCCAGGTCCACCAGGGCGTGGGCGCGGTGGTCCGGAGGCAGAAACAGGACGTTGGAGATCTTGGGATCGCCGTGGGTGATTCGCCGGGGCAGGTCCGCGAAGTCAGGCTGGCCGTCGGCAAGCCTGAGCAGCGCCTCGGCCTGGGACGCCACGGCCGAGGCCAGCCGGTGGCGCGGATGGTCGGCCAGCGCCCGGACCAGCCTGTCTGCGTGCATGGCCAGGCCGTGGGCTTGCCGGACGAAGTGAAATTCGTGGTCCAGCCCGAAGAGGGCCCCATGGAATCGACCGAGCAGCGCCCCGGCCTCCGCGGCCATGGCCGGGCCGGTCACCCGCTGCACCGTCCGCCCCGGCAGGTGGGTCTGCACCCGCCAGACGCCGTCCTCCTCCACCCAAAGGGCCCCCTCTGCCGTGCGTACCAGCCGCGGCGTGGCCAGCCCCCGAGCCGCGAGCCGGGCGGTGACCGCCTCGATGTCCCGGTGCAGCCTGCCGTCGAAGATCGGGTGGAGCCGCTGGAGCACGTACCGCGCCCCCTGGGCGACCTCGACCCGAAAGGTCAGGTTGATCAGGCCCCCATGGATGGGCACCAGCCGCCCGGGGGCGACCGACGGCCAGTGTCGAACCACGCGGCCCGCCCGGGTGAGGTCATCCTCCAAACCCACAACATCGGGCATGGCTACTTCTTCGGGGTCTGCAGAGCGGTGAGGGCGTGGCTGCGTGGCTCCTGCAGAACGACGAGCACCTTCTGGGTCCGGACGAAGGTGGACTCTCGCGCCACCACCGACACGTAGTTCAGCCCCGGCGACAGGGGAACCCGGGCCGAAAAGGCCAGCGCCCGCGGGTTGATCCCGCCACGGTTGGATTGGTAGTAGATCTTCTGGCGCACCCGCTTCGCCTTGGGGTTGCTCACCTGGACGAAGATGTCCTTCACCTGCCGGTCGTCATGGGCGACGCCCGAGATGATGAGCTGCCCCGCGGCGGTGCTGAGGGGATAGCGATTCAGCCGCAGGATGGGCGGCGTGAGCTGGAACCGGCGCTCGATGGGGCGATCCACGCGCACCCGGGGCTGGGTGGTCACCCGCTCGGCGTCGGCAACAGAAACAAACCCCGGCAGGTCCCCGGCTCGCAGGATGCGATACCGTCCACCCGCTCGTCCGACCAGCCGAAAGGCCATTCCCCGCCGGGCGTGGCCGATCAGCGCAGACCGCCCATCGGCCCCGCTGGTGACCACGGCCCGGTCCTTGCGGATCACGATCCAGCCAGCCAGATCCTCCGGGGTGCGGCCGCTGTGGGTCACGGGAAGCAGGATCCGCTGCCTGACTCCCTCCTGGAGCTGATTGTCGAAGATGATCAGCTCCAGCTTCACGGCCTTGGAGGCTCCGGTGCGCCGCAGGTCGAAGACGAACTCGCCGGTGGCCTCCTGGCCGGGCTTGAGGGCGCCGAGGGTCACCCGACCCCGGCTCCGGTGCAAGAAGACCTCCGCCCCGGCGAGGTTCTTCAGGGTCGCCACCGTCTCTGCGCTGCGTCCGGCGCCGATGTTGCGCACGCGCAGCCGCAGCCGCAAAGACTCCCCCCACTGGGCCAGCCCGTCCTCGTTGCCCACCACATCATCGATGAACTGGTACTGAGCGGCGAAGATGGCACGCCGCTGTCCGCGCACCCGCAGCCGCAACCGCTGGTCCGGGGGCTGGTGGCCGTACTCCTCCACGAAGCGCAGCCGCACCTTCCAGATGCTGGATCGCGCGTCCCGGGGGATGGCCACTCGGGTCGTGAAGGTGCGGCTGCCACCTGGCTCGATCTTGCCAAAGAAAAACTCCAGGTCCCGCAGGGCCGAGCTGGCCGCCTCGCTGATGGCCCGCACCCGGTAGGCCGGGCCGAGCCCCAGATTCGACACCGTGACGGTGATCTTCACCTTGCCCCCGGCGCGATAGTCCCCACGGGGCCGGTCGGTCTTGACCTCGGCCTCCAGCATGGGCACGTCCGACGCAGGCTGCACGGACCAGTCGATGCCACGCCGCTGAAGGGCCGCGGCGATGCGCTTGGACTCCAAGAGGCGTCGCCCGGCAAGAAACTCGCGGGCCAGGCTCATGATCCGCCGCCGGCTGCGCCCAAAGCTCTGCAGGACCAGGTCCCGTCCCAGGCCGATCACCGCCGGATCGGCGCCCCCGCTGGCATCCCCGACGGCCTTGCGGGACTTGGCGCCCTTGGGCGTCTCGAGATAGCGCAGCGCCGCCACGGGGCGCTCGGATCGCTTGCGACGGAAGGGATCCAGGTGCGCCGCCAGGTCCTGCTCCCGACGCCGGGTGCCGGCGCCGTAGAACACGACGCGCTCGGCGCCCACCTTCACCGGAATGGCGCGGACGTCCGGGGTGATGCCCGAAGTCTGGATGGAGATGTCCCCTGGGGTCAGGTACTGGGCGATGGTCAGCTTCAGGGCGGAGCCATCATAGTTGTCGTAGAGCACCTGGACCGACCCCTTGCCAAAGGTCGTCTCGCCGATGACCACCGCGCGATCCTGGTTCTGCAAGGCGCCGGCCACGATCTCCGAGGCGCTGGCAGACCCGGTGTTGACCAGCAGCACCATGGGCACGTCGGGCAGGTGACAAAAGGAGGTGGCTGGCTTGGGCACCCGCTGGGTGCCGGCGTTCGAGACCGTGGTCACGATGGTGCCCTTCGAAAGGAACATGTCCACCGTCTTGATGGCCTGGTCGAGCAGCCCTCCGGGGTTGTTGTACAGGTCCAGCACGAGGCCGACGACCTTCTGCTTTTTCAGGGCGGTCAGGTGGACCTCGAGCTCGGTGGCGGTGGAGCGGCTGAAGTGCTTGATGCGCAGGTAGCCCACCCGACCCTTGAGCACCCGCGAATCCACGGTCTTGATCTTGATGATCGCGCGCGTGATCTCGAAACGCAAGGTCCGGGCCTCACCCTTTCGCTCCACGTAGATGACCACCTTGGTGCCCGGGTCCCCGCGCAGGTGGTTCACCGCCTCGTTGAGGGTCATGTTCACGGTGGACTCGCTGCCGATGCGGACGATGCGATCCCCGGCCCGGATCCCCGCCTTGGCCGCGGGCGTTCCGCCGATGGGCGCCACCACCGTGAGCAGGGAGTCCCTGATGGTGATCTCGATGCCCAGCCCCCCGAAGGAGCCCCGGGTGCCCACCTTCATGTCCCGGTAGGTCTGGGGGTTCCAGAGCACGGAGTGGGGGTCCAGGGTGGACAGGGCGCCGTTGATGCAGGCGTACTCCACCTCCTGGATGTCGGCCTTCCGGTCGAGGTGGCGCTCGACGAATCTCATGATCTCCTTGAGCCGCACGAACAACGCGTGGAGGCTGCGCACCGTGGTCAGATCGAAGCGGCGGCGATAGATGTCCACCTTCACCGTGGCCTGCTGGCCGTCGTCGGTGGCGTGCACGATGACCTCGGCCACCTCCTGCTGCATGGACTCCAGGGCGGCCAGCAGCATCCGATGGGGCCGGATCCGCGAAGGGTCGACGTAGTTGTTCTTCACCTGCTTGAGCACGTCCCTGAAGATGCGCAGCTCCGCCAGGCGGTAGGGTGCGTTGCCCGCGAAGGCGTAGCGGTCACCGCCGGCCAGGGACGTGCGCTGCTTGACCACCAGCCCGCGGTAGGCCGTCACCGCCGCGGCCACGGTCAAACACAGCGACACGATGATGATGCGCGCGTTGCGCCCCCGGGCTCGCCTCAGTGACGGGGTCGCGATGGGCCTGTCGCTCCGGAGATCCATGCGCGATTAGTATACGGCCCCAATCCCGAAACGTCGATATGGTCGATGAGTCGGCGTCCCGCGTCCACCGCGCCCTCACCTCGCTGGGGTGGCCAACGCCCGCTTCTCCTCGTCGAGGGTGAAGCCCACGCCGAGCACCTCGTGCACCACACCCACGGCCACGAAGGCGGCGGGGTCCACGTCGTGGATCAGGCGCTTGAGCCGGGCGACCTCGCCCCTGGAGACCACGACGTAGAGCACCTGCTTGGGGTCGCCGGAGAATCCGCCGCTGCCCTGGAGGGTGGTCACGCCGCGGCTCATCTGCCCCAGGACGCGCTCGGCCACCTCGATCGCCCGGTCCGACACGATGGTCACGGCCCGGGCGGCGTAGGCGGCCTCCTGTACGAAGTCGATGACCCGCGTGGTCACGAAGATGGCCACCACGGTGTACATGGCGCGTGGCACGGACAGGTACACCAGCGACAGGGCGATGACCACCATGTCCAACGCCAGCATGGTGCGGCCGATGGGCCAGCCCAGGTGCTTCTGGGCGATGCGTGCGACGATGTCCACGCCGCCGGTGGTGCCGCCGAAGCGGAACACCACGCCTAGGCCCACGCCCACGGTGGCGCCGGCGAAGAGCGCCGCGAGGAGCAGGTCGTCGAGCACCAGCCGCAGGCCGCCGAAGGCCGTGAGGGAGACGGCGAGGCAGACCGTGCCGAACACGGTGTAGACGAGCGAGCGCCGTCCCAGGTCCCGCCAGCCGACCAGAAACAGCGGCAGGTTGATCACCAGCACCATGAGCCCCGGATCCAACCCCAGCCCCAACTTGAGCAGCACGGCCACGCCGGCCACGCCACCTTCGGCCAACCGGTTGGCGATGTTGAAAGCGTTGATCCCCACCCCCATCAGGGCAGCGCCCAGGGCGATGGCCACGAAGTTGGTGATGCGTAGATCTTTCATGTCACACCTCCGAACGACGGCCATGTAGTTGAAAACAAACAACTTAAGTTACTCTCGTCGAGCGTCTGCCGTCGCGCGGCCGTGCCTATACCCTGTAAAACACCGCGGGCAACCCCCAAAAGAAGATCAGGCCTCTTTTCGCGTCGTTCGTCACAATGCCGCCGAGTCGCTTCTCCAGAGCCGACTCGATCACGGGCCGCATCGCACGATGATCGATCAACAGCGCGGCGAGATCCCGGGCCATCGTCATCCCCTCAGGCCTGCGAGGACACCTGACCACGTCACGAGCAGGTCGATCGTGGTGTCCTTGACACCATCGCGGTTGATTTGAGAAGGTGTAATCAAGAACATTTGTAGGATTACCGATTTTCCATGAGTAGCGCTCCTGTGCCGCGGAGGATTGGTCATCCCGGGAGGGTGTCATGTCTGCCGACTGTCCGAAGCGCCTGTTCACTCGTCTGGTGACGGTGGGTCTCGCCTCACTGGTGCTGCTGGCCGCGCCCTGGGGTTGCGGCAAGAAGTACTCGTCCGGCGGCGACTCCGGCGTCACCGACGACGCGAGCGTGATGGACCAGGACGCAGACGTGGAGACCGACGCCGAGGTGGTGGGCCTGTGCGGCGACGGGATCCTCGATCCCAACGAGGACTGCGACGACGGCAACCACTCCGACGACGATGAGTGCCTGACGACCTGCACCTGGGCCTGCGGGGACGGGATCGTCAACGCGATCGAGATCTGCGACACAGCCATCGCGGCTGGGCAGCCTGGGGCATGTCCCGCCGGCTGCGACGACTCCGACGAATGCACCACCGACACCCTGGTGGGCTCGGAGTGCCAGGCCGAGTGCGTCCACGGGGACATCACCGTCTGCAACGACGGAGACGGCTGCTGCCCGCCCGGCTGCGACGGGACCACCGACGATGACTGCAACGCCCAGTGCGACAACGGCGTCATCGAGTCGGGGGAGACCTGCGACCCGATCTCGAGCTGTCCCACGGACTGTGACGACAGCAACGACTGCACCACCGACGTGATGACCGGCGCCGCGGCAACCTGCGATGCTGTTTGCACCAACACCCCCATCACGACCTGCGCAAGCGGCGACGGCTGCTGCCCCACCGGCTGCAACGAGGTCACCGACAGCGACTGCAACCCCGCCTGCGGCAACGGCGTCGTGGAGAGCGGTGAGACCTGCGACCCGCCCTCCTCCTGCCCCACCACCTGTGACGACAGCAACGACTGCACCGCGGACCAGCTGACCGGTGCCGCGGCAACCTGCAATGTTGCTTGCACCAACACCGCGATTACCCTGTGTACCGGAGGGGACGGCTGCTGCCCCAGCGGCTGCGACTCCACCAGCGACAGCGACTGCTCGGTCATCTGCGGCAACGGCATCATCGAGGCCGGCGAGACCTGCGATCCGCCGGCCTCCTGCCCCACCACCTGCGACGACAGCAACGACTGCACCACCGACGTACTGACCGGCGCCCCGGCAACCTGCGATGCTGCTTGCTCGAACACGGCCATCACCGGCTGTTTCAACAACGACGGCTGCTGTCCGGCCGGCTGCAATTCCACCAACGACAACGACTGCTCGATCAGCTGCGGCAACGGCGTCGTGGAGAGCGGTGAGACCTGCGACCCGCCCTCCTCCTGCCCCACCTCCTGCGACGACAGCGACGACTGCACCACCGACCTGATGACCGGCGCCCCGGCAACCTGCAACGTCTCGTGCACCAACACGGCCGTCACGAGCTGCTCCAACAACGACGGCTGCTGCCCGGCCGGCTGCTTCGAGACCACAGACAACGACTGCACCGCCTTCTGTGGAAACGGCGTCGTCGAGTCAGGTGAGACCTGCGACCCGCCTGGCTCCTGCCCCACGACCTGTGACGACTCCAACGACTGCACCGCCGACCTGATGACCGGCGCCCCGGCAACCTGTGACGTCACCTGCGCCAACACCCCCATCACGGCCTGTGCCAACGGCGACGGCTGCTGCCCCGCCGGCTGCGACGCCACCAGCGACACCGACTGCAACCCCATCTGTGGCAACAGCGTCGTCGAGCCCGGCGAGACCTGTGACCCGCCCTCCTCCTGCCCCACCACCTGCGACGACTCCGACGACTGCACCGCCGACCTGATGACCGGCGCCTCGGCAACCTGCAATGTGGTTTGCTCGAACACCCCCATCACGGCCTGCATCGGCGGCGACGGCTGCTGCCCCGCCGGCTGCTTCGAGACCACCGACAGCGACTGCACCCCGGTCTGCGGGAACTGGGTCGTCGAGACCGGGGAAGGCTGCGACGACGGCAACACGACTTCGGGCGACGGCTGTGACGCCTTGTGTCAGCCCGAGTCCACGCCGACGGCCTTCCGCATCAGCGACCTGGACCTGGTGGACCCGCACGTCTACGCCGCCCTCCCCATATTCGGCTGCACCGACATCACCAACAACGTGCCCTGGGGGCTCGCCGACCCGATCAACACGATGCTCCAGGACGCCATTCAAGGGGACTCGGAGCCCGACGGCTACCTCGACACGAGCTTTTTGGCCATCTTCCGACCCTTTGATCAGAACGTGCCCTATACCGGAAACGTGGACATCGCCATGGGCCTGTGCACCCTCCCCTGGAGCAACTCGACCTGCGACCTGGACCCCACGTTCACCCCGCTGCCCACCACCTACGTCAACCAGGACTCAGGCATCTGCCTGGACGTGCTGGGCGGCACGACCTACGGCTACACGCCCTCCATCAGCGTCCCGGGACCGATCTGCCTCTCCACCGCGCCGGTCAGCCTCTCGGTGACCCTCAGCGGGATCCAGATCCCGCTCGAGGAGGTCCGGCTCGGAGCCACCTTCGTGGGCAACCCGGCGACCTCCATGACCGACGGTCTGCTCCGCGGGTTCCTCGCCGAGGCAGACGCCGATCTCATCACGCTGCCCGCGAGCCTCCCGGTGGTCGGTGGCGATCCCCTGTCCAGCGTGCTGCCGGGCGGCGCTGGCAACTGCTCGAGCCACGACGATCGCGACAACAACGGCGGCACCTGGGGCTGGTGGTTCTACTTCAACTTCCCGGCCGACGAGGTCGTCTACATCGGGCCGTAGCACCGCGACACGTCCCCCGGCCCCGCCCCCGCGACCATCGGGCCAAGGGGTGTTTACATCACCCCGGCTTGAAGGTATTCCTTTGCTCAGGCCGCTACGCCGGATCGACCGTCACTGGTCTCCGCCAAAAGATAGACCGAGGAGGGTCCCATGAGCACCACCGCGCAGATCATCGAGCAGAACGAAACCTACGGCGCCCACAACTACCACCCCCTGCCCGTGGTCATCGAGAAAGCCCAAGGGGTCTGGGTCTACGATGTGGAGGGCAAGAAGTACATGGACTGCCTGGCGGCCTATTCGGCCGTCAACCAGGGGCACTGCCACCCCCGCCTTCAAAAGGTCCTCATCGAACAGGCCGCGCGGTGCACCCTGACCTCACGGGCCTTTCACAACGACCAGTTGGGCGATTTCTGCGCTGAGCTGGCTGCCTTCTGCGGCAAGGAGGCGGTCCTGCCCATGAACACCGGCGCCGAGGCCGTGGAGACGGCCATCAAGCTGGTGCGCCGCTGGGGCTACGACGTCAAGGGCATCGCGGCGGATCAGGCCGAGATCATCGTCTGCGAGGGCAACTTCCACGGCCGGACCACCACCATCGTGGGCTTCTCCAGCGAAAAGGAGTACCAGCGGGGTTTCGGCCCCTTCACCCCCGGGTTCAAGCTCGTGCCCTATGGCGACTACGAGGCCTTTGCCGCGGCCGTGAACCAAAACACCTGCGCCTTTCTCGTGGAGCCCATCCAGGGCGAAGCAGGCGTGGTGGTCCCAGAGGCGGGGTACCTGCGCCGGGTGGCCGACCTTTGCAAGGAGCGCAAGGTGCTCCTGGCCGCCGACGAGATCCAGAGCGGCTTCGGCCGCACCGGACGCACCTTCGCCTGCGACCACGAGGGCGTGGTACCGGACGTTCTCATCGTGGGCAAAGCCGCCGCCGGGGGCTTCTACCCCGTCTCGGCGGTGCTCGCGGATCGCCGGCTGATGGATCTGTTCGGGCCCGGAGACCACGGCAGCACCTTTGGTGGCAATCCCCTGGGCGCCGCCTTGGCCCGGGAGGCCCTGAGGATCCTCACCGACGAGAAGCTCGTCGAGCGGTCCGCCGACCTCGGGGAGCACCTCATGGGCAAGCTGCGGGCCATAGACAGCCCGCACATCGACCACGTCAGGGGCGTCGGCCTCTGGATCGGCATTGTGCTCAAGCCCTCTGCCGGCGGTGCGCGACGGTTCTGCGAGGCCCTCATGGACGAAGGGCTGCTCTGCAAGGAAACCCACGAGAACGTGATCCGCATCGCCCCGCCGCTGGTGATCACCCCCGAAGAAGTGGACTGGGCCTTGGATCGCCTCGAGCGCGTCCTGAAAATGGACTGAGAAACCCGGGCCCACCCCCTGGCACCCCACCCAGACGCCGGGATCGACTCCGCAACTCCAACTGTCTGATATTGCTAATATAATTAAACCCGTATTTTCATTGAACCCGCCGTATCGCTGGGCTAATATACGGCCTTGTCATTACGTTAAAGGTTAAGGTTAGGGCTGTAAACTGCGAACTCTGGGGCGGGGTGATTCGAGTCAGTGAGCGTCAGTTCGGACTGGATCACACACAACGTCCAACAACCCTCGGGTAAGTCACGGGCAGGTCAGATGAAGGACAAAATCCAAGGCTATCTCGAACGTCTCGAAGCAGAACCGGTGAACGCGGAGCTGCTCACCAAGCTGCAGAACCTCGTCGAGCAGGTCGACCCTGACGACGAGGTGGCCCAGCTGCTGGACAGCTCGTCGGAACGGATGGCTGCCTCCGGGGAGGCCGAAGCGGCGCTCGCGCTGCTGGAGCTCGTGGAGCGTTTCGCCAAGACCGATGACGAACGCGCGGATCTACTGTACCGCAAGGGACGCTTGCTCGAAGAAGATCTGCTCGACGAGGAGAAGGCCATCGGGTGCTACGAGCGGCTGCTCGAGCTCCGCCCCGACGACAGCGGCGCCGAGGAGCGCATGTCGCACATCAACCTCGTGCGGGAAAACTGGGAGAAGATCGTCCAGAAGTATCGCGACGAGGCCGAGGCCTCCACCGACGATGCCCTGACGACCAGCCTGTATCGCAGCATCGCCGAGATCTACCAGAAGAACACTCCGGGCAGCCCCGAGGTGGAGCAGTTCCTCAACAAGAGCCTCGAGGTGGACCCCAACAACAACAAGTCCGGGTTCCACCTCGAGCGACTCTTCCGGCGGGAGGGGCGTTGGGAAGACCTGGTGGCGTTCTTCGAGAGGCGCGTGGAAAACGCGGTGGACGATTTCACGAGGAACGACGCTCTCATGGACCTTGGCCGCCTCCACGGCGGACAGCTCGGCGACCGCGAAGCCATGAAGGAGTACTTCGCCAAGGTGCTCGAGAGGGATCCGAGCCACGCGGTGGCCATGCGCGCCGTGGCCGACGCCTATCAGGAGGACGAGAACTGGGAGGAGCTGATCCAGATCTACGAGGCCTCCCTCAAGTCCAAGGGCCGGGCCGAGCAGGAGCTGGGCACCCACATCCAGATCGGCATGCTGTGGTGGAAGAAGGTCGGGGACCTCGACCAGGCCGAGCCCTACTTCAGCCGGATCCGCAAGGCGCAGCCCACATCCCCGCTGGCCCTGGATTTCTATCGGGACTATCACGACACCAAGGGCGAGCACCAGAAGCTCCTGGGGCTTCTGCAGCAGGCCCAGCGTCTGACCAAGGACCCCGAGGAGAAGCTCACCCTGGCCATGGAGATGGCCGACCTGGCCGAGCACAAGGCGGACAATCCGGAGAAGGCCATCGATCTCTGGAAGGGGATCATGCGCCAGAATCCCGGTGATCCCGACGCTCGCAACGCCCTGCGGCGCCTGTACAACGCGGCGGAGAAGTGGAACGCACTGCTCGAGATCCTCAAGGAGGACCAGGAGTCCCTCGGCGACGACCAGAAGGAGGACAGGGTCAAGATCCTCACCGAGATGGTGGACATCTACCGGGATCGCCTCCAGCTCGACGTCATGGTGATCAACACCTACAACGCCATCCTCAACGTCGATGATTCGAACGAGAACGCCCTCGCCGCCCTCGCCGACAAGTACGAGTCCATGAACCGATGGAACGACCTCATCGGGATCCTCACCCGGCAGGTGGAGGCCCGGGAGGACGTGGACGGGCGCAAGGTCCTGCTCCGGCGCATCGCCGACCTGTGGATGGACAAGTTCACCAATCCGAACAAGGCCATCGATCCCCTGGAGCAGATCCTCGAGTTGGACCCCACCGACACCGACGCGCTGACCATGCTCAAGGAAATCTACCAGCGCCGCCGGAACTGGCGCGGGCTCCTCGGTTTGTACGACCGGGAGCTGGAGCTCCTCCCCGCCGACCAGCGGCGGCCGCAGCTGCTGGAGATGGCCGAGCTCGCCCAGAAGCGCCTGGGAGATCCCAAGGCCGCCATCGGGGCCTGGAACCGACTCCTCGAGACCGACGCGCACGACGTGGAGGCCATCGAGGCCCTGACCCAGCTGTACGAGCGCGAGAAGCGCTACCCCGCCCTGGCCGAGATGCTCCAGCGCCATCTGGACATGGCCACCGACGACGAGGCGCTGCCGATCCTGGAGCGGTTGGGCGCCCTGTGGGGAGATCGCATCGGATCCACCGGCAAGGCCATCGAGATCTGGAAACGCGTCCTGGACATCAAGCCCGGCCACAGCAAAGCCATGCGCGTGCTGAGGGATCTGTACGCCACGGCCGGAGACTGGTCCAAGCTTGAGGCCCTCTTCTCTGACCAGGGCAACTGGCCCGACTTCATCGAGACCCTGCACGGCGCGGCAGATCGGTCCGAGGATCCCGCCGTGCAGGTGGAGCTGTACTTCAAGGTGGCTGACACCTGGACCCAACGGCTGAACAAGCCCGAGCGGGCCGTCAAGGCGTACGAGCGTGTCCTCTCCGTGGCGCCCGGCAACCTGCGCGCCGCCCGGGCCCTGGTGCCCATCTACGAGGACGGCCAGAAGTGGCCGCGACTCCTGGCGACCTACGAGGTGCTCTTCGACCACGCCGAGGATGACGGAGCGCGGCTGGAGCTCCTGCGGAAAATCTGGACCACCTGTGAGGAAAAGCTGGGGTCCAAGGCCAACGCCTTCACCTGGTGCGCCAAGGCCTACGAGCTCGCGCCCGAGGACGACGACCTGGTGGCGGAGATGGAGCGGCTGGCCGCCGAGTCCGATGCCTACGACGAGCTGGTGGTCATCTATGGCCGGCGGGTGGATGCGCTGCAGGACGAGGGCGCCAAGGTCGCCCTGTATCGCAAGCTGGCCCACCTCTCCCTCGACCAGCTGGGGCGGCCCGAGGAGGCGCAGTCCTTCCTCGATGCCATCCTGGAGCGGGAACCCGACGACAGGGAGGCCCTGGCGTCCCTGGAGAAGATCTCCGAAGCCCTGGAACACTGGCCCCGCCTGCTGGAGATCTATGCCAAGCAGGTGGAGCTCGAGACAGACACCCAGGCCAAGCTCGAGATCCTCTTCCGGGCGGGCACCATCCAGGAGGACATCCTGGAGGACCTGAACGCGGCGGTGGCTCTCTACGTGCAGATCCTCGACCTGGCACCCAACGACCTGCACGCGCTGCGGTCCCTGGAGAAGCTACACACCGAGCAGGCGGACTGGACCGCGCTGGCCGACATCCTGAAGCGCCAGCTGGACCTCGCCGAACAGACCGAGGACCAGGTCGGCCTGGAGTTCCGGCTCGGAGAGCTCAGCGAGGAACGACTCGACTCCACCCGGGAGGCCATCGACTACTACAAGCGGGCGATCGCGCACGATCCGGAGCACCGCGCCACCGTGGCCGCGCTGGAGCGATACCTCGACCCCGAGGGTGAGCACACGGTGGAGGTGGCCGGTGTCCTGGCCCCCTTCTACGAGTCCACCGAGGACTGGCAGCAGCTGGCCCGGGTGCTGGAAATCCTGCTGGGCGCCGAGGAGGACGACTACGAGAAGCTGGAGCTCATGAAGCGGCTGTCGGTCATCTACGGCCGACGCCTGGGGGATGCCGACGGCGCCTTCCAGAACGCCCAGCGGGTCTTCGCCGTGGCCCCCGAGGACGAGGAGAACCGCGTCGAGTTGCGGAACCTGGCCGACATGGTGCAGGACTTCGATTCCCTCATCGACCTGTACGCCGGCCGATTGGAGGACGCCGACCCCGAGCTGCAGCGGCTCCTGGCCTGGGAGGTGGCGGACATCTACGACACCAACCTCGGCAAGACCGCCGAGGCCCGCGGCTACTACGAAAGGGTCTTGGCTCTGGACGAGGGCCACGACGGCGCATTCGAGGCGCTGCACCGCATCCTCCAGGAGGCCGCCCAGTGGCCAGAGCTCCGGACGCTGCTGCAAAACCGCGTGGCGCTCGTGGGGGACGTGGAGGTCAAAAAGGCGCTCCTGTTCCAGATCTGTGCCCTCAACGAGGACGTGCTCGCCGATGTGGACCAGGCCATCGTCGCCTACCGCGCGGTGCTGGAGCTGGAGCCCGACAGCGAACAGTCCTTCTCCGCCCTGGAGCGGCTGTACGAGCTGGCTGACCAGTGGTCCGACCTCGAGGCGCTGCTGGCCCAAGAGCTCGGGTTCACCGAGGAGCCCGCCCGCATCGCCGACCTGCAGTTCCGGCGCGGCCAGCTCCAAGCCGGCCGCCTGGGCAACCCCGACGGCGCGGTGGACCTGTTCACCGAGGTCCTCGCCGCCGAGCCCGACCACGCCGGAGCCACCGAGGCCCTGGAGGGGCTGCTGGACAACGCCGACCTGTGCCAGCGCGTGGCGTCCCTGCTCGAGCCCCTGTACAACGAGCGAGGCGAGTGGCAAAAGCTGGTGTCCAATCTCGAGGTCCAGCTCGATGACGCACCAGACGACCACGCCAAGGTGGAGCTGCTGTCGCGCATCGCCGAGCTTCAGTCCACCAACCTCATGGATCCGGACGCCTCCTTCGCCACCTGGCGGCGGGCCCTCAAGGTCCTGCCCTCCGACGATCGGGTGCTGGGCGCCCTCGACACGCTCATCGACACCTCCGGGCGTTGGGAAGAGGCAGCCGAGGTGTGGGAGGAGGGCCTCGCGGCCTCTGATCCCGCCGACTCTTCGTTGCAGGACGACTTCATGATGCGGCTGGCCCGCCTCAACGCCGACCAGCTCAACGATCCCCAGGCGGCCACCAGGTGGTACCGCGACCTGCTGGACAAGGACCCTTCCAACCTCAACATGGCGCGGCCTGCGGCCGAGGCCCTCGGCCGACTGTATGAGACCTCGGCGGACTGGCCGAACCTCATCGGCATCCTTCGCCAGGAGGTGGAATGGGCCGACGACTCGGACCAGCGCAAGAACCTGCTGTACCGCATCGCGGAGATCCAGGAGACGGCGCTGGAGAACGCCGCCGCCGCCGTACAGACCTTCAACGACATCGTGGACTTCGATCCCGAGGAGCACACCGCCCTGGACAACCTCGAGCGACTGTACTTCCAGTCCGAGAAGTGGGCCGAGCTCATCGGCATCCTCAAGCGACGGGTGGACCTGTCGGGCAGCCCAGAGGATCGACGAGCGCTCCTGGGCCGGGTGGCCATGCTCTACGAGGATGCCCTCGAGGACGCCGAGGAAGCCTGCACCGCGTGGCTCACCGTGCTCGACGAGCAGCCCGACGACCTGGAGGCCATCCGGGCTCTGTCGCGCCTGTACGAGCGGGACTCCCGGTGGAGCGACCTGTACGACATGCTCGAGCGCGAGCTGGACCTGTTGGAGGACGACGACCAGCGCGTGACCCTCACCTTCCGGTTGGGGGACCTGCTGCAGCACCGCCTCGACGACGCCGAGCGGGCCCTGTACCGTTACAACCAGGTTCTGGAAATCGATCGCGGCCACGACGGCGCCCGCAAGGCCCTGGAGGAGATGCTGGACGATTCCCTGCTGGCCCTGCCGGCAGCCGAGATCCTCGAGCCCCTGTACAAGACCGAATCCAACTGGGAAAAGCTCTGCTCCATCTTCGAGCTCAAGGCCGACCACACCGCCGACCCCGGCGAGAAGGTGACCATCTACCAGCGCATCGCCGAGATCAAAGAGACCGGGATGGACGACTCCTCCTCGGCCTTCGATTTCTACGGCTTCGCGCTGAAGGAGGCCCTGTCCGAGCCCAACCTGCGCGAGATCTTGAATGCCCTGGAGCGCCTCGCCGATCAGGACGACCGCTGGCAGGATCTGGTGGACCTGTACAAGGAGGTGGCCGGCGACATCCTGGACGCGGATTTGCAGGAGCAGGTGCGCCTGTCGGTGGCCAAGATCTCCCGGCTGCACCTGAACGACCTGGAGTCGGCTCGCTCCTTCTACAGGCGCGTGTTGGACAACGACCCCGAGAGCGATCAGGCCCTGGATGCCTTGGAAGAAATCTACGCCCAAACCGAGGCCTGGGAGCCTCTTTTGACCATCTACCAGTCCCGGGCCGACATCCTGGCCGACTCGCCGGACCTCCGGCGTAGCTACCTGGCTCGGGCCGCGGGCCTCTGCGAGGAGTTCCTCGACAAGATCGAGGAGGCCGTGTCTTGCTGGCGCCAGGTCACAGACCTGGATCCCGGCGACCGGGAGGCCTCGGCCGCCCTCGAGCGGCTCTACGCCAAGGGGGGCCAGCACGCCGACCTGGCGGACCTGCTCGAGCTGCGCCTTCAGCATGTACAGGATCTGGACGAGGCCGTGCGCCTCCGCTTTCAGCTGGGCGCCCTGATGGAAAACCAGCTCGACGAGCCCGACCGCGCCCTCGAGAACTACCGCGCCACCCTGGGCGGCAACCCGACCCACGCCGAGGCCATCGAGGCCATCGAACGGTACATGGACGACGAGGATCGGCGCGGCGAGGCCGCTGAGGTGCTCGAGCCCATCTTTGCCAGCCGCCACGACTGGGCCCGGCTCATAGAGACGTACAAGATCCGACGAGACGCCCCGGGTGACCTGGAGCTCAAGTCCGACCTGACCCGGAAGATCGCCCGCCTCTACGAGGAGCAGCTCGAAGACCTGGACCAGGCCTTCGAGTGGTACGGCAAGCTCTTCGTGGAGCAGCCCGGCGAGAAGAAGGTGCGCGACATCCTCACCCGGCTGGCCGGCATCCTCGAGAAGTGGGAACGCCTCGCCGACGTGTTTTCGACCTACCTCAACGACGTGTTCGATGAGTCTCCGACCTCTCTGGAGGTGGGCCAGCAGCTGGCTCGCATCTACGACGAGCGGCTCGACGACGTGGACAAGGCCAAGGAGTTCTACCTGCGGGTCCTCGCCTTCGACCGGAGCCTCGAGGACGTCTTTAACGCCCTGGAGTCCATCCTGACCCGGGCGGGCCGCTGGAACGACCTGCTCGAGGTCTATCAGGACGCCGCCGAAGCGGCCTACGAGCCCGACGACCGCAAGTCGTTGCTGTTCAAGATCTGCACCATCTGGGAGGAGGCCCTGGGCAACCTGGACGAGGCCATCAGCGCCTACCGCGCGGTGCTCGAGGTGGGCGACAACGACCGGCGGGCCGTGGCCGCCCTGGACCGGCTCTTCGTGCAGGACCAGCGGTGGGAAGACCTGGTGGAGCTGCTTCACCGCCAGCTGGAGTACGTCCAGACTCCGGGCGAGATCACTCCGCTCAAGCTGCGCCTGGGCCTGCTGTACGAGGAGCAGCTGGACGACGTGGCGGGCGCCATCGATAGCTACGAAGAGGTGCTGCGCACCGAGGCCACAAATCCCGACGCCATGGCGGCCCTGGAGCGCCTGCTCGGCAGCGAGGACCACCGCTTCCGCGTGGCACAGATCCTGGAGCCCCTCTACCAGGCCACCGACGACTGGAAGAAGCTGACGGTGATCTACGACGCCCAGCTGGAGTCCATCGACGACCAAGTGCGCCGGGTGGAGATTCTGCGCGAGATCTCCTCCATCCACGAGCACAGATCCGGCGACAACCGCCTGGCCTTCGAGGCCATGGCCAAGGCCTGGCGGGAGGACATCATCGATACGGAGGTGCTCGGGTCCCTGGAGGCTCTGGCCACCAAGCTCCAGGACTGGGGGCGGCTGGTGACCGTGCTCACCGAGGGCATCGAGGGCAGCTACGACTACGAGCTCCAGGCCACCATCTGGCTCAAGATCGCCCGCATCCACGAGGAGGCGGAGTCCAACCCCGTCGCCGCCGTGGACGCCTACAACAAGCTGCTGGAGGTCAAGGAGGACAGCGAGGAGGCCATCGACGCCCTCGAGCGGCTCCTGCCCGCCCTGGACCGGTTTGCCGAGCTCGTGGCCATCCTCCGCAAGAAGGCGGAGATGGCCCCGGATCCCCTGGACGCCAAGGACTGCTTCTACAAGATCGCCGAGATCCAGGAGTCCACCCTGAGCAGCACCGAGGAGGCCATCTCCACCCTGCGACACCTGCTCAACATCGATGACACCGACGAGGTGGCCATCTCGTCGCTGGAGCGGCTCTATCTGGCCAGCGAGGCCTGGATCGATCTAGTGGGCATCTACCAGCGCAAGATCGAGTCCCTGATCGACGCCGACGAGCGGCGCAAGGTGATCTTCCAGATGGCCTACGTGTACGAGGCCAAGCTGGAGGAGGCCTTCGAGTCGATCACGGCCTACCGAAGCGTGCTGGACGAGAACCCCGACGACGTCGAGGCCCTGGTGGCCTTGAACCGCCTGTACACCCACGAGAAGATGTGGCCCGACCTGATGGAGATCATGGACCGTCAGATCGGTCTCACGTCCGATCCGGGCGAGACCAACAACCTCAACTACCGCGCCGGTTGGGTGCTGCAGAACGAGATGGACGAGCTCGAGTCCGCCATCGAGCGGTACGAGCGCGTCCTCCGGGACGACGCGACCTACGGCGACGCACGTCAGGCCCTCGAGGTGCTGGTGCGCGAGCCGGACGCCCGGGAGCCCGCCGCCCGGGTGCTCGAGCCCCTGTACCGGGCCGCGGGCGAGTGGGACCCGCTCATCGAGGTCCTTGAGCTGCGACTCGAGTCCGAGATGGACCCGCTGGTGAAGGTGGACCTGCTCAAGAAGGTGGCCGAGCTCAACGAGGAGGGGCGCACCGACAGCCGCGCCGCCTTCGACGCCTACGGCCGAGCCTTTGGCGAGGACCCATCGGACGGAGAGGTCACCGGTCACCTGGAGCGCCTGGCCCAGAGCCTCTCCATCTGGGCCGAGCTCACGGGCATCTACGAAAAACGGCTGGAGGACATCTACGAGGACGACCTCGGCCGCCGGATCACCATGACCCTGGCCCGGATCTACGAGGAGGCCCTCGGAGACGACGCCAAGGCCATCGAGAAGTACAACAAGGCCCTGGACTACTCGGGGGACGAGTCCGATCCCCTGGCCGCCCTGGACCGGCTGCTCGAGCGAACCAGTAACTGGCGGGACCTGGCCAAGGTGCTGGAGCGCGAGGTCGAAGCCGCAGGGGATCCCGCCGTCGAGGCGGCGCTCCTGTTCCGGCTGGGCAACCTGCGCCGCACCGAGTTCGGCGAGCACGAGGGCGCCATCGGAGCCTACCGGGAGGTGCTCGACAGGGACCAGCGTCACGAGGGAACCCTGGCCGCCCTGGAGGAGCTGCTGGACCTGCCCGAGTCCACCGAGCAGGTGCTCGACATCCTCGAGCCGGTCTACGAGAGCGCCGAGAACCACGAGCGCGTGACCTGGCTGGCCTGGAAGCGGCTGGAGCTCATCGAGGACCCCTTTGATCGCGCCAGCCTGCTCGAGCGCATCGCCGACCTGTCCGAGACCCAGCTGGGAGACGAGGCCCGCGCCATGGACGCCTACGGGCACGCGCTGATCCAGCGCCCCGACGAGCCCCGGTACCTCGAGCAGATGGAGCGGCTGGCCGAGTCGCTGGGCCGCTGGGCCGAGGCCACCGCGGTTCTGGAGAACATCCTGGTTCAGGAGGGCCTGGACGAGTCGGTGTTCATGCAGCTCGCCCTGCGCTGCGCCGACTGGAACGCCGACAAGCTAGGCGACACCCGCCGGGCGGAGCAGTACTACAAGTCCGCCCTGGAGCGGGATCAGGAAAACACAGACGCCCTCGGGCGCCTGGAGACCATCTACCGCAACCTCGGTGAGATAGACCACCTCATCAAGATCCTGGAGACCAAGGCCGAGTTCGAGTACGACCTGGTCAAGAAGAAGGAGATCCTCGCCGAGGTGGCGGACCTGGCGGAGAACGCGCTCACCGACACCGCCGCGGCGGCCCGGGCCTGGAAGGCCATCTCCGAGCTCGACGAGGCCGACACCAAGGCCCAGGACGCCCTGATCCGCCTCTACGAGATGTCCGGGCAGTGGGAGGATCTCATCGAGATCCTCGACCGCAAGGCGCGGTTCGCCACGGAGACGAGCGAGGGGCTGGCCCTCCGGCACCGCATCGGAGACCTCTGTCGCACCCAGCTCGAAGACAGCGATCGCGCGGCCAATGCCTACCGGGACGCCCTGGACCTCGATCCCGAGGACGAGGTCTCTCTGAACGCCTTGGAGGATCTCTTCGCGTTGGCCGAGGACTGGTCCTCGGTCCAGGACATCCTGCTCCGGCGCCTCTCGGGGGTGGACCCGGGTCCCCAGCGGGTGCCCACCATGGAGAAGCTGGCACTGCTGGCCGAAAAGCGCTTCGAAAACACCGACGAGGCCACCGACTACTGGCACCAGATCCTGAGCTTCGACCCGAACTACATCTCGGCCTACGACCAGCTGGAGCGCCTGCTGGGCGCGAACGAGCGCTGGTACGATCTGGTGGAGGTCATCAAGCGGCACGCCGAGTACTTCGAGACCATCGGCGACCGCGACGGCGAGGTCGCCCAGCTGGTGCGCATCGCCCGCATGTGGGAGGAGAAGCTCGACAGCCCCGAGAGCGCCGCGGAGATCCTGGAGACCATCCTGGAGCGAGAGCCGAACAACGTCGCCGCCCTCACGGGCCTGGCGAGGCTGCACGAGCGGGCCAAGGACTGGGAGAAGTGCCGCGCGGTCCTCGCCCAGGCCGCCTCGCTCAACCCCGAGGGCGCCCAGGCCGCGGAGCTGTACTTCCGCATGGGTCAGGTGGAGGCAGAGCTGGAGAACCCCGCCAAGGCTTTGGAGCACTACGCCAGCGCCGTGGAGTGGGACCCCTCCCACGTCGAGGCGCTCACCGCCCTGGAGACCTCGGCCCGGGAGCAGAAAGATTGGATGGAGGTCGCCCGGATCGTACACATCAAGGCCACCGGCGCCACCGACGCCGAGAGCCAGCTCGAGCACCTGTGCGAGCTGGGCACGATCTACGCCGAGAAGCTGGACGACCCGGCAGGCGGGCTGCCCTTCCTGGAGCAGGCCCTCACCCTCGCTCCTTCCGATCCCAAGGTGCTCAAGCCCCTGGCCGACCTGTACTTCGCGGCCGGTGACCTGGAAAAGGCCGAGCCCATGTACACCGGGCTCATCGAGTCCACGGCCAAGGCGCGCAAGCGGTCCAAGGACCTGGCCCCCTACCACTACAAGCTGGGGGCCATCGCCGAGGTCCGGGGCGACGCCGACAAGGCGGCCGCCGAGTACGACAAGGCCTATCGCATTGACACCACCTACACCCCGGTGGTGGTGGCCATCGGCAAGCTGGCCATGGGGCAGCAGGACTGGGACAAGGCGCGCCGCATCTACCGAGCCATGCTGCTGCAGAACATCGACGAGGCCACGGCCGGCATCACCAAGGCGGACGTCTACCACGCCCTGGGCCAGATCCACGAGCACCTGGAGGAGACCAAGAAGGCCGTCAACATGTACGAGCGCGGCCTCGAGATCAACCCCGACCACCCCGACCTGGTCGCCGCCCTGGCCCGCGTCAAGGGCTGAGGGCCCTTCCCCGACCGACCACCCTACCCCTCCCCAGCCCAACCTCTGATATAATGTTGCCCTTGCGCCAAGGGGCGCCCGTGTGCATGGTCTATCGGCGAATAGAGAGGTTCCTTCATGCATCGAAATAGGACTACGACCCTGGCAGGGGCAGCCCTGGTGGCGCTCCTGGCCACCTGGGCAGCGGGCTGCTCGGACGACACCGTCGGGGACAACAACAATGCCGCGCCCGACGCCGGGGTGGACGCCCAAGCCGACGCCGGGCCCGAAGGACTGGCCCTGGACCTGGGCGAGGTGGTCCTCGTACAGACCGACGCCTCAGGCATCGCCGACGTGACCCTCCTCACCGAGGCCGGCGACGAGGAGTTCCTGATCCTGGTCCAGTCCCGCGCCGAAGAGGTGAACATGGAGCGCGCCTTCACCGGAGGTCTGCCCCAGCAGAAGATGGGCCGCCCGACCACCCCCGACGAGCGCCTGCGAAGGTGGGGCTGCCTGAGCGCCGGCGGCCACGTCGACCTGGCGGAGGTGGTGGCCAGCCTCGAGGGGCTCCCCGTGCCCCGGGGCCACCTCGATCCGCCGGGGCCCTGGCCCGGGCCCCGGCCCGCGCCCCCCCCGAACGTCGGAGAGATGGTGGACTTCCAGGTCGGCACCGACACCGGCGTGGTCACCGTGGCCGCCGAGGTGCTCCTGGTCTCGGCCAGCCTGGTGGTGACCCTGGATCGGGACACGGATCCCTCCCTGGAGGTCGACGCCACCATGCTGACGGAAATCGCCACGGCCTTCGAGGACATCGTCCTGCCCCGGGAGCGGATCTTCTTCGGGCCCGAGTCCGACGTCAACGACGACGACCACGTGACCGTGCTCTTCTCACCCCTGGTCTACGACACCGGCGCCACGGCCTACGTCAACCCCTACGACCTGGTCACCGACCCCGCGGCCCGGCCCCCCGGGGTGGCGGCCAATGACCAGGAGCTCCTCTACGTGACGCCGCCCCAGCTCCTGCCGCCTCACATGGGCACGGTCAACGGCATCGTCGAGACCCTGGCCCACGAGTTCCAACACGCCATCTACTTCTACCGCAAGTACCAGCTCAACGACACCGTGGGCGATCCCGAGAGCGCCTACATCACCGAGGGGCTCTCGGCCCTGGCCCAGGATCTCACGGGGTACCAGGCCGGCAACTTCTTCGTGGCCAAGGCCGGCCTCGACGAAATGGACGACGTCTCCATTAACGACCTGGTGGCCAGCGCGGGCTACTACTTCATGGACCGCGACGGCGCCCTCCGCGGCGGCGCCTACAACCTGATCCGCTACCTGTACGACCAGGCCGGCGGCGACGCGCTCCTGCCGGGCGGCGACATCGACCTGCCCGCCTCCCCGGGCGTGGCCTGGCTCCGGGCCCTGGTGGACTCCCCCGACCTGGGCGTGGCCAACATCGAGGTGGCCACGGGCCAGCCCCTGGTGGACGTGGCCACCGACTGGTACATCGCCCAGATGGTGGACGACCGCACAGACGTCCAGGCCCAGCCCCTCAACACCGACCCGCGGTACAACTACCTGCCCACCGCCGTAGACCCCCTGACCGGCCGCACCCGGGGCACCACCATGTTCGAGTCCTTCATGGGCATGGTGGACAAGACCGGGCCGCTGATCCGGGACTTCGACCAGGCCGACGGCGCCATCCGCCTCGGCGGCGCGGAGTACCTCCGCCTCACCGCCACCTCGGGCCCCACCACCTCCTTCGTCATCGCCGCGGACCCCGAGTACGTGGACCTTTTGCTGGTCGTCTTTCGGACCCGATAGGAATCAACAAGGAGCACCAACGATGCATCGCACCAATACCCTCTTTCTGGCCCTGCTGCTCGCGTCCTCCCCGGCCGCCTGCGGCGACGACGACAGCAACCCCCAGCCGGACGCCGAGGTACAAAACGACGCCGAGGTGCAAAACGACGCCGAGGTGCAAAACGACGCCGAGGTGACCACCGAATGCGACCTGCCGCCCCGGGACTTCTGGGTCTACGACCTGTCGGTCATGCCCCCGACCTGGATGCAGGTGCCCTCCACCTGTCGCGCCGAGGGAACCCACGGCATCATCTACGTGGCGGACGACATCTGGGAGGTGGACATGGACCAGCCCGACGTCGACGGCGTGCTCCACGCCTTTGACAACGCCACGGCCGCCGACCCCACCCGAGGCATCTACGAGCTGACCACCACCGCCTACGGAGAGCCCACCGACGTTGACCTCAACGACCGGGTGATCCTCTTTTTCTCCGAGCTCCCCAGCTACGGCGCCAACCAGTTCGACGGCTACATCCGCGCCGAGGACGTGCTGGGCGGCACCAACTCCAACGGAGGGGAGATGTTCTACGCCGACGGCGTGCGCAACGATCCCACCGGGCACTACATGCTCGGGGTCGTGGCCCACGAGTTCACCCACCTGATCCACCTGAACCACGACCTCAACGAGGAGTCCTGGCTGGAGGAGAGCCTGGCCGAAGCGGCCATGGTGATGTGCGGATACCTGGGGGACCTGCAGACCTGGGTGGCCAACGACTTTGCCGCCAACCCCAACCAGACCCTCACCCAGGACAACCCGACGTTCAACTATGGCGCGGGCTTCCTCTTCGGCGCCTACCTCATCGAACGGTACGGCATGGACTTCTTGACGGCCCTGGTCCAGGAGCAGACCGACGGCATCGTGGCCGTGGAGAACACCCTGGCGGGCGAGGGACACCCCGAGTCCTTCGGCGACCTGCTGGGAGACTGGGCCCTGGCGAACTTCCTCGACGCCCCTGACCTCGCCGGCGGCCCCTGGGGCTACCACGCCTTCAACGTGCCGCCCTTCACCAGCCTCAACCGCACGGTGCCCGACACCATCGGCAGCCTCAACGTCGTCCCCCATGGGACCCGGTACGTGGTGCTCGAGCTCACCGCTGCCGCGGGCTCGAGCCTGGACGTGACCCTCACCTCCACCGAGTGGGCCGACCTGGCCATCCGGTACGCGGTGTACCCCGACGGGGACACCGCCGCCGCCACGGTGGGCGCCTTCACCATGACCGCCGGGACCGACCTGCTGACCCTCGACAACGTGGGCGGCACCGACAACCGCGTGGTGGTATCCATCACCGAGATCGGCGGCGTCCAGGCCGCCGGCATGCAGCTAGATGCGGCCCACCCATAGCCGCACACCCATAGCCGCACATCCATAGCTGTACACAAATAGTGAGAGGAGCTCCGCTTTTCCCTGCCCCGCGCAAGGTCAGGTCGCGCAGGGCCCTCCCATGTGGTGACGACCACGACGACCATGCCGCCTGCGCACGTCGTCACGCTACGGAATCACATGCCCATCCGGTGTCAGGATGCCGTCGCCCACCAGGTCGTGGGCGTAGAGCTTGTACTGGTGTGCGGTCATCCGCAGCCCGTACAGGACCCAGCCCGAGTCGACGAACGCCGGCCGCCAAACCCTGGACTCGGCCGTCACTCGCCGTCCCACGCCGGTTGCCAGGTCGTAGACATAGATGTCACAGGGCGCATACTCCCCCCACTGCTGGCTGAATCTGTAGTCGCACCAGGAGGCGATGCCGTTTCTCAGATGCGGAAAGGCCTGCTCCCAGACATCGGGGGTCAGGCACTCCTCCACACCGGTCGAGAAGGTGTACATGTAGATCTCCCGCTGCCCGTCCCGCGAGTCCATCCAGATCACGTGATCATCGTCGGTGTGAGGGAGGTTCTGGCCGGCGAAGTCGGTGCTCTCGATCCGGAAGGTCACACCAGCCAGGAGATCGCGAACATAGATGTCCTTGTCGTGCCCGGGAAACGGCCTCGCTGCCCAGGCGGCAAAGTAGTCGCTGATGCTGTGCCCCTAGGGATCCTGGTCGCAGTCGCTCACCACGGTGACTTCGTTGGTGTGGCGGTTCATCAACGACAGGTTTGCGTCGAAGATCGTGGGGCACCCTTCGTTGGAACGGTAGAGAATGAAGTCCTGATT
>Ga0272441_10002641_pt1 | contig 35891 bp, 30 predicted proteins | sample SSMProp6N_FD_193582 | JGI IMG/M metagenome (GOLD analysis project Ga0272441, IMG submission 193582) | Marine sediment archaeal communities from Little Sippewissett salt marsh, Falmouth, MA, United States - SSM-Prop-6N | ecosystem: Environmental > Aquatic > Marine > Wetlands > Sediment ...
AATGCAGTCAGGAGAACTCTGCTATACCTTGGATACCGAATTATATCAGGATGCGCACAAAACTCCCGAGTACGGGTACCTGGCAGCATGCATGCTCAATATTCAGAACAACTCCCATTCACTCCTCGATTTTTCCAGAATGGCGGTGCATGTGGAGCATCTTTCGCTCTTCAAGAATGGAACGGGACTATTTACAAATGAAGTTAGTATAAATTTCAATGGAGTGGAACAGATCAGTCAGGTGAAATATTCCCCCAGAGGTCCAAGAGAAATAGAAGGTCTGCGGAAGATCAGCGGTCCCCGGCTCGCTTATTCGAACAATCTGTTAAAGCGCAGTTTTTCCTTCTTCAGACAGCTGACGGAGATATAGGAGTATCAGGATGGAAAACATACAGAGGGAGTTTTTTGAAAGATACTTAAAACCGGAGTATCTCCTGATAATGATGCATATAGTCGTGATCGTCATCGCCGGCGTGCTCATTATCCGCATGATCGATGTCCTGATGCGTAAATTCTTATCCCGGAAAGCTTCTGAGCAATCCCGGGTCATCATACACAAGGGGATCGTCTATCTCGGGTGGGCGGTTATTTCCCTGGCCATACTGAGTGAATTGGGCCTGAAATTGTCCGCCGTTCTCGGAGCCGCCGGAGTGGTAGGTATCGCCGTAGGTATTGCATCACAGAAGAGCCTGGGAAATATCATAAGCGGATTTTTCCTCGTTTCTGATAAAACCTTTGAGGTCGGTGATGTGATCAAAGTGGGTACTACCACGGGAATAGTTCACGGTCTTGATCTTTTATCGGTAAAGCTGCGGACCTTCGATAATACCTTCATTCGGATCCCGAATGATCAGATAATAACCACTGAGATTACGAACATAACCCGTTTTCCCATACGGCGACTGGATTTTCACCTGCAGGTGGCCTATAAGGATGATCTGGAAGTAGTGAAGAAGACACTTTTATCAATCGCACGGGAGAATCCCCTCTGTCTGGACGAACCGGAACCGTTTTATTTGTATAAAGACTTCGGCTCATCAGGAATCGAGATTCTTTTCGCCGTGTGGTTCGAAAAGAGCAATCTGGTGGAAGTAAAAAACAGCGTCTTTGAAGCGGTAAAGAACCGATTTGCAGAGGAAGGAATCGAAATACCCTTTCAGCATATTACCGTCTACAGCGGGAATGCTTCAAAACCCTTTGACGTTGAAATTCAGGAAAAAACGTCCCGGGAGACCTGAATCCGGATCCTGCAGCAGCTTCTTCAAACAGGTTCTAATGCAGCTGTCTCAAAGCCTGGGCAATATTCAGCAGATGGTCACCGATCTTTTCAATATGCCGAACAATGTCGATATAGAGGAGCTCGGCCTTTACTTTTGACCCGGCTTTGATCCGTTTCCGGGCGGCCTTCTGCAGGGTATTGCGATACCGGTCTACGATGGATTCCAGAGCTACCGCCTGCTCCATATCGCTGCTGCTGAGGTGCTGATCGGCGTGTTGGATTATGAATTCCAGGTATTTTCTTACTATCTCCAGATACGGCTCAAGATCGGAGAGGCCCTCATCGGGGATCCGCAGTTCTTTATCATACCGCCGCTTCGAGAGAATCAGAAGGTTGAAACAGCTGTCACCGATACTTTCAAGTTCATGAACGATTCTCATCAGATGGGTGACGTTTTCCGCGCTTGTCTCGTTCAGATTTTCCATCGCGCACTGTGCCAGGAAATTGGAGAGCTCTTCCTGCATCTGGTCGGTATATTCCTCTTTGGCGGCTAAATCTTCTACTTCACTCTTCAGTTTTCTGTCAGGATGATGAAATACGAAGACATATGCCTCGTACATTTCCATGATGATGTTGGCCATTTTCACTATTTCCGTCTTTGCCCGGAGCAGATTCAGCTCCGGTGTGTCCTGTACGGAAACGGAAAGATACTTCAATTTATAAGTCTGAGCTGCGCCTTCCGGCTGTTCTCTGACCGGTACGAGAAATTTTACCAGCCGCTCCAGCCATTGGACAAAGCCGATGAAAAGCAAGGTGTTGAGAACATTGAATACCGTGTGAAACATGGCGAGATGGGATGTGATTCCGGCGGGTGTATGGAGACTCCCGGGTACCAGGGCATCAACCAGGTGTATGACCGGGAAAAACAGGAACTGCAGCCAGATGATGCCGATTATGTTGAACATCATATGGGCGACTGCCGCCCTTCGCGCGTGCACATCCGCTCCCAGAGAAGCAAGGAGAGCCGTCACTGTAGTACCGATATTTTCACCGAGTACCATGGCCGCGGCATGGGGAAAATCAATCCAGCCCGTAAAGGCCATGGTCAGTGTAATAGCCATGGACGCACTCGAGGACTGGAGAATTACGGTAAGACCGGTGCCGAGCAGGATGAAAAGTATTCGGGACATAAAACCATACCCGGTCAGCTGGGTTACGAACTGTAAGGTCTCCGGGTGGGCATCGATGTCCGGGACAGATCCCTTGAGAAAGGAGAGTCCCAGGAAAAGCAGGCCGAATCCGACAAGAGTTTCACCCCATTCACTCTTTTTTATTTTACGCCAGAAAATTAAAGGGAGACCAACGCCGATGGCCGGCAGTGCTACCGCTGTGATATTAAATTTGAATCCGAACAAGGCCACGATCCAGCCGGTAACCGTAGTTCCTATATTTGCGCCCATGATAACGCCGATGGCCTGGGAAAGGGTAAGCAGGCCGGCATTTACGAAACTGACCACCATGACGGTGGTGGCGGAACTTGACTGAATGAGCGCCGTGGTCCCGAAACCGGTCAGCACTCCTGCAACCCGGTTGCCGGTCATGAACTTCAGGATCGAATGGAGACGTTCACCGGCGGCCTTCTGGATACCGTCGCTCATCGTCTTCATACCGTATAGAAACAAGCCCAGACTTCCGGCAATTTCTAGGAACTGTAGAATCATGGTTTTCCCCGCATTTTTTTGTTCATGAGAAACTAACGAAAAATTAACGATTAGACAGACAGAATGTAGTATAGATAGTGGTTTTTTTCAATAGCTCCAGGAACTCAGTTCTTATCTGTCCTCAGGAGGGGTGATTGCACCTTGCTGGGAGGGCAAAAAAAATCCCCCTGACCGGGGGACAAGAGCGCCTGATGGGAATCGAACCCACATCTTTAGCTTGGAAGGCTAAGGTAATAGCCATTATACGACAGGCGCTTGTATGTCTATGTGTTGTAATAGATACTAAAAAAATGCAATGTCGTCAAGTGCCGGGCCCGGAAAAAATAAACAGGGAAAAAAAGCGGTCAGGACAGTCCATCCCGGTAGTCGCCGGGAATGAAGAGGAGGGCAAATCCGTTTCTGTCCGGACCGCGTGGCGTCAATTTTTCCTTGCCGGGCCTTCCGATAGAGGGAATGAGAAAACTGATCTGTATGAGAATCGAGAAGATAGTACGGGGATATACATTCAGGTTCCTCCTTTCCAAACACGGGAGGCGCGGCTGTTTCCGGCAGCACCCTATCGGCCATACAGCCATAGATCAGAAAACTCCGTTTCAGATCCGCAGGCTGAGAGGCTCAGAGGATATAATTTCAGCTCCTATTATACGCTATTTTCTTCATACGTGCCACAAATTGAGCAGGTTTTATCCCGTTCTATCGCAATTTCGTCAAACCTGCCTTCCATCCCGTCAAAAATGAGCAGACGATTCGTTATGAGTTCTCCCAGACCGGTAATGAGTTTTATAACCTCCAGGGCCTGTAAACTGCCGATAACACCGACAGCCGCCCCGATGACCGGTTTGGGGCGGAGATGACCATTCTCATCCTTCGGATCCTCGAGACCGGCGTACATACATTCGAGGCAGGGGGTAATACCAGGCAGAACGGTGCTTATCTGACCGTAGAAACCTTCAATGCCTCCGTGGACAAGGGGAATCCCATGGGCAACGCAATACCGGTTGAGCAGAAAGCGGGTGCGGTAGTTGTCAAGGCAGTCGACTATTACATGGGTAGGGGAAATGATCTCCTCTATGGTTTCTTCGGTGATGGTCCCGGTGGAGCTTTCGATATGTATATCCGAATTCAGTTCGGAAAGACTTCCGGAGGCCGAACGGGTTTTGTATGAACCAATATCCCCTTCTTTATAGAGAATCTGCCGGTTCAAGTTGGACAGCTGAACGGTATCATTATCGATAATCCGGATTTCACCGATCCCGGCGGCAGCGAGATAGAGGAGGACCGGTGACCCCAGTCCTCCAGCTCCCGCGACGGTTACGTGACTGCATTCCAGTTTTTTCTGAGCCCTGCTGTCCCAATCCCGCATATTCAACTGCCGGGTATATCTTTCCCATCCCGGGGCTGCTTCGGACCCTCTGTTGCCGGGCTTTCTCTCTCCGGGGCTCGGGTTCCCTTTTTGTACTTCCCTGCTCATCGACTATCCTTCAACCTCATACTTCCCGTCCTGCCGTCCCGGTAGTCATCTTACCACTGAGCTGTTTCAATCGGCAGGAAGGGCACATGCGGATCAGTTCTTCGCTGAGGTTGGTATGCTCCCGCATATGTGTCACCATTCGTTCGGTTATATGCGGAGTACCGCAGACCGGGCATTCGAGCAGCGGAAACAGCTGGCGCCATATGGCCCGCTTACCGGGAGGTTCTTTCATAGTTATGGCCCCGGTAGGACAGATGGCGGCGCAGGAACCGCAGCCGATACAGGCATCGTTGGCTTCATGGTACGGGGTGCTGATGACTTTATAGGCCCCTCTGCCGGTGCTGTGAATGGCGGCGGTCCCCTGGGCATGGCAGAGACGGTAGCATAATCCGCAGAGTATGCATTTTTTATTGTCCACCTCGAGACTGCGGAAACGGGGGGTGAGGGAGCGGCCGAGTACCTCCTCTAATACCGGCTGGGCTTTCGGCGCCCGTGCCAGAAGCAGTTCCGCCGATTTTAACCGGCTCTCCCACACCTTATCCGTATCGGTCGAAAAGCTTTCTCCGCTGCGCATGAGAGGATACTCACAGGCAGTGACGAGTTTGGACCAGCCCTGCCGATGCAGTTCCACTACACAAAGTCTGCATCCCGCATAGCCGGGCAGGGCTGGGTTGTAGCAGAGGCTCGGAATAGAGATTCCCATACTCCTGCATACGTCGATAAGCTTCGTTCCCCGTTCAACTTCTCTTTTTTGTCCGTTTATTTCAATTTGTATCATTTCTTTCATTGTACGTATCCTCTACCAAACGACCGCTTCAAACCGACAGACCTTCCGGCATTCTCCGCACCGGATACAGGCATCGGAATCGATCCGGTACTTTTCATCTTCCACCTTGACTGCATCGACGGGACACACCCGGGCGCAGAGACCGCAGGCCGTGCATTTTGCAGGATCGATGCTGAAGGTGGTGAGAGCTTTACAGACGCCGGCGGTACAGTGGTGATTATCTATATGGTCAAGGTATTCCTTCCGAAAGTAGCGGAGGGTACTGAGCAGAGGGTTGGCCGCACTTTTCCCGAGACCGCAGAGGCTGCTTTCCGCCACATACCTGCCAAGTTCTTCGAGAGTGTCCAGGTCCTTCCGTTCACCCTCCCCTCGGGTGATACGCTCCAGAATACCCAGGATCTGAAGAAGTCCCTCCCTGCAGGGGGTGCATTTCCCGCAGCTCTCTTCGACCAGGAAGTTGGTGTAATACCTGGCTATTTCAACCATGCAATCGTGGTCGTCCATGACGATCATGCCGCCGGAACCCATCATCGAACCAAGTTCGGTCAGGGAGTCGAAATCCACCGGTGTTTCGGCATGCTCGGCGGGTATGCATCCGCCGGAAGGCCCCCCGGTCTGCACAGCCTTGAAGGGTCTGTCATTGAGGGTTCCCCCTCCGATTTCGTACAAAATGGTCGACAGCGGCGTTCCCAGTTCGACTTCTATCAAACCTGAGTTTTTAATCTTTCCGACCAGGGAGAATATCTTCGTACCGGGAGATTTTTCGGTTCCCAGCTTGCGAAATTCGGCGGCGCCGCTGCGAAGGATATAGGGAACCGTGGCGAAGGTTTCCACATTGTTGAGTACCGTCGGTTTCCCCCAGAGACCGCGTTCGGAAGCATGGATATACTTTTCGTTGGGTTCCCCGATCTTTCCTTCGATGGATCTCATCAGAGCGGAGGATTCGCCGCATACGAAAGCGCCGGCTCCCCGTTTTATACTGATATCAAAATAAAAACCGCTGTTCAGAATGTCCGATCCCAGAAGCCCCTCATCCCGGGCGGTCTGAATTGCCTGTCTCAGATGGCGGATCGCGATAGGATATTCATCACGAACATAGATAAATCCTTCATGGGCTCCTATCGCGTAGGCACCGATGATCATCCCTTCGAGGATCATGAACGGACATCCCTGCATGACACTGCGGTCCATGAAGGCCCCGGGATCTCCTTCATCTCCATTGCAGATAAGGTAGTGGACCGGTTCCTCCTGGGACCGGACGCTGGCCCATTTTTTTCCGGTTGAGAAGCCGCCGCCCCCCCGGCCCCGGAGTCCGGATTCGGTGATGATGTCGATTATTTCTGACGGTTTCATCGACAGGGCCTTCCTCAGTCCTTCGAAACCTTGAGCTTCTCTCCGGTAGTCACCGAGCGAAAGAGGGTTCACCTGGCCGTTCACCCCGAGAACCAGGCGCTTCTGAAAACGGTAGAAGGGGATATCCGAAACCCTCGACAGATTCTCCTTTGTCTGCTTATCATGGTAAAGCCGCGGCTCATACAGTTCGCCTTTTTTGCTGCAGGCGATGATTTCGGATACATCCTTCGCTTTGACCTGAAAATACAGAATACCGGCGGGCTTGACTTCAACCACCGGACCCCGGGCGCACAGGCCTTTGCATCCGGTGATCCGGACTTCGAACCAGGGCTCCTTCTGTTTGGAAAAAGCTTCGAGGACTTCTCTGTTCCCCGTACCCTGACATCCGATATCGTTGCAAACCAGAAAGCTTACCTTCGGTTTCGTGTCGGTCCTACTCATTATCCGCCTCCCCGGCCCGGGCCATGAGGTCCTTCAGAAGGGCGCGGATCTTCGTTCTCGTCAAATAACCGTGGAGCTCTTCGTTGATGGATACCACGGGAGCCATTGCGCAGGCACCGAGACAGTTCACAATCTCGATACTGAAAAGTCCGTCCCCGGTTGTTTCTCCCGGGCCTATACCGAGGATGTCTTCGATTTCAGCGAGAATCTCCGACGACATTTTCAAATGGCAGGCAGTCCCGTCGCAGAGTTTTATGATGTAGGTTCCCCGTGGGGTGAGTGAAAAGGCTTTGTAAAAGGTGGCAATCGAATAGGCGTACGAATAGGGAACACCGCACCGGAGTGCGGCGGTTTTCAAATTCTCTTTTGATATGTATCCGCAGGTGTTCTGAATGTCCTGCAAAGCTTGAATAATGTAAGCCGGGGCTCCGGCATACGGCTCAAGCAGCTGGTCTACTGTTTTGCTTTTCATATGCTTCTCTGTATATGTACGGCGGCCGGATCTGAAGAAAACAGGTACCCGGACCGGATATCGGCCCGGGTACTCCACACGGTCCAACCGCGTGATCGGATTCTAACCTGTAAACTTTATGGAATTCAGGCCCAGTTCCTTCAATTTTCCCTTGGTCGGGACACCGTTTTCATCCCAGCCCCGGAGGTTGTAATACTTCGGGAGCATTTCGGGTGCTCTGGCGACCTTTCCCTTCATAGGACCGGCGGGGATAGGTTCCTTCAGCAGTCTCGGAGGAAGCATGTCGTCGTCTTTGGTGAATCCGGCTTTGACGTTGAACATCTTCTCGAGGTTGTAGATCCTCTCTCCGCATTGCATTACCTTCGCTTCATCGTATTCGACGCCGGTAATAGCCGTCAGTTGTTCGGCGACTTCCTTGCCCCCCAGTCCGAAGGTGGTAAACAGACAGATGCCGGCCGAATCAACCGCGGCCGTGAGGTCCTGAAAGATTTTCAGCCACACTTCCTTGTCCTTGATTTCCTGAGGATCCAGTTTTTCGGGAACCCCGAGAACCTCCGGGGAAATCAGATAACCCCGGACATGACAGCCCCCGCGGTTACTGGTTGAGTACTCCAAACTCATACCCTGTACTCCCCGGGGATCGTAAGCGGGCATTTCCTGCTTTTTTACCGACATGGAAAGCTCCGGGTGACCGTATTTTTCAGCCATCCGATAGCTGCCCTCGGCCATCAGTTTTCCGAAACCTTCCGCCTTGCCCATCATTTCCGTCAGCTTGACGATGGCTTCGGCATTTCCGAAGGGGATCGGCATCCCTACATCTTTCTCCGGAAGGTATCCTTTTTCGAACAGTTCCATAGCGCAGCCGACGGTGGAGCCGGCGGAGATGGTATCGAGGCCGTACTGGTTGCAGAGATTGTTCGCCTTGATAATGGCTTCCATGTCATCGACGCCGCATTGAGCGCCGAAGGCCCAGGAGGTTTCATACTCAGGTCCTTCTCCATAGGATTCGAAGCCGGTTTTCGTGGATCTGGTGACCCTTCCGCAGGCAATGGTGCAGCCGAAGCAGCCCTTGTTCTTCACTAACTGGTGTTCCCGCATATACTCCCCGCTGGTCGCTTCCGCACCTTCGAAGACCGCTTCCTGGAAGTTTCTGGTGGGGTATGCACCGGTCTGGTTGATGATATTCACCAGAATGGGTGTTCCAAGCATGGGGAGTCCTTCGCCGGTGACTGGATGATCAGCCAGCTGTTTCCGTATCCGCAGGGCTGCCTCGCGAATAGCCGCGGGATCGGCGGGGCGCACGCTGCCTGATCCGACTACGACTACTGCCTTCAGCTTTTTGGAGCCCATGACCGCTCCCACACCCGACCGGCCGGTTGCCCGGTCCTTGTCGTTCATGATACATGCGATTCTCGACAGGTGCTCGCCGCCGGGGCCTATGCAGGCTACTTTGGCGTCGGGATTTGTTTCAGCCACCAGACTGTCTGTGGCCTCGTAGGTGGTTTTTCCCCAGACTCCGGATGCGTCCCGCAGCTCCACCTGGTCATCATTGATGTAGAGATACACCGGTTTCTTCGATACTCCGGTAAAGATGATCATATCGTAACCGGCATACTTCAGTTCCGTTCCGAAGAGTCCTCCGGAATTGGAGCCCGCGATAGTTCCGGTAAGGGGGCCCTTGGTGACCACTTCGTATCTTCCGGTAGAGGTACCGAGAGAGCCGGTTACCGCTCCGGTCGCGAAAATCAGATTGTTTTCGGGGCCGAGGGGATCTACCGTGGGGCTTACCTCTTCCACGAAATATCTGGTTCCCAGTCCCCGGGCACCCAGGTAGTCGGCGGCCCACTCTTTGTTGAGCGCCTCTTTTTTTACTTCCCCTTTGTCGAGGTTTACCCTCAGGATCTGTCCGGTCCAGCCGTACATCATGATGCACCTCCTTCGCTGAATACCGTTTCAAAACGCCTGGTCATCATTTCTTTTCTTGCCCGGGTGTCCTGGTTGGCCGGTACCCACTGAATCGCGTCGGTGGGGCAGAACAGCGCGCATTCGGGCTCTCCGCCGCAGAGATCGCACTTCAGAACCGTGCTGCTGCTGCGGTCGTAGGTGATGTTGCCGAAAGGACATGCCGAAACACACATCCTGCAGCCGATACATTTCTTCTGATCATATTCCACCACACCGGTTTCCTGGTTTTTGGTCAGGGCGTTGACGACACATACCGCCGCGCAGGCCGGATCGTCGCACTGCAGACATGTGAGGGGAACCGAAAACCTCAGGGGTGTTTCGAATACCGCAATCCGGGAGAGTGTCCGACTAAACACTCCCCCATGTTTGAGCGAACACGCCAGTTCGCATGAATGACAGTCGATACAGCGCTCGGGCTGCAGCAACAGAACCTTTTCCATTTTGCCCTCCTCTTCATATTTCAACTCATATTTCAACCTCCGCCGCCGGGAGGGAACAGGGCGATCTGATCGCCGTCATTCACCTTTGTTTCCAGCCCCTTGAGGTGGAGGATGTTATGCCCATTCACGAGGATTATGGTTCCCGGGATGATACTTGAGTTTTCAATAAGCTTGTGAAGGAAGGGTACCGGCGTACGTTTTTCGCAGAGGGAAAGTATTTCGCCGATGGTACTGTCAGAGAGATTAAATTGAAGCTCGGCAAGCTTGAGGAGAATACGAAGTGTTGTAAAAAACTTTACAGTGATCATTTTCTAATAGAAACCACTATCAGAATAGACCGGCTGAAGCCGGATGTCAAATCATTTTACTGTGCCCGGCGCGCAGCGCGCGGATGAGAAGTTCGCGGAAGTCCTGACTTGGCCGGGAGATGAAAAATGAGTATATTGTACAGATCGCAAATGGAGCAGAGACATCAGTGATGAATAAGACTATCCGGAACCATCCGCCCGGGGAGGGGCGGACAATATCCTTCAGCCCTGGATCCATACCGGCGTCAGCCGTTCTTCTTCTCCTTCTTTTTTTCTCTTTCTTTTTCTTCGCGGGCTGCAGGCAGACCCTCCCGCAGCCGGTTACGGAAAATGATTTCGCCCTCGGTACTACCTGCTCGATAAAACTTTTCGGTGCAGAATACCGCCGGCTGCTTCAGCCGGCCCTCGATATTGCCGGAGAGGTTGAACAGCGGATGAGCGTACATCTTCCCGAATCCGAGATAAACCTCATCAATGAAAAGGCAGGTTCGGGTACCGTTGAAGTCTCCGCCGAGACCTACAGCCTCATACAGAGGGCCTATTATTTTTCAGAATTAAGCGGAGGGGTTTTTGATCTGACCGTGGGACCCCTGGTAGCTCTCTGGGATATCGGTTCAGGGAATGAAAAAGTACCGGCCCCTGAGGCTCTATCAGCGGCCCTTGAACGGGTAAATTACGAAGAGATGGTTTTCGATCCCGGGAAAAAGAGGATCGGTCTCTCCCGGCCGGGGATGAGGATCGATCTCGGAGCTATAGCCAAGGGATATGCTGCGGACAGGATCGTCGAATTCCTGCGGTCGGAAGGTGTTCCCTACGGAATACTGAATCTCGGGGGGAATGTTTACGCCTTCGGAGAAAAAGCGGGAAGCGAAGCCTGGAAAATCGGCATCCAGTCGCCCGAGGATGACCGGGGCAGGTATATCGGAATACTTGAAGCCCGGGACACCGCGGTCGTGACCTCCGGGAAATACGAACGCTTCTTTCTGTCCGGCGGAAAGCGCTATCACCATATTCTGAACACCGGTGATGGTTTCCCTGTGGAAAATGGTCTGGCCAGCGTTTCGATCGTGAGTTCCGACGCGACGGCGGCGGATGCTCTTTCCACCCTGGTCTTCGGTCTCGGCCTCGAAGAGGGCCTGCGGATGTCTGAAGAGCTGCAGGGGGTGGAGGCGATCATCATCACCGAGAACCGAACTGTTTATACGACATCGGGTCTGCGGGACCGTTTCACCCTTTCCGACAAGGATTATCGGCGCGGCGAGACCCGTCATGTGCTCGGCGGAGAATAGCCGTTTCCCTTCGGAGCGGCTGGCGGCGGCAACCGGGCATCAGGATATGAGAAGAGAAGTGAGGAAAAAAATCATCCCGCAGCTTAAAATTCCCCAGGTAACATCCCGCAGCATCCCGTTCAGCCACTGACCCGGATTCCTCGACAGAAGCACCCGGAAGGATAGTAGGAGGGGCGCCAGAGGCAGTGCGCTCAGGATGCAAAGGAGAGGCTGTTCTGAAATACAGCCCGCGAGGATGAGAAAAAGCAGGGATACGGCAGTGGATACGGCAATTTCCAGTTTCCCGAAGGTTTCACCGTATCGGACCGTCAGGGTCCGTTTCCCCGCGGCTTTGTCGGTTGGGTAATCCCGCAGATTATTCACCGAAAGAAGGCTGATGCCGAGCATTCCGACAGCACATCCGGTGAGCAGATGTTCCGGAAGCAGCTGAGGACCCGCCTGCAGATAATAAGTCCCCAATACGGCAGCCGGGCCGAAGTAGAGGAAGACGAAGAGCTCTCCGAGACCGTGTTTTCCCAGAGGGTAGGGCCCGGCCGTATAAGCGACCGCCGCGACCAGAGCCGTCAAACCGATACAGAGGATGGGTATTCCCCCTTTGAGAACCAGGGGAAAACCAAAGAGAACTGCCAGGCCGGCACTCAGAAGGGTCAGAAGTCCCATGGTTTCGGGAGAAAAAATCCCAAGAGCCGTGACTCTCGGAGGCCCCAGGCGATCTTTCCCGTCGGTTCCCTGGAGGAAATCAAACAGGTCGTTCGCGTAGTTGGCGGTAATCTGAAGACAGACAGCTGAAGCCAGGGTCAGGCACAGGATAAGCAGATTGAATTCATCCCGCTGATATGCCCAGCCTGCGCCGAACAGGACCGGAGTAAGGGAAATTCCCAGAGTTCGGGGACGAGTTGCCTGCAGGACAGCCTCTAAAGTTGTCATTTATCAGGTCATCCCGGCGGAAAGGTATTCCGGGAGGAGCCGGAGAAGTTTTCTTTTTCTGATACTCATGTTGTGTTGGAGCCCGAGGGATTTCCATGATTTTCCAAAGGTGATGCCCATGAGCTGCTGATAATAGAGGATGGGAATACTCCCCCTCGGAGCGAAGGCCTCCAGATTGGCATGGCAGAGAGGGCAGGGTGTGACTATCATCACGGCGCCGTGGGCGACGGCATCATCGATAATCTGCTGTACGAGTTTTTGTGAGGTATCGGGGTTGTAGAGGGAGCTGTGAAAACCGCAGCACTGGGTGGCCGCGGGGTAGGTGACGGGAGTTCCTCCCAGATCAAGGATCAGCTCGGCGAGACTTGACGGATTCCATGGATTTTCATCAGCGGTATACCCATGCTGAACAGCCCTCGGGCTATAAAGATGGCAGCCGTAAAAGGGAGCGATCTTAAGGCCCCGGAGAGGATATTTTACATGCCGCCGAATTTCGGGCCGCCCGATATCTTCCAGCAGGACAAAGAGAAAATTACGGGGTCTGCTGGTACCCTGAAAATGCAGGTTTTCATCCTCCAGCCGCGCATTGACCTGTTTGCTGACATCCGGGTCTCCCGTCAGATTGTGGTAAGCCTCCGAGAGGATATATTGACAGGTATTGCATATGGTTACCATGTCGAGCTGCAGCCTTTCGGCAAAAGTGAAATTCCGGGCATTCAGAAGAAGGGACTGAAAGGGATTTCTGTCCTGCAGATGTCCTCCTCCGCAGCAGCTGACCTTGTCCAGCTGAATCAGATTCATCTCCAGGTCCTCCGCTACGGCATGCACCGCCTTCAGCAGTTCCGGTTCGGCCATCTGGGGGTTACAGCCGGGGTACAGGGCATAGTTCTTCACTGGCTTTTCCTCATCAATCGGCGGATCTGCCGGTGACCGCGGCTCCGGGGGCGGAGGGGATTTAATATGATCTTCCCATGAAAGAACATCCGAATTCCGCGACGAGCCATACCGAGTACGCGGAAACGCATGGAAAAGACTGCCAGGGGCAGCTCATTGAGAAGACCATTCAGCAGGAGGTTCAATTGAAAGCCGACGGTGTGGCGTGATCGTATGCCGCCAGGTATGTCTCCCGCCTGAAATGCTCTGGAATGCAGCTCCTTCACCTTCGAGAAGGGATCGATCTCCTTGGGGCAGGCTTCGGTGCATTTAAGACATTTGATACACTCCCAGGCCCCGGATTCTGCTGCAACCGCCGTTTTCAATCGGTCAGGCTTTGCATCACGGACGTCCTTGATGAAACGGTAGGTACGGGTGAGGGCGGCCGGTCCGAGAAAAGATGGCTGCAGGGGAACAACCGGGCAGGCGGCATAACAGGCTCCGCACATGATACAGTGGTCGGAGTCACCGATGGCAGCGGTGCTGCCTCTATAAAGACGCCGGGAAATCGTGGATTCTTCCCGGCTGATGATATCGAGAGGTTCGAGATACGGTGCGGTCCTTGAATAGGCATCCCAGAAATCATCCATATCGGAGATAAGGTCGCGGATGACCTTTTCCGAATTGAGGGGTTCAATGGTCAGCTTCGGACCGAACTCCCGGACCAGTTCTCTTACCGGAGTCGAACAGGCCAGGACGGGTTTTCCCTGTACCTTCATCGCGCAGGACCCGCATATACCGTGTCTGCAGGACCGCCGGTAATTGAGAGTATGGTCCTGAACAGTTTTTATCTCCTCCAGAAGGTCCAGTAATTGATCATTCTGACGAACCGGAAGGACATACTCTGCATAGTATGGCTCCGGATCGTGGAAGGGATCATATCGGAAGATGCGCAAGGTTACGTTCTCAGGTGCCAATTTTTTTCTCCTGCAGGGTTGAATCAGTCCCTGGAGCTGTTCTGACCGGATGATATCTCACCCTTCTTTCGGAAGCCTGAAATGAAAAAATGGTATGCATCCTGTAATTCCCGTCATCCCGTTCGGGGAAATCGGTCCGGAAGTGAGCTCCCCGGCTCTCCTCCCTGCTCAAGGCGCTTTCAACGATAGCCGCGGCATAGAGGATCATGTTTTCAAACTCCAGGGCCTCCTGCAGCTCCGTGTTGAAGGAGGGGGAAGTGTCCTGAACCCGTGTCTGATGCATTTGACCCGCTATAACACGGATCCGCTGACGGGCCGTTTCAAGGCCTTCCCGGTGCCGGAAAATGCCCGCTTCCCGGCTCATCAGATTCTGAAGCTGCCCGCGGAGCGGGTAAAAGCTGTTCTGACGGTCCCGGTCGAAGAAGTTCTGGATCCTGCAGATGGCGGGAGACGCGTCTTCGGTATCTGCGGTATGCATACGATCTTTTGTCCCGGTCCCGAGGTATCCGATGATCTCCTCTCCTGCTTTCCGGCCGAAGACGAGGGCTTCCAGCAGTGAATTGCCGCCGAGACGGTTCGCCCCGTGGACACTCACACAGGCGCATTCGCCGGCTGCGAAAAGACCGGCAACAGTCGATCCGGCATTGTTTCTTACCCGGGTTTTCAAATCAGTGGGGATGCCTCCCATGGAGTAATGGGTTGTCGGCGCGACCCGTACGGGTTCATCGAGCATATTTTCTCCCTGCAGTTTCAGGGCGAGGGAGTGGAGTTCGGGAAGTTTTTCCCTGATTACTTTAGGCCCGAGGTGCCGGACATCGAGCAGGACCGCCTCGCCCTTCGGGCCGGCTCCGCGGCCTTCCCGGATCTCGGTTTCACAGGCCCTGCTCACCTTGTCCCGGGAAGAGAGTTCTGCTTTTCGGGGATCGTAGTCCAGCATGAAACGCTCACCTTTTGAGTTGAGAAGGAATCCTCCTTCTCCCCGTGCCGCCTCAGATATCAGGATACCCGTATCCGCCAGACCGGTGGGATGGAACTGGACGAACTCCATATCCTGGAGGGGCAGACCGTTGCGGAGTATGATTCCGAGGGAATCACCGGTGTTGGCATAGGCGTTGGAAGTCCGGCTGTAGGCCCTGCCGTATCCTCCCGTAGCCAGAAGCACCGCCGAGGACTGGAGAATAGATATCCTGGAGCTGCGCAGGTCCATCGCCACAATTCCGTAAGCCCGCTGCTCTTCCGGATCGAAAAGAAGATCGAGCATATACCATTCGGCTCTGAAATCCACACCCAGCCGCACTGCCTGTTCGTATACTGTCTGAAGACAGACAAGGCCGGTGCGGTCCTTGGCATAACAGGTCCTGGGGCTGCTTTGAGCGCCGAAGGGCCGCTGGGCAATATTCCCCTCTGCCGTCCTTGAGAAAACCGCCCCGAATCTATCGAGATCATCAATTATTCCGGGAGCGGAGGAACAAAGAAAATCAACCGCGTCCTCGTCGGCCAGGAAATCGCTTCCCCTGATGGTATCTTCGGCGTGCATGCCGGTATCCGCCTCATAGAGGGCGGCGTTGATACCTCCCTGGGCGGCTCCGGAATGACTGCGGAGGGGATGGACCTTGGATAGGACGATTGTTTTCAGGTGCGCCTTCCGGCATTCGCTGGCAGCGCTGGTACCGGCCAGACCGGCCCCGACGATTACTACATCACAGGTTTCAATCGAGGTATTCACATCATCCACCTAGAAAAACGGATTTTCCTGCTCTATGCGCTGAGCTACGAGTTCTGAGCTGATCAGGGCCATGGGCATACCGATCCCCGGCTGGGTATATTGCCCGCCGTAATAGAGATTCGGCACCCTTCTGTTTTTATGGCTCGGCCGGAAGATGGCTGTCTGAAAAAGGGTATGTGATAATCCCAGGGCCGTACCATGAAAGAGGTTGTTGTGTCTTTTAAAATCACGGTGGGAGTAGATTTTCTCCACCTCGATGGAGCCCGCGATACCGGTGCCGATAAGTTCTTCCAGATGACCGATAATTTTCCGGCTGTAGGATTGCCGTATTTCGTCCGTATCCTCGAGGTACGGGGACACCGGCACGAGAATGAACACGTTTTCACAGCCTTCGGGGGCCATGGAGGGGTCGGTCCGGGAAGGGCAGCCGATATAATAGCTCGGATCTTCCGGCCAGGCCGGTTCGTCGAAAATCTCCTTGAAGTTGTGATCCCAATCCTGTGCAAAATAGAAGTTATGATGTGCCAGTTTATCCAGTTTCTTCCGGATACCGAGATATACCAGAAGGGTCCCGGGTCCTATGACCCGTTTGTCCCAGGTAAAGTTCGGATAATTACGGATATCTTCGTCCAGCAGTTCTGTTTCGACATGCCGATAATCTGCGGTTGCAAGTACGGCGTCGGAGAAGAGAAAGGTCTTATCCGTCGTTACCCCGTGGGCTTTGTTTTCCTCCACCACGATTTTCCGTACCGGGGTGTTGAAGAAGAACTCTACCCCCCGTTTGAGACAGTTCGAATAGAGGGCTTCTATAAAAGCTCCTATGCCTCCCTCGGGGAAGCGGATACCCTGGGTCAGATCGACATGTCCCATCAGCGAATAGAGGGCCGGTGTTTTGTGGGGGCTTGAACCGAGAAATACGGTGTTGAACTCCAGGATCTTCCGGGCTTTGTCGCTGGTAAAAAATTTTTTAACATAGGTATCCAGCTTTGCCAGAGCGTTCAGGCGCAGGCCGTTGCCGATAATGACGGGATCCAGAAAATCGGTGAACTTCAGATAGTCATGATAGAGAAAATGATTGAGGGCGATATCGTATTTCTTGGCAGCCTCACTGAGGTATCTCTTCAGTTTTTCTCCTCCGTCTCTTTCGAAGCCGGCGAAGACTTCCCTGTTGTGCTGTTGGTCCCGTGTTATATCGGCAACGTCATCGGGGGAAAAAAAGACCCGGTAGGAGGGATCGAGGTCGTAGAGGTGGTACTCTTTTTTTACTTCCGACCCGAGCAGGTTGAAATAACGTTCGAATACTTCCGGCATAAGGTACCATGTCGGACCCATATCAAAGGTATATCCTGCTGTTTTATAAACCCGGGCAACCCCGCCGGGACGGTCGTTCATATCGACGATTTTTACTTCGTATCCCCGGTCCGCCAGCAGCAGACCGGTAGCCATACCGTGAATACCGGCCCCAATTATTATGATAGTTCTTTTCTTCACACAGAAAGTGTAGTGTCTTTTCTAGCCGAAATCAACTTGGTTCCTGTCAATATTCCCGTTCGAGAAGGGAGGAGATAAACTGCTTCAGATGTATCCTGTGTACCGTTTCGGGGAGAAGCGCGACGGATGAGAGAGCCTTATCTGTATAGTTCCTGGCGCAGTGTCGTGACTGGTCCAGGCCGTTCAGATCCCTGGTGAGGGTAATAATGCGCTTCATCCTGCGCCCGTTCCGCGGCTGTTTTGAAAGTCTCTGTTCCAGATTACCTGTGTCGTTCTGCAGGGCAAGCAGCAGGGGCAGATTGACGATCCCCTGTCGGATGTCGGCTCCCGGGGATTTCCCCGTATTCCCGGAAGGGCCGGAGAAATCCAGGATGTCGTCAATGATCTGAAATCCCGCTCCGATATTAGCGCCGATTTTTCTGAGCCTCCTGCAGTTCCTCTCGTCGGTACCGCTTTCATAGGCGCCGATATAGGCTGAGAGGGCGAAGAGAGCGGCTGTTTTTCCCATAATACGGCGATGATATTCCCTGAAAGTGATGGCGGAGGGACGGGAAGTCTCATGCTGCCGTATTTCACTTTCACAGATGGAACTGATCATTCCGGCGATGTACCGTCCGGTTTCCATATCTGTGAAATCCGAGGCCAGCCTGAAGCTTCGGGTGAAGAGGAAATCCCCCAGCAGTACGGCGTTCCTGCTTCCGTAGAGGGTGTGGAGGGTGGGGATTCCTCTTCTGGAGGGAGCCTGATCGATGATGTCGTCATGAATGAGCGTGGCGGTGTGGAGCATTTCGACCGCCGCGGCGAGGGTGAGGATCTTCTCCGATGCTCCGCCGGTTTCTCCGGCTTGTGTTCCCATGGAATCGGGACCGGGAGATTCTGTTTTCATCGGATTTTCGGGAGTTTCGATTCCGAATTTGGATGAGAGCAGGAGCAGGGCCGGGCGCAGCATTTTCCCATTCTGTTCCAGCATGTCTTCGAGAGCTGTACGGATAAAGGGTGTACTGCTGTTGACCTGGGAGCGCATGATATCCTGAACTTTCAGGAGATCCTGCTCGATTCCCAGTTGTCTGTATAATGTCGTGATCATTCCACTCCCTCACCGTACTGGAGGAGAAGAGGACGAGGAGCTCCTCTTCCCCTCTTGTATCCAGTTTACTCTTTTATAACCGGTTCGCCATCGTACAGATGGGTTTTTTGTGCTAATTTCGTTCCGTTCCACTGCTGTTTCAGCCATGGCATGACCCAGTGATCGAGTCCGAAACCCCGTCCGGCTCCTCCGAGCATCACGATGGCCGCCGCGGCGTACCAGAGAATTTCCGGGCCGCTCATGGCTGAGATGGTGAACATGACGCACAGTCCGAGGGATACGAGGGCCGCGGGAAAGGTGAATAAACCACCGATCAGGGCGAGTCCTATAGCCACCTCGGTGAGCACGACTCCGGCCTGAAAAATATACGGCGCCTGAGAGATAAAGGTATCTACCATCCATGTATAGATCCCAAGGGGTTCGGCCAGGAGAGGCTGTACATTCGCCCATGCGGCCTCCGCCGCTTCAGCCCCCTGTTCCCATGCTCCGGAAGCTGCGCTCACCGTATCGGCAGCCTGGGATGCCGCCCCGGCGGCAGCTTCCCCGGCACTTCCTGCTCCCCCGGCCCACTCCGAGGCGGCGCTGCCCGCGTCTGTGGTCACAATGAAAATGTTTTCAGGGTTGAGCCATCCGTCGAGAATCTTTTTCACCCCTTCATAGAGCCATTTCCCGCCGAGAAAGAGCCTGAGCGGTACTGTCCAGTAGAGGGGGATTTTCGCCGACAGATGGCCTCCGACGAAAGATCTCCGTTCACGGATGGTGAAAAACTCATGCTGCAGGTAGCGCCAGACGGCATTCACCCCCGCCAGACCGAACAGATAGTGAAGGTTGACCAGGTGTTTCATTCCCATGGCGAAGATTCCTGAAAGGGAGATACCCGCGACATGGGCGACGGCATAGGTGCTGCCGATGCTGATCATGAAGCCGTGATAGTTGGATCTGAACTTTTTTTTCTCCTTCTGTTCTATATCGGCGATGATATTATCCGCTGCGATTTCAGCAGTCTGGAGGGCCGTTTCAACGATCTGAGGTAGCACCTTTTCATTCTCCGTGAACCAGAGAAGGTCACCTGTCAGGTAGACATTTTCGTAATCTATGGACTGCATCTCTTCATTTACCTGGATCCGCCCGCGTTCTCCGACAATGTATCTCTCATCCTCTTCGAATCGACATCCTGACATGCCGTGAATTCCTTCGGAGGAAGCCAGCGAATTCTGTCCCTTCGCGCATTGTCCCTTCGTGAGGGGAATGCGGGAGCTGAACTCGGAGCCGTGGATTCCGCAGGTCCAGATAAAGGTGTCGGTCTCGATGGACCGGTCTCCAGAGAGTTTTACCACCCCCCCCTCAGCTCCTACGACGGGGGCCTCCGTCATGATCTCAGCTCCTTTTCTTTTAAGAAACTGTTCGGCCTTATCCTGCATTTTCGGGGGCAGGATCGGCAAAATAGTATCGAGGGCTTCGACGATAACAATCCTTACTTCATGCTGAGGGATATGGTATTCCCTGCAGAGGGTCTTTTTCCGTTCAATGATTTCTCCAGCCAGTTCTATTCCGGTAAACCCCGCCCCGGCTACGACGAAGGTCAGCAGTGATCGCCGTTTCTGAGGATCCTGTTCACGGGCTGCTTCCCTGAACTTTGATTCGATCTGATTGCGCAGGCGCATCGCGTCATCGAAGGACCAGAGGGTGAAGGAGTTTTCCTGAACTCCCGGAATATCGAAAAACTCAGGTTCCCCGCCTGCCCCTATCACCAGATAGTCATAATGGTAGGATCTGTACCGGGATTCAAGGGTATTCTGCTCGAAATCAATGCTGTTTATAGTATCAGTGACTATTCTGACCCGGGTCCCTCCAAAAATCCTGGCGAAACTCACCTGTACCGAGCCGGGATCGACTCTCGAACCGGCCACTTCATGGAGTTCGGTCATCAGAGTATGGTAGGGGTTTTTATCAATGAGGGTGATTTCCATATTTCTGTCTTTCTTGAAGTGCCTGTAGAGCTTCTTTGTCGCAGCTATCCCGCCGTAACCTCCGCCCAGAACCACTATTTTTTTCTTTGTCATATCATATCCCCTTCAATAAAAATTGGCTTTCACAAAAAAATGTTTTAGCGCGCAATAAACGCAATATATTACAAATATAATCATAAATATTGTTTTATCAGCTGGCAAGTCATTTTTTTGTTGTATATTACAAAAATAATCATAAATAATGTTGACATGTAATCCTTACTATTTTTATAATATATTAAATATTCGGATCATAAGGAAGGGTGTTTATGAATAACTTGAAGATTTTTTTAAGCCTTACGGTAGTAGCTGTCCTGCTTTTCACACTCGGGTGTCAGAAGGAGGAAGCACCGGTACAGGCTGAGGCTTCGGAAATGAATACCGAAGAGATGGCTTCTATGGAAGCAGGCTATGAAAATGGTTTCTATTTTGCCCAGCAGGCTGATTTCAATGAAAGAACCGGCTGGAAATATATGGCTCTGCTGACAGTCGAAGACGGTAAAATCAGTGGGGCCGTGTGGAACGGAGCCCACGTGAACTCGGGATATGACAAGGTCTACCGTTCTGAAAACGATTTGTACGGAATGGTTGAAAACGGAGGGGCCCAGGCTCCCTGGTTTGAACAGGCTGCCAGAGTTGAACAGGCTCTTCTGGATGCCCAGGACCCGGCGGCGATAAGCTACGATGATGAGGGTTATACCGACGCGATCAGCGGCGTTTCCGTACATATTAATGAGTTCATTGAACTTGCGGATCAGGCTCTTGAGTCAGGACCCGTCGGCCGGGGCCCTTACAAGGATGGATACTATCATGCGGAACTGGAGGAGTTCAGCCACGGCTGGAAGGATTATGTGGATGTGACGGTTGTCGGCGGATACATTGTCGCCGTGCACTGGAACGCCTATCCGGAAGAGGGCGAGATGGACAAGTATCAGTTCGCCAAGGAGGGGAATTACGGCATGGTTGAAAACGGCGGAGCCCAGGCCGGCTGGTGGGAACAGGCCGACAGAGCTGAAGCCTATCTGCTCGAAACCCAGGATCCTGCTGCCATCGAATATACCGATGATGAAGGTCATGTTGATACGATTTCAGGAGTTTCGATTCATGTGAAGGAACTATTCAGCCTGGCTGCCGAAGCACTGGCACAGGCAAAATAATCAGAGCTGAAAAAAGGCACATCTGCATCGTGCCGTTTTCTCACATTATCCTCTGGAGCTGCTGTCGTACACAGCAGCTCCGTTTCTTTTCCTCCTCTCCCGCAAAATGCGGGTTTCATGAAAACGGGAAAATTTGAGTTATATTTTGATTTTGTTAGAATTCCCGGCTTCCCCGGGGTTTCACATTGTTGAAACAATATGAAGATGCTACACTAGACGGGAATATTTGAAGGGAGTTCATTGATGGCAGATTCAACGGCAACGTTCCGATCGGAAAAAATCCTACAGAGAACGAAGAATATTCCCAACAGGTTTCTCATCGCACGAAGAAAGGCGAGCCGCATCCTGCTGCGCAGGTTCTACTCTCTTTTTACCAGCGTTACCATCGAAGGGCTTGAAAACATCCCTCGGGAGGGACCGCTGCTCATTCTGCCGAACCATCTGTCCAATCTCGACGGACCCCTCGTTCTGGGATTATATCCTCATATGCTGGAAATGGTCGGGCCGAGAGATTTCAAGATGGAGCCCTTCAAGTCAATGATGATGGCAGTATACGGGATGACCTTGATCAGGAGGGGCTACGCTGACAGTACCGCGGTGAGTTCCATTATCCGGCATTTGAGAAACAGGAAGCATCTCCTGATGTTCCCGTCCGGCGGTATGTGGGAAAAGAGGAGTTTTTCCAATAAATCCGGAGCTGTATATTTTTCCCAGCTGACCCAGACGCCCATTCTGCCGGTCGGTATAAGCGGTGCCTATCTGCAGTCCCATGGCACCATTACCATGCATCGGCCGAATCTGATCATGCGGTTTGGAAAGGTGATAGACCCGGTATCGAAAAAGGGCAGCAAGGCCGAAAGGGAAAAACAGCTGCAGACTGCCAATACCGAAATCCAGGCGGCCATGTTCGACCTGCTCGAACCTTCCGAACAGGAGCGGTACAGGATATGGGCCCGGGAAGAATACAGCATGGTGGTGGAGTTCAGGAAGCACGACAGAATCGAAACAGTACGGGAAAGGACCAATGGTTTCCTGCCCACTCTGGCTGAGTTTGCCATTAAGCCGAATCTTTTCCGGCCTATGTGGAAACACGCCCGGAAAAACATGGATCCCTTCATGAAAAAAGAATTCTATTCACCTTCCAGAGTTGATAGGACCGCCGGAGACTTGCATGAAAATCTGACAGGAATCTTTGCCCAGTATCTTCCCTACCGTCTGGGCGACGAATCTCAGAAGCTGGCCCTTGCCGAAATAGACCAGCTGAAATTTCTCTGCCTGGAAGCCCGGGAGCAGGGTGCTGAGATCAGGCTCATACCGACGGCCTGGGATCCGGAAACTGAGATAGTCCGGACAGAGGCTCTCTCTTAGCCGGCGGTATTCCGCACACATTCTTTCCAGGACCCTTTGGCGAAACTCGAGTAATATGATAAAGTTATGCCGTTCTGTAATTTTTCACAAACAAACAGGTGAGGTGTAAAATGAAGATAGCTGAGATGGTGGTACGGAACCGTTCGTATCGTAGATTTGATGAATCAAAAAGAATAACCGAGGATCAGCTGCGGGATTTTGCTGATCTTGCAAGACAGACTGGCAGCGGTGCCAACCTGCAGCCCCTGCGGTATCATCTGAGCTGGACGCCTGAGGAGTGTTCGGCGGTATATCCGACCCTGAAGTGGGCGGCATATCTGCCGGAATGGGACGGGCCTGAACCCGGCGAGCGGCCAACGGCATACATCACCGTGGTCAGAGATACGGAAGTGAAAGATGTGGCAACGAAGACCGACGCCGGTATCGCCATGCAGACCATACTCCTTGCCGCCGTGGAAAAGGGCTTCGGCGGCTGTATATTCGCCTCGGTCAACCGCGACAAGTTGAGGGCCACTATTGCCCTGGATACCCGGTATGAGATTCTTTTCGTGCTGGCTCTCGGTGCTCCGGTCGAACAGGTGGAGATAGACGAAGTTGATGCTGAGGGCAGTATAAAGTACTTCAGGGATAAGCAGATGGTCCACCATGTACCGAAACGAAAACTCAAAGATGTAATTGTATAGAGGAACAAGAATGGAATGGAGAGCAAGCCATATTCTGGTAAAAGATAGAAATCTTGCCCAGCAGCTTCTGCAGAAGATCAAAGGCGGGGCCAATTTCGAAGCAGTTGCCCGGGACTATTCGACCTGTCCCAGCAAGGCGAAGGGCGGCGACCTCGGCTGGTTCGGCCCGGGAAAGATGGTCAAACCCTTTGAGGACGCCGTAAGCAGGATGGGCATCGGATCGGTCAGCGGAATTGTAAGCACCCAGTTCGGCCATCACATTATCAAACTGACCGGGCGCAAATAAGGGAACCGCCGCCGGGCGGGCAGATTATCAAAGACCCCGGGATTTCGAACCTTTTGTCAGGGCCTTTCGCATCAAGTGGAGGGAATCAAAACCTGCCCGCCTGGTCAGCCGGCCGTAGTATTTTTTTCTGATCACGGCATAACCATGCCGCTCATACAGAAGCTGTGCCCTCGGATTGGTGTCGATCACCTCGAGGGCGATACATTTTCGGCCCAGCTGACAGGCCTTCTCATCCGCGGCTTCCAGGAGACGGGAACCGATTCCAAGGCCTCTGACATCTCCGTTCACCGCGATGGTATCTATTCTGATGGTTTCAGGGCCATGTTTTTCATGTCCGTTCATGAGAGCGTGAAGAACTGCCCGCCAGAGTCCCCCGAAAAGGCCGAAGTGTCTTATCAGCTGTTGCATCCTCAGGTCGTAAAACCGCCCGTTTTTCCCATCCTCGAGAGCCAGAAATCCGACGACCCGTCCCGATCGCAGGGCGTAAATCCCGTATTCCGGTTTGATGCATTCTCTGAGAGTGCTTCGGATGATTTCAGTCCGGGGAGTGAGGAAATCGAGGTGTACAGCCTTTAAACCGAAGGCCTCAAAATATAAATCGAGCACTTCTTCAAGAGAAGTTTTATCCGGCAGTGAAGAGATTATTTCGAACTTTTCTGACATTTCAGCTCCTACAATACGGTTATACGGTCTCTGCCGTTTCGTTTCGAGGCATAGAGAGCCTGATCTACCTGATGGATGAGATGCTCTGCTGAATCGCAGGCGGCCCCGGCTTCCCCGACTCCCATGCTGCAGGAGATGATGCCCGTCCTGCAAAGCGGGGTCGATTTCAGTTTAGAATACATTATCTGTGCGAGTTTTTCGGCCCCGGTACGGTCTGTCCCCGGCAGGACCGCTATGAACTCATCCCCCCCGAGACGTCCGAAATAGTCGGTCCCCCGGAGTCTTGATTGTACGGTCTTGCAGAATTCCCTGAGAACACAGTCTCCCTCAGCATGACCGTAGGTATCGTTGATCTCTTTGAAGTAGTCGATATCGAAATAGATGAGGGAAAGAGGGGTGCGGTATCGTGTGCAGCGCTGAAGATCCTCATCAAGCCTTCGAAGAAAACTCCGTCTGGAAAAAACACCGGTCAGGCTGTCATAGCTGGCAATGTAATCGAGCCGGGTGTGAGACCGCTCGATCTGAACAGCAAGATAGATGAGCAGGATGACGAGGGAAAAGATCAGAAAGAGGGATAGGATGAAACTCCGCCGGGTAGTTAGAAAGGCCTGATCATCCATCATGGTGACGAGAACCGCTACCGGTTTGCCTTCGAAGTTGCGTATCGGCAGAAAAACGAGGGTATCAAAGTTCAGTGTATGAAGGCTGAAGGCGGATTGGGGTCCGGGGCTGAGACTACTCATGATCCGTATTTTCTCCCGGTCTGTGAACTGTTCAGCTTCAAATACCTCCTGCTGATTCGCAGGATCGAGAACATACAGATCACTCAGCTTCCATGGTGTGTACTGTTTCTGTTCCTCGGTGAAGACTTTGGTTTTCATCACCTCGGTGAGGAGAAGAAATTGAACGGGCCTCTCATACAGTTTGTTCAGACTTTCGATAATGGCATTCATGGAAGTGCTTACTTCCACCGTGCCGGAAAATACCGATTCATGAAACAGCGGGAAAACGTACCGATAGCCGTTGAAAATACGGCCCTCCTCAAATCCTTTTACGGGCTGCCGGGTTTTCCCGACAGCTGTAATAGTCGGCCGTATTCCGGTAAGATCGTCGCCCCACCTCTCGGGCCGGTGAAACCTGTAAAAGCTGGTGGTATCATTCAGATGAAAATGCAGCTGTCTGAAGTTGTACTTCATAAGATTCCAGTAATATGGATCGAGGATATCCGCAAGCTGCTTTCTCAGAGTTTCCTTTTCCTCCATGGCAGCCCCATTACTCGCGCGGTGTATAATCCGTGCAATCTCCGGCCGGGTTTCGATGACATTTTCTAAAAATGATTTCGAAACGAGTTCGTATCCCTCGACCAGGGCTTCATATTCCCCCCGGAAGGTATGTATTTGCTCCTCTTTTATGGTCCGGACTGTTTTCCTGTACTGAAGGGTGGTGAAAGCCGCCACGATAAAGAGAATGCTTATTGCAAGAAGGAAGAGAATATTTCGTTTGATGATCTTAAAACCTTCCATTGCGCTACATTATATGAAAATATTTTTGATGATCAAGCAGTTCACTATTTTTGCGCGGCTTTGTATCGATCTTAATTCCTGCCGCCGGTTCTGAAAATCTTCCAGCCGAAAGGGAAAAGGAGGAACCGGTCACCCGGGCGGATCTTCTCTCTGTCATCGAAAACATTCGTCAGTTCCGCTTCCGACTCATTAGGTATCCAGACATCCCGGCTGTCCGAGTTCACGGCGGTCACGATCATCTCTTTTTCAAAATCCCTGGCGAATACCAGCTGTCGATGGTCCAGATACAGCTGTCTGTATCCGCCGAAGCGAAGGGCTTTGTGCTCCCAGCGTAGACGGGTCAGAAGCGCGATATGACCCGGCAGCGACGAATCGATCCGTCGTATCTCATTCCACGACGGCCGCACCGGCCTGTCATCATTATCGTTCTTCCCGCCCGGAATTCCCCATTCACTGCCGTAATAGATTGAAGGGATGCCCGGCATGGTGAAAAGAATGGTGTAGAGGGGGTAGAGGTGCCGCGGATTATGCAGAAGGGAAGCAGCCCTGTTCACATCGTGATTATCCGCGAAGTTGTAGAGGTCCAATCCCCGGTAGATGCCATCTCTGCCGAACTGCCGTCCGAGAGACCAGGCAATTTCAAAATAGTTGCCGTCGTTGTGGCTTGAGTACAGGCCCTTGAAACACTCATAATTGGTAGCGGAATGGCAGAGTCCATCCTGTACTAATTCCCGGTAGTCGCCATGGATCATCTCACCGAGGAGCCAGAAGTCTGATCGCAGCTCCCTGGCATAAGCGGAGAGTTCGCGCAGAAACTCCCGTTCCAGAAGGTACGCCACGTCGAGACGGATACCGTCTATATGAACCTCTTCTATCAGCCGGCACATCACCGAGAGGAGGTGCTTACGTACTTCGGGGTTCATCAGATTCAGGCTCACCAGTTCATAGTGACCTTCCCAGGCTTCATAGGAGAATCCGTCATTACAGGGAGTATTCCCCCGGAAGTCGATGTTCTTAAACCAGCCTTTATAGGAGCTATCTTCCCTCTTCTCAATTACATCCCGAAAAGCCCAGAAATCCCTGCCGACATGGTTGAACACGCCGTCGAGGACCAGGCGGATACCTTCGGCATGAAGATTTTCAACGAGATATTTTAAATCGTCAAAAGTCCCGAGCCGTCGGTCGAGAAGTGTATATTCAGCTGTGTCATAGCCATGTCCTGAGGACTCGAAAACCGGACCGAGATAGAGGGCGCTGCATCCCAGGGCCTTGATGTGCGGGATGAATTCGGTGATCCGACGAATCCTCGGGACGGGTTCAGACTGAAAGTCGTTGCGTGCCGGTGCTTCCAGACAGCCGAGGGGATAAATATGATAAAAAACTGCATCTTTCCACCATTCCATATGAAACTCCCTTGTATACCTACCGGTAGGTATACAAAATACCAAAATAAATTATGAATAAATCCCGTGACTGAACTGATGCGCAGCCTGATGGATGAAGTCATCGGTGATGGTGACCCGATTTTCCGAAATAAGGATACCCCAGGCGTAGAGCATACCGAGAAATGAAGCAGAGATCAGTCTTTCCCTGCCCCTCATATTACCGTGGTCCTCCGCGGCGAGAAGAAAAACCTCCTGAATCTGGTCAGCCATCCACCGGTCAAGCTCTTCGACGACCTCGTGGGAGATACTTCCGGGAGGAGAAAGCCGGAGAGAGAGAAAATAGCGGAATTGCATCGGTTGTTTTTCCGCGAAACGGAAAACCGCGGCGGTAAAATCCGAAATAGTTTTCGGCAGATCTCCCCTGTAGGGCAGGCAGTCCCGGATGCCTCTTTGAAGGTCCCCGGCAATGGATTGTACCATAGCTTCCAGCAATCCGCGTTTGTTCCCGAAGTGATGATATAAGCTCGGTTTTGTAACCCCCGCGCTCCCGCATATCTCCTGCACCCCGACGCCCTCATAACTGAGGCGGTAAAAAAGTTCCAGCCCTGTCTGAAGCAGGATTTCCCTTGTATCCATACGACTACTATACCGATCGGTATAACAGCTGTCAAGAAGGTGCCGGTTTTCGATGTTCTGGGGAGAGATAAAAGACTGAATCCCCGGTGAAAAGAAACAGGGAAGGACTGCAGGCGGATCCGGGAGGAGTGATATGTCTGCATTCAGTCTTCTGCGGGCCTCTCCGCTCTTGCACTATCCTGAAATGGGTTTACTATTAATGGGGAGAGGCGGAATGAAAAGCGGGAATGTCTGTTCCGCAGGATTAATATATCTCCTGGTGGTCTGCAGTTTTATTTATCCTGCAGGACAGGGGGAAGAAGGGCCGGCGCCCTCCGCGCGGACAGATCAATCCGAGGGACGGATAGAAGCACAGCGGACCGAAGAGAAGTACAAGGATGCGCATCAGTCGATGGTCCGATCCCAGCTGTACGACCGGGGTATTACGGATTGGAAGGTGCTCGGGGCCATGTCGAAGGTCCCGCGGCATCTCTTCGTACCGGAAGCGCATCGGGCCAGATCCTATGCCGACAGCCCCCTTCCCATAGGACACGGGCAGACCATCAGCCAGCCCTATATTGTAGCCCTCATGACCTGGCTTCTCGATATCTCCGAGGGGGACCGGATTCTCGAAATCGGCACGGGAAGCGGTTACCAGGCGGCGGTTCTGGCCGAGCTTACCGATCAGGTTTACTCCATGGAAATTATTGAACCTCTGGCGGAGGCAGCGGGGCGGGCGCTGAAGGAAGCCGGGTATTCCCAGGTCAAGCTTCGACGGAAGGACGGCTATTTTGGATGGCCGGAGGCAGCCCCTTTTCAGGGCATCATTATCACTGCCGCCGCAGGACACGTCCCCCCGCCGCTGGTCGAACAGCTTGCCCCTGGAGGAAGACTTATCCTGCCCCTCGGACATCCGTATCAGGTTCAGATCCTCACTTTGATAGAAAAAGATGAGGATGGGAACCTGAGCTCGAACCAGCTCCTTCCGGTCCGTTTCGTACCGATGACCGGCAGGGTCGGAGGGGGTGAATCCTGAGCACGTCGGGAGGGAGACTGCTGCCGCGGCTTATGGTGATGTTTTTTGTTTCCCTTTCCATCCTGCTCTTCGAGCTGAGTCTCCTGAGGAGCTACGCGTATCTCAGCTATTATCATTTCGGTTTTCTGATTATCAGTCTCGCCCTTCTGGGATTTTCCCTGAGCGGTGTGATCCTTCGTCTTTTCTATGAGGGATTCATGAAAAAGCCGGCAGGCATTCTCGATCTGCTCTCGGCGGTGCTGGTTGTAACGATCCCTCTTTCACTCATCTGCATGGACCGTATACAGCTCAACGTACTGGCCTTCGGTGTCGATCCTCTGCAGTCTGCCGGCTTCATTTTCCATGCCCTGCTTCTTTTGCCTCCCTTTCTTGCGGGGGCCCTGCTGATCGGTTTCATTCTATCCATCGAGGATAGATCCGGTCTTTTCTATGGAATCAATCTGTTCGGATCGGGGCTTGGCGGCGGAAGCGTAATTTTACTCCTTCTGTTTATCAGTCCCGAAAAGGCACCGATGTTCGCTTTTTTCCCCGCGGCGGCGGTTTGTATTCTCCGGGCCCTCCGGCGGCCGAGATCTTTCCGGCGGACAGCAGCCCTCCTCCTGGTACTGGGAGCTGGATCAGCTCTCTGTCTGAGCCGGGGAGCGGTAGGTCCTGACCAGTACAAGGCTGTGAGTACGGCACGGCTTCTGGAAGCCCAGGGGGAGGCTGAAAACCTCGGCAGGGTCCTCCTGCCGGCCGCGAGGATCGACGCGTATGCCTCCGATCATTTCCACAGTCATCTCTTCGCGGGTCTGGATGTCAACGGAAGTCCGCCGGCTCAGGTTCAGCTCTACTATGACGGAGAGATGCGCGGGACGGTACTGCTTCCGGAAAAGAGATCCGACCTGGCTTTCATCAGCGCCGCTCCGCAGAGTCTGGCGTACCGGATGGTCCGGCCGGAACGGGTGCTGCTGCTCGGTGAAAAGGGCAATGCAGGCCTCTACAGTGCTTCCTCCCTCGGGGCGGCCGAGATTACAGTCATCCGGTCCAGTAAAAAAGAGATGGAGCTGGTACGTTTTCTTGGTCAGGAGGCAGCTTTCGGGGCCCCCGGCTGTCATACCGTTATCTCTCTGCCTCTGCAATTTCTCCAAAACTCTGAAGAGAAGTACTCCCTCATCCACCTGATGGCTGCGGAAGGCTTTGCCAGTACGGGTACGGGAATGGAGATGCTGAAAGAGGAACCGCTTTTCACCGTCGAAGGCTTCAGTTCCGCTCTTGCACGGGTGGATGAGACCGGTGCGATTTCCATCACCAGGGGAATCCGTCTTCCTCCCAGAGATAATCTGCGAATTTTCGCTACGGCTCTTGATGCCCTGGAACGATCGGGAGTGCAGAATCCCTCAAAGCATCTCCTGGCTGTCCGGAATCATCTGGCGGTATCGACCATTCTCTGCAAGGAAGAGATACCCCCGGAAAAAGCGGAGGATATTGCCGCCCTGTGCTCCGATCTCGGTTTGGAGATCATTTTCCTTCCCCATGAACCGGTCGATCCCGGGCGGCGGATTATTCACGGCTTTCCCTCACCCCCCGGTGAGGAGGATGATTGGTACCGGTATGCCGCCCGGAGGCTCCTTTCGGACCGGGAAACTTTCTATAATGAGTATCCCTACAGTATTGAGCCTGTCGGTATTGACAGTCCGTTCTTTTATTTCTTTCCGCCAAACCCGGGAAGCCGGGAGGGGAGCAGCCCCTTCTTCTCCTCATCCTCCCAGGGATTTTCACCCGGAAGCTCCGAAACCGCCTACCGCATCATTCTGGTCAGCCTGATCCTGCTCGCGGTAATCGGTTTCCCCCTTATCCTTCTTCCCGGATTTTTTCTGAAAAAAAGAAGGTCGGGCGTTCCGGATGATCTGCAGGTCCCGGATTCAGGTTCCGAAGCTTTGGCTCTGTTCCTGTATGCTTTTCTGATAGGGACCGCCTTCATGAGCCTGGAGTACACATTTCTGCACCGCTTTTCTCTTTTTCTCGGGCACCCCGTTCTGGGGGCTTCCGCGGTTATATCCGCCTTCCTCATTGCCGCCGGCGGGGGCAGCATGTCTGCTGAAAAAAGTGCACCGGCCAGAACAATCATCAGGGCTGGTCTTATGACCGTCGGAATGGTTCTCCTTATCGAGTTGAGCTGGAACGGCGTCACTGAGCGGCTCGGCGGCCTGGGCACAGCCGCGCGATTGCTCGTATCGATGGCGATCTGCGGGTTTCCGGCCTTCTACATGGGCAGAATGTTTCCGGCTTTGATAAAGCACCTGCGTACCAGATCTCCGGATTGGATACCGTATGTCTGGGGAATCAACGGCTTCGCATCGGTGGTAAGCGGGCCCCTTTCGATGCTTGTCTTTCTGCACCTGGGATTTCGTGCCGGTTCCGTGATGGCAGCCCTTCTATATACGGGAGCGGCTTTTCTCGGAATGTATCTGACCCGCAGGAGAGATACGGGATCTTTCAGCAAATCTTCATAATAACAGTATCTCCAGTTTGCAAAGGGTTAGCATTTAGTTCAATATGAAGATTATAATAAATTCAGAGCACCAGATTTTTTTTATTGCATTGTAAGACCTTTTATCTTATAGTTTTATCAAAATAATCCTGCAAACGGAATTAAAAATCGGGGGTATCATGAAAAAACTGTCTTTCGTAATATGTGTATTACTGATTCTGGCCATGCCGCTCTGGGCGCAGATAAAGGTGGATAAATCCGCCGGAACAAAGACCTCGGGGGCGGCTACAAAACTGGTCCTGCAGACTGAAGAGGAGAGCGTTCCCATCTATCTGGTGACTGGAGAGTCGTCCATGATGGCCAGCGGCACCGGCGCCTACGGGAACTCGGTCACCGTCAGCGGTTCCGGAGTCAGTACCAGGCTGCTCTGTGAAGCTCCGGCCGAACTGACCCTCGACGGCGGTGTGTATCAGTTCCAGTTGACTGAAGCAGTATCGTTCAACGGAAAGTTCAAGGTCAGCGCCACCGGGGGTACCCAGGTGTGGGAAGTGAACAGACGCTGGGGAAAAGCAGCGGCTCCTCTGATCATGAGCGGCATTGTCTCGGTGATTCTCGGTCCCGTTCTTCTCATCGTGGGAGCTGCCTTCGATGCTCCTTCCTTCATTAAGATTGAAGGCGGAATCATGACCGCTTACGGTCTCTTCGGAACCCTTGCAGGTACGGCGAACAGACCGACAGCGGAGCTTATGGAGGTACGCTGATCGATTGAGAGGAAGTTTTGCCGGAAGGGACGCTTTCATCCTGTTTTGTTAATAGTAGACTATTTTTATCACAGCAGTATCGGGAGATATGGATAGAAGACTTTTTCCGGTGTATAATTAATATGAAGATGTAAAGTATTTTACTGATAAGAAAACCACAGACCAAGGAGAGGATGATGAAATTTTTAAGAATTATTGGATGTGTATTGCTGGTGCTGACGCTGATGTACTTCGTATCATGCGATACCGGCACGTCCGGCAGTTCATCTGACGGAGATGGCGGCGGGAGCGGGCTGACAGGTACTGAACTTGCCGACAGTGAAGTGGATAAGGCAGCCGCTGATCTTGAAAACGGTGATTATGAAAGCGCCCACAGTCACTACTCCATAGCGGTTACCGCTGATTCCAGCCACGGGGAGGCCCTTCTGGGTTATTCTCTCCTTGAACTCATGGATATCATGACCGACAGCAATATTGTATCTCTGGCCAGGAATAAACTCGGGCTTGCTGAATATCCAAACAACATGAACGATATAATGGAAGGTGCCTGGTTTTACGAGTATGAATATGGTGATCCTCTGGATCTCAGCTATTATTACTCACCGGAGATTACCGACGAGACCGCCTACGATTTCGATGGTGACGGATATCTCGATCCCATGGAAAAGGGATTCGCGGCTATAGCCTTTTTCGCCGGTCATAATTCAGGTTTTGATGATCTGATCGACACCGTCAGCACCGCATTGTACAGCCGGGTGGACAGTGTTCTGAACGTTGTTGACGCGATTCCGACGGACGCCCAGATCTTTATTCCCGGAGAACTCACCATGATCGAGGATAATGATGGGGCTTACCAGGATCTCGTGGTTGGTAGGGCTGAGGTACAGCTCATTGCAGCCAGCCTTCTGGCCTTCCGCAGCCAGGTCCAGATGGCTCAGGTATATGATTATACCCTTCCCCTCGCCAGTTACTGGGAATTCGCCTGGGACTATATGAACGGCGATGCCACGATGGATGAAATTTCCGCTCTGGCCACCCCCTTCTCAGGTTCCTTCCTGGAAGCCGATGCCACCTCCAAACTCGGGGACGCGAAGGATGATATGTTGGACATGCGGGACCGATTTAACGACGCTATGAACGACATTTGGACAAGAACCGGAGCGACCTACTCATTTAGCCAGGATAGTATCCTCGTGGTAGATGAAGACATGGGCAGTGATGTACTGATGTCTGATGTCTGGCCGGATGTTCAGACCGTCACGTATTTCACTTCGAGTGTGATCAACCGGATCGGTGATTCCATCGCCGACGGTGGCGGGACGGATGCCGTTCTCGCCATCATCGATCCCGACTCTTCGGATCCCATCGCCGATATGCAGGCGGCCCTGGATTTCTGGCCGAGTACCGGTGTCCTGCCTGATTCTGTGGCGGTTGATTTCGGCGAATTTTATTCCTCGCCGGTGTTCGCCATCAGCAGTCTCGTTGACCTGGACAATGACGGTGAGCCGGTTTTCTACCAGTGGAACGGCACCGGGTTCACCGAAACCACCGATGTACCTGCCTTCGACGGCAGCGATTTCTTCTACTATGTGAAGATGAAGGATATTTCTCTGAATGATACGATTGATCCGGCGATAATACCCCAGGATGATACCAGCTCGGCTCCGTATTATATCGACTATCTGGATTTTTATTCTCCCGGCGACGCGGACGGAGATGGACAGTGGGACAACGGAGAATATGTGGCTGATGTTGACTGTGATTCCAATGTCGACGGAGTCATCGATCTGTTGACATGGCCGAGAACCGACTGTCCTGCGGAGTGGTACTGGTCGGAGATAGATTACACCGATTCAGCCCAGGTAACCGACAGCGATATCCTCAGTCACATCACTCTTGATACGGGAAGCATGGCCGAATTGAGGACCGAACTGAACAATGATGACGAACTCATGCCCGATCCGCAGGGCCCTGTGGCGGTAATCGATACCTCCGACCCAGACGGCGACGCGGTCTATTTCGCCCTTCCCTTTGAGGGTTCTCTGGCCGTTGCCCACAGTCTTACCGACGATGGGGATGACCTTGGCGTGGACATCGATGAAGATGGATTCAACGAAACCAGCACCGGTTCCTTCTGGTGGGGATTGGCCTCCATGTTCGATATGATGGAGTAATCCTGCTCATAGCACTAAAATGTAAAGTGATCCAGGCCGCCGGTATGACCGGCGGCCTTTTTTCCTGCGGTTCTGCTTTCACCGACCAGAGGGCGATGAAAATTCTTCGGATGGAATTGTTTTTGAACTTTCTTAAAGCCGCAGCCCTGCTCTGAAAGTCGGATACAGAATATTTCTGTACTGTCCGAAGACGCTGTCCTCGGTTCCCAGGAAGAGGGGAGTGGAGATGCTGAAGAAGGTCTCTCCTTCCCCCGGGGAAAACCGTATACCGCAATTCAGGGCCGTACTTCCGTCTTCGAAGGCGGTGATCCCGGTCAGACTGAACTGGAAACGCCCTTCGAAGGGGCTCCAGGTAAGATTCGCCAGGGACATCTGCTGGAAGAAGGGCATCACTGTACCGTAGAGCTCCTCGAGATTGAAACCGTTGGTATATTCCGCCGCAGCGATGAGGTTCGCCTTCCACCCTTCGAAACGGCCGCCGACGGTGATCCCGAAATAGGGACTGGTATAGGTTTCTGTTTGGAAACCTGAGGGAGTAGCATAGTAGGTATCCCTCAAAAAGGGCTTGTTCCAAAGGAAGGAGTTTTCCTCATAGAAGACGAAGGGACCTGCCGTGGTCCTCACGGCCGCGCCGAAGGCGGTGATCCTTTCCTCCAGAGGATGCAGTTCGACAGTATAATCTTCAAAGAGGCCCTGCAGGACGACTTCGGCTGCAAAAAGAGGGGCCGTATCACGTCCCCGGTACAGGAGAAAGAGGAAGTCGAACAATCCCGTACTGCCTCCGAACTCCAGGGCCCCACCCATGTTCTTCTGCAGCTCGGTCAGACTGTCCTGCCCCACCGGCTGGAGCAGATAGATCGATTCCAGCTCGATTTTACCGTCCGGTGCGAAGGGAGAGGCGATTTCTTCCGGGAAGCCGAGGTTCGGAAACCAGGGAGAATTGGGCGAAAAGAAGGGTATGTCTTCCCTGAAGGGTTCGATACTTCCCCGAAGGTATACATTGTTCCAGTAGAAGGTCAGATCTATCAGCCAGGAGGGGATGGAGGCATCCTCGAAATCACCTTGGATCAGGGCTGTATAATCGGTGACTTTGAAAAAATCTGTCTGTCCGAAAAAGGCTGCGAAGGAAGATTCGTGCTGGTACTGTCCGGCGTCCAGCGTTATGCTGCCGGAGGGAAACCAGGAGAGCTTCAGCTCCTTTATATCTATGT
>Ga0272441_10002642_pt1 | contig 35874 bp, 33 predicted proteins | sample SSMProp6N_FD_193582 | JGI IMG/M metagenome (GOLD analysis project Ga0272441, IMG submission 193582) | Marine sediment archaeal communities from Little Sippewissett salt marsh, Falmouth, MA, United States - SSM-Prop-6N | ecosystem: Environmental > Aquatic > Marine > Wetlands > Sediment ...
TTAACAGGTTTGACGATTACAATCTCTGTATTCGACAGAGTGGACGAGCGGATCTTTTTACTGACTTCGAGTAACGGCTGGTCTATATCCAAAGAGGTTTTCCCGCCGACATAGATTATATGAAATACCCAGCGCGGTGGATAATAAATTTCTTCCGTTAATTTTTTTGTAAACCATGGAAACTCCCGCTCGTGGGCTACAGGAACATTAACGCACATTAATCCCCTCCTATTAATCCTGGGATTGGTGAGTTGATGTTGCGTACTGGCTTCAAGCAGATAATCTATGTTTCCACTGTATTCCGGCGAAAGTTTATTCACGGGATAATAAATTTCTTTTTCCTTGGATTTATTTGTATAGATAATGACTGCTGTTATCCCCACGCAGCAAAGGATGATGGCAATTGATATTAATATATCTTTTTTGGACATTGTAAATCCAAAATTTTTCTCGGAAATCGAGATTTTTTAAATTATTTCAGCCAGGTCGGGCCGATTGTAATATCGACCTTCATCGGGACATCGAGCTCGATTGCGCCGGACATCTGCTGCTCTATCCATCGGGAATGTTCCTTCGCCTCGGCCTCGGGCAGCTCGAATACCAGCTCGTCGTGCACCTGCAGGATCATTTTTACCGGCAGATTTTCGGCTTCAATTTTTTCCTGGATTTTTATCATCGCAACTTTAATTAAATCCGCGGCCGAGCCCTGTATGACAGTGTTGACGGCGAGACGTTCGGCCTGTGAGCGTCTGCCGGCGTTTTTGCTGTTAAGGTTCAGAATAGTCCGCCTGCGGTGTAGAATCGTCTCTGCGTATCCGGTTTTTTTCGCGAGGTCGATGCATTCGTCCATGAATTCGCGAATGGAGCCGTAACGGGTGTAATAATCGGCGATGAATTTTTTTGCCTCCGCATGAGTAATTCCTATAGTTCGTGAAAGGCCGAACGGTCCCTGGCCGTAAATTATGCCGAAATTAACCGCCTTGCAGCGTGACCGCATCTCGCCTGTCACCTCCTCGATGGGACAATCGAAAATCTGCGACGCCACGAAGCGGTGAATATCCTGGTCGGCGGCAAAAGCGGCCATCAGAGCCGGGTCTTTCGAGAAATGCGCCAGCAGCCGCAGCTCTATTTGTGAATAGTCGGCGCTCAGGATGCAGTCGGTTTTGTTTTTCGGCACAAATGCCGAGCGGACCTTGCTGCCGAGCTCGGTGCGGATGGGGATATTTTGCAGGTTCGGGTCGCTGGAGCTGAGCCGTCCCGTGGCGGTGATTGTCTGGTTGAAGGATGCGTGCACCCGCCCTGTCCGCGGATGAATCAGCGAGCCGAGCTTGTCCACGTATGTATTTTGTAATTTGCTGAGCATCCGGTATTGCAGGATTAATTCGATTACCGGATGCTGGTCGGCCAACTGTTCGAGCACTGCCGCATCGGTGCTGTGTCCCGACTTGGTTTTACGCACGGGCGGAAGATTCAGCTTGTCGAAAAGAATCTCCGAAAGCTGCTTGGGCGAATCGATATTAAAAACTTCGCCGGAGTGCTCGTAAATCTGCTCGGTGACATCTTTGAGCATCTCGGAGATTTCGCCGGACATTTTGCGCAAAAGGCCGGTATCCAGCGATACGCCGTTATATTCCATCTCCGCCAGGACAGATACGAGCGGCATTTCGACCTGCTCGAATAATTGCCGCAACGGCGGTTCTTTATCTAATCGTTCTTTGAGATACAGATATAACCGGTACGTAATATCGGCGTCCTCGGCGGCGTATTCACCGGCGGCCGCGGTATCAACCATATCGAATGTAAGCTGGTTTTTACCCTTGCCGATAAGGTCTGATATCGGGATGCACTCGTGCCCTAAAAAATCATTGGCCATATTGTTCATCGAGTGACTTCGTGCTGGGTCCAGGCAATAGGACGCGACCATAGTATCGAAATATATTCCCCTGACCGGCAATTGTGCGTTCTTGAGTACGAGCAGATCGTATTTTATGTTCTGGCCGATTTTTTGTATTTTATTATCCGCAAGGATGGGAGCCAGCTTCGGCCGGATTTTATTGATGTCCAGATGTTTTGCGCCTAAGGGTGCTTTTACCGGCAGATAATATCCGCTGTTCTGTCGCCATGAAAAACTCATGCCGACAAACTCGGCACGCATGGGATAAATCGAGGTCGTTTCGGTATCGACGGCGAAAAGTTTCTGTTTTTTTAGTTCGGCGAAAAACTCCTTGAATTTCTTTTCGGTGTCAATCAGTTTATAATCGTGACTCGTGGCTTGTGGCTCGTGACTCGCGGATTCAGATTCCGATGGCTGACTTTGAGTCGCGGGCGACGATTTGTCAACCAGGCTCAATTGGCTCAGAAGGCGGGAAAATCCAAGCTCGTTGAAAATTTCGGCCAATTCTTCGTTATTGAATTTACTTAGCTTTAAATCATCATAATCGATTTTAAACGGGACATTGCAATCGATAGTGACAAGCTCTTTGCTGAGAAATGCCTGTTCTTTGAACTTTCGAAGGTTATCGCCGCGTTTGCCTTTTATCTCGTCAACGTGTTTGTAGAGATTTTCCAGGGTGCCGTACTTGCGTATCCATTCTATGGCGGTTTTCGGTCCGACATCGGGTACGCCGGGGACATTATCCGATGTGTCACCCTGCAGGGCGAGGCAATCGACAAACTGCTCCGGCGTAATTCCCATCTTTTCCGCCAGTGCGGCAACATTTGTCACCGTATCGGTCTTGATATCGTACGTGCTGATATGCTCGTCGATTAGCTGGAGCAGGTCCTTGTCTTTTGAGCAGATAAGAGATTGGTAGCCGTCGGCCGCGGCCTTTTTTGACAAGGTCCCGATGATATCGTCCGCCTCGAAGCCGTCTAAGCGGAGGGTTGGAATATTCATCGCCTGTAAAATCTGCTCGATGCGGTCGATTTGCTGCGGCAAATCATCAGGCATCGGCGGGCGGTTGGCCTTGTATTCGGTATAAATTTCGCATCGAAATGTTTTTTCCTTGCTGTCCAGCGCAACGACGAGCATATCGGGATTTTGCCGCTGTATGAGTCCGACGATGGCTTGGGTAAAAATGTATGTTGCTTTTGTGGGTTCACCGGTCGGACTGGTCAGCCTTTGCCGCATCGGGGCGTAATATGCGGCGTAAATGTGTGCGTGACCGTCGATTATGTAGAGTTTTTTCGCCATAGGCAATAGTATAATATGACTATGAAAAATTAGCCATAAGTTTTATAAATTCGAATTCAGGTTTCATCTTTTTTTCATTGGACATTTCTCCCCCCAATGATTACATTCAAAATGTATATAAGCAGATATTATGGAAACACAGGAGATTTTATATCCTGTCAATCATTTTATAGAGAGCGTACTATTTAAAAATAATGTGCTGTAAAAGGTTTAGCGGTTTCATGCGTATAGTAATATATATTGGTACAAAAATATAAATAAGGAATAGGGAATGGAACTCATCAAAATATTGCTATTTATCATTCTTCTTCTGCAAATTATAATAATCTATATCGGAATAACAAGACGAGAGATTGAGCAAAACGCTTTCAATAAGTGGGAGGAAGAGAGAAAGAAGTCATGGGATGAGTGGCAGAAGGAAAAAGAAGAAAGCAAATCAGAGTATGATGATGAAAGGATGAAATATCGTAAGGAATGGGAAGCCGATAGAGCTATTGACGTTCAGGAAAGAAAGGAATGGAACCTGATTAAAGAGCGTCTTGAAAAATTTCTTGAGAAAGTTGAAAAACGACAATGAAACAGAATTTAATTTAATTGCCGGGGTATTTAGGGAAAAAATAAGATATCCGAATATGGTATAAAGATTTTGAAAGGAGAGAATGTAATGCGTTTGCGGCGGGGTTTTATATATGTCATTATCGTAATGTTCGCGGGCCTGTCTATCGGTTCGAGCGAAGTCGAAGTCGATAAGAAGGTAACTGATCTGTTCGAGGTTAACTGGGAGGCGGTCAGGTATAATAAATCGGTATCGCGATATAATACGAAGGTTTCCTCGAACAGGCAGGAAACGAGTGCGAATGAAAGCCTGAATTTGTCCTGCCAGGTCGAGATAAAAGACCCCAATATTGTTTTAGGGACATGCCAACAAGGAATTATCACGGAAATGAAAGACGGTAAAGGGCAAAACGTCGATCCCGGACAAAAAATTCTTCCATTGAAACATATGTCCTATGACGGCCTGCGTTACCGCCGGCGATATTCACGACGTCCGCAAATGCCCCGGTGGAAAAGCATTATACGTTCGCTTTTGAGAGTCCGGCCGGCGCCTTTTCGGCCGCAGCTATACGACGAATTGCAGCCGGCCCGCCTGGACATGCAGCTTGACATCGGATTGCTCGATCCGTCCGGCGGAGAAATTAAAAGTCTCAAAGGCTATTTTTATGCCTTAACGGCCGCATCGCTCGAATATGTTGACATTCCATTCGAGCCGAATAACACATGGGTGCGTCTGACCGATGACCTGGAGATTCAGGTCAATGAAGCCCGGAGTGTATCAATGGGTTCGAATGTAAGATTTAACTGTAGTATCGAGGAACGCTGGGCGGGAGCAGATCGTATGAATCGTTTGACCGCCGAGACTTATTTGCCGGAACGGGTTGTTACAAACCGGCAGTTCATCGGTATCGACGGCAAACCAACGAGCCACTTTATGGGACTTGGTCGTTTGCCGGCCCATGTCGGTGGCAACAGTTCCGGGAGCGGAGGTAACACTCAGATAGATAAGATTCGATTCGTAATTGCTGTTAATCCGAGCCATTACAAGATTCCCTTCGAGCTTAAAAAGATCCCCCTGCCCAATCCCGAATTAAAAGAGGAAAAAAAGAAAGACGAGCAATAAGGAGATTAATTATGGAACCTTTAGTAGTTGATCAGATACTTTATTGTGAGAAGTGCGGCGTGGAGCTGAAGGTCATCAAGGACTGCGACTCGACATGTGTGTGCAATATTATCTGCTGCGAAGAGCCTATGCGTGTCAAGGAAAGTCCGGAGAAAGAAGATACCGATTAATTCTGTGTGGCTCTGCGCTGGAAATCCTGTAAATATCTGTGGAGCTAAGCGGTTTTTTGTAAATCCGGCCTTGACATTGGTCGATGATTATAGTATAAGATAATTTTACAAGTGATTAGGATTTTTGAAATGAATATCGGCATAAACAATATTATTATAATTATTGCGGAGAGGATGAAGCTGCCCTGAGAAAGCGAAACAATCGGATTTTGAAGCCTTCCAGAGCAGCCAACTTTGGAAGGCTTTTTTTATTGTCCAGTATTAATACGAATTGGTACAAAAGCGATGAAATACGAATTTGACGGTGATAAATACAAACAGGCTTCGAGTCAGCAAAAAACATGGGGAAAGAAGCTGATATCAGAGTTGAAGTTAAAAGGCAACGAGAGGATTCTTGACCTTGGCTGCGGCGACGGGGTGTTAACAGCGGAATTGGCGGAACATGTGCCCGATGGTTTCGTATTGGGTATTGATGCATCGGCAAGTATGATTGAAACGGCCGGAAGGGATCACACCGGGAGGAACGTACAGTTTGAGCTGCTTGATATTAATGCAATTGATTTCGATTCGGAATTCGACGTGGTTTTTTCCAATGCAACGCTTCATTGGATAAAGGATCACAGCAGATTGTTGTCGAATGTTTTCAAGAGTTTGAAGTCCGGCGGCCTGGTACGCTTTCAGTTCGCAGCCGAGGGGAATTGCACGAATTTGATAAGCGTTTTGCAGGAAATAATCTCGGAAAAAGCTTATGCCGGTTACTTCAATGAATTCGATTGGCCATGGTATATGCCGGCGCCGGAGTAATATTGTGAGCTTTTGGATAGGATTCCTTTTGCCGAGAAGGAAGTTTGGTGTGAGGACGCAGACAGGTACTTCGAGAGTATTGAAGTTATGGTGAAATGGATTGACCAGCCGAGTATTGTCCCCTTTCTGGCTTGTATTGCTGAGCGGGATAAAAAATGCTTTCGGGACACGGTTGTTGAAAGAATGATTAAACGGACATTGAAGGACGACGGTACATGTTTTGAGACTTTCCGCAGGATGAATGTGCGTGCACGGAAATAAGATATGATGTCGGTCTTGACAGAAAGAGCAGATACGTTTATTTTATCCGGTTTACAGTTCTTAATTTGAGGATTTTATAGATGTCGGAAAAGAAAGAAAAAAGTTATCGTGATACATTGAACCTGCCGAAGACGGATTTTGCGATGAAGGCGAACCTGGTCCAGCGTGAGCCGCAGATGCGCAAGCAATGGGCTAAGGACGATATTTACTCCCGGACCAGAGAGGCGCGCAAAGGCGCCCCTTTATATACGCTGCACGACGGCCCGCCGTACGCGAACGGCGATATTCACATGGGGCACGTTATAAATAAGGTCCTCAAGGATTTTGTCGTCAAGTATAAGACGATGACCGGTTTCGATGCCCCTTATGTTCCCGGCTGGGACTGTCACGGCCTGCCGATCGAAGCGAAGGTTATGACCGAGCTCGGTGAAAAGGCCCGCGAGATGAGCAAGCCGGAAATTCGCAAGCTCTGCAAAAAATATGCGAGCAGATACGTCAAGCTCCAGAGCAAACAATTCCAGGCGCTTGGCGTGTTCGGCGATTTCGATAATCCGTACCTGACGTTTAAGCCTTCCTACGAGGCGGGGATTCTGGAAGTTTTTGCCGAGCTGGTCGATAAGGGGCTGGTTTATAAGCAGCTCAAGCCGATTCACTGGTCGATAGGCTGCGAGACGGCTTTGGCCGAAGCGGAGCTGGAATATAAAGATATCGCCTCGCCGAGTATCTTCGTCAACTATCCCGTTGCCGAAGACAGTATCGGTAAACTCGTGGAGCTTGGCATGGTTGAATCCGGTGACGTCGGGGATGCGAAGGTCTGCTTTATGATATGGACGACAACCCCGTGGACCCTGGCGGCCAACCTGGCGGTGGCAGTTCATCCTCATCTGGAATATAAAACCGTTAGTTACGAGCGGAACGGGCAAAAATATATTTCCGTTCTTGCCGCAGAACGTATCGAGGCGGTAGTTTCCGCCGGCTCTTTGGGTGAGGGACAATACCGTATTAGTGAAAAATCCGTTCGTGGAAGCGAGCTTGAAGGGCTGCGTTATATTCATCCTTTTGTGGAGAAAAATCCGACTGACGAAGACGCGTACATGGTTATTCTTGCCGAATATGTCACCACCGAAGACGGCACGGGACTTGTCCATATCGCTCCGGGTCACGGCCTGGAGGATTACCTTTCGGGACAGAAATATAACCTTGCGGTTTATTCGCCGGTGCTGGACGACGGGCGATATGACGATACGGTGCCGAGCTGGCTCAAAGGTCTGAAAGTCCTGGAAGTGGATACCGTCGTTAATAATTATCTGCAGGAACAGGGGCTTCTTTATGCTCAGGGCGAAATTACTCACAGCTACCCGCATTGCTGGCGCAGCAAAGGACCGGTTATTTTCCGGGCGACCGAGCAATGGTTCATCAGTGTGGATAAGGAAGTGCCCGGTATCGGCAAAAATCTCCGGACTCTTGCATTGGAAAGCGTCCCGGACGTGACGTGGATTCCCGGCTGGGGACAGAAGCGGATTACCGGAATGCTCGAATCCCGGCCGGACTGGTGCATCAGCCGCCAGCGTAGCTGGGGACTTCCGATTCCGGTTTTCACGAATGCCGAGGGCAAGGCTTTGCTGACAAAAGAATCCGTGATGGCCGTCGCCAAACACATCGGACAACATGGCTCGGATAGCTGGTTTACCGATTCGCCCGGTGAGATTCTGGGCGACGACTTTCAACTGCCGGACGGTTTCGTTCTCGACGAACTTAAAAAGGAAGAGAATATTTTCGATGTATGGTTCGAATCGGGCTGTAGCTGGTTCAGCGCCTGTGTCCGACAGTCGGGCTGGCCTGTGCCGGTGGATTTGTATCTGGAAGGCTCCGACCAGCATCGCGGCTGGTTCCAGTTGTCGCTTTTGCCCGCTCTCGGGGCGACGGGAAAGCCGCCGTTCAGGAATGTTTTGACGCACGGCTTTACCGTCGATGAAAAGGGGATGAAGCAATCGAAGTCGCTCGGCAATTACGTCAACGCTCAGGACGAAGTTGCGAAATACGGCTCGGATATTTTGCGCCTGTGGGTTTCGAGCGTGAATTACCAGGAAGATATCCGCTGCAACGACGAGATAATCGGCAGGACACAGGACGCCTATCGAAAAATCCGGAACACATTGCGGTACCTGCTCGGCAATATCGATGATTTCGATCCCTGCACTCAGAGCGTGGCCTACGAGGAAATGCTGCAGATTGACCGATGGGCGTTGCAGCAGTTGCAGAAGCTGATTGCCAATGTCACTCAGGCTTACGAGAGTTTCGTTTTTCACAGGGGCTTTTCGCTTTTATATAATTTCTGCACGGTCGAGATGAGCAGCATCTATATGGACGTGCTCAAGGACCGGATGTATTGCGACGCCGCCGATAGCCTTTCCCGCCGAAGCGCCCAGACCGCGATGTACAGGATACTGGACAGCCTCGTTCGGATGCTGGCGCCGATCCTGGTTCATACCGCCGAAGAGGCGTGGGCGGCGATAAAGTTCAAATCGGAAAATGCCGAGACCGTCCATCTGGCACAAATGCCGGAAGTTGACGGCTCGATCGATTGCACCGCAGACGAGCCGCGGTGGCAGAAACTGATGGCACTGCGCGACGAGGTCTTGCGTGTGCTCGAAGGACTGCGACAGGACAAAATAATCGCCAGCAACCAGGAAGCGTGCGTTACTATTTCCTGCGACGACGAGAACGCCGCGGTGCTCAACGAATTCGGGCTCGAACAATTCGCCGCGCTGTGCATCGTCAGCGAGGTCCGGCTGCAAAAAACGACGGACCAGACTATCGTTTCGGCACAAAAAAGCGAATACGAAAAATGCCAGAGATGCTGGAACTACTGGCCGAGCGTCGGTGCCGACGGCGAACATCCGGACCTTTGCAAAAGATGTGCCGAAGTTGTTTGAGAAAATCAGCTCGCCCCGCTGACCACCGAAAAGGTTATTTTATGCAGGCCGGCATGAGATTCTTAAAACTTCTCTATTTCCACTGCAGGTCCGATGATTCGTTTATACCCTGCGTCCAGCGTTTGCCGTCTTTCTCGAACTCGACGGTCTCCTTGTTTATCTTAATAATTTTAACATCGTCGATAGTATCCCCTTCGCCGACAATATGTGTTCCGATTACTGCGAAGGATTTGTTTTCATTATATGTTATGCCGGTTATGATTCCTGTCTTCGGGATTCCGGTGGAAACTGAATCAGGATTCGCGGCGAGGTACGCATTGATGAATTCGTCGATAAGATCCCGGGTTGTTTCCTTTATAACGTTGAGATTATCTTTCTCGAGGAGTATAACCTGAGACGTATCCCATGTAGTAGCCATAACGACCGTGGTCGGATTTCTCCATAAGGTGACAAGCTCATTTATTTTTACTGTTACCGAGACCGCAACGGAATTAACATCTTCGATGATTACCGGGGTAATACCTACGTGCAGGTAGGAACGTCCCGGTGTTTGAAGCTGTTGCTGTCCGGTGAGTACTCTTACGCCGTACTGGCGCAGTCGTGATTCTGCCAGTTTATGAAAGACCTGTTCGGTCAGGCCTAATTTTTTCGCTTCCGGCTGAAATGCTTCGACAATAACTCCCACACCCTGCAGCCCCGCTAAAACCTCATACGGTTCGGCAACGAAATTGTATTGTGGTTTTGTCCCGGCTGCTTCCTGTGCTTTTCCGGAAGTTTCCGGAGCGGCATTATCCTTCTTTTGCTCGATAACCTTGGTATCCTCCAGGATCGGTTGGTTAGGTTCTCCCGAATCCCGGGCTTGTAAGATGGATTGAAACGAAAACGAGAAAATGCCGTAAGTAAATCCCGCAATTATAAGTAAAGTTATATACTTTTTGATTTTCATAATATTATGCCCTTTTTCTAAAAAATAGGAATATCCGGTGAATTGGGTTTGTTTTCAACCGTAGATTTCACGGATTTACGAGGATTTGCCGCATTTACTTGTCATAAAGGAGCTTTCGCTAAATTGCCCAATTTCAAATTGGCTTCGTTTTCGATTTTTTTCTTCTGGCTTCTTTCTCCTGTATTCTGTTTTCCGCCGTTAAATTGGCTTTGTTTTTTCAAATTTGCATAAAATTTCGTACGTATTCTTTCGTAGAATTAACTTTCGGGAGATTTTTACATATGCTGTTAAGCTTAAAAGAGTTACGTTGTTGACATCGTCTTTTTCCCCTCATTTATGCGATGAATTTTCAAATAATAACCGCTTTTTCCCTATACTCTCTTTGAACCCTCCATAGTTCATCGAATATTATAAGGAAAAACCGCCTTAACGCAACCAAAATCCCCGATTTTAGACGAAAATAACAATGACAAGCCACTCGCTGCGAAGGATTACCAGTCAACTAATCTTCAAGAGATTCTATATCTGCAAGGTCTTTTTTTCGCCCCAGTGCTTTTTTATTGGAAATCAGTTCCTTACGACCGAGATAATAAACTTTTACATCGCCATAGCTGCCTTCGACTTTAGACGAATAGGCCTGCTGCCAGGAGACACCTGTAAGCGAAGTGATCAAATCGATGCGAACAGGAGCTACACCAAGCTGCACCACTTTATCCGGCTCATTAAAATCCGATTCTTTCAAATCCAGCGAACCGAATCCGAATTCCTTCAGAGCCGTTAATACCTTACCCGCGTTGATGGGATCGGGTTTAATAAGGATATCAATATCGCCGGTAAACCGCGGCACGCCGTGAAAAGCCAGGGCATATGCACCGACAATAACAAATTCGACATCATGAGCGTTTAACAACTTTAACAGTTCTTTGAAGTCCTGCTGAATCTCCATAATACTGCCTTCGTAAAAATTCCACGGCCTCGATTCGCTGCTGCGGGCTCTTGCTTAGCCAGTATCGCAGGTCGTCTTTTATCTCGGACCAGTCTTTGAGCGAATGTTTTGATACCACCTTTTTTATCATAAAACTATGATAATGATGTGAACCTGCGCTGTAAAGAAAATTCGGCCGTCATTCCTGCCTATGGCACACCCAAGGCCGAATGTAGCGAAGGAATCCAAATAAACATGTCTTTACGAGGAGTAGCCTGCCACATTCGGCAAGGTCAGTGCAGGCTCTGAGCGTTAGTCGAATGGACTGCGATCTTCCATGAAAAAATATAAACATAATTTGTTATTATTTGAATATTGCTTCACAGAACCTGCAATGACATACTTTATAACCAGGGATTCGTAAGTTTGACACTCACCGATGTAACTTTAGTTTAGTCATTTTAATCAACCGGCATGGAAGATATAAACTCCCGGCTTTATCTGTCGTCTGAATTCGACATACGATGGATGAGATTCAACCCGTCCTTCATGTTGAGCTTCCATTGTCGGTGGGCCGACAACAATTCCCCAATATGACATACCCCCGCCCCATCCAAATTCGATGCATTTGCCTCTATCATTTTTATAATCGTTAAAGATTAAAAATTTTGGCTCGAAGTTGGTCATAAAATCAGGTAAGTCTTCCGGGAATTTATATGTATATTTTTGATTTAAGTATTTGTCAGCTTGGCCTGATACGAACCAGTCCTGAATATTATTTATTTGCACGTTTTTATTGACCCACGTTGTATAGCCCTTTAGAAAATAAACAGCTCCCGGCGGATTAAACTTAAATGGCAATATCAAGCACACCACAAAAATTAAAATAGTTAAAAATATTTTTGCCAAGTTTTTGTAAAGTCCCTTAACAGGCTTTTTGCGTAAAAAGATTCTAATTATAGAGAGAAGAACTAAAGTGATCTTTAATGATTCGTACAAATAAAATAGTGAAAAAAAGCCCCATGAGGGGAAGTTTTTAAGTCCACCGTGATAAGATGATATGTCGATATGAATCCATTCGAATATCGTGATAACAGGTATTATTACGAAAAGAAGTATGTCTAAGATATATGGCTTTTTTCTTAATATTTGAAGCATATTAACTCATTGATTGATTTCTAATCGCCTCTTGTCATTTTAAATTTCCAGAAGTATATCGTTCGCCTTTTGGATATATGATAATTCAAGAACGCCGGGTAATCAATGTTAATTTAGTTGTTCCTGGACTTTTTGGAAGACTTCATCGACAGTGATGTTTGTGACGTTATGTTTTGGATTTTTGCTTTTTATTTTTAGTCCCCTGCCATACGGCTCGCGGGCGACCATGCACTGCGGCCTGTCGTATGGGGCGATTCTCGCCGGATTGGACCAGCTATACATCATAACCAAAGGCGTACCCAGAGCGGCGGCGATATGGCCGGGGCCGGTGTCGTTGCTCACTACGAGCCGGGCGGCACGCAAAAGCTCGACCAGTTCTTTCAGTGACGTTCGACCGGCGAAATTAATAACATCACTTTCAGCTAAGTTAGCGATTTTCTCAATCAGGCTTTTGTCCGAACCGGCGCCGACGGCGATTATCGGCAAATTGAATTGCGAGGTAATTTTGTCCGCCAGGTCGGCGAAGCGTTCCGGCGGCCAGCATTTGGTTTTATGAGCGGAGCCGGGTACGAAAACTACATATTTCCTTGAATCTATGCCGGTGTTTTTTAATAATTTTTTGACGGAATCGACATCGGCCGGATCGGATGGCAATTCGAACCGGACCCCCGCTTTCGCGGGGGCAGGCTCGATTATACTTTTGCCGGGGCTGGATGAACCCGCGGCTTTTACCATTTTCAGGTAAAAATCGACAAGGTGAATGCTTTTGGCGTCCTGAACGATCTGGTCTGTGTAAAACAAGTGGGCCAGCTCCCGAGAGTTGGCCTTGCCGAAACGTTTTTTACAGCCGGACAGCCATGACAGAAACGCGGTTCTAAAAAGGCCCTGGAAATCGAAGACGGCATCGAATTTACTACTGCGTAATCGCGAAATCAGCCGGACAAGGGCGCCCAACGCCTTCGGATTACACCATGCCCTGCCGAGAGATTTGCGGTCGAAAGGGATTATTTCATCGAGGTGCGGGTGGTTTTCGAGCAGCGGTGCGAATTCCGGGCGGACGAGCCAGCTTATTTTGGCATCGGGGAAACTCTGGCGCAAAGCGGTCAGGGCGGGCAGGGCCAGTACGATATCGCCCAAAGCGCTCGGTTTCATTATCAGGATGTTTTTCAGGCTATCCGGCATAATTACCCTGTAAATTCATGTTATTTGTGGATTATTGTATGTGATTCGACAATTTGAAGCAATCGGCATGAGAAAAATAAGAATTGAAATGCAAAATGCCGGATTACATATTAAAATGCTCCAAAAAGGAATTTATCGATGGCGATTAAAGGCAAATATACTTATGAATGGCCGCGACCGATGGTTTCGGCCGATGCAGCAGTATTTAGTATCTCCGGGGGCAGGACATCATTATTGCTTATTAAGCGGAAAAAAGAGCCTTATATGGGCAAATGGGCGGTTCCCGGTGGTTTCGTAGAGTTAGATGAAGAGCTTCAGGACGCCGCAGCGAGGGAACTGGAAGAAGAGACCGGCCTGACGGGTGTGCATTTGGAGCAGATGCGTACATTCGGCACACTCGGCCGGGACCCGAGGGGAAGAATGATTACGGTGACTTTTATGGGCATCACGAGCGAGGAAAATCCCGAGGTCAAAGGCGGGGACGATGCCGCAGAGGCAAGGTGGTTCGATATAGATAATCTGCCGGATAATCTTGCTTTCGACCATGATAAAGTGATAAAATTCTCCATAGAAAAGCTTAAGGAAAAAAATGACAAACGGAGTTGATATGTCGGTTGAATTTGCCGGATTGAAGCTTGCGAATCCGGTGTTTACCGTCTCGGGGACGTGCGGATACGCGGGCGAATTAGCCGATTTTATGGATGTCAACAGCCTCGGCGGGTTTATAACGAAAAGTATCACGCTCAAGCCCAGAAAAGGCAATCCCCCGCCGCGGATTGTCGAGACCGATGCCGGGATGCTTAACGCAATCGGCTGGGCGAACGTCGGTCTGGATAAATTCATCGAGGAAAAAATTCCCGTAATAAGACAAATGAAGACCGTCGTTTTCGTTAATCTCGCCGGACAGACGATTGACGAATATGTTGCCGTAACCGAGAGACTGGCTTCGGAAAATGCAATCGCCGGATTTGAGCTGAATATCTCCTGTCCTAATGTCGAGCACGGCGGGATTAATTTCGGGACAGACCCCGAGCAGGTCAGGGCGGTGACATCCGCCGTTAAGAATGTATGCGGCGAAAAAATATTAATGGTTAAATTAGCTCCTGCGGTGACAGATGTCAGCGCGATAGCCGCAGCGGCGATCGATGCCGGGGCGGATGCACTTAGCCTGATAAATACCTTCACGGCAATGGTAATCGATATCGAAACACGCCGTCCTGTTTTAGCCAATAAAACGGGAGGCCTGTCCGGCCCGGCGATAAAACCGATAGCGGTTTATTTGGTTAATAAGGTCTATAACGAAGTAACGAAGAAACGCGGGATACCGATTTTGGGCATGGGGGGAATCAGGAGCGCTTCGGACGCCGTCGAATTTATTATCGCCGGTGCGTCCGCCGTCGGTATCGGTACGGCGAATTTTATTAAGCCGGACTGTGCGGTAAAAATCATCGAAGGTATAAAAAAGTACTGCGAACGCAGGAATATTGCCAACATTAAAGATCTTGTCGGCATGCTTTCTTCGGAGTAATTGTTTCAATGAGCATAAAATCTGGCTTGATAATATATTCTCGCCTAACATTCATATCAGCCGCAGTCATATTAATTCTCACTTCATGTTTTTCTTCAGGAGAGGAGCTTAAATTAAATGAGTCTCCGGCAGGCCCGGGAGAATGGGGTTACCGCCCCGCCGCCGGTTCGATCCTGCAGATCAATCCGCCGAGTTTCGCATGGCGAGATCAAAAAAGTCTGACATGGGAAATCGAATGTGCCGGTGACACAAAGTTTGAGGATATCGAATACAGGGCCGGGAACCTGGAATTCAACGTCCATTGTCCGCCAAGAACACTCGATCCGGGGACTTACTACTGGCGATACAGGGGGAAAGACCGTCAGGGCCGCTATACGAACTGGAGCGAAACGAGAAGTTTTACAATTGCAGAAAATGCCGCAGCTATGACGCTGCCGAGCCGGGAAGAGCTGCTGTCGCGCATACCTAAAACCCATCCGCGATTGTTTATGCGGCCAGAGAACCTTGAGGAGCTTCGGAAATCGACAAAAGGAAAAATGAAGTCGGAATATGACCGGCTCGTACGGCAATGCGAGAAGCTCCTGGCAGACCCCCCTGCCACCGAGGAGCCGCCGAAGTATCCGGAAGATATGCAGCGAGGCGGCGAGCAATGGAGGAAGATGTGGTGGGGTAACAGAACTTATACAATTCGAGCCCTGAACGGAGCGGCAACGCTTGCATTTACATATTTGCTCGGCGGCCGGGAGGAGTTCGGATTAGAAGCAAAGCGAATCCTGCTGGATTGCGCCAAGTGGGACCCGAAAGGCAGCACAGGCTATCGATATAACGACGAAGTGGGCATGCCGTACACATATTATTTTTCACGAACGTACACATTTTTGAATGAGATGCTCAGCGAAGAGGAAAAACAAATCTGTCGAAATGTAATGAAGATTCGCGGCGATGAAATGTACCGGCATCTTTACCCGATGCATCTATGGAAACCGTACGCGAGCCACTCCAACCGTGCATGGCACTTCCTCGGGGAGGCAGGTATCGCTTTTTTGGATGAGGTCGAAGGGGCCGATGACTGGGTCTGGTTTGCCGTAAATGTTTTCTTCAACGTTTACCCGGTATGGAGCGACGATGACGGCGGATGGCACGAAGGCTCTTCGTACTGGTCGAGCTATCTTAGCCGGTTTACATGGTGGGCCGATATAATGCGAGAGGCTATGGATATAGACGCATACGATAAGCCTTTCTTTTCCAGGGCGGGTTATTATGCGATGTACCTTCTCCCGCCGGGTAAGATTGGCGGCGGATTCGGCGACCTTACAGCCAATAAAAAGGCGAAGAATTTTGTTCCCCTAATGAGCACGCTCGCCACCCAGGCACAAAACGGGCACTGGCAATGGTATGTAGAACAGCTCGGCGGTCCCGTTAAAGAAGACGGCTACATTGGTTTTATCCGGGGCGAGTTAGCAAATGTAACGGCAATTCCGCCCGGTGATTTACCCGCATCACGTTTGTTCGAAGGCACGGGACAGGCGTTTATGAATACCAGTCTGACCGATGCCGATAAAAGCGTCCAGGTGGTTTTCAAATCGAGCCCCTTCGGGACACAATCCCACGGTTACGAAGCGAACAATTCATTCCTTTTGTGGGCTTACGGCAAGCGCCTGCTTATTCGCTCGGGCTACCGTGACCAATACGGCAGCGAGCATCACAAAAACTGGATGTGGAGTACCCGCTCGGTCAATAATATAACAGTTAACGGGCAGGGTCAGGGTTTGCATTCGGCCGCAGCACAAGGCAGGATTACTCATTTCAGTACTACTGCGTCGATAGATATAGTAATCGGTGAAGCCGGGCCGGCTTACGAACCGGCACTGGAACATTTTTCGAGAATTGTTATTTTTGCCAAGCCGGAATTAATCGTTATCTACGACCGGCTCGAAGCGAAAGATCCGTCGATGTTCGAATACCGGCTTCATGCCGTCAATAAAATTAAAGTTGATAGTCAACACCAGATACAGGTTATCAATGACGATGTGGTTTGCGACGTAGATTTTCTGATGCCTTCGGATTTATCGTTCGAACAAACCGACCAGTACGACCCGAATCCCCGCCCGAGGATAAAACTGAGAGAGTGGCACCTGACGGCAAAAACGACCGAAAGGAAAAAACGAATTGAATTTCTTGCACTCTATCGCCCGCACCGGATCGGGGAGAAGGTAATTAATGAAACCGTTCTCGAACCAATCGAGGGAGGCTATAATCTCCGTGCCGGATTATCCGATGGTTTTCTTACAGCGGTGCTACCTGTTACAGGTTATGGTAATCTAATTGCGAACGTTGTCAAAAAGTAAGGTGGTTTTCGAATCCGAATTAAAAACTTTAACATGGCACACCGTTCAAAACAATAAGAATAATCGTACAATTATTTAGATAGCTCTTTAAAATAACGGTTTATGAATTTTTTAGGTCAGGAAAATCGTTACATAATGGTAAATAATTGCTACAATTAGAGTCAAATGGAATGATTCGTGTCGATTTTATTATATAAGGATCAATGATAAAACAGGTTAGTAAATGGAAACGCTTAAATTATTACGGGATTATTTTCCAACGGCGGTTTTTACCGGCAAGTGCCTGGTTTTCATAAGCGAGGATTGGCGTGTCGAATTGACCGAGCACAAAGACAGCGATTTTAGCAGCGCCAAAGGCCAGAGCTCGATTATACGTGTTAGAATTTTCAAAAGAGCATTAGACGGAGATTTGATTCCGGGTCATTACGAGGATTTTCAGCTCGCTTTGCTTGGCGAACTTGCCGAGCAGATTGAAAAATATGTACAATTGGCGGTTGGAGTCAATTTACGAGAAAATATATAGCAATTGAGACCATAAACCTTCGGTAAAGTCCGGGCATTTTCTAAAATGGCTGATCTTACAATTCGAGAAGTTGATGAGGGAGTTGTTTTTGCGGCGAAAATTGTTCCTGGCAGCAGCTCGCCGACAAAGATATCCGGCTTGCTCGATGGCATGCTAAAGATAAAAGTCTCCGCCGCTCCGGAAAAGGGAAAAGCCAATCAGTGCCTGATTCGATATCTTGCAGATAAGCTCGGCATAAAAAAAAATGCCGTTAGTATAATCTCCGGCCAGACTTCCCCGATCAAACAGTTACAGGTCGCCGGCCTCTCAAAAGACACCTTGCTGAAGAAATTAAATCTAAAATAGACGGGACATTCCTTAATGCCTAACATTCAATCCTTGCCTGCTCAGAACGATTCCACAGACGAAGCTTCGCTGGGATATATGCTCAAGCTGGCCGCACCGATGGTAGTAACTACCATTTCTTTTACTATAATGCAGTTCGTGGATAGATTTATGGTATCGAGATGTGGCACTAACGAGCTTGCGGCGATTTTACCCGCCGGTTTTGTTGGTTTTTTGCCCGGGGCATTTGCTATAGGTTCTCTGGCCAGCCTGAATACTTTTGTCAGTCAAAGCCTTGGCAGAGGCGAAAAGAAGAATTGCTCGAACTATTTCTGGCAATCGTTATATATGGGTTTCACTTATTTTATATTCGTATTATTAATAATGTGGCCGTCGGCCCCCTGGATATTCAGAATACTCGGCCAGCCGGAGGAAATCCTCGATCTGGAGGTGATATACCTTCGAATCATGCTGTATGCTCATCTGGTGGCAGTAATTAACTGGTCGAGCAATCAGTTTTTCATGGGGATACATAAGCCGATTATTACAATGTATGCCTCGTTGTTCGGGCAGGTCGTTAATGTAATATTTAATTATATTTTGATTTTCGGCAAGTTCGGTTTTCCGGCAATGGGTATTGCCGGTGCCGGTTGGGGAACATTTATCGGTATGACGGTCGCCAGTTGTATTAACATCTATGTGTATTTAAGTAACGATATGAACTCGGTTTTTCTGACCAGACGAACATTGAATATTAATCCAGGCAAGATGTTGGATTTGCTGAAAGTCGGGCTGCCGGCGGGATTAGGATTGATGATAAACGTGGCTTTGTGGGGTGTGATATTATTCGGCTTGGTCGGAAAATTCGGGAAAGAAGCTCTTGCTGCAACAACCGTCATGCTTTCATACACAAACCTTGCAACAATGCCGATTGTGGGCTTCGGAACGGCATTGACGGCATCTGTGGGTAAAATGATCGGCAAGGGCAGAAAAGATATAGCAATCAGGCAAACGAGTTTATGTGTGAGAATCGCCCTGATTTATATGACAATCGTGGCAGTATTATATTTTATATTCAGAGATACTATGGTTGCTCTTTGGTCCGATGACGAAAAGGTGGTTGAAATCGGAGCAAAGATTTTAGCTTGTGCCGCTTTGTATCAGATTTTTCACGCCGTTGGTGTTATATACAGCGGCTCGCTTCGCGGTGCCGGCGATACGGTGTGGCTGGCATTTGTCTCGGCGTCCAGCGCACTACTCATTTTGGGTCTCGGCGGTTTTCTTGTGACCAGATATCTTCCGAATCTTCAGGCTATGGGGCCGTGGATCACCGCCACGTTAAGCATCGTTGCGGTTGGTTTGGCCAACTGCTGGAGATTTAAGAGTAACAGATGGATGAAAATAGATTTGTTCAAACGCCGGACCGCGGATGTGCCGGTTCAGACCGAACCTACGGTAGAGTAATCCATCAATTAGCGGCGATTTTTCGTAGTCTGATGTTGCGAATCGCGCCGGTCGTCATCCATGTAGCAATTCCCAAAGGCCGAGACAATTCGACCTCGACTCGGATGTCGATATCTCTGTCTGTTGTAATAATATTCACTATCTGTACGTTGTCCAGCCATGCTTCGATTTTCTCAGGAGTAACACGGAGAACAATTTTATACCATTTTCCATTTTCAAACGGGATAAATGTCGTAGTTTCGTTTTCGGAGGCGTCGAAACCGTCGATACTTGAGAGGCCGCATAGCCGGCCGCCCCAGCCTCCGAGGATAAGCGTACAGGGTCTTTCTCCGACTGGAAAAGTCAGCCCGCAGAAAAAATCGTTTCCGGCAATCCGCATGGCTTCGAGACTGATTTCATAATTCATTCTAAAAAGTGGGCCGGTCCATGTTATACCGGTTATGTAATTGCCTCTTTCGAGAAAAATACTTTCATCTTCGATATAAACGTCACCCTGACCGCCGAAATCGGTGATTTTCCATTGTCCTAATGTTTTGCCGTCGAAGAGATACATTTCCTCGGGGCTGTTACAGCCTCCGATCAAAACAAGAGCGAGTAACAGCATCGCATACAAACAACAGCATGGGGTATTTTTGAGTAAAATTTGTTTTGTACGGTTCATATTTCCATACCTTGAGGAAAATAGCGTTGAAAAAAAGTATCCGATAATCTACACTATGCCATAATATAAAATTAGTCCGATTAAAATAGCAAGCTTTTCCGGAGAAATATTCGGAGAAGAGGAACATATTGAAAGCAGCTTGAATATGAAAACAACGAAGAAATTATTGCCGTTATTTATATTCGTTTCCCTTCTTTTTTCGAGAGTTTCAGCACACCGGCGTGAGCCTCTGGCTAACGAGAACAAGCCGGGTCTGTATGCAAGGTCTATAGAACAGGTACTTCGGCTCGGTGAAGACGAAGTTGATCTGGCAACCGCCGCTTTGATTGTCTCGGAGAACTGGAGCGATATGGTTAACGGCCGAAGATACCTTGCGGAACTGGATAATATGGCGCTGGAGATTCGCGAAAGGCTCAAACGTAAAAACTATGGCGAGAACTACAGGGCTGTTTTGGAGATAAACGATTATTTATTCAACGAGCTCGGTTTCAAATCGCTTTCGGAAGCGAACGACCCCAACAGCTTGTTCCTTCATACGGTTCTGGATCAAAAACGCGGATATTGTCTCAGTCTTTCGATTCTTTATCTTTCGCTGGCGGAGCGGCTCGGCCTCGAAATGTACGGAGTAGTTGTGCCGGGACATTTTTTTGTTAGATATGACGACGGCAAAGCCCGATTTAACATCGAAACAACAAGCTCCGGGGGCAGCGGCACAGACGAGCAATATATCGAGAAGTTCGATGTGCCGTTGGGTGACAGTTCCAGTATTTATTTGAAAAACCTCAATAAGATTCAGACCCTGGGCTGTTTTTTCAATAATCTCGGGAACAGCTATGACAAGATAGGCGATATCGATACCGCCCTGAAGGCATATAAAACAGCGGTCGAAATCAATCCGACATTGTCGGAATCTCGTGTTAATGTCGGCAATATTTACCTTCGAAAGGGACGCGTGGCCGACGCAATAAAAGAATACAAGGCGGCACTGAGAATAAATCCGAAAGACGCCACAACGCATAATAATCTCGGCAACGCATACTCTGAGCAGGGACGGCTGGGTTTTGCCGTTTCAGAATATCAGCGTGCGATAAGTTTTGACCCTAATTTCGTTGATGCATACAGGGGTCTTGCCATCGTTTACGGCAAGCAACAGAGATTCGCTCTTGCAAAAACGACCTTGAAGAGGGCAATTATTTTCGCCCCGAAGGACGCCAACTGCTATTACCAGATGGGAGAAGTGTATAATCAGAGCGACGAATATGATCAGGCAATTTCAAATTACAACAAAGCTCTGAAAATCGAGCCGGATCTCGTTGAGGCTTATTTCGGCCTGGGAGTTTGTTACAATAAAATGGGTTTGTTCGATGAGGAAATTTCGGCATATAAAAATGTATTGGCTCGCAGGCCGGATATGTTCGCTGCCTTGCTAAATCTGGGTAATGCATATTTCGCTCGGGAGAATTATATAGAAGCAATCAAACATTATTCCAGGGCCGTGGAAATTCAACCCAGTGAAGCTATTGTATATTACAATCTCGGTGCGGCATATTCCAACAGCGGCAATTACAGGCAGGCGGTAATAGAGTATCAACAGGCGATTGAAATCAATCCGAACAGCGGCGATGCACACTATGGGCTCGCAGTAGGATTTTACCAAATGAAAAAATACGAATTGGCCTGGAGGCATGCTCAAACAGCACAGAAACTGGGCGTGGAAATAAGTAAAGATCAGCTCGATGCAATGAAAAGCCGCTTATAACATGCAGTTTGTTTCCGGAAGAACTCGGATTTTACCACAAAATATAGATAAAGTATCAGCTTCGCAGATGTTTTCAAAGTCTTGACATCTTTGCCTAAAGCTGTATTATCAAAGAGTGTTTTATTGAGAATGGCTCTATAACCTTGGGAAAATAGCAAAGATAGACAATAAAACAAATTTTCAATTGGGAGAATTTTAATGAAAGTCGGGTATTTTCGCAGATCGTTTTTATTTGTTCTTGCTATAACGGTTGCTTTATCTGTTTGCGGTTGCAACGAAGGTATGAAGTTGCGTCCTGTTTACGATGCCGCCGTTATCGGGGGTGTGGTCGGAGTCATTGTCGGGCACCAGTACGATGAAGACTGCCGTGGTGCTGTTATTGGTGCCGCCATCGGCGCCGCCGGAGTCTATATCGAGCAATATGACGAGCTGGCTTCGGCGGATGATGTTGTTATAGAGGTCGCCGGAACGAACGGTTCGATTGTTCCGGTCGTATTGAAAATGCATAATGGCGTTTATATCTGCCGAAACGGTGAGCGTTATAATCGGCTTCCGAGCCGGGAAGAGCTTAGAGTTGTATATGGACTATAAAATTTATGCCGGCGGATAGTGACATATTGGATTTGCTCAGGGCCGAGGGCATCGAGGCCGAACGCAAAGCCCAGCGGGCATTAATAATTCAGCCCGGGGCGATCGGGGATAGTATTTTAACGCTTCCCCTTGCGGCATTTATAAAAGATGCCCTGAAATTAGGTGTGGTCGATGTGCTCGGTCATACCGAGTATTTAGGTGTTTTGCCGGGCAGGACGTGTATAAATCGAATCAGCTCGATAGATTCGATTGATTTGCACAGACTGTATGTCGAGCCTGAATCTTTTAATCTTGCCGACGGAGATCCGTTAATACATGCTTTTGCCGGTTATGCCTGGATCGTAACATTTATGGGTGAGCCGGGCAGTGATTTCGAGCAGAACCTTATTTTCACGGCCAACTGCACACACAGTACGGAAGTAATAACAATGTCATTGAAGCCGCCGGACGATTTCTCCGGGCATCTGATTGACTTCCACATCAGGCAATTTGTCAGCCAGAGCGGCTTATCAAGCCGGGTTCAAAACACCCGATTCGAGAATGATTTAATTAAGGTGACTAATTCGGATGTTATTAAAGGTGCGGAGCTGCTGAAAGAAACCGGCCTGAATCCCGAGAAAAAACCGGTTGTTATTCATCCGGGCAGCGGAGCTTTGAATAAATGCTGGCACTTCGAGAATTTTTTGGCCGTTGCCAAGGAGCTTATCTCCGAAGGCAACGAAGTATTATTTTTATTAGGCCCGGCAGAGTTGGAAAAATTCAGTGTTAATAACATCAATAAAATTACAAATGTTGCAAAATGCCTGAAAGAATTATCCTTTACAGATGTATTAAGGTTATTGAGCTGTGCCGAAGTATTTATCGGCAATGACAGTGGAATCACTCATTTAGCGGCAATGCTGGGAGTCAGGACAATAGCAGTATTCGGTCCGACAAATCCGGATACGTATAAACCTATCGGCCCTAACGTTCAAGTACTTGTGAATAATACTGCGGTCTTTGCCACGGAGCCTTCTACCGGATTGCAGCAGGAACTACTGGCGGCTATATAGCCGCAGGATGATACGTTGCGGGATATTGTGAAAAAGGACGGGAAATCACCGGAAAATACACCTTTTTCCTGTGATTCAATTCTTGACCTTCTGTCGATATTGTTACTATAATAGAACTGTTTATGTGTAATTATACTGTTTTTTCGTACTTTACTTCATCATTTATGAATATTTTCTTATAAAGGTATTAAATGCAGGAAAGAACTCTGGGTGAATTAGCCGAATACGTCGGCGGACGGGTATGCGGTGATTCGAGCGTAAAAATTAGATCTGCTTCAACTCTCGGGCGGGCAAGCGAAGGCGATATAAGTTTTTTAACCAACCGAAAATATGAAAAGCAGCTTAAGACAACCAACGCGAGCGCAGTAATTGTCGGCAAAGATGCCCCCGGAACATCTGTCTCTTTATTGATAGCCGAAGACCCGTACTTTGCATTCATGCAAATAATGGTCCTGCTGCACGGTCATCGTAAACATAAGAAAACAGGAATCAGCGCCCGGGCTTCCATATCCGACAGCGCTAAAATCGGATCAGATTGCCATATAGGTGACTTTGCAGTCATTGAGGATGAAGCAAAAATACGCGATGGTTGTATCATTTATCCGAGCGTATATATCGGAAAAGGCGTGCAGATCGGTAATGATAGTATAATATATCCCAATGTTACTATTTATGAGGGGTGCAGGATAGGCAACCACGTAATCATCAATTCGAATTCCACAATCGGTGAAGATGGCTTCGGGTACGCTACTCATAAGGGCATACACCATAAGATACCTCAGACGGGTATCGTGATTATAGAAGATGATGTCGAAATCGGTACGTGTTGTGGAATCGAGCGAGGTACTCTCAGCGATACTGTAATAGGCCAGGGCAGCAAGCTGGGTGATCTGGTCACGATAGGTCACGGTACGAAAATCGGACAGCACTGTTTGCTTGTGGCACAGGTGGGGATTGCCGGGTCCACCAGTCTCGGTCATCATTGCGTAGTGGGTGGACAGGTCGGTATTGTCGGTCATATAAATATCGGAAACAATGTCACAATAGGTGCTCAGGCGGGTGTCATAAACAATATACCCGATAATACGGTTGTATTAGGCTCGCCTGCGATTGACGCCGAACAGGGCCGGCGAGCTTACAGTACGCTGCAATATCTGCCAGAGATGCGGCAGAATATCCGTGAGCTTCAGAATAAATTTGAAAGATTTACTATATCTTCCGATTCGGACTCTGATACTTCTAACGAACAAAACGGCGAGCCGTAAATCCTCGATATGATACCGATCACGAATAATCGTAGTAATATGATATTTCATCGGGTGTGAATTAAATACCTGACAGGGCATATCTTTGATTAAGATGTGTGAAACAAAATCTCAGAAACCGGAAGTGCTCGGTTTGATAGCAGGCCAAGGCAGATTACCTTTTCTTATCGCCGCGGGCGCCAAAAAGGCCGGACTAAAAGTCATTTGTGTCGGTCTGACCGATACGGCCGGGTATAATCTTGATAAAGAAGTCGATGTCTTTTACACGGTTGCTCTCGCCAGGCCCGGAGCATGGATACGAAAGTTAAAGAAACACGGCGTAACCAGAACTATTATGGTCGGGCGGGTTCCCAAAGGCCGGCTTTTTACCCGCCGGCGAATCTTGCATTATCTGCCTGACTGGAGGGCCTTTAGAATTTATTACTGGCGGCTGCGCCGTAAAGATAAACTCAACGATTCGATATTGAGTGCCGTAGCCGATGAGCTGGCAACTGGTGGAATCATTTTGGAGGATTCGACATTGTATTGTAAGGAGCATTTGGCAACTTCCGGTGTGATGACGGCCGGACAGCTGCCTTCGTCCGTAAGAGACGATATAGAGTTCGGCTGGGGCATAGTTAAAAAGCTCGGCGAGCTTGATATAGGTCAGGCGGTTGCGGTAAAGGAAAAAGAAATCATTGCCGTTGAGGCCATAGAAGGTACGGCGGCGATGATCGAACGAGCGGGTAGATATTGTAAATCGGGACACTGGACGCTCATCAAGGCGTCGAAACCACAGCAGGATATGAGATTCGATGTGCCCTGTGTCGGGCCGGATACGGTCAGAAGCCTGTCCGAAAACGGGGCAAAATGTTTAGTTGTAGAAACGGGAAAAACAATTATTATCGATAAGCCGGATACTATAAAACTTGCCGATCAGCTGGGCATTTCTATTGTCGGACATAGTTCCTGAATGCATCTCTCTCCAAGTGAGACGAAATGTGCGAAGTATGCAATGATAAGCAATGTTCCATTTCAACTTGTAATCAAGCGCAGCGAGCCGGACAAACATGCTGAGTCTTTATCATGTACGAAGCTGCTGCGGTTTGTCCCGGGCCGGCGGAGCGTTTATGAGGCTTCGTGGAACCATAAGGATGTGATTTTAAAACTGTTCTCGCACACCCTTAGCGCGAAACGCCATCTCCGAAGAGAATGGAAAGGCCTGACCAATCTTGCATCTCGCAAATTAAATACACCGGAACCTTTGTTTTTCGGACAGACGGATGATGGCCATTGGGTGGTTGTGACGGAGAAAATATCCGGCTCGACAACAGCCCTGGAAATTTACCAAAACTTAAATAATCCTGTGGAAAAGCTCGACCTTTTGATTCTGATTGGCAGGGAGCTGGCAAAGCAGCATATCGAAGGCGTCATGCAAAAGGATTTGCATCTTGGAAACTTTCTGGTTCAGGGAAACGAGATTTTTCTGCTCGATGCCGGACAAATACGATTTTACAGTCATGAGCTCGATAGAAATAAAAGTATCGCTCAATTGGCGATGCTGGCGGCCTGGCTTTCTGATGACCGCAAAGCCGATATAAACGAACTTTGTAAACAATACTATGAAGTCCGAGGCTGGAATTTCGATCAGTCGAACCTTACGGTCTTCTGGAAAAGTCTGGCTGCCTGCAGGAAGAGTGCCGCCAGGAAGAGCTTAAAAAAGATCCTGCGAACGAGCAAAAGATTTATCAAAGTCAGGGCCGGTCAATATATCGGCGTGTTTAATAAAGATTTTTGCAGAGATGCCAGGCCTTCCGATTTAATCGGGCGCGTCGATGTATTGATGAATAAGGGAAAAGTTCTCAAGAACGGTAATACGTGCTATCTCTGTCGTTTAACATGGAATGGCAGAGATATCGTAATTAAGAGGTATAATCACAAAGGTGTTATCCATTCCCTGCGCCATACGATCAAAAAATCACGTGCCCGGCGATGCTGGCTGAACGGACACCGACTTGCGTTATATAATATTTCCACGCCGAAACCGCTCGCTTTTTTCGAGCAACGCAGAGGTTGTTTAATATGGAAATCTTATTTTGTGACGGAGTTTATCGAGGGACCCAGCTTGTATCACTATATGCGGGATGAGAGTATTTCCCCGGAAAAACGCAAAACAGCCGTACAGGAGGTTAAGAAGCTGCTTGATAGGATGGCAAAATATCGCGTTACACATGGTGACCTGAAACATACGAATATCCTGATAACCGAAAACGGGCCTGTTTTAACAGACCTCGATTCCATGAAGTTTCATAAATTCAATATCACCTTTCGAACCGGAAGGGATAGAGATATTTTAAGATTCGGATGAGACTTTTCGCTCAATTCATAAAAGGGACATAGACTTATGGCAAATATGAAAGAGCTCATATCGGCTTTTGGGCGTCACAGGAAGAATTCGAAAACTGAAAATGCTTTCGAAATACAGCGATTCTTTTTCGATAATAATAGTGATATGACTATATTCGATGTGGGCGCTTATGTGGGCGATGTAACAAGAATATATTTGGATAATTTCCCCGGTGCGGCAATTTACTGCTTCGAGCCTTTCGACGAGTCTTTTCGTCAACTCGAAAAACTCTCTGAAAAAAAACTGATCCGCACTTATCGAACGGCCGTTTCCGATCATACCGGCAGGACAAAACTACATGTCAATAAGGATCTGACGTGTAATTCTTTTTTCCCAAGACCCGAATCAGGGCCGGCATATTATCCGCAAGATGCTCAAAACGTCGGAGGAGTCGAAGTGGATACGACAACAATTGATAATTTCTGTGAAAGTGAGAATATCGAACGAATAGACATTTTGAAGATGGACGTCGAAGGAGCGGAAAAAAAGGTTCTAAGTGGCGCCTGCAACAAGTTGTCAAAACATAATATCTACCTGATCTATACCGAGATTATCTTCGTGCCGCATTATGAAGGCGGCTGCATGTTTCACGAATTAACCGCCTTTCTCGAGCAATACGGCTATACACTTTTTAATTTTTACAATCTAAAAAGTGCGAAAAACGGGCAATTGAGATGGGGTAATGCCATTTATCTCAGCCCGCAGGCCAGAGCCAAAGCAGACCAAATCTGTCTGAAAAAATAGATGCGTTAAGGGTTGCCTGTTTTTGTTAATTTTGTACCGACCGTGAAGATACCAAACGCCGGACAATTTTTGCCCTTGCTAAATATATTACCGATTTTAGATTCGGATATTCCTGAAATGACTCACCGAGCAGCTTGCAGGCCTGGTCATATAATCCTTCCTTTACCGCGTATCGACCGGCCCTGCATTTTTTCCTGCTCAATACCTTGGCTGCAACATTCTTCGGAATCAATTCTTTGCCCCCGTTGTCGTGATAGAAACGGTTGACCACCTGAAATTCAATCAGGCAGTTTTCCAGAGATGCTTTGGAAAGATTGGTGGAATGCCTGCGCCTTTTGAATGTGGGCTCGGGAAGGGCTATAAATCTGTGTTTCATTGAAAGGCGCAGCCACAAGTCGTAGTCGGAACAGATATTAAGGGATATGTCGAAGGCCGGAGATTCTTTTAGTATCCTGGTGGGAAACATTGAGCCGCAGGCATGCACGAGGATAGTTTCGAATAAATGCCTTGTAATTATCCCGCTGTATAATCTTCTTTTGCATCTGCCGTAGATTTTACCGTTATCATCTATGCGGTAGTACGAGCCATAAACGATTACCTCTCCGTTCTCGGCCTCCATTATTTTGACCATTTTTTCTATGGCATCTGGCATTAATAAATCATCGGAATCAATAAATGATATGTATTTACCCCGGGCAAGCTCGATTAATTTATTACGTGCCGCTGCGTCTCCGCTGTTTTGCTGCCAATAGTATGTAACGGGTATGTCAAGCTCCTTTAGCATTTCCTCGGTGCCGTCGGTAGAGCCGTCATCGACTACTACAATTTCATAATCTTTATATGTCTGTGCCAGAATACTGTTGATAGTTTCCTTTAGGTATTCCTTTCGATTATACGTCGGAATACATATACTTACCTTATATTTGTATGAATCGGGAATTTTCTTCGCCGGGATCAAAAGAGATTTGCTTTGTTTGCTTATACCCGGCGATACTTACTTGACGCATTTGTCGAGAATTTTGTATAAATTTTTCCCAATAACATCTATATCATATTTTTCAACATTGACTCTTCCTGTTGTTCCCATCTTTTTCCTCAATTCCGCATTTTTTATAAGCTTTGTAATTTTATCAATCCATTCTGGAGAGCTCGAAGCCTGAAAACCTGTCATTCCGTCCCTGACATATTCCAAATTGACTCCGACAGGTGATGTGACTATAGGCAAACTCGCAGCCGCATACTGTAGAATCTTAAAACCACATTTACCCCTTGTAAACCTGTTGTCCGGCAGCGGTGCAAGACCGATGTCACTGGTAATCAAATCGGAGATCTGGGTTTTTATGGACCACTCGCATTTCTCCACCGGCATGTTATGTAAATCGAAAAAATGGTCGCAGATTATTCTTAACACAACGTTGTCAAATCGTAAGCCTATTTCCTCCAGCACAGGTTTGATTTCCGCAAGGTAGCGCAAAGTGCTTCTGCTGCCGATCCACACAAGGCGGATTTTATTGTCTTTTTCCGGCATATTCCGGATGATATATGGTTTTGTATCCAGACCAGTGGGAAGCACTTCAACATTTTTATTGAACTCCATCGCATGTTCGGCCAGATATTCGTTGCCCGCAATGACCATATCCGCCAGAGAGACGGTTCTTTGAAATGCTTTTTGCCGCTTGAGACTCGGCTTATCTGGATTGCCGGCGTCGTACATTATCGCATCGTCGAAATCGTAAATGATTTTTTTGCTGTACCTTCTCAGCCAAACTGCATTTAAATAATTCAGCGCTTTTTTATGCAGGATAACGCAATCGTAATCCGCTGCCTGCTGGAATAATTTCCGGCGAGTAAAAGGTCCGGACGGCAGCTTTGCTACCTTACAATCGACACCATTAGCATGTAAGCTATCGAGGTGTACAGCCACTCGCTGTCTGAAGCTGGCACGTTTAGGATTGCTTATTATTATAAGAAGTCTCATTCCTTTTTTTACTTCCTTATTTTACCTGCTTTGAGAATATTTTACTACACGCCAACCAAACAGGCAATACGAGTCTCTAAAAAAATGTGCTTTGCATGAAAATTCTATCTGGTATAATCCGGTACTGAGTTGTATGCAGTCGGATAAGGATACTAACATGAGTTTGTCTAAATGCAAAATAATAGAGCTTCCGAAAATCCTGGATAGAAGGGGAAATCTGACTTTTATCGAATCGTTTCAGCACATACCTTTCGAGATCAAGCGAGTTTATTACCTGTACGATGTACCCGGAGGAGCATCGAGAGGAGGACATGCTCACAGCCGCCTTCAGCAGTTTGTCGTGGCAGCAAGCGGCAGTTTTACTGTAATTACAGACAACGGACATGAAAAAAATGAATATTACCTGAACAGGTCTTATTACGGCCTTTATATTCCTACAATGACCTGGCGAGAGATTGAAAATTTTTCTTCCGGCTCGGTATGCCTGGTTTTAGCCTCGGAGCTTTATGACGCGGACGACTATATAAGGGATTACGGGAAGTTTAAAAAACTTGTCACGAAAGGGAAAAGCGATGGCAGGGAGTAAGAAAACCGTGGGAGCGTACATACACGAGCAGGCGATTGTTGAGACAGAGCATATAGGACAAGGGACGAGAGTCTGGGCTTTTGCACATATCCTCGAAAACGCTGTCATCGGGGAAAATTGCAATATATGTGACCATACGTTTATTGAAGGCGATGTTATTGTCGGAGATAACGTTACTATTAAAAGCGGAGCTTATTTGTGGGACGGCCTGAGAATAGAGGATAATGTTTTCATTGGGCCGAATGCGACATTTACAAACGATCTCAAACCGAGGAGCAAGGTGTATCCGTCCGAGTATGTCAAAACACATATCCGAAAAGGAGCGAGTATCGGTGCCAACGCGACGATTATATGCGGCATATCCGTAGGAACATGGGCGATGATCGGAGCGGGCAGTGTGGTCACGAATGACATTCCCGACTATGCCCTGGTTTATGGAGTCCCGGCAAAAGTTCGTGGTTATGTATGTGAATGTTCTCAAGACCTGACCTTCAAGAATTCAGTGGCTGAATGTGAATGTGGAAAAGTATATCAAGATAAAAAGGACGGCGTAGTAAGAATAAAATGATAGAATTCGCAGGATTGCAGCGGCAGTACAACGAGATAGAGGAACAAATCGAACAGACCGTTAGCAGGGTTCTTAAAAGCGGCTGGTTCATCTTGGGGCAGGAGCTGGAGAAATTTGAGCGGGAATTTGCTGGCTACATAGGAGCTAAATTCGCCGTAGGGGTTAATTCCGGTTCCGACGCCCTGCTGCTTGCGGTTCAGGCTCTTGGTATAGGCGATGGGGACGAGGTATTGACGGTTTCACATACCTTCATATCAACGGTGGACTGCATCGTTAGAAACGGTGCCAGGCCGGTTTTTGTGGATATCGACCCGGATACGTATTGCATTGACCCCCTGCAGATAGAAAAAAAGATCACAAAAAAGACCCGGGCAATTATACCCGTTCACCTTTACGGCAATCCGGCGGATATGTCATCAATCATCGAGATCGCGAAAAAATATAACCTCTATGTGATTGAAGATGCATCACAGGCACACGGTGCTAAATACAAAGGTCAAAGAGTCGGGAGTATCGGAGATGTGAGTTGTTTCAGTTTTTATCCGGCCAAGAATCTCGGCGCATACGGTGACGGCGGCATGGTGGTGACGGATAATAACGAGCTGTCGGAGAAGATCAGGAAATTGAGAAATTATGGCCAGTCGCAAAAAAACGTGTATGATTTTATCGGCATCAACAGCAGGCTTGACGAGATTCATGCGGCGGTTTTAAGTGTCAAGCTCAAATACCTCGATAAATGGAACGAATGCAGGAGGAAAAATGCCGGGCGGTATAATGAGCTGTTGAGCGAATTGCCTGTAGTGACTCCGGTCGAGAAGAAATCCGCCGAGCATGTTTATCACTTATATGTCATCAGGTGCGGGAAGAGGGATAATTTGCGACAATATCTTTTACAGCATAATATACATACGCAAATTCATTACCCTGTCCCGGTTCACAAGCAAAAGGCCTATCGTGACCTCGGATTCGACATAAGGCTTGCGGTTACCGAAGGAATTTGTGATGAAATATTGTCTTTGCCGATGCATCCGTGGCTAAGTGAAGCCGATATAAAAACAGTTGCCGATGCGGTAAAATCGGCGATGTGATATTGCCTGTTCTACCCGTTTCAGTCTTTTTCCTGTATATCCGGAGCAAAAATAAGCTCAATCCCGTGACAGGGAAATAAATAACATAGGTTTTCCTCGTAGTACTGTTGAAAAAGAGTATGCAGATTAACGAGCCGGCCGAAAAGTTTCTTGAGGGGATTGATAAGCTTAAATGAAGACCTGAAAATCAGACGCTGGGATAGTATTCTTATTCTTATACCGGAATAATAATCCGGTACTTTCCTGCGAAGCTGGTATTGCGGCTTCACGAAATAATAGAATGTGTATAATCCGAAAAATCGCTTGTGTGTATAATCCGAGTAGTAATAGGGATTGGAAAAATGCGGCACAAAAATATGTGCGGTGCCGTCTTTTTTTAGAATCCTGACAATTTCGGCCATCAGGGACTCGAAATTCTCGATATGTTCCAGCACACTTCGGCAGTGAACCTCATCGACGGATTCATCCGGCAGAAATGAGAGGCCATCTTCCAGGTCGGCTACTATATCGACTTCCGGCAGATCTATATTATCTACGGTAATTCTCCCCTGCTTTCTTAACCTCCCGCTTCCCAATTCAATAATAACAGGAACATTAAGTTCGATTGCTTTTTTAACATCAATTTTTATCAATGGTTTCATTTGTAACAAATAATATGAACTATTTCTTAATAAAGAGCTTGCAAGTACCAGTTATTTTACATGGTTTTGGCGTAAAATCAATATTTGCTTTGTTGGTTCTAAAAAACATTAACACACCGGAAGCAATGACCGATTAAGCGGATATAAATTATTAAATGCCAAAGTTTCTAAAATACAAGATCGTTAAGAATATAATTGAAAATCCTAACAATAATTATAAAATTAGCAAATTTCAGATATTTATATAGATGTAACAAACATTCTGTATGGAATTTTAAGGAATCGGATTTAACCTGAAATCTGTCTTAGCGATTATGGTTTTTAGTTCAATCATTTTTGTCCATTTTTTCCTTCCGATAGTTCTCATCGGATATTTTATTCTAATCATGCCGGCAATCTTGAACTCGAAGAGAAGTTCGTGGTGGCATGCAGGCAATTTCTTTTTGTTGATATCGAGTCTGGTTTTCTATTTCTGGGGAGAAAAATATCTCATATGGATAATTATCACTTCCACGCTGATTGATTATTTTTGCGGGTTGTTAATATCTGGAGGATTTTCACGAGGTCAAATTGTAAAGCTTACACCAGACGCACCGCGGAGCTTTCGACAAAAATTCGGACTGGCATTATCAATTTGCTCAAACCTCGTATTTCTTGGCGTATTCAAATACTTCAATTTTGGCGTCGATAGTTACAATCATTTCATGTCCACACTTGGGCTGTCTACCCTGGAATGGACCAACGCTGTCAGAATTACACTTCCTCTTGGCATCAGCTTTTACACATTTCAATCTATGAGCTATACTATTGATGTTTATCGCGGACATGTTCAGGCTACAAGGAACCTGATCGACTTTGCATGTTATGTGACAATGTTTCCTCAACTCGTTGCAGGTCCCATAGTTCGCTACCATGACATAGCCGACAAGCTGCATAACCGGTTAATCAGCTATGAGCTTTTCGCTTCCGGAGTGAGTCGGTTTATTATCGGCCTTGGCAAAAAGCTGCTGATTGCAAATACAGTCTCTGTCGCAGCAGAACAGATTCTTGCAATACCGACAAACGAGATAAACGGAAGTGTAGCATGGCTGGGTATTGTCTGTTACACCGTACAAATTTATTTCGATTTTTCCGGATATTCTGACATGGCAATTGGATTGGGCAGGATGTTTGGTTTTTCATTTATGGAAAACTTTAACTATCCATACATCTCGCGATCCATGCGGGAATTCTGGCAAAGATGGCATATTTCTCTGTCAACGTGGTTTCGAGACTATCTTTATATCCCTTTGGGAGGCAGCCGGATTTCCACAAAGCGAACATATTTGAATTTGGTAATTGTATTTACACTTTGTGGTCTATGGCACGGGGCAAGCTGGGTTTTTGTTGTGTGGGGATTGTATCACGGCTTTTTCCTGGTAATAGAAAGAATGTGGCTTGGGAAATTTCTTGCCGGTCGGCATCCGCTGTTTGGTCACGTGTATGCCTTAATTGTTATTATGTGCGGTTGGGTCATTTTCGCCTGTGACACACTGCCTCACGCTGTTGGGTACTTGTCGGCAATGTTTGGATTCACAAAGAATGTAAGTTCTGTACAGGATATTGATTGGTTTCTTACGCGTGAGATTAGGATTGCACTGATTGCAGGTATAATCTTTTCGATGCCAACCCTGCCTGGTTTCGTGGAACTGTGTGACAGATTGCTGGTTTGGCTCAAAGGTGTCTCTCGAACTGCGGCAACCATCATCTTCGGCGCTTTTCGTGTTATCGGCCTGTGTGCCCTTTTTGTAATATGTGTAATGTACCTTTCAGCCGGGACGCATAATCCGTTCATCTATTTCAGGTTTTAGACGGTTCGATGAAAGATAAAAAAATATTATATTTTATTAATAAATCACTGGTAGTTTTTTTTGTGATTATAATATGCCTGCCGCTTCTCGGTAGCATTCTCGGCTGGGATATTACGAAAGACCTCGGCGAGAAACGCTTTCTGGCAGAGTGTCCCCATTTCGGACGTGACCCGTTAAAGGTTATTCCTGAAAAATTTGAAGCTTTTTACGCGGACCACTTCGGATTCAGAAACGAATTAATAAAGGGACATAACTGGATTCGATACAAACTTTTCAAGGGCAGTTCCCTCGGGAAGGTCCTGTTTGGCAAGGACAATTGGTTGTTTTTGACCAAAGCCGGCATTGTCCCTGATTTTCTCGGCCAGAATCCGCTTACGGAACAAGAACTTAACATCTGGAAAGATGTTTTAGAACAACGTCAGCAATGGCTTCAAAAACGCGGGATTCATTACCTGTTTGTCATTGCTCCGAACAAAGCGATGATTTATCCCGAAATGCTTCCCGATCATATCCGCAGGAACAGGGGCATATCACGAATGGATCAGCTCATGGAGCATCTTAAGAACCATTCGATTGTGGACCTTATTGATCTGCGTGCGCCTCTTTTGCAGGCCAAACATACAGGATTATTGTATCACCCGAAGGATTCCCACTGGACTGACAGGGGAGCATTTATAGCATATCGGGAAATTTGTAAGAAGTTAATTGAATGGTTTCCTGACTTGAAACCTTTTCAGGCGGAAGATTTCATTATAACTAAAACAAAGGCAGCGGACGACCTCAGCATGATGTTGGGACTGGGTAAAGAGCTGGAGGAAGAAAGCGAAGGCTGGGTTCTTAAAACACCCGGCTCCGCTTTACATCAGCAGTTATTAATTCCCAATAAATATAGTAGGATAAACAGCGTAGCAACGGAAGATCAAATGGTCATGGAGAATGAAAAAGGAAAATACCGGCTCGTTTTATTCCATGATTCGTTTTCGATTCGCGGCGGTTTACGTGAGATTATGGGGGAGCTTTTCGTCAGGAGCGCATTTACGACAATCGAAACTGACAGGGAATCTCTCGAACTTTTAATTGAAAAAGAGCACCCGGATATTGTGATTCAGGAAATTGTCGAAAGAAAACTCAGGGACCTGCCGTCTTTTTAAAAGATTTTTCCGTGCCAGTAAAATTCTAAACATTTCGTGATATCTTAGACGTTTTTTCTCCTATCATAAAAATACCGGTTGGGGCAAAAACATGGCGATAGCTCGTTAGCCAGG